>WBZR01000823.1_pt1 | contig 45243 bp, 32 predicted proteins | sample 5204231 | NCBI WGS metagenome assembly WBZR01 (sample SAMN12412403, study PRJNA552823) | activated sludge metagenome | isolation source: activated sludge from anammox sidestream of wastewater treatment plant... | place: USA: Virginia | collected 2017-08 | reverse complement strand
CAACATTTTCTTCCTGCCGCCCTATTACAGCATCACCATTGCCGATCCCGAGAACGTCGTCGCGCTGTTCTTTTTCCTCGTCGTGGCACTGATCGCCTCCAACCTGACGGCCAATGTGCGCGCCCAAGCCATGATGGCGCGCAAACGCGCGCGGACCACCGAAGACCTCTACCTCTTCAGCCGCAAGCTCGCCGGCATCGCGTCGATGGATGACCTGCTGTGGGCGGTCGCCTCGCAGGCCGCCTCCATGCTCAAGGTCAGGGTCGTCCTGTTTCTTCCCGAGAACCGCGTGCTGGGGCTCAAGGCCGCCTGGCCGCCCGGGGACGTCGTCGAGGACGCCGATCTTGCGGCGGCGAAGTGGTCATGGGAAAGCAACAGGCCTGCCGGGCGCGGCGCCGATACGCTGCCGGGCGCAAAGCGGTTGTTCCTACCGATGCGCACCGGGCGCGGCCCGGTCGCAGTGATCGGCATCGACAGCGACAAGCAGGGCCCGCTGCTCACGCCCGACGAGCAGCGCCTGCTCGATGCGTTGGCCGATCAGGCGGCGCTCGCAATCGAGCGCATCACCCTGTCGGAGGATTTCGACAAGGCGCAGCGTGCAGCCGAGCGAGATCGGTTGCAGGCCGCACTCCTCACCTCCATCTCTCACGATCTCCGGACGCCACTCGCCGCCATCCTCGGCGCGGCGGACAGCCTCGCGCGGCTGCCGGACTTGTCGCCGGACGACCACAAGGCCCTGTTGACCACCATTCAGGACGAGGCGGAGCGGCTCAACCGCTTCATCGCCAACCTGCTCGACATGACGAAGCTGGAATCGGGCGCTGTCGCACCGAACATGGCGCTTGTCGATATCTGCGACGTCGTCGGCAGCACGCTGCGCCGGGCGGAACGGATTTTGGCCGATCATCGCGTCGAGACGGCGCTCGCTCCGGACCTGCCGATGATGCGGCTCGATCCCGTGCTGTTTGAGCAAGTGCTGTTCAACCTGCTCGACAACGCGGCGAAATATGCTCCGGCCGGGACGACAATCCGGCTTGCAGCGCGGCGAGACGGCGGGACGGTGCGTCTGCAGGTGATTGACGAGGGACCTGGCATGCCGCAGGCCGAGCTGGAGCGCGTCTTCGACAAATTCTATCGTGTGCGCAAATCGGACAGCCAGCGCGCCGGCACTGGCCTCGGCCTCGCGATCTGCCGTGGCTTCGTCGAGGCTATGGGCGGAACGATCGAGGCCGCCAACCGAAACGGCCGCCGCGGAGCGGCTTTCACCATCATGCTGCCGGTGCCGGACGCCGGAAAATCGGGAGCCGGGCGGTGACCACAAATGCCGCCACGATCCTGGTCGTCGACGACGAACCGCCGATCCGCAGGCTGCTGCGCACTAGCCTCGCCTCGCAAGGCTTTCAGGTGTGCGAAGCGGCGAACGGCAAGGAGGCGCTGGCCGAGATCGAACGTTGTCGCCCGGATCTTGTCGTGCTCGATCTCGGCCTGCCTGATATCGACGGCTCGAACGTCATCCGTCTGCTGCGCGGCAGCAGCAACGCCGTGCCGATCCTGGTGCTGTCGAGCCGGTCCGACGAGAAAGGCAAGGTCGAGGCGCTCGATCTCGGCGCCGACGATTACGTGACGAAGCCTTTCGGCACCGCGGAGCTGTTTGCCCGCATCCGCGCAGCGCTCCGGCACCGGCTGCAACAGCAAGGCGAGCTTCCGGCTTTCCGCAGCGGCGATCTCGAAGTCGACCTGGTGCGCCGTAGCGTGCGCGTACGCGGCGAGGAGGTGAAACTCACGCCGAAGGAATACGACATCCTGCGCCTGCTGGTCGCTCATGCCGGCAAGGTGCTCACCCATCGCATGCTGATGAGCGAAGTCTGGCGCGGCGAAACCGACGTGCAATATCTGCGCATCTACATCCGCCAGCTTCGCCAGAAGATCGAACGCGATCCTGAACGGCCTCAGCACATCCTGACGGAAACCGGCATCGGATATCGGTTGAGGATGGACTAGCCCGCCCCAGGCCCGCCAGCATACGGCAGCCATTTCCGCTCGAACGCTCGGCCCGCTCCATACATATGAACCCGACGTTCGTTAAGCCCGGGCGGGCGCTGTTGCGTCGGATTGGGTGGAGGCAAACAGCGGAGCCATGGCGCGCACGAACGCGTCCGAGGTCAACCAATCGTGCACCACCGCGAAGGCTTGCTGCGCGATGCGCCTCCGCAACGGCTCGTCGCCGATCAATCGGCGCAGGTTGTCCTGAAAGTCCGACAGATCCCATGCGACGGGCACATATGTTTCCCACGGGATGAAAATGTCGGGACTGGTCTCGATGTGGCTCATATCAGGTTTCAATAGCACCGCCCCGCCCATCACCGCCTCGTAGTCTCGCCAGCAGACCTCTCCATAACCGAAGGGGCTGAAGCAGACCTTGGATTTGCGCATTTCCGCCAGGAAGCGAGCCAGTCGCACCTCACCACCCCGCAAGACGGTGAGGTCGTCCAGGCGATGCACTGCGGCTTCGGCCTCGCGGCGCATCGCGCGGTACCAGTCGGTCCCGTCGATCGCAAAGCGGGCGTGCAAGTCGATGGGGCGCGGTCCGACCGGCGGCGGATCGCCCGTCAGCGCAGGCATGATGATGGGCGCGGTGGCAAAGGACGGTCCCACGACCAACTTGTCGAGAAACCCTGGCGGAATAGCGAAGCGCCGCTCGGGCTCGGCGAGATCGAAACGGCGTGCATAGAAATCCGTGAGGTTCGTATCCCCCAAGGTCGGCTGGCCGTATCGGCTACGATCGCGGAGAACATGCTTCTTGACGTAAAAATTAATCCACGGATCCATGCGGGCCGCGTTGCGCAGATCGGTGGGTGCGAACCAGTCAAGGCATGCGATGCGGGCGTCGGGGTTATCGGCACGCAGCCGATCGGCGAGTCGCGCCAGATCGTTATCGGAGACGTCGTAGGAGGTCTGGAAGGCGACGATGGTGGCCCTCGTCGCCGCGATCGGAGCCCCCGAGAGCACGGCCGAGAGGTCGACCTCGCGCACCTCGGCATCGTAGGCACGCCTCAGGTTGGCGGCAAAATGATGAAACGGGAATATCTGACTTTGTGGGATGCGCTCGGGCATCGTGACCAGCAACAGGCGCGTGCTTGCTCCGGCAGAAAACGGCCGAACCATGGCCCGCTTGCGCAGCCAGTCCGCCCGCATTTGACGCGCCCGGATGCGCAGCCGGTTGGCTAGAACTTCAGTCGCCCCGATGGACATCCGTGACCACCTTATCGCCTGTGGGAGCCGCACGGGCCAACCGCTGGCCGAGCGCCATCAAACGACACGCCTCGTTCGCATCCATCGATTGGACGAACTCCAGGTGCATCCGGTAAATGTCCGCCGCTCCACGGCCCAACGCCGTGGGTCTCAGGGCTCCGCGGATCGATGCCAGCGGTCCTCCCGACCCTGCCGAGGCGGCCACGCGGATCGTATCCAACATATTTGCGAAGCGGCTCATGCGCAGCCGCGACATCGGTTGGTTTCGGAACCCAGACGCGAAGGGGATGTCGGCATACTGTGGATATGCCGTCCGAATGGCGTCGTTGTGCAGTTGCTGGTCCGAGGTCACCGCCCACGGCAGCGACAATCCGATGTCCACGAATTCCGGGTCCAGATAGGGGCAGAACACCATAGCGGCTCCACCCATTACCGCCGTCGAGACAAACGAGATCTCGCGACGGGTGCGATTCCAGAACCAAAAAGCTTGATAGGGATCGGGGGCGTTGTTAAACGCGCCGATGGCATTGGCGAGGCGATCTACAGCGGCCGCTTCGAGATGGGGCGAAAACAATGCGCCCGCTCCGCCATGATGTGATGGCCTGCTAATGACTGCCCCGTGCCCCTCGATCATGCCGCGCGCAATGCCGTCGTAATCGCCCCGTCTGGCCCGTTCCATGAAATCGGCCGCCGAGTCGTCGGGGTTGGTCAGGATATCGCCGCCGATGCCATCAATCGCTGCGGCGGGACTGCCTCTCAGATAGTCGTGCAAGGGCATCATCTGCGCGTGCTCGTCTGCGCAGAGCTGGGTCATCAGTAGGCCACGGACGCTGTCCCGCAGACGCATGCGCGGTCGGCCAAGAATCGTATGGCGAATTTGTGCTCGGGCGGTAACGGCAAGAGCGGCCTGAACCTCGGCGTCGAGCACCTTGCCTCCGACATGGAAGGTCAGGCACGTGTCGGGCTTGCGGCGCTGATGAGCCATTTCAAGCAAGATGTGGCGCGAATCCCTGCCGCCCGACAGCGGCAGCGCGATTGGCCCCTCCCAGGTGCGCAGAAAGCGCGAGATGACGGCGCGCGGGACTTCAATGAAAGCCTCGACGGCCTGTTTGCGCGTGACGTCGAGCGTTCGGGGCGTGGGGGGGCCTCCCTTCACCTCCAGAACCCCGTCGCGCCACGTCAGCCGCCCGCCGGGCGGCAGGACGCGGATGTATCGGAACGGCGTATCGCCCTCGACGAAGAAGCCAACCCGATGAAACACGGCCAGCGCCACAGGATCGGGCGCGGCATCGGCACCCTGCGCCAGAATCTGGAGGATCGACGGCGAGAGCGCGACCTCGCGGCCCTTCACATACAGAAACAGCGAGAAATATCCCAAAGGATCGACGGAGGCCGTGAGCGTCGTGCCATCCCATTCCCATTCGGCGAAGAGTCCGCGCGGGCGCTGGTCGCCCGGACTGGCTATTCGGTGCCCTACGAATCCGCGCGTCGTGCCTGTGACGATAGGGGGCCTGCCCGACGCATCGATATGTAAGAACGGCGTCAAAGCTCCGGCGTCGATCCAAGGCGAGGATTGGATGCCCGCCTTGTCCAGCTGCATCGCCGCACCGACTGCCGAATGTTGGCTCAACGTTTTAATCCTGAACTCTGCACGGAACTTTTGAAAGAGCGGAAGCAACCCGCTAATGGCTAGCATAAATTAGTCACTGTCGACAATTTGCGTCTCATGCCGTGACATGCCTTGGTTACTCAAAACCTAGCCCCTGTTTTCACCAACTCCGCAGAATGGTTCGGGTCGAATGTCCGTTCAGGAGCACTCCTTCTGCTCGATGTCGCGTGGGCGAGCGAGCGGGGACAACCCTCGAGTGAGGCCATGCAAAGATCGCACGAACACTTCCGGAGTTGGCGGCCTGTTGCCGCGGGTTGATGCGGTCTCAGCGGGTGATAATGGGCGAGCCCTCGATGACAATCTGCGCCTCAGGGCGCGATTGGAAGATTTTCCCGTCGGGCCACTCATCCAAGACCGATCACAGTCGAGCTCGATCTCCAGAAAAACGCCACCACCGCTGATGTGGCATGCGTCTTTCCAGTTCGACGCCACGGGCCGTATGCCCACAGGTCGAGATCCCTCGACACGACCTCCGGACCCTAGTCGAGCCAGGAAAAGGCACGACGCAAAAAGGATTCGCCGTCCGTCCTGACAACTTCACCGTGCGCCACGACGACATGCGCGGGATGCTTTTCGAGCAACGCCCAAATCTTCGGACGCGCGCTTGCGCGGTTGCGGAAACTGATCCGATAGTCGATCGGCGGATACCCCCATCCCTCGACCATTTTGGAAAGCCTTGCGATCGGTCGCATCCACCAAGGCCAGTGGCGTTTCAAGAACGTCTCGTTGAAGGTCTGTGACAGGTCGGCGATGATGGCGGTTCCGGATGCGCGGTGAAAGAAGATCAGCTCGTCCATGAAAGGCGAATTGTTGAAATAGAACTGGTCGATCTGCCCTTTCCATTCGGCTGGCGGGTCATCATCCGCCAGTATCCCCGAAAAGCGGAGCTCCTTGCACTTTGCGACTGTCGCCGCTGTCGCCCACAAGCTGGCGTCCGGGAACGCGGCCTGCCACTCGCCCAGAAACAAATAATGGAGCTTGTTGGGGCTGACGATGTGCCGAACAGGGCCCAACGCTCGAATCTCGTCCTTCAGTGCAGCCGTCTTTTCGATTGGCGACCACAGCCACAGCCCCCCGTCGGCAAGACGCACGATGACCATGCGTGTCGGATAGTCGAAGCCCTTGAACGAGACGACTCCGCCATCCGCAAACCACAGGTCCGATCCAAGCGGCTCCAGCATGGTTGTAAAGTCTAGTCCCGAAATCTCAGCGTTTCCACCAGAAGGCTGAAGGCCGACGAGGCGTGACGCCGGTGCGGATAATAGAGGTGGTAGCCCGGAAGATCAGGCGTGAACTTGCCGAGCACCCGCACCAGCCGTCCCTCATCCAGGTGGTGCTGAACCTGATCGAGCGGGAGATAAGCGAGGCCGTGGCCGTCGAGCGCGGCATCGAGGATCAGGTCGATGGTGTTGAGGATCAGCGGCCCCTCGACCCGCACGCGCACGTCGCGGCCGCCGCGTTTCAGCCGCCAGCTATTGAGCGTGCCGGAGGTCGGCAGCCGCAGGTTGACGGCACGATGGTCGATCAGTTGAGCCGGTGACGCCGGCGCGGCGTGCGCGCGGAAGTAATCCGGTGCGCCGACGATCGCCATCGGGATGTCCGGCCCGATGCGCATCGCGATCATGTCCTTCGCGATCTCGCCGCCAAGGCGAACACCGGCATCGAAACGGTCAGCCACGACATCCGCCAGCCCATAGTCGATCGTCATCTCGACCGTGATGTCCGGGTTGTCTTTGAGCAGCCGCTTCATTGTCGGCACGAGGATGGTCTTCGCGGCGTGTTCGACGGTCGTGATCCGGATGGTTCCGGACGGACGGTCGCGCAACTCGCCGAGTGAGGCGATCGCGGCATCGAGATCATGCAACATAGGCCCGAGCGTCGCGAGCAACCGCTCGCCGGCGTCGGTGGGCGCGACGCTGCGCGTCGTGCGCGACAGCAATCGCAGCCCCAGCCGCTCCTCGATTCGCCGCACGATCTGGCTGAGCGCGGATTGCGCCATGCCGAGCCGGGCGGCGGCCTTGGTGAAACTGCGTTCCTCGGCGACCACGACGAAGGCCGCCAGATCGGCAATCTCGTCCCGCCGCATTTATCACCTCAATGATAAGCCCTAGACAAATTACCCGTCTAATCCGCGCAATCCTTCTGGCCTAGATTGCGGTCATCAGCAAGGGGACTTCCCCAAAGCGGCGGCAACGAGCCGCGAGGCGATGAACCGAAAGGAACCCGGACCATGGGCAAGATCAGCTTCGCCAATTCGAACAACCGGAGCATCGCCATAGCAGCGGTGATCGATTTTCCTGAAGGCTTCGACGAGACGAAGAGCTATCCCGCCATCGTCGTCTCGCATCCCGGCGGCGGCGTGAAGGAGCAGACCGCCGGCACCTATGCCAGAAAGCTCGCCGCGCAGGGTTTCATCACCATCGCCTATGACGCCTCCTATCAGGGCGAGAGCGGCGGCGAGCCGCGACAGCTTGAGAATCCATATATCCGTACCGAGGACGTCAGCGCGGTGATCGACTATCTCACGACGCGGCCTTACGTCGACAAGGACCGCATCGGTGCGATGGGCATCTGCGCCGGCGCCGGCTACACTGCCAATGCCGCGATCCAGGATCGCCGCATCAAGGCCATCGGCACGGTCAGTGCGGTCAACATCGGCTCGATGTTCCGCAATGGCTGGGAGAATAACGTCAAGTCGATCGATGCGCTGCCGCTGGTCGAGGCGGGTTCGAATGCTCGCACCTCCGACGCCGAAGGCAAGGGCTCCGCGACGATGCCGCTCGCGCCGCTGACGGAGAAGGACACGCCAAACGAGGAACTGCGTCAGGCCTGGGAATACTACCACACGCCGCGCGCCGAGTGCGCCACCGCGCCGGGTGTCGCAACACTGCGCAGCCTGAACCAGATCATCACCTACGACGCCTATCACATGGCCGACGTCTATCTGACCCAGCCGATCCAGATCGTGGCCGGCAGCAAGGCCGGCAGCAAGTGGATGAGCGACGATCTGTTTGACCGCGCCGCCAGCACCGACAAGTCGTTCCACATCGTCGAGGGCGCCAACCACATGGACCTCTATGACAGCCAGGCGTTTGTCGACGAGGCGGTGTCGGTCCTCGCGCCGTTCTTCAGGGCGAAACTAGCAGGCCCCGCCGTGAGACAGGCGGCCGAATAACAAGATGCCCCTCCGTGGAAGCCTGTTCTTCCATGTCAACCAGAACGGAAAGCCTCATGGAAACCGTCAAGATCCGCAATCCCGGCATGTATTGGGACATTGCCGCCGACATCCTGTTGCCGCCCGATTTCGACGCCGGAAAACGCTATCCGGCGGTGGTGTCGAACCATCCCATCGGGAGTTGCAAGGAGCAGACCGCCGGCAATGTCTATGGCGCAGCGCTGGCCAAAGCCGGCTTCGTCGTTCTCGTGCCCGACGCCAGCTTCCAGGGCGGCAGCGGCGGCGAACCCCGCTGGGTCGAAGACCCGGAACAGCGGGTGAAGGATTATCGCGACGTCATCGACTACGCTCAGTCCCTGTCTTATGTCGATCCTGATCGGATTGGCATGCTCGGCATGTGCGGCGGTGGCGGTTACTCGGTGAAAGCGACGATCATCGACAAGCGCATCCAGGCGCTGGTCACGATCACCGGCGTGAACTTCGGCCGCTTGTTCCGCGAAAGCTTCAGCAACTTCGATCCTGTAGGAACGCTGGAAGCCATGGCCAAGCAGCGTACCGCCGAGAACGCGGGCGGCGAAGGTCGCGTCGACATGTTCGTTCCCGGAAGCGTTGAGGGAGCCAAGGCCGCGGGCATCACCGACATCGATGTGCTGGAGGCGACCGATTATTATCGCAACCGTATGCCCGTCGTGAGTGCTGGCACTCGGATGCTGTACTCGCACAGCGCTTCGGCCCTGACGTGGGACGCCTTCGCCTTCGCCGAGACGCTGCTGACCCAGCCGATCATGCTTGTGTTTGGGGACAAGCCGGGAGGCTTCGGCGCCTATCGCGACGGCATGGAGCTCTATGGCCGCGCTGCCTCCAAGCACAAGGAGCTGGTGGTGGTCGAAGGGTGGTCGCATTACGACCTCTACGACAAGCCCGAGCCGGTACGCCTGGCGCTGGACAAGCTGGTGCCATTCTTCAAGACGCATCTCGGCGGCGCGGCTGCCACAAGCCGGTCGCAGGCGGCGGAGTAGGCGTTTTTTTTCGACGGGGCGGCGTCGGATTTCCGTACCGCTCCGAATTTTTACGAGGATGAAAAATGACGAAAGTGCTTGTTCTGGGTGCCGGCGGCCAGATTGCCCGCCACGCGGTGGCCATGCTGAGCGGCGATGCCGATATCGCGCTGACACTGTTCGTCCGCAGCCCGGAGAAACTGACGCAAACGCCCGCGAACGCCACGATCGTTCAGGGCGACGTGCGCGACCGCGCGAAGCTCGACGAGGCGGTCCAGGGGCAGGATATTGTCTACGCCAACCTGACCGGCGACGATCTCGATGCGCAAGCCGACAGCGTGATCGCCTCGATGCAGGCCATGGGCGTGAAGCGATTGATCTTCGTGCTGGCGCTCGGCATCTATGACGAAGTGCCGGGAAAGTTCGGTGAGTGGAACAACGCGACCATCGGCGAGGAATTGAAACCGTTCCGCCGCGCCGCCGATGCCATCGAAGCCTCGAAGCTCGATTACACCATCCTGCGCCCCGCTTGGCTCACGGACGAGGACGAGGTCGACTACGAACTGACCGAGCGTGACGCGCCGTTCAAGGGCACGGTTGTATCTCGCAAGGGCGTCGCCGACCTGATCGTGACGGTCATCCGCTCCCCCAGCCTTCATCTGCGCGGCAATGTCGGCGTCAACAAGCCGGGGACCGACGGTGACAAGCCCTCCTTCATGTAGGCGGGTCCGTCAGGGGCGCCCATTTCTGCCAAACGGGAGAGAAGCGGCAGGAAGGCCCTTTCCGCTTCGTCCCGGATCAGAAATCACCATTCGGTCGAACGCAATTCGAATTATTTCACCGCCAAACACCGCCGTTTGTACGCTTTTTCGCCCACGGGCCATCTGCCGCTGTTCGCGTGGACGTAGTTTCGGCGGCTATCGGCGGCAATAGAGGGCAATCGGCGGAATTTGGCGCACCCGACAGGACTCTCCCCGACGAGTCTACAACCCCTTGAAACGCCTATATCCCGTTGAAATTCAAAGCCACTTCGGCCCGTGCTGGGCAAGAGATTGGGCAAGAATCACATGCCTATGCGTCTCTCCACAAGGCGAGAATGCGGTCTGACAGATCACGCCTTTCAGGCTGTTGGCCGCGAGCTGCCGTGAACAAGACCACGAGTAGCTCACCAACTCTACGCTGCTGCACGTCCATCGATTGGTCTCATGACAAGCTTCCGAGATACAAGGCCGGATAGCGTTGGAAGACTGGACAGGGCTTGAGCATCACGCCCGACTCGGGCTACCCGTCAAGAGTGTTCTCCACCTGTTGAAAACTATCTGAGAGGTTGCTCAAGAACATCCGAGATCGGCGGCGGCCGGTCTCATGGGAAGGCTCGCTGATGTCGTTGTACCCCTCCCGTCCCGACAGTGCTGTGATCGCCGCGTTCCTTGACCATGTGCGAGAGACGGGCCGGCCTGAGACGTTCCCAACGATCTCCCGGACGAAACCGCCCGCGGACTCTCGGCCTGAGTTTCTGAAGCGCTTCGACATAGATCGGCGGAAGCGCCCGGACGGGGACATGGCGCCGTGTCCGATCTGCTCGCCGAACAGCCCCAAGTTCCTGCACGGCGGCTTCTTGGTCTGGTATCCCGATGAGGGAGTCATCCGCGCGATCGGCCCCGAGTGTGGGGATACCGTACTCGGCGGCACTCTTTACGCGGAAGCGTTGCGGGATCTCGAACTCCGCGAGCACGAAGAGGCATGTGTCGAGTTCTTGCGGAGGAACCACCACAAGCTCCTCCAGATGGTCCTGGCTTTGAACGCCATCCGCCCGGCAACCATTGAGGCCGATCGCCTCTACAGGGAATTTGTGCGGAAGGCTCCCGCGATCCAGAAGGAACTGCGGAAGATCAATCGCGCGGGCGGCGGCACGCTGAAAGTGACCATCGTCAATGAGCGGGGAGAGGACGAGGAACGGCCTCGGGGGCCGAGAGGCTTCGGTAAGCAGGACAGCGATTACGACTCACACGATGCGGTCATCGGGCAGCTCCCGGACAGCACGCTTTTTCTCACGAGGTTCGACCCGATTGACGAGCGCTTGGCGATCGAAGCGCATCTCTCGGACATCCCTGATTTTATCTCCGAGTACGAGACCTTCTGTTGGGGGTGCGACCTGACAGAGAACATCGCCAAGCTTGAAGCGGCGTGCGCGACGTTCCGCGTAGCCACTGAGCTTTACGGCAGGCTGAGCGACAGGCTCGATCGCGTGGCTGCGTTCTTCTCTGATGAACTGTTCGCACTCCTCGATGCCTGGGGGCAGCATGGCGCCAACGAGTTCGATCTCGTGGCCGAACGCGATGGGTCGGTCTACAGGCTCCGCCATGGCCGCACTGGGCGAGACCGCGAGGAGGTCTCTCTTAATCCAAATCTCGACAAGCTGTTGGTTCGTCTGCCGTGGCCCGAGTTGGAGTAGCTGAAGCGGAGGAGCGCGGTGACAGGCGACCAAGACGAGAAAGGACCCTTCAACTCATGACCTCGCCACAGCCTTCGGACAAGGCTCCAGTCAACTCTAGCCCTCCGGCAGATCACGGAGCACCACGGCGGCTTCCATTTCCAATGGACTCCCAGGCACGCGCCGTTAATGACGCGATGAACGAACGAATTTGTCGAGACGTAGAGGCCGAGCGTGATCGATACTTATCGCGGTCGAATGTTTGGCGGTTCAAGCATGGGAGGCGTTGGAGAACTATGCACGCTGACGAGCCAGAGGAGCCGAACGAGACTAAGCTACATTCGTTTGAAACAGAGATCTCTAAGAACAGAGTCATCGCCCACGAGCTTGATGTCCTTCCCGATCTCATGGCCGACGTGTCAAACAAGATGAGCAGTGCGTTTGTGCGAACGATGGTTGAAACAATGAACGATGCAACTGCGCGTACCGGCAACATCGTAAGTGGAAAATCATTCAAGCAATCTATTGAAGAAGCGCTATCTTCAATTGCGTTTGGTGTGGACAAGTACGGAAAGCCGTCGAGACCTCATATGCTGGTCCCGCCAGCCATGATGAAGAAGATTGAGGAATTGGCAAGAAACCCCGATCCGGAATACGATGCGAGAGTCACGGCGATTACCGAAGCCAAAGAAAGCGAAGCAGTTGCGAACGAAGCCCGGCGGGTCGCGCGCTATCGCCTCACCTGATGAACAACACCTTGGCGGGTTACTCCTTTCGATAGGCTGTAATAACTACGTCCATGCCCCCGACTTGCAGTCGGCAGAAACCGACGCGGAGGGTATCTTTGCTGCGCTCACGTTCGGACCGGCAGCCTTGTACGACGCAGACAAGTCAGCACTGCTCAGATCGCCGACGCGGGCAGAGCTGGAAGCTCGGCTTCGTACGCTACTCGAAGATTACAAAGGTACCAGTTCACTTGCGATTTACTTTGCGGGGCACGGCGCTATCTCCGACGGGTCGCTCTATTTATGTCCCTCAGACACGTCCCTAGATGCGCTTTCCATCACAGCGATTAACATCTCGCAGATATTGCGGGTCATTTGTGAACTTCGACCGCGCCATGCCTATTTGATCGTAGATGCATGTTTTAGCGGCGGAATCGCACTTGATTTAGGCTCCGTTCTGCGGAGCGACATTCAAGATCGCTCCCCGGGTTTTGGACTGTCTGTTCTGGCATCTGCACACGTCTCAAAGGAGGCGGCAGAGACCGCGCGGGGCGGCATATTCACCTGTGAACTCATAAAGGCTCTTCAAGGTGCATATGTCATCAACGACGACCGACCCTTCCTTGGCTTAGGTGACATAGTTAGACGCTTAGAGAAATCCACCGATCTAAATGAGCAGGCTCCAAACTTCTGGGAGCTTAACCTGTCAGGTGCAGATGCGTTTTGCCGCAACCCGGCATTTAACAAGACGACCGCCACGGCTACGACTTTCGGAACTCTACGATACAGCGCCCATCAGCCTCAGCTCTCGGGTGAAGTAACGGGGCAACTTTGGCGAAAGTACCTCGATCTACCGGCAGTTGACCCAGGCGAACTAGACCCGCTGTTCGCCGGTGTGGTTAAGGAGATTGTAGGCTTCCCTGGTGCTGTCGAGACTACGGCCTTTGCAATTTCCGACAGCTTCGCACGGGCGCTGGAGGTGCATGGTGACACATTCGCACCTGCCGTTGCACACGTGTCGATGGTCCGTGCGCTCATGCCCTTTCAAGACATGCCAGAAGTCAAAAGAGCGGCGCATCGCATACTTAAATCGGTGCGATCGTGTGCGGAAAACGCATGTGGCGAGCTGGAAGCCCGCTTACGGGCGGAAGAGTACCACCTCCTTAGCGACGGCGGGCCGGCTGATTTGTATTTCCTTCCGGTCAGGCTCCTAAAGATCCTCGGATGGATTGGGTTTTTAGCTCAGGCGTCACGCACCCTTGAGCCTCCACGCGATGTTGACCCATTGCGCCAAACGGTACGTGCGTTACTCGATCAATATGGAGACTCAATTGTTGCGGTAAGCGACAATCAAGCGCCGGGTGCGCTTCTGTTCCTGGCGCAATGCAAGTCTCTAGGATGGGATGAAGAGGGTGAGGAGGTGATTGGCCGCCTCTATTTCGACTTCAATGAAAATTACGGGCGCGTGCTCATTGATGAGCCAAAACCCGGCGACATTGTGGACTACTTGCTGTTGAAGGGCGCCAAGCCGTTCGATAGCGATGAGTCATTCCTTCAGAACCCGTCCGAACTGTTCGCAGTCATCCTGATGGGAGCCGTCATGTTCGGACTTGACGACGCATTAGATGACTCACTTGTCCAGCTCGACCGCTCACACTTTTCCTTTTACATCCCCTCCAGCTACCAGGAATTCTATCGGGAAAGCATGGAAGAAGGCATGACGCTGATATATCAGCTCGGCCACGCTATAAGGCCCGGTTACGGCATTTGGAATGTACAAGATATGCGCCGGGCTTGGTGCCACACGATCGCGCCGCTAGTGTCGGAAGCAATCGGCGAGTGTGACGAAGTGGTGCGGCTTTCTGCTGCCCTTGTATCTTTGACTGCGCCGGACCGGTTAGCGTGGTTTGCCGTGCCTGAAATTAGAAATCGGACCGCTGTCCCGCGAGGAGCCGACTAGGCCGATTTTGGGTCGCTAATCTGAGAGCCCCCACGCAGAGCGCACGCGCAAGCGTTACCCCCCGTATGCCGCCCGCCCGGCAAGAAATCTCTCGCACGGGCTGCGGCGACCGCATCGGCGGACACGGGGCGAGGATGAAGCAGCAAGCGAACACTAGCCGGCCGCCGCTAGGACGCGTCGCACCTGGACCGGCTGCCACTGCGTTGCGCCTTTCGGCGTGGTGATACCCTCCTCCGTCAGCGCCCTGGCTATGGCTGTCGGGCTCGTGATGCCGGCCGCCCGCAGATCAGCGATGAAGGGAAGGATGGACGCCGCACGCTGCTGCGCTTGCTCTCGTTGCCGCGCTCGGCCTCGCGCTCGATCCTGCTGTGAGGGGACGTGCCCGCGGAACCCGCCAAGCTTCACGCCCCGAGCTTTGGCCGCCTTGAGAGCCGCCTTGGTTCTCCCGCTGATGCGCCGCCGCTCTTCCTCCGCAATGGCTGCCTCGATGTGAAGGCGGAAGGCGTCCGCATCCGGCATGTCACAGGCGATGAACCGCACGTCCGACTTCATGAGCCCCGCGATGAACGCAACGTCTCCGGAGAGCCGGTCTAGCTTGGCGATGAGTAGGACGGCGCCGGCTTTGCGGCACGCGGCCATTGCGGCGATGAGTTGGGGGCGGTCCTCGCTCTTGCCGCTCTCTACCTCTGTGAAGCTGGAGAGGAGCCGGTCAGATGCGCCCACGAAGCGCTTCACGGCTTCCCGCTGCGCCTCGATGCCCAGGCCAGAGCGGCCCTGTCGATCCGTGGAAACACGGTAGTAAGCAATGTAGCTGGTCATGTTATCCCCGCTGGAACATCGGACTCATCGTCCGTTGACTCCAATGTACTACCCGCATAATGGGTAACATGGATACCTATGTCAAGAGTCTCGGCGCTTGCGCGACTCAGGTTGCTTAGGTAACGATGTTGCCCATGATCTATTACGGGGTGCAATTCAGGATGGCTCGCGCTGCTACGCGCCTGGGGGTGCGCGATGTCTGTGCCGGCGCTCATATGTCCGCGCGGACTCTTGCGCTGATCGAGGCTGCTGACGAGATCGAATACGGGGTGAAGCAGGAAGGGTGTTTCGAGGAAGGGACGATTGCCAAGCTCGTGAGCTTCTACCGAGCGCACGGCGTTACGTTCGTGGCTACCTCGGCGAGTGGACCGGGGGTTTGGTACAAAACAAGGGCGCGGCGGGATGCGAAGCTGTGATCGAATGGGAGACGAATGTCGCGATGGAGCGGATATATCGGCAACTTGCGAAACGAGAAACCGGGCCCATGGATGTTGATGAGGATTGGTGGCATCTCGTAATTGACCCTGAATCGGGCTGCCTCTACGTCGAACACTCTTGGCACCACATAGGTGGGCGCGGACCGGCTAGCGAGGGCAAAAGAACAATCTCCATCAGCGACTACCTAGCGGCGGAAAACGGAAAGGGCCAGAAGGAGCTGCGGCGCATCTTTTCGCAACTTTCCAAGGTCTAACACGCAGTCAGTGCTCGCTGACAAACGGCCCATTGCATACCTTGCGGCCAGTCCTCTCGTCAGTTCGCCAGCAGTCGGCAGAGCCTCGCTCGTCGGTATGCCGGCAACGCGTTCGGGACTGAGAGGGCTGCGGGGTGCCCCAGCCGAAGGTGTCGGCGAACGGCTGCTAGCCTATCAGAAGGGGACTTCTTCGATGATTTGGCGCCCGTCAATTTGGTACCTGCTGCCAGTGCAGCCCTCAAGGAAGTTCACAAGGCGGTTTTTTGAGGCCAAGTAGTAGCAATTGTGAAGCTGGGAGTTTTTCGCGAAAGCGTTGACGATCTGGGACACGTCGTCCCTCGTGAAGCCCTTGAGGTCCTTTAACCGATCAAAGCGCCTACGCGTTTCGTTGAAATCGGTCGCAGCGCAAAAGGCGCTGACGAGGTACCCCCGTAAACGATCGGTCGCATTCAGCCGGTCGGATAGTTTGCCGAACAGCGCCCAGGCCGCCTCTTTCAGTTCATCTTGGGAAATCTTGAGAGCTTGACGGGATTGGATGAACCCTCTCGGGTCCGTTTTTCCCAACTTGGCCGATATCACGGGCACGCCCCGGCCAAGTGCAATGCCTAGTTCCTGGTTCGTCCAGACGCTTTCGTGGAAATCGTCAGTGATGAGCGCGAGCATGATTTCCATGGTGGTCAGCGCCGTGTTGATTTCAACGAGCCATTCCGCATCGGGCTCAATGGTGTCATGAGCCACGAATGAGGTGATACCGTATTCCTCAAGCTCGCGAGCCAGGGCGTGCGCTGTATGCTTGTGAGTGTCGCGGTGGCTCACAAAAAGCCGAAGGTGACCCGCCTTCCAAAAAGAAGGCAACGCTAGGCCCGCTTTTCCGCTGGCGGCGAGAGTCGGCGCGTCATCCATCTCCAGATATACGTTGGCGATGTATTCGTTTTCGATCGAAGCGGATGCGGCATTGAGGTCGGCCCGCAGACGCTCGGCGGTGTCTCGCTGCGTTGCAAGCGGAACCTGCCCAAGCTGCTCCGGCGTTAGATGGACGATTAGGTTGTGCCCATGCTGTCCGCCATTCCAGCCATCGAATTCAACGCCCTCCTCCACCCTCCAGTTGGCTTGCAAAACGATGCCAAGCAGGATCTTTTCCTTTGCCCGTTCATATTCCACGGCGAGACGACGAAGATACCCTTGGACGCGTGGCGGCAAATTGAATTTCGGTGTTTCCTCAGAGATGGGAGCCTCCCTCTAAGCTCGCTTCACCTTTTCGACAAATCAGCCGGGTGACAATAACTTTTGCCCAGGTGATGTGCGATGGGGTTGAAACGATGTGCATCCGTGGATGCACGGCTCGCCGGAGGAGGCGTTTGCGTTGCTGCGGCCGTACCCCGTCGGCGAGATGCGTATATTCGGGGCGGGACTGGAGAAGCGGGATTCATTCGGCGCGGGGATACCGGCAGAACGCCAGAGTCGATTACTTTGAGCGCTCAAGCACCTGTGCGGATGGATTAGTCTCCAATCGGTGACTATATGAGATTTATCAACCACTTACGCACAGACGACGTTGACTGATCGATAGCGCAATGAGAGTCTCTCCACGGTTGTTTTCGAGTGGAGGAGTTCCATGTCCAAGAAGCGCACTGCGAAGAGCTGTCCGGCTGTTGCGGTAGTTAAAGAGTTTCGAGCGACTGCGGCGGCGATGGACGCGTCCAGCAAGGCAGAAGAGGAAGCCGAAGCGATGGGCCTCACTGGCTCGGCTGCTTACGATTACGTGGAAGCGCTTGGTATGGCTGCGGGAGCCGATAGCGTGGACCCGTGGCTTGCAGTCTTCGTCAAGATCAACGCTCTAGCAGAGACGCGGCGGGCAGCGACATCAAAGGCGGGTGCGATAGAAGCGCTGAAGCTGATAACCGAAGGCTTGCCGGACGGCTACCGCATGGACAGGGAGACGTGTGAGGCGCTCGCGGCAATCGCGCTACGTCATTTGGAACCGCCCAGCGCTACGGCCTAAGCGCTATGCGTTCATAAGCTCTATATACGGCACACGATAATATTTCGCGTCCGTCCCTTCTATCATCAGTCTTATGTGTCCCGGTCACTCCGCGCCCGACATTCGGCACCTTCGGTATCTGTCGTTTTGTTGGCTCCTAGGCTTCGCTCCCTGAGGTCGCTACGCCTGCGGGATTCAGATCCTCGCCTATCGGCGGCGGTGAAGTGCGCCTGCGTCTGTGATGAGATGACGACGCGGCGAAGCCGGGACACCCTCCGTGCGCCTCTGGCGCTGCGACACCCTCTGAGGCATACAGCCATCCTCTCCATAGCCCGCCTCGCAAACACAAGTGGCCGCTCCCTCGCACCCAAAGTGAAACACCATTTACCCGCGAGGCAATGCACGAGGGGAAATGACCGGGCAGACGCCCCATGCCGCGACATCCCATGAAGTCCGAGCCAGCAACGCCCGCCGCTCTCCCGACAAGCCCTCCCGCAATGCTCCGACTCCACGCTCTCCCATCACGCCAAGCATCAAGCCGCGGCCACAAGCCGAACACCGCGCGCCATCGCATCGCGCCTCTCCATCCCCACGCCTTCGCCTGTTGCCCTTTTCCTGCCGCCGAGCTGGACGTGTGGGCTGGACGGGATAGCGTGGGGCGATGGCGAACGAGGGAAGCTCAGCTCGGACTTGTTGGGATGAGCACGGGAGCACATCACTCTCTCACCACACTTCACTCTGCCGAGCGAGCCCCGCGAGCGAGGAGCAACCGACCGCAACAGCTCTCCTCTCCCTCTAGGTTCTATGACTGAGATGGGATGAAGGGCGGGGAGCTACCCCTTGAAGCTAACCCAGGAGGGGGAGACACCGGATAGCATAATGAGGCGCATAACGAACCCCCGCCCGAGAGAGCCCGTCGCTCTCCCTCCCTGTTCTTCGGCTCCCGGCATCCCATCACGCAAGACTCCTAGAGGCCCCGCAGCGAGCCATACAGCGGGTTCTCTTCTTTCTGAGTCCTTCGGGGTGCCTTCCGATTTGGCGGGCCTGCATGACACTCTACGGGGCTCCAAGGGCCAACTACCTCAGGGCTCAAATCCAATCGGCCTCCGCATCAGGTGCGAGCATTGCGCCGTCTAGCTGCTGCTTCTCCGCGAACTCGGTTGCGAACCGCTCCGCGAGGCCGCGCTCGCCTAGACGCATAAGCTCCTTCACGCGCATCAACTCGATGGGATCGTGCTCCAGATCGCGGACTTCATCGGGCATCGGCACCGTCTCCAGCTCCGCCGCGCCGACCTCTGGCCGCTTCGGCTCCCCGACCTCGCCATAAAATCCCGTGACACGCTCGAAACCCGCGAGCATCGCCCGCTTCGCATCCTCAGCGCGGCTCTCTGCTACGAGGATCGCGTCATGCACCGGAAGAGCGACGAAGCCCGTAGCTCGGCATTGCCGCAAGACTTCAAGCAAGATGTCACTCTCCAGGCGGAACAGTCGCATGCCCATCCCCGCGCCGAAGAGATCCGCTACCGGGGCGTGCCGTTTCTTGATGCTCCGAACGAGGGATTTGATGTGCGATCCCTTTGGTAGAAACGGCCGTGCGCCGCGTGGACAGCGTGTCAGCTCTCCCTCTTGGAACAGCATGGAGTACACGATCCGCTTCACGCCGATGCGGTGCTCAGGCCCGAGCCCTTCGATGCCCGCAAGCAAATCACCGCTCGGCGGCTGCACGCCAGCGACGACATAGAGCAAGCGCATGAACATCGCCACGAAGTCGAGCGCAACAATGGGCTCTCCCTCCATGCGGATGTGCCCACGCCACAGTTTTCCCTTGTCGAGGTTCATCGACATGTTGGACCAGAAGCCGCCCGCGAGCCTACCGCCTTCCTCAAACGAGCCGTTATTGAATACGCGCCGCAGACCCCGGTCTCCGATGGGATCGATTCCCGCGCCTGACAGCGTGTAGTCAATATCCGCTGCAGCGAGCCAACTGTTCAACTCGTGCATCTCGGAACGCAACCGCGCCGTCTCGGGGGTATCAATATAATCGATCCACGGCGCCGCGAATTGGCGTCCGCGGCCGTCGCGTCCCTCAGGCTTCCGGCCCTTCAAGATGATTAGCTCTTGGTCGGGATCGCGGGTGAAGTCCGAGAGCTGGCAGCCCAGCGCCTTCACTCGCTGTGCTAGCCAGACGCTCGCTCGCATCGTGGAAGGGACGCGCTCTTTCCGCTCCAGGCAGCCACGTTCGAGGGAAAGCCAGCCGAGTTGTGCAAGCTGGTGGACGAAGGGCGGAAGGCCACGAGACATTGCAGGGGAACGATACCGCGCGCACTCGTCTTTACCCGTCCTGCCCGTACGCTGATGAGCGAGGGGGATGCGAGTCGTCCCACCCGGAAGTGACAGCTCCCGATGGACAAGCGCCGACACAACGGCGTGCGCGATCGCCTCATAGGTCCGTTGGTCTGCTTCCTTCCGCTTCCGCGGCTTCACGCTGTCACGGCCGTTAGATCGCGTTCGAAGGTTAGCCGTCGCTTCGATTGCAGCCAGGACTAGCTGGTGTGTCCCTGTGCCTGGGATCGCGCGGCGCCAGTTGTCGTAAAGCGGGGCGTCGCGGGTGTTGCGCTCTTGATCGTAACTGCTCATCGGAGGATTCCCACGACTTGGTTCTCCAGCCGCAAGTTGCGTGGATCGCCGTCACGAAAGCCGATCACTGCCGGCGCATGGGCCGCTATCCTTTCGAGCACGTTGCCGCGGTGAAGCCCTTCGCCGTAGCTATTGCCGATTAGCCGGACGAGCCGAGCAGCATCGATCGACTTCGGCGTCTGCGTGAGCAGCGGCTTGTCCGATTGGTCTACTGACATGATGTAACTCGCCGGATCGACGCCGAGAGCAGATGCCAAAAGCTTCTCAAGTGTCATTCCCACGGAAAACGGGAAGTACCAGTTGCCTCCATCGGGCCGAGGCCGGCCGCCTAGGAGATGGATCTTCTCTTCGGTGCCATCTTCCAGTGTGACATCGATCAGCCCCTGAGCGCGGGCATACCTCATGCGTTCCAAAGCCGAGCCCATACCGGACAAGGTGTGGCGGTGCCGCTCTAGCTTTTCCGCGCTCTGCGGACTGAGCCGTTTGGTCTTTCGCGCTCCGGACCTCTGCGTAGCTTCTGAATGAGGACCGCGCGGCACCACTGCGTAGTTGCCCGGATAGTTCCCAAGCGTGTTTCCGTCCCGCGGGGATGCCTTGTGAGTGCGTGCAAGATCGGCATATGGCCGGCCGGCCTCGATTGCAGCGCATAGAAGAGGCAGACTAAACGAGACCGTAGTTTGAACGGTGACACGGCTTCGCAGGGTTCTCAGTCGCCAGCGTGTTCTTGTGTCCGCATCAAACTCTGCAAAGATCGGATGCGCGGCGATGTGCGTATCAAGGACTGCGGAAAGCTGCGGCTCCGTAGAGGGGTACTCTCGTGGATGCGTGAGGAAATGCTCCTCGCCTCGTGGCGTACTGACGAAACCAATCTCGCGAGTGAGTGCCGCCCGTGCGCTATGCGTGTCCTTGCGCGTCGGCTCTGCAAGCGCGGCAAACTTAGCCTGTGCCCGTTCGTATTCGTCGGTGGGGATGCTCATCGGACTACTCCTCCCCATCCGTGCGCATCGCCTCGCGCGCAGCCACAGCTCGCGCCGTAGCTTCCTTTGCGCCGTAGAAGCGTTCGCGAACTTCGGGATACGTCTCCAGGACCTTGCGCCACGCTGCCGATCGATAGCGGGACATGATCGTTTGCCACGCCTTGAGACGCGTTCCCTTCAAGGCTCCCGGCCCGTCGATCAGATCGTTTTTGTAGGCGTCGCTCTCAATCAGCTTCCCCAGCACCGCCGACAGAGACTCAACCGAGGGGTCGGGCTGCTCGATGAGATCGCCGAACACGTCATAGAGAAGTTCCCCGTTGCTGAGCCTCGTGGCGGCCATGTCGATTGATTTGCCGCCGGGGACGGGCTTCATGCGCGGCAGCGGTTCGCCTCCGCCCGAATGCCCGGCCTCTAGGAGACGCGCATACTCACGCATCAGCGGGTCATCCTTGGCGATGCCATAGAGCGACGGCTGAAGCTCCATCCTCGCTCCCCACCGCATCCGGCGAGCGGCGAGATCATCCGATAAGCCGGGCGTGCGCCTCATGATCTGCTCGACAACGCCTCGCGCCTCTCGCAGCACGGGATCGCTTTGCGTCGTCACCGTCTGGCGGATGAAGTTCGGCACTGCGAGCGAGGCCGCGATGTTGCCGATGTAGCGGGAAGCGACGTAACCCGAGTCATCGTTCAACGCCTCCATGAAGTCCGCGAGGCCCTGGAGATACTGCCGATCGAGGAGCGAGTGCCCGACTGCGAAGGTCATAGTCGCGGCTATGTCGATCCAAGATTTTTCATCACGCATCCCAAGCTGAAACTTCTCAAACGCCTGGGCAGCGATGTTGAACGGAAGCCCGAATGGGTCCATGCGCGACAGATCGATGTAGGTGTCGCCGATCCTCAGTGCGTTCGGTTTCCATCCGGTCTGAGCGAGGAGCTGCCGCCGCTTGTAGTCCGGCGATCCGTCTGCCTTGACGGGACCGGCGCCAGTGAGCTGACCGGAGGCGGCAAGGCCCAGCGCGGTTGTCCACACGGCGTAACCCATAGCGAGCCGACCTCTCGCAATCACCGCATCACGGCCGCCGCGAGCCATCGCGTCTTTGTACATCGTCATCCGACTGGCGAAGATCGGAGTCATGTTGCCGGTGTATTCGAGGAGGTTTGAGACGACGCGGACGAAGGGAACGGCGAACTTCAGCTCGGGGTGCTTGTTCGTTGCGTGGAGAATGCCGGCGCCTACCGTTCCCGGACGCATCTCCTTCGTGAAGGTTGCAAAGCGCGCGACTTCAGTGGCCGCCTGAGCGTTCGCCCCGCCCTCGGCCACGTTGGCGGTCTTCGGCCCGATGCCTTCCACAGATGCGAATGCAGCGTCCCGCTGTTGCTTGATGTACCCCTTGAGCGCGTCTCCTTCGAGCCGCTGCGCAACGCCCTCCGCCCATGCTCGGGACGTAAGCTCCGAGGCATAGAGCGTCTGCTTGAAGAACTCATCCGAAGCCGAGAGCGCCCGCGTGGATACCGCATCGATCGCCTTGAAGGCCCCGTTGGCGAGCCAGCCCGTCACGCTATCATCCGGCACGGCACCGCCAGAGATCTTGCTTGCCGTGAGCGCTTCCGTGAATTGCCCGTCCGCATGGAACTTCGACTTGGCGGGATCGAGGATGTTGTGGCCGCGTTTGTACGCCTCAATGGCCATGCCCAGCGCGTGAGACGCTTCGGAGACCATAAAGCCATATTGCTTGATGCCTTCCCGCATCGTCAGCACGTCCCGAGATACGGCGCCGCCGAGGATCTTTGTCGCCGGATGAGCGAGCGTCGCGGAGACGTTGCCGAGGATATTGACGAGATGCGTTGTCGGCCCCGAGAGAATGTTCTTGATGAAGAGGGAGACGAGAGCGTCCCGCACCTGGGCGTACTTCGTCGGGTTTGCGATGTTGCCGAGCATCTTGCGATCGGTGCCGGCCATGATGACCGCCTCCGCCAACTCCTCCGCCGTGGCATTGCCCCTGACAGGACTGATGCCGGCCCCGCGGCCTTGGCCGAATGCGGCGAGCCCAGATGTGTCGATGCCTTGGCCGAGCGCCTGAGAGTGGCGCATGATGGCAAGCGTCCTGCCCGTCTCAGAGCGAACTCCCTTGAGCCAGTCTTGCACCTGGGCGTAGGCAGCGAGCCGGTCTTCAAACGCCTCTTTCAGCGCGTCCACGGTGCCGAACTGTCCGGGCGATCCGCTCTTGACTGCGTGCGCCAAGTCTCGCACTTCGACGGCGAGCGTCCGTGTCACCTGATCGTAAGCGAGAAGCCGAGCATGAAGGCTCTCGATCGAGGCCGCGTCGGACGCCATCCGCACATAGAAGTGTCCCTGGTCCTGGCCGGTGATCTCCGCGAACTCCTTTGCAAGCCGCTGGGACTGTTGGATTGAGACAACGCCTTTTGCTGAGGCGGACCCCTCAATGCCTTTCAGGATCTCCCGCTCCGTGGCATCCACTACTGCGCGAAGGTCATAACCCCGGAAGAGCGAGTCGAAGGTGGAGGGGATGGGCTGCGCAATCTCAGGAGTGATGAAGGGTGCGAGTGGATCTTCCGCGACGCGCTGAGCCATGCGTGACGCAGCGGCCTCCAGCTCAGGACGCGGGAGACTTCCCGGCGAGGGAGCTGCCATATCGTTCGCGGCCTGGGGTGGAGCTTCGATGTCAGGGCGGTGCGGCGGCGTATCGGCAAAAGCCTGAGGCGCCGCGGCCGGGTCATCGTTCGCCGCGCGAAGCTCAGGGAGTTCCGCTTGGGGCTTCCCGTTCAGTTGGTCGAATGCTTCATCTGCATCTTCGATCGCCTGCTCAACCGCTTCCTTGTTGCCGGCCTTGTGAGCGCGCATCGCGCGGAAGCCCGCAAGCACAACGTCCACGGTTGCACCGATGCTGATCCCTTCAAGCGCGTTCTTGAGCCGGCCCTCGGCTTCGCTGTCGTCGGGATTCGTCGCAAGGAACTCCGTTACCGGGTTCTCCAACGTGGGGTATTGCTGCACGAGATCCGAGAGGCGGCCCTGCATTCCGTCAAACGCGAGGAAGTCCGCCGCGGCGCCCTTTGCGGAAGCCTGAGCGATCTGCCCTGTACGGGTCGCCGCGGCGGTAGCCAGGCCGGGGATCTTCGCGAGTTTGGCGAACTTGCCGAAGCCGACGAACGCAGCGCCGAATTGGGCGACGACTGCCGCCGCACCGGAGAGCCCCGATGTGCTGTCATAGTAGCCCTCTATCCCTTTGCGCCACTCACTGTGCTCGGACGGCTCATTGCCCAGCGCAATCTCATTCACCGCATCGTAGGTCTCGAAGCCGCTCTTTGCGACGCCGGCCGCGATTGCTCCGGGAATGGACTTGATGTCGGACCACAGCGAGTAGGACGGCTTGACTTCGAGCTGGGCAGGCTCGCCCGCCGCTTCACTTCCTGTCGCGGACTGCTCACGTATCGCCGCGCCCTCGCCGCGATCGAATTGGGCATCGCCCAGGATAGCGCCGACTTGTCGCCGGTCATGCTCCACCACGGCATGCGCAAGGATGTCCCTCAACGCTTCGGCCGCCGTCGCATCGTCCATCTGAGCGAAGAGAGGATTCTCCGCCTTGAAGGCCGTGAGCATCTCGGGCGTTACGTTGATGATGGGAGCCACTTTTGCGACATCGGCAGCAAGCTTGCGCTGGACGTGGCGGTTGTTCTCCTCTTCCTCTAGCCGTTCGCGCTCAATCTCTTCCTCCGCGGCCTTCTGCTCCTCCTCGTCAGTTTGTTTGTCCGCCTCCCGATCAGCATCAATCTGTGCGATTAACTGTGCGTCTTCTTCCTCGGGCGCATCCAACATTCGGTCAAGCAGGCTGGGTTTTGCCCCCTCCTCTTCTGCGAGCCGCGCCTCTCGATCCTCCTCTGCTATCTCTGCATCCAGCTTCTCGATCTCCGCCCGCCCGCTCCAGAACGAGCCGCCGCCCGCGCCGGACTCCTCATGCAAGGTCTCCCCTGCTGCCGGGCTGCCGGTGACTGCCGCGATGGTTTGACTGATGGCTGCTTGCGGATCGTCGGCTTGAAGGGTGTCAGATAGCGTGGAAACTACTTGCTGCACCGGGGATGCCGGCACGGCGGGATCGATAGAAGGAGATGCGGAATCATCTTCGGGCGTGCGCGCGGGCGCAGCCTCGGGTGAGCTGTGATTTGCCACGGTGGTTTGCTTCCAGAAAGGATTGAAGACGGCACCCGCTAAAGGCGGGGCCATGTGGACAGCGGGGCGCGAGAGCTAGCGCATTGTTTTGCCGCGCATCCTTGCGGCTGCTCTGAGAGGCGGAATGGCCTTGCCGATTTTACCTATCCGCAGCGCGGAAGAGCGGAAGGGATGGGCTTCAGCAAAGCGGGCTGCGGATGTGGCAGCGGGCCTCGAAGGCGAAAAGTGTTGCTGTCGTCGTCTCTGGAAACGGCATCTCCTTATCGGACCATGAGCGTCGCATGATACCGAGCCTGGCAATTCGATCAACTAAATCAGTGTGTTAGGTTAACTTGGCTACCACGCCTGTGCGATTTCAGTTGGCAAATCAATGCATAAGATGAGAGTCTTAACTCGTCGCTCAGTCCCGTGTGCGACACTGCCCCTCAAATAGCGAACCCCCGAAGCCCTGGCAGGCGACGAGGGTTCTTGAATCGGTCCTAGGTGAATAGGAGCGCGATCCCATGGCTCATGAGAGCACCACTGCACCTAGTTGTCTATCGTCGTTTTCGCGGCGGAGTCAAAGCAAGGCGCTAGCCCCCACGGCTTCATCTAACGTCTCAACTCTGCACGTTCGCTCTTGGGGCGCACTCGCCCTTGGAGTGATTTGCGCGGGCGTTACCGGCTTCGTGTTGTTCGAGGACGTTCTCCGCAACGGCGCACCCATCACAACGGACCACGTTCTAACGGCGGCCGTCATCGTCATCACGGCTGCGGCGGGCCACATGTGGTGGCGGCGGTTGTGGTCGAGCGCCTTCATCACTGGGCTCGGCCTGTTGCTCATCTTCGGCTCGGGGCTCGTGTATCTCGTCGTCGCGTCGGGCGGACGCAATGCGGAAGTGGCTGCGAACAAGCGGCACGCTGCACACGCCAGCAACACCGAACGCCAAGACAGGCTGCGGAAGATCGCCGAAGCCGAATACATCCTCGCGTCCTGTCCTGCCGCGGCCCCCAAGCGGGACTACGGCGAGCGCTGCGGACTACGTGATGCGATGGCAGCCGAGTGCGGTTCTGGCAAAGGCAAGCGCTGTGATGGCAAGTCCTACTCCGTGAGCACGTATGAGGCAGCAGTTGAAGGGCATCGGGCTGCACTCAAGGGGCTTCCCGAGCAAGAGGAAGATGGGGCGCTCAAAGCAACGGCGCGGGCCATCGTCGCCTTCCAAGGCGTCACTGCCGAGGAGAAGGACAAGGCCGAGCAGGCTTACGTGGAGCGGTTGGAGATCGTTCTGCCATACATCAAGGCTCTGCTCGTGGAGGTCGCAACGATTGTGTTCCTCGGCGTTGGCATCGGCCATCGTTCTGCGCAGAACCGTTCCACGGGAACCGTTCCACTGGCGAGCACTACGGCCAATCGAACCGTTCGGCGTATCGTTCCGACAACCGTTACGGGTGGAACCGTTCCGCAGACTGCCACCGTTTTGCGACCGAACTTCGGGAGAACCGTTCCGCGTGGAACTGTTCCGCTAACTCAGGATGAGGCTTTGGAACGGTTGCTAGCTGCCATCACGAGAGGCGGCATTGTTCCCCAAGATGACCTCCCGGAACTATTCCACGTTCGCGCCAAGTCAACTGTCTCGCGATGGTGCAAGGATTGGGAGGAGCGGGGCGTGATCTCGCGCACAGTGTCGGGGCGGCAGAAGTTCGTGATGCTACGCGACCGCCGAGAACAAGCCGGTTGATAACCCCAGGCTGATGATAAACCGCCGTGCTAGGCTCTGTCCGTACACGTGGAGGAACCTATATGGTTAGACTTCCTAGCTCGAATGATGACGCTGCTGCGTTGCTGGCAAATGAATTTGAAGACGGCCGCATGAGATGCGCGAGCTGCGGCCAAGCAGCTGTTCCCGCTCATACCTACGGCCAGACGATACGTAGTCTCGACGGCGCTGCGCTGATTCTAGCCGGCCCGGACAAGCTCCCGTGGTTTACCGTAGCAATTGCTATTTGCGCGTCATGCGGAGCGGACAACGTGTTCATGCGCAAGTGGACGCGAGAGCGGAGCGAGACGGGCGATCCCGATGAGATAATCCATTGGCAACGGCGAGTGGAGCCCTTGGGAAGAGGCACCAAGAGTCTGCCCAATACGCCCCCATCGCTATTGAAAGATTATGGACGAGCTTGCGCAACGATCGATGTGAGCCCCGCCGCATCCGCGTGTATGTCTCGGCGCTGCCTTCAAGGCATCCTGGAAAAGCAGGGTTACACTCAAAGAGACTTGGCGGACCAGATCGCTGCGCTTCTCGCAGACAAGTCCAAACCCTTGCCGCCTGATCTTTACGACACTGTGGATGCAATTCGGCAGTTCGGAAACTTCGGCGCGCATCGTAAACCCGATCGCAGCACGCTTGAGATAATCGAAGTCGAGGCGGGCGAGGCGGAGTGGTGTATCGAAATTTCGGAGCGTTTGATGGAGCATTTCCACGAGCAGCCCGCGCGCTCTAAAGCTAGGCTGGAGGCAATGAAGGAAAAGCTCGGCCGCAACAAATCTCCAGCAAAAACTTAACAATGCTGCCTCGCTGTTGAGGGTCTCAACCCTTCGGCTTCGCGGGTAGCTTCACCGCACGTACACAGCGTTGGAGCTGAGCGAGCGTGTGACCGTCGAAGTAGTCGTGCGTCACTCCTTGCGGCGCGTGGCCAACGGCCTGCTGAATGACCTCAAATGTAATCCCCGCTCGCCCCGCTTTGGTGATGAACCAACGGCGAAACGAGTGGAAGTCAACGGCAGAGTACCGCTTGTCGGCGGCCTGATCGTGGACGCCAACCGTCTGACGGAAGCGAGTGAACCGCTTGCTGATGGGCCGCGAGCGATCCCAAGTCTCTCCGCGTGGCCGCTCGTAAGCACCTAGGCGGTCCGTCTCCATGCGATCGATGATGAGCCAGTCGCCGGGCTTTCGTCCCCTGGATAGCCGCGCGATGAGTTTGCGAAGGTCGACATGAATCGGAATCTTGCGGACGCCAGCATCCGACTTCGAGGCGCGTATGTTGAAAAGCCCATCAGCACAGTCGCCAACCGTCAACGCCCCAATCTCCGAGATCCGCATCCCACTCAATGCGGCAATCATCATGTAGTCCCGGAGCGTCTCGTCGGGCGTGCCGGAGTAGAACAGCTTCATCATCTCGGAGTCTGTGAACGCCCGCTTTGGACGCCGGCCGGCAGTGGCTCGCTTTGCTGCCCGCGAGATCGTCTTGTGCTTGTTCCAAGGATTGTCCGCGTCGGCGCTCAGATGTCCGCGCTCGCTGAGCCAATCCCAATACACACGCAATGCGGTGACACGCTTTGAGACCGTCTGCGGGGCCTTGCCCTGAGCTATCAGCACGTCGGATATGAAGCGCCCTGCTTCGCTCCGCGTGATCGATTCAACGGTTCTGTGACGGTGCTCCGCGGCCCACGCTTCCAACAGGCTCGTTGACTTCTTGTATTCGAGCCGAGTGCGAGGCTTTACGGCCAGCTCGCGGAGCCATTGCTCGCGGTGAAGCATCAGGGGTGTTGCTGTGCCGGTGACGACTCCTTGCCAATCCCGCGCCGCGGGCAGCCCGTGTTCCAAAGCCTTCTGCCTAGCTTCATCCTCTACTAGAGACGCATACTCCGCAGCGACGACAATGCTCTCGTTGCCTTGACGAGAAAAAAGCCGTTCGTCTTTCGTCGTGTAGTCGCGCCACTCAAGGGCATCGCGTAGAAGGGGATCGAGAGACGTAGGCGCGGTCTGCCGGGATGCCTGATGCAACGCCGCATCTATGGCGTTCTGCATCCGCGCGAGGACGGGCCAACGGTCCCGCTGTGCCCTCAAGAGGCTGTCGGTCTTCAGAGTCTCTTTGAGCTGCGAGCAACCGAGGATGCCGCGAGCTGCGCGCGGAACCGCCTTGATTACGTGCCACTGCCGGCCGTGCTTTCGCAGATGTTTTTGATCGGCACTCGTGCCCATGTCGCTTGCCATGATGTTACGCGCACCGCTATTGCTCAGAGCTACGCACCGTACCGATGGGCAAGCGATTGGGCAAGAATTTGGGCAAGCGTCAGTGAACGCTCGATCCTTATCGCGTTGATTTTGTTGATTCTTTTCTTCGGCGAAGGAGGTGGCGCACCCGACAGGATTCGAACCTGTGACCTCTGCCTTCGGAGGGCAGCACTCTATCCAGCTGAGCTACGGGTGCAGTCCGGGATATGGCCGGCACGGGGCCGGGACGCCCCTGATAGCGCATTCCCGGTTCCACCGCAAATGGACGCTCCGCCATCCGCGGGCGCCCGTCACATACTCGGCGTGCACGTCGGAGACATCAGGCCCTTGAGGTCGGAGAGCGGTGCATTGACCTTCAGGTCTCTCCCAAGACGCACGCCATAACCATCGAACAAGGCGCCGAGAATCGTCGTGGCCACGCGTTCGAGATCGGTTCCGTCCGTAATGGCGATCTCTTGCGAGAAGTTGCCTTCACCGATCGTGGTCTCGAAGCCCAGCCGCCCCAGGGCCTCGAGACCGCCGGGGGTCACCGCAGGGCTCCACGGCTCCCCTTTCGTCACTCGATAGTAGCCCGAAGCCGCCTCGCACAGCATGGAACGGCCGTCGGTTGTGAAGAGGCATTGGACATAGCTGCCGGGCGCGTCGACCGGAGACACGGCGATGAACTTGTTCTTAGGGGCGGGCGTATCGCGGATGGCGGCAAGGCGAGACGTCATCTCGCAGTGATAGCGATCGATGAACGCTTGCCTTTCCGATGCACCTCGTGCCGGCGCCGCGGCCAGGGCCACCACGACAAGCGTCGCCCGAAGCGGCCGGATCCGTGCCGTCGCCCACGCCATCCGCGACCCTCCCCGAAAGCGCACCGCTCTCGCGCCTGCCACCCGGTCTCCGGCCTGCGACATCGTGAGCCTATGCCATCCGATCGGCCCGGGCCAGCCTCCGAGCCGCGCAAGGGGCTGACCGCGCCCCGGCGGCCCCCTATATTGCGCGCCCATGACACAGAATTCTCCACTGGAACCGCCGCGGCCCAAGCCGCAATGCTCCGTGCCCGAGGGCGAGCCTGTACCGATCGTCAAGGGCAGCCACGTCTACCTCGTCGACGGATCCGGCTACATCTTCCGCGCCTTCCATGCGCTTCCCCCCCTCACGCGCCCCTCCGACGGACTGCCGGTCGGCGCCGTGCACGGCTTCTGCGCCATGCTGTGGAAGCTCCTGGTCGAGACCAGGGCATCGGAGGCGCCGACCCACATCGCCGTGGTGTTCGACGCGTCCGAGAAGACGTTCCGCAACGCGATTTACCAGGACTACAAGGCGCACCGGCCGCCGGCGCCGGAAGAGCTCGTGCCGCAGTTCCCGCTGATCCGGGACGCCGTGCGTGCCTTCAACGTCGCCTGCCTCGAGCAGCTCGGCTACGAGGCCGACGACCTCATCGCCACCTATGCCCGCGAGGTGGTGGAGGCCGGCGGCGACGTGACGATCGTCTCCTCCGACAAGGACCTGATGCAGCTCGTCCGGCCGGGTGTCGTCATGTGGGACGGCATGAAGAACAAGAAGATCGGGCGCGACGAGGTCTTCGAAAAGTTCGGCGTGGCGCCCGAGAAGGTGATCGACGTGCAGGCGCTCGCGGGCGATTCGACCGACAACGTGCCAGGGGTGCCGGGCATCGGCGTCAAGACGGCGGCGGAGCTGATCACGAATTACGGCGATCTCGAGTCGCTCCTCGCCGCGGCCGGGTCGATCAAGCAGCCGAAACGGCGCGAGAAGCTGATCGCATTCGCCGAGCAGGCCCGCCTCTCGCGCGAGCTGGTCACACTCAAGGACGACGTGCCGGTCGAGATCTCGGCCGACCATCTCGGCGTGCAGGAGCCCAACGCCGACGCGCTGCTCGGCTTCCTGCGCAGAATGGAATTCACCACGCTGACGAAGCGGATCTCGGAGAAGCTCGGCGTCGAGGCGCCGGCTGCGGGGGGGTTCCCCGCTCCTCCCTCCTCGAAAGGGAGCGCGGGAGGGGGCGACCGCGCGGCGGCACATGGCGGGGGTTCCTCCAGCCTCTCTCCCCAGGGGGAAGGGGAGCGGGCCGGCGCGGACACGCACGGCCCTGGCACGCCCGCGGCCGGAGCGGCGATCGTGGCCGCGCAGCTCGCCAAGGTGCCGTTCGACCGCAGCGCCTACGAGACCGTGCTCAGCCTCGACCGGCTGGCGTGGTGGATCGCGGCGGCACGGGCCGCCGGGCGGTTCGCGTTCGACACCGAGACGACGGCGCTCGACTGCATGACCTGCGACCTGGTCGGCTTCTCGATGGCGGTGGCGCCCGGCACAGCGTGCTACGTGCCGATCGGGCATCGGCCGGCCGAGGGCGGCTTCGATTTCGGCGACGGCAACGCGCTGGCGCAGGCGCCGTTCCGCGAGACGCTCGCGCTGATGAAGCCGCTGCTCGAGGACGCCTCGCTCCTCAAGATCGGGCACAACATCAAGTTCGACATGCTGGTGCTCCAGCGCTACGGCATCGCGCTCGCGCCGATCGACGACACGATGCTGATCTCCTACGTGCTCGACGGCGGGCGGTGGGCGCACGGCATGGATACGCTCGCGGAGCGCCATCTCGGTCATGCCTGCATCCCGTTCGACAAGGTGCTGGAGCTCGCGCCCGGCAAGAAGGGCGAGAAGAACTTCGCGCAAGTGCCGATCGAAAAGGCCGCAGAGTACGCCGCCGAGGACGCGGACGTGACGCTCAGGCTCTGGCATGCACTCAAGCCGCGGCTTGCCGCCGAGCGTCTGACCACCGTCTACGAGACGCTCGAGCGACCGCTGGCGCCGGTCATCGTCGGCATGGAGCACGCCGGCATCCTGGTCGACAAGGGCGTCCTGTCGAAGCTGTCGTCGACGTTCGCGCAGACGCTGACGCGCCTCGAGGACGAGATCAACGGCCTCGTCGGCCACAAGTTCAACCTCGGCTCGCCGAAGCAGCTCGGCGAACTGCTGTTCGACCGGCTGAGGCTTCCCGGCGGCAAGCGCACCAAGAGCGGGCAATGGGAGACGCGCGCGGGGCTGCTCGACGAGCTGGCCGCCAACGAGGACGTGCCCGAGAGCGCGCGCGGGCTCATCAACAAGATGCTCGAATGGCGGCAGCTCTCGAAGCTACTCTCGACCTACACGGACGCGCTGCCGGCTTTCATCCACGGCGAGACGGGGCGCATCCATACGAGCTATGCGCTGGCCTCGACGACGACCGGGCGGCTCGCCTCCTACGATCCCAACCTGCAGAACATTCCGATCCGGACCCGGGAAGGACGCGCGATCCGCACCGCGTTCATCGCGGAGACGGGCAACGTGCTCGTCTCGGCGGACTATTCGCAGATCGAACTGCGCGTCCTGGCGCACATCGCGGATATTCCCCAGCTCAAGACCGCGTTCGCGGACGGGCTCGACATTCATGCCATGACGGCGTCCGAGATGTTCGGCGTGCCGGTTGTGGGCATGCCGCCCGACGTGCGGCGGCGCGCGAAGGCGATCAACTTCGGCATCATCTATGGCATATCGGCGTTCGGGCTCGCCAACCAGCTCGGCATCTCGCGCGAGGAGGCGGGTGCCTACATCAAAACCTATTTCGAACGCTTTCCCGGCATTCGCGACTACATGGACGAGACGAAGAAGCGAGCCCACGAGCTCGGCTATGTGGACACGATCTTCGGGCGGCGCATCCATTATCCCGAAATCAACACCAAGAACCCGGGGGTCCGAGGGAACCTCGAGCGCGCGGCGATCAACGCGCCGATCCAGGGGAGCGCCGCCGACATCCTGCGGCGCGCCATGGTGCGCATGGGGCCGGCGCTCCGGGACGCGAAGCTCGACACCGCCCGCATGCTGCTCCAGGTGCATGACGAGCTGGTGTTCGAGGTGGCGGAGCGCGAGGCCGAAATGCTGATCGCGGTGGCCAAGGGCGTGATGGAGGGCGCCGCGGCGCCGGCCATCGAGTTCTCAGTGCCGATCCATGTGGATGCCAAGGCCGCGGCGAACTGGGAAGCCGCGCATTAGTCCTTTTGCTGCGACGCGTGCCAGTACCGGTAAAATCATCGTCGGCCTTCGCCGGGATGACGCCGGTCCGCTTACCTAGACTCGCCGGCCGATTCCGGTCCTTCCAAAATCTTCGTCAGGCGCGCCCTGATGGTGTCCTGGCGCACCTCGTTCTCGATCTTCTTGTTGGTCAGGTCCGTGACGTAGAATACGTCCACGGCCTTCTCGCCGAAGGTCGCGATGTGGGCGGAGGCGATGTCGAGGGAGAGATCGGAGAGCGCGGTGGTCAGCTCGTAGAGGAGGCCCGTGCGGTCGCGGCCCGCGACCTCGATCACGGTGAACACGTCGGAGAGGGCGTTGTTGACGTAGACCTCGGGCTCGACGGTGAACGCCTCCACGCGCGGCGGGGCGGGCCGGCGGTTGGACAGAAGGGCCGCGACCCAGGTCTCGCCGCGCAGGAGCCGCTCGATGGTCTTCTCGATGCGGCGCGCGCGGCGCAGCTCGTCCTCGTCCTCCCCCTCGCCGCGCGCGAGCACGAACGTATCGAGCGCGTAGCCGTCGCGCGTCGTCGTCACGTGCGCGCCCGAGATGTTGGCGCCGTTGGCCGCGCAGGCGCCGGCGAAGTTGGCGAGCAGGCGCGGATGGTTCGGTGCGAACAGCGTCAGCTCCGTGATGGCGGTGAAGGCGTCGGTCTTGCACTCGGCCGCGAAGGAGCGGCCTTCGGCGTCGGCGCGCCGCAGCAACCGGGCGTGCTCGATCTGGCGTTTCGGGTCCGTGCGCAGCCAGTATTCTGGGTAGTGGCGGCCGATGAAGCGATCGACGTCGGCGGCCGGCCAGTCCGAGAGTGCGGCGCGCAGCTCCGACTGGGCATTGGCGACGAGCTTGTCACGCGGGATCTGCGTATGGCCGCCAGAGAGGAGCGGCTCTGTCTCGGCATAGAGCGTGCGCAGGAGCTGACCCTTCCAGCCGTTCCACACGCCCGGGCCGACGGCGCGGATGTCGGCGACTGTCAAGAGCAGCAACAGCTTCAGTCGCTCCGGGCTCTGCACGATGTCGGCGAAGTCGCGCACGGTCTTCGGATCGCCGAGGTCGCGGCTCTGGGCAATGCTGCTCATCGTCAGATGGTGCTCGATGAGCCAGGCGACGGTGTCCGTCTCGGCGGGCGTGAGGCCGAGGCGCGGGCAGAGGCGCCTCGCGATCCCGGCGCCCACGATCGAGTGGTCCTCGACGCGCCCCTTGCCGGTGTCGTGCAGGAACGCGGCGACGAACAGCACGCGGCGGTTCTGGATGGTCTTGATGAGCTCGGTCGAAAGGGGAAGGTCGCCCGACGATCCGCCGCGCTCGATGTCCGTCAGCATGCCGACCGTTCGGATCAGGTGCTCGTCGACCGTGTAATGGTGGTACATGTTGAACTGCATCATGGCGACGACGTGCCCGAACTCGGGAAAGAAGCGGCCGAGAACGCCGGCATCGTTCATGCGCCGGAGCGTCGCCTCGGGGTTCACGTGGCCGGTGAGCAGCTTCAGGAAGATGCGGTTGGCGTCGCGATCGTTGCGCAGCCTGTCATCGATCAGCCGGTGCGAGTGACGAAGCTGGCGGATGGCGTTCGGATGGAGAAACGTGCCGGTGTTCTCCGCCTGAGCGAAGAAGCGGATGAGGTTGACCGGATCGCGCTTGAAGACGTCCGGATCGGCGATGTTCATGCGGCCGTTGTCGATGCGGAAGTCGGTCTTCTCGCGGATCTGCCGGCGCGTCATCCAGGACAGCGGGTTGAAGAGACCGTCGCGGATGGGCGAGCTCTTCAACTGCTGGATCTCAAGCGCGGAGCAGAGGATGGTCGTCAGGTCGCCCACGTCCTTGGCGATCAGGAAGTAGTGCTTCATGAACCGCTCGACGGCGCGCAGGCCGTTCTTGTCGCGATAGCCGAGCTTCTCGGCCAGCACGGGCTGGATGTTGAAGGACATCAGCTCCTCGGCGCGTCCGGTGTAGAAGTGCAGGAAGCAGCGGACGGTCCAGAGGAAGTTCTCACACCTGCGGAACGTCGCCGCCTCCTCCTTGGTGAAGATGCCCTGGCCGACGGTCTCCGGCCCGACCTCGTGGCCGAGCAGATACTTCGAGAGCCAGTGCAGGGTGTGCAGGTCGCGCAGGCCGCCTTTGCCGTCCTTGATGTTCGGCTCGACGCGGTAGCGGCTTTCACCGGCGCGGCGATGGCGCTCGCGACGCTCGGCCATCTTGGCGTCGATGAAGGCGCGCTCGGAGCCGCGGATCACCTCGTCGCGGAAGCGCCGCTCGAGCTCCCCATAGAGCTGCGTGTCGCCATGCACCAGCCACATGTCGAGCAGCGACGTGCGGATCGTCAGATCCTCGCGCGCGAGCTTCACGCATTGATCGACCGTGCGCGTTGCATGCCCGACCTTGAAGCCCAGATCCCACAGCAGATAGAGCATGTATTCGGCGACGCTCTCGCCCCACGGGGTCTGCTTGTAGGGAAGCAGAAACAGGAGGTCGATGTCGGAGCCGGGAGCCAGCATCTCGCGCCCGTAGCCGCCGGTCGCCACGATCGCCATGCGCTCGGCTTCGGACGGGTTGGTGGCGCGGTAAACGTGGGCCACCGTGTAGTCGTGGAGCAGGCGGACCAGCTCGTCCTGGAACTGCGCCAGCCCCGTGGCGCAGCGGCGGCCGTTGCCGTCCGCCTCGAGCTGGAGACGGGCCGTTCCGCGCGCCGCTTTCACGAGCGTCTTCAGGCGATCGACGACGGCGGAGCGCGCCTCGGCGGCGTCACCGTGCGCCTTGAACAGCGCGGTCAGCACCTCGCGCTGCTCCTCGGGATCGAAGTAGGGCGCCGGCGGGAATTTCGGTTTGTCCATCGGATCCTGGATCATTCGTTCTCTTGCAGCGTGGCCAACTATTGGCATGGGGCGCGCGCGGGCTCCCGGCTCGTGACGAGGCCCCATATATCGCGCGCCAGCGGATCGCGTCAGAGGCGATCATGGTCCAGGCGCGCGGTCTTTCGAAGCAAAACCGTCACCGGCCGTCGTCGCCCGCGCGAAGCCGTTTCAGGCGATAGAGGGCCTCGAGCGCCGCTTTGGGCGACAGCTCATCGGGATTGATGCCATCAAGCGCCGTCTCCACCGGGGCGGGGGCGGGCGGCGCCGGCAAGCCGGCCGGGCGGGCGGCTGCGAACAGCGGCAGCTCCTCGAGCGGTCCGTTGCCCTGGCCGCGGCGGCGGTCCGCCTTCTCGAGCAGGGCCAGCACCTCGCGGGCGCGGGCGATGACGGGGGAGGGCAGCCCGGCGAGCTTCGCCACCTGGATGCCGTAGGAGCGGTCCGCCGCACCCGCCTTGACGCGGTGCAGGAAGACGATCTCGTCGCGCCACTCCTTGACGTCCATGGTGACGCTGGCGACCGACGGCAGGCGGCCGGCGAGCGCCGTCAGCTCATGATAATGCGTGGCGAACAGAACCCGCGCCTTGCTCTCCTCGTGCAGGTATTCCACCGCGGCCCAGGCGATGGAGAGGCCGTCGAAGGTCGCCGTGCCGCGCCCAATCTCGTCGAGAATCACGAGCGAGCGGGCCGTGGCCTGGTTCAGGATGGCCGCGGTCTCGACCATCTCGACCATGAACGTCGACCGGCCGCGCGCGAGATCGTCGGCGGCGCCGACGCGGCTGAAGAGCCGGTCGACGATGCCGATGCGGGCCTCTGCCGCCGGTACGAACGAGCCCATCTGGGCGAGGATGGCGATCAGCGCGTTCTGGCGCAGGAACGTCGACTTGCCGGCCATGTTGGGGCCGGTGACGAGCCAGATGCGGGCGTCCGGCATCTCGTCGAAGCCCGGCGGGCGCTCCGCGCCGCCGCGGCCGAGCACGCAATCGTTGGCGACGAAGGGGCCGGCGCGGGCGCGCTGCAACGCCTGCTCGACGACGGGGTGACGGCCGCCGCGGATCTCGAAGGCGGCGCTCGCGTCGATCACGGGGCGCACGTAGCGCTCATGATGGGCGAGGTCGGCAAGGGCGGCCGTATGGTCGAGCTCGGCCAACGCCGCGGCGACGTCGGAAAGGATGCGCTCCTCGCCTGCGACGGCGGCCGCGAGCTCGGCGAAGATCTCCTGCTCGATCGCAAGCGCGCGGTCGGCGGCAGACGCGATGCGCCCCTCGATCTCCGCCAGCTCCGCCGTCGTGAAGCGCATGGCATTCGCCATGCTCTGGCGATGACGGAACATCTCGGCGAGCGGCGGCTCGGTCAGCGGCCTGGCGTTCGTCTGCGTCACCTCGATGAAGTAGCCGAGGATGTTGTTGTGGCGCACCTTGAGCGTCCTGATGCCGGTCAGCTCGACGTAACGCCCCTCGAGCTCGGCCATCACGCGGCGGCTATCGTCGCGCAACGCGATCGCCTCGTCGAGGTCCGCCCGGAAGCCCCGGCGCACGAAGCCGCCGTCGCGCTTCAGATGCGGTGGATCGTCGACGAGGGCCGCTGTCAGCACCTCCAGCAACGCCGCGCCTTGCCCCTCGATGCGCGCCAGCAGACGCGCGATCTCGTCGGGAAGGCCGATGCCGTCCTGCCGCGCCCTGAGATGGCGCGCGGCCTCGCCGGCCGCCGCCAGCCCGAGCGCAATGCTGTGGAGGTCGCGCGGACCGCCGCGGCCGAAGGCGAGCCGCGAGACGGCGCGTGCCAGATCCGGTGCGCCTTTCAGCGTTTCGCGGATGGCTTCGCGCAACGGCGCATCGCCGACCAGGACCGCCACCGCATCGAGGCGGCCTTCGATGGCGCGAACATCGGTGAGCGGCGTCGCGAGGCGGGCGGCCAGCTCGCGGGCGCCGGCGCCCGTCACCGTGCGGTCGATGGCATCGAGCAGGCTCCCGGCTTTCTCGCCCGAGGTGGCCCGCACCAGCTCGAGGCTGGCGCGGCTCGCCGCGTCGATCACCAGAATCTCCTCGCGCCCGAGGCGGCGCGGGGGGCGCACCACCGGCTTCCTGCCGATCTGCGTGAGGTCGACGTAGCGCAGCAGGGCGCCGATCGCCGCCAGCTCCGCGCGGCTGAAGGTGCCGAAGGCACCGAGGTCGGCAACACCGAGACGCGCCTTCAGCTCGCGCTCGCCTGCAAGGCTGTCGAAGGAGGCCGCCGCGACCGGCGTCGCCGCCGCCCCCGCGCGCCCGATCCACGCTTTCAAGTCGCCGTCCGCGAGCAAGGCGTCGGCGACGATGACCTCGCTCGAGCCCAGCCGCACGAGCTCGCCCGGGAGATCGCGCCCCAGCGCCTCGCCGACCTCGCATTCGCCCGTCGAAATGTCGAGGGAGGCAAGGGCCACGATCGCCTCCGAGCCGACGAGGGGCCCCTCCGGCCCGCCCGGCACACGGAAGAGGGCCGTCAGATAGTTGCGGGTGCGGGCGTCGAGCAGCGTCTCCTCGGTCAGCGTGCCGGGCGTGACGAGGCGCACGACATCACGGCGCACGACCGCTTTCGCGCCGCGCTTCCTCGCCTCGGCGGGATCCTCCAACTGCTCGCAGACCGCGACGCGATAGCCTTGCCGAATGAGGCGCTGCAAGTACTCGTCGGCGCGATGGACCGGCACGCCGCACATCGGGATGTCCTGCCCCTGGTGCTTGCCGCGTTTGGTGAGCACGATGCCGAGGGCTTGGGACGCCACGACGGCATCGTCGAAGAAAAGCTCGTAGAAGTCGCCCATCCGGTACCAGAGGATGCTGTCCGGGTTGGCGGTCTTGATCTCGAGGAACTGGGCCATGGAGGGCGTCGCCGCGCCGGCTGCTGCGGGCTCGGGCCTGGCTGCGTCGGCGGACGGCCCGTCGGCCGCCTCGGAGCGCGCTGCCTCCTTCTCCCGATGCCGTCCTGGCCCCGCCATGCGTTACCGGCTCCCTCTGGTCCCGGCCAACGGATAGCCCGCCCGCTGCGGGATTGGAAACCCCGCGGCGGGTGGGCCGGCGGATTTAGATGGGGAAGCGCGTGTACCGGACGGCTTAAACCTCGACGGAGATGCGGCTTTTCAGCTCGTCGGGCGTGCCGAAATGGCCGAAATAGCGCGGGTCGATGTTCTCGACCGGCAACACGACCAGAACGTCGGTGGTGCCGAACTGGCGATCGATGACGGCGCCGTCGCCGACGAAGGCGCCGAGCCGCAGGTAGCCCTTGATGAGAGGAGGGAGGGCTTTGAGGGCCGCCTTGGTGTCGATCGCATCGCGCGGGACGCGATCCATCGGCACATAGAGGCGGTCGTGCGCGCGGCAGCGCCACCCGGGCGGGGCGAGCGCATGATGATGGAGGAAGCTCAAGGCCATCGCGTGCGCCTCGGGGTCGGTGCCCTCGAAGCTCGCACAGCCGATCATGACGCCGACCTTGTGCTCGCGCACGTAGGTCCAGAGGCCGTGCCAGAGCAGCTCCACGGATCGCTTCGTCCGGTAGGGGCGCAGCACGCACGAGCGGCCGAGCTCCATGAACCGATAGCGCGGTGACTTGGCGGCGATCAGCGCCGCGATATCGTACTCGCCTGCCGTGTAGAACCCGAGGCTACGCTCGGCCGTTTCCTGACGCAGCAAGCGATAGGTGCCCACAACGTGGGGCCGTCGGGTCCGCGCCCAGGCGCCGGCAAGCGCGCCGGCTTCCGCGCTGCGGTCCTCGACGAGCAGATGGTCGCAGATGGCATCGTAGGGATCCTGGTCGAGGCGGCGCATGCCGGCGGTCCTGCTCGGCCTGGCGCTCATCTCCTCGTAGAAGACCTCGTAGCGCAGCCGCTGGGCGCGCAGGATGTCCTTGCGTCCCTGGGCGAGGCGCACCTCGAGGTCTCCGATCCGCCCGTAGACTTTCGGCGGGAGCTTGCGCACGAAGGTGAGGCCGCTTGTGCGTACTGCGCCCTTCAGCATGCCCAGCGCCAGACGGCCCCGCGAGGCCGCGTCGGACATGGAGTTTTTCTTGGAATTTTTCTGGGAATTTTTCTGCAGGTCTTTCTGCAGGCGTTCCTGCCCTCGCCGGGCGAGGACGCGGTCCTTGGATTGGCGTGCGCTGCTCATGGGTCCGTCCGTCCGGTGACACCGACCGACGCCGTCGATCAATCCTGCATTCGGGCCTGCCTTGGGGTTTCCGACACCCATAACCCGCATTCGATCGATTCTTCCCCGGAACCCCTCGTCACGCAATCAATCATTATTCGGAGACAATTTTACGACGGCGCCCGGTCCTCAGGACGACGCCGGAGACGCGGGCGGCGGCTCATCGAGAGACCGGGCGGCCTCGACCGTCATCAGCGGCACGCCGTTCCTGATCGGGAACGCGAGATGGGCCGTGGGACTGACAAGCTCACGGGCCGCCCGGTCATATGTCAACGGACCCTTCGTGACCGGACAAACCAGGAGCTCGAGCAACTTCGGATCCGGATCCTCCGGAGGGGTTCTGCTGGTTCTCTCGTCGGCCATCTCCTGCCTCCTCACTGCAACGTGCTGCCCGAGCCGCCGCGCGTGGCGCTTTCCATCTCGGCGAGGGCGACCAGAACCTCGGCACGCGTCTTGAGGTCGGCCGCCTCGAGCAGCGCCTGCTTTTCCTCGGGCCCGTAAGGCGCCATCACGCAGAGCGCGTTGACGAGGAACTCGCTCGGCGCGCGGTCGATCACGGACCAATCGGTCTTGAGGTTGTTGTCCTCGAGATAGGTGCGCAAGGCGCTGACCAGGCGCGCCCGATCCACGTGCTCCTCGCCGAGACCGCGCGTCAGGTCGCCGGCGAAGCGGTCGTAGCTTACGGCGGCGGTGCGATAGGGTTGCACGGCCTCGGCCTCGCCCACGATCTCGAACCGCGAGATGCCGGTGACGGCGATGGCGAGACGCCCGTCGTCCAGCTCCTGATAGCTCGTCACGCGGCCGGCGCCGCCGATGCGGCGCAACGGCACGTCCTTGCCCGGCGGGCTTTCGTCGTCGTCGCCTCCTGCCGGCTGCACGATGCCGAGCATGCGCGCGCCCCCCATGACATCGTCGATCATCTCGAGATAGCGCGGCTCGAAGATGTGGAGGGGCAGCGTGGACCTCGGCAGCAGGATCGCTCCCCTGAGCGGGAACAGCGGCAGGCGCACCGGAAGATCGGCAGGGCGCCGGTATTGATCGGCAAAGGCCACATCTGTCTCCGTCTTGAGATCGGTGTGTGAGGTCGCGCGGCCGCATGCAGCCGCGCGACGCCGGCTAACTGAAGAGAATCGACGACAGGCGACGCCGCCCATCCATCGTACAGTCGTCCTTGGGGCCCCAGGCATCGAAGAGCTGGACGAGTTGCTTGCGGGCCGCCTGATCGTTCCAGTTGCGATCACGCCGGACGAGATCCAAGAGGTGATCGAGCGCCTCGGCCTTCTTGCCGCGCGCTGCGAGCGCGACGGCGAGGTCGAACCGCGTCTGATGGTCGGCCGGATTGGCCGCAAGGCGCTGCTCCAGCTCGGCGCTGTTGTCGGTGCCTCCGGCGAGCTTGGCGAGCTCGAGAGCCGCGCGCACGCTCTGCACCGGCGCGCTCGACTGCTTGTCCGGCGGGACGAGGGCCAGCGTCTGCTCGGCGCGGGCCGCGTCCCCGCTGATCAGATAGCAGCGCGCGAGACCGGCGAGGGCCTGCGGGTTCTGCTGGTCCTCCTGCAAAACGGCGGCAAAGGCTTCGGCGGCACCCTGAAGGTCGCCGTCCTCGAGCGCGGTCTCGGCCGCTTCGAGCACGCCGGCGAGATCGGCTTCCGCATCCTCACCCAGGAGGCGGTCGATGAAGGCGCGCACCTGGCTTTCGGGCTGGGCCCCCATGAAGCCGTCAAGCGGACGGCCATCGCGGAAGGCATAGACGGTCGGCAGCGACTGGATGCGCAACTGGCCGGCGATGGCCGGGTGCTCATCGGTGTTGATCTTGACGAGCCTCACCTTGCCGCCGTAGCTCGCCACGACCTTCTCGAGGATCGGCGTCAACTGCTTGCAGGGTCCGCACCACTCGGCCCAGAAATCCACCAGGACGAGGGCCTGCCGCGACACCTCAATGACATCCTTGGCAAAGCTTGCCGAGGTGCCATCCTTGATGAGGCCCTGTGCGGCCGAAGCCCCCTCGAGCTTCAATCCTCCCAAATCCATCGCGTCACTCCTCAAGGTCTCTCTTCGAATGTTCGCAGCCGCGTTGCAGGCTGGCAATATGGTGGGGACCGGGGAATTTTGCGAGCCCCGTCAGAGGCTCCCGCTCACCGCGCCCGCGCCGCGGGCTGGTCGCCCTGTCTCTCGTCCCGGCACTCTGCGCCATATTCGACGCTGGCGACAGTTCCTGCCGGAAGACGCTTGCAAAGGGGCGACGGTTGAGCAATAAAGCCCGGCGCGCCGTCCTGCGGCGCGCCGATACCCTATTTTAGGATGCGGGCGTAGCTCAGGGGTAGAGCATCACGTTGCCAACGTGAGGGTCGTGAGTTCGAATCTCATCGCCCGCTCCAATTCTCGATCTTTCTGCGGATATCCATCTCCGGCCGAGGCGTCCTGTCCTCCGGACGCGCCCTAGGCCGGCGATGACGGCGCGGCGGCAAGCGGCATGTCCGGCGTGCTCGCGTCCTGCACCGATGGCGGCAGCGTGGCGGGGACGCTCGTGGTTGCCGAGGCCAGTCCCATGCGCGTCAGCACCTCCTCGCAGAGCTTGCGCACGGCCGCCCCGGTGACGCCCGGATACTTCGCGAAATAAGAGCGGTCGGGCGCGTGGAAGCGGGCGGCTTCCTGCAACGCGATGGAGCGCGGGATCACCTGCTCGAACACGCGGTTCTCACCATTGCTCACCAGCCAGGCGTGATAATCCTCCTCCGTCGGCGAGCCGATATCCTTCATATTCACGAGCACGCCCAGGTTCTCGGCAAATCCCATCTCGGGATTCAGCGCCTTGAAGCGGCGGAAGACCTCGAGGCCGCACACGGAGATGTAGTCGGCCTTGGTCGGCGAGATGTGATAATCGGCTTCGCGCAACCAGCTCTCCGTCAGCACCGACAGCCCCGGCGGGCAGTCGATCAGAATGATGTCGAACACGCGGCGCGCCTCGCCGAGCAGGGCGGAGATGGCGGCACGCAGGCGGCCGTGCTGGCTCCCCTTCGAGACCTCGCGCTCGAACAGCGTGAGTTGCATGTCGCTCGGAATGAGGAAGACGCTGCGCGCATCATCGACATCCGACACGTTCCTGACAACGAAGCGCAGCCAATCGACGGGCGCATCCTGGAGCACGCGCGCGACGAGGAAGTCGACGATGGTCAAACCGTTCTGCTGCAGGCGATGCAGGTTGGGGATGGTCATCAGCATGCTCGACACGGAGGCCTGAGAGTCGCTGTCGACCACCAGAACGTTCTTGCCGTGATAGACCGAGAGCGTTTCGGCCAGCGCGAGCACCAGGGTCGATTTGCCCACGCCCCCCTTCGTGTTCATCACAGCAATCACATTGCGCATCACGATGCGGAGCCTCCCCTGCCCCAATATCCGTGGCCATCATCCGATGTGCGTCGAGATTGTGGCGGTCTCGCGAAGCGCGCGCGGAAATCGTACGCCGATGGTGCGCGGCACGCCGTCAAGATGCGCGGGTCGCTGCGGACGGCGCGCTCACCACGCGCGGACCCAGGCCACGCCGCCACTGGGGACGAGGACGGGGGTGCGGGCGCGCACGATGACCGGCGGATGCTCTTGGACGATGCTTCCTGCGGGCCGCACGGCGACGGCACGGTCGCGGAGCACGTAGACCGGCGGCGTCACCACGCGCACGCGCCGTCCGGGGACGACGACGATGTGGCGCGGCACACGCTTGACCTCGGCCGGCACGAAGACCTTGCACCGGCGCTCGCCAAAGGGACCGGCAACGGTCCTCCAGCGATAGCCGGCGCGCCGCACGACGATCTCCTGCATGACGGTGCGGGTGACGGGCGGCGTCATGACGTAATCGACGCGGCGCGGGGAGACCTCGAAGCGCTCGGTGCGGAAGACGACCACCGGCTCGGTCTCGACGACCTCCCGAAAGCCTTGGCGCACCATCACCGGACGGTCGACGGTGCGATAGACGTCGTAGCAGTCGCCCCGGCAGGCCAGCGCCGGCGTTGCCGCCGCAGAGAGGGCGAGGACGAGGGCGAGACGCGCGGATAAGCAACGCAACGGCATGGGACTAATGCTCCAGCAGGGAACTTCGAAATTACCCGCTCGAAGCAAGCGACGCGCGCGCCCGTTGGTCCCTTGGTTAATCGCAAGGCATCGGGCCAACGCAGGATTTAATCAACCTGGAACCAAAGCCGCAGCGCGCGCATCCTGGTTTGTGAGATTTTCCGATGCTCGGCCGTCTGCTAATGCTTTCCGGATCGCGTATCGCCCGCCCCATCGTTATCGTGGGTCCGATCACCTTGCCCTGTCGTCCCGTCTCGATCCCCACTCCTTGAGGCTCATGTCATGACCCCTCTCTCGCGCACGTTCCCTTCGTTTGCCCTGATCGCGGCCGCGCTGGCGGCGCTCTTTCTCGGTGGCTGCGGCGTCAACACCATCCCGACCTACGAGCAGAGCGCCAAGGCCGCCTGGGCCGAGGTGCAGAACCAGTACAAGCGGCGCTCGGACCTGATCCCGAACCTGGTCGAAAGCGTGCGCGGCTTCGCCGACCAGGAGCGCAAGGTGCTGACGGACGTCACGGAAGCCCGCGCCAAGGCCGTGAGCGTGCAGGTGCCGGCCGACATCCTGACCAACCCGGAGGCCATGAAGCGGTACCAGGACGCACAGAACACGTT
>WBZR01000822.1_pt1 | contig 45247 bp, 38 predicted proteins | sample 5204231 | NCBI WGS metagenome assembly WBZR01 (sample SAMN12412403, study PRJNA552823) | activated sludge metagenome | isolation source: activated sludge from anammox sidestream of wastewater treatment plant... | place: USA: Virginia | collected 2017-08 | reverse complement strand
AGGCGCCGTCGGCCGGTGCCCGGCCCTTCAGTTGCGGTTGGCTTTCTGGAAGCGTGCCAGCTGCTCGTTGCCGCGCTTGACGGCGGCGTCCAGCGCTTCCTTGGCGCTGCGTTTGCCGGCCCAGATCTGCTCGGTTTCCTCGTCGACGATGGTGCGGATCTGCACGAAGTTGCCCAGGCGGATGCCGCGCGATTTGTCGGTGGTCTTGCGGATCATCTGCGTCACCGCGACGTCGGTGCCGGGCTTGTCCTTGTAGAAGCCGGAAGCGTCGGTCAGCTTGAAGGCGCCGGTGGTGATCGGCAGGTAGCCGGTGCGCCGGTGGCTTTCGGACTGCACCTTGGTGTCGGACAGGAAGTCGAAGAAGCGCGCCACCCCCTTGTACTTCTCGGGGGACTTGCCGGCCATCACCCACAGGCTGGCGCCGCCGATCACGGTGTTCTGCGGCGCGCCCTTGACGTCGGGGTAGTAGGGCAGGGTGGAGATGCCGTACTTGAACTTGGCGTCCTTGGCCACGCGCGCGTACAGGCCCGAGGAGCCGGTCATCATGGCGCATTCACCCGAGGGGAAGGCGGCATCGGCGGCGTTGTTGCGGCCCTTGTAGACGAAGGTGCCGTTCTTGGCCATCTTGGCCAGGTTCTCGAAATGCCGCACATGCAGCGGCGAGTTGAAGGCCAGCCGTGCCGCCGTGCCCCCGAAGCCGTTGTTGTGGCTGGCGAACAGGGTGTTGTGCCAGGCCGAGAAGCTCTCCAGCTGCGTCCAGCTGATCCAGCTGGTGGTGAACGGGCACTTGTGGCCGCCGGCCTTGAGCTTGTCGGCGGCGGCAAACACTTCCGGCCAGGTGGTGGGGGCCTTTTCGGGGTCCAGCCCGGCGGCCTTGAAGGCGTCCTTGTTGTAATAGAACACTGTCGTCGAGCTGTTGAACGGGAAGCTCAGCATCTGCCCGTTGGGCGCGGTGTAGTAGCCGGCCACGGCCGAGATGTAGACGCTGGGGTCGAACTTGGCGCCGCCGGCGGTCATGACCTCGCCCACCGGCTTGATGGCGCCCTTGGAGGCCATCATGGTGGCGGTGCCGACCTCGAACACCTGCAGGATGTCGGGCGCGTTGCCGGCGCGGAAGGCGGCGATGGCGGCGGTCATGGATTCGTCGTACTGGCCCTTGTAGGTGGGCACCACCCGGTAGGCGCTCTGGCTGGCGTTGAACTGCTTGGCCAGGTCACCCACCCATTCGCCCAGCGGGCCGCTCATCGAGTGCCACCACTGGATTTCGGTTTGCGCCAGCGCGGGCGATGCGGCGAGGGCGGCCGCCAGGCTGGCGGCGGCAAGACGGAATTTCATGAAACCTCCTTGGACAATGGGGAAAATGCGGCGCCACAGCCCCTGCGACGCACAGCACCATGATGGGACAGGCGGATTGCACGCCCATGTCAGCCGCGTGACAAGCGGGTTTGTACGCAAGCCGGGGCCCGACCTCAGACCCTGTGTGTGAATGTTGCACCGCAGTAAAATCGCCGGCCAGCCGGACGCCGGGTGCGCCTTGTGCGCTTGTTTTGCCGTGGCTTGTTGGCGCCGCGCTGGGCCCACCACATGAACGCTCCGACCCAGCCCGCCCACCTGATGGCCGCCGCCGATGACGAGGCGGCGCCGCGCCTGCGCGAGATCCCCTACAACTACACCAGCTTTTCCGACCGCGAGATCGTGCTGCGGCTGCTGGGCGAGCGCGCCTGGGAGATCGTGCAGACGCTGCGCAGCGAACGCCACACCGGCCGCTCCTCGCGCATGCTGTACGAGGTGCTGGGCGACATCTGGGTGGTGCGGCGCAACCCCTACCTGCAGGACGACCTGCTGGACAACCCGCGCCGTCGCGCACTGCTGGTCGAAGCGCTGCGCCACCGCCTGGCGGAGGTCGAAAAGCGCCGCCACCCCGAGGCGGACGCCGCGCGCGACGCCCTGGTCGGCGAGCTGCTGACGGCGGCCCACCGGGTGGTCGATGCCTTCGATCGCTCGTTCGACAAGGTGGCCGAGCTGCGCCGCCGCAGCGCGCGCGTGCTGGGTCGCCACACGCACAAGGACAACATCAAGTTCGACGGCCTGTCACGCGTCAGCCACGTGACCGACGCCACCGACTGGCGGGTGGAGTTTCCGCTGGTGGTGCTGACGCCCGACAGCGAGGCCGAGATGGCGGCGCTGGTCAAGGGTTGCATCGAACTGGGCCTGACCATCATCCCGCGCGGTGGCGGCACCGGCTACACCGGCGGCGCCATTCCGCTGGACTGGCAGAGCGCGGTCATCAACACCGAAAAGCTGATCGACATCGGCCGCGTCGAGCCCAGGCGCCTGCCCGGGCTCGACCGCGACGTGCCCACCATCTGGACCGAAGCCGGCGTGGTGACCCAGCGCGTGGCCGACGCGGCCGAAGACGCCGGCCTGGTGTTCGCGGTCGACCCGACTAGCGCCGAAGCCAGCTGCATCGGCGGCAACATCGCCATGAACGCCGGTGGCAAGAAAGCCGTGCTGTGGGGCACGGCGCTGGACAACCTGGCGAGCTGGCGCATGGTCACGCCCGCCGGCGAATGGCTGGAAGTGAGCCGCATCGGCCACAACCTGGGCAAGATCCACGACGCCGAGCTGGCGCGCTTCGAGCTGGTCTATTTCGACGCCAGCGGCAAGCGTGAACTGCGCCGCGAGCAGCTGGCCATCCCTGGCGCCAGCTTCCGCAAGGCCGGCCTGGGCAAGGACGTGACCGACAAATTCCTCAGCGGCCTGCCCGGGGTGCAGAAGGAGGGCTGCGACGGCCTGATCACCAGCGCGCGCTGGGTGCTGCACCGCATGCCCGAGCACACCCGCACGGTGTGCCTCGAATTTTTTGGCCACGCGCGCGACGCCGTGCCCAGCATCGTCGAGATCAAGGACTTCATGTTCGCCGAGCAGAAGCGCAGCGGCACCCTGCTGGCTGGGCTGGAGCACCTGGACGACCGCTACCTGCGCGCCGTCGGCTACAGCACCAAGTCCAAGCGCGGCGGTCTGCCCAAGATGGTGCTGATTGGCGACATCGCCGGCGACGACCCCGACGCCGTGGCGCGCGCCGCCAGCGAGGTGGTGCGCATCGCCAACTCGCGCGCCGGCGAGGGCTTCACCGCCGTGAGCAGCGAGGCGCGCAAGAAGTTCTGGGCCGACCGCAAGAAGACGGCGGCGATCTCCCGCCACACCAACGCCTTCAAGATCAACGAGGACGTGGTGATTCCGCTGCCGCGCATGGCCGAATACACCGACGGCATCGAGCGCATCAACATCGAGCTCAGCCTGAGCAACAAGATCGAGCTGGCCGACGAGCTGGAGGCCTTTCTCGGTCGCGGCCAGCTGCCGCTGGGTGCCGGCGCGCCGGCGCCCGAGCTGCTGCAGGAAAAGGTCGACCTCGCCCTGGCCCAGGTGCGCGAGGTGCGCGCGCTGTGGCAGGGCTGGCTGGCCGACATCGACCGGCTGTTCCCCCAGCTGCAGGACCACAGCCTGCGCGCCAGCTGGAAGACCCAGATTCGCGAGCCGCTGCGCGCCATCTTCACCGGCAGCGACTTCGAGCCGCTGATGGCGGCGCTGGGCGAGATCCAGCAGCGCGTGCTGAAGGGGCGCGTGTGGATCGCCCTGCACATGCACGCCGGCGACGGCAACGTGCACACCAACATCCCCGTGCACAGCGACAACTACGCCATGCTGCAAACCGCGCACGCCGCGGTCGACCGCGTGATGGCGCTGGCGCGCCGCCTGGACGGCGTGATCAGCGGCGAGCACGGCATCGGCATCACCAAGCTGCAGTACCTGAGCGACGACGAGCTGGCGCCGTTTGCCGACTACAAGCGGCGCGTCGATCCCGAGGGCCGTTTCAACCGCGGCAAATTGCTACGAAATAGGGAGCTGCCGGCGCAGCCTGGGCGCCGTCTGAGGGCCGATTTGAGCAATGCCTTCACACCCAGCTTCGGGCTCATGGGGCACGAATCGTTGCTGCTGCAGCAAAGCGACCTGGGCGCCATCGCCGACTCGATCAAGGACTGCCTGCGCTGCGGCAAATGCAAGCCCGAGTGCAGCACCCACGTGCCGCGCGCCAACCTGCTGTACAGCCCGCGCAACAAGATCCTGGCCACCTCGCTGCTGATCGAGGCGTTTTTGTACGAAGAGCAGACGCGCCGCGGCATCAGCCTGCAGCACTGGGCCGAATTCGAGGACGTGGCCGACCACTGCACGGTGTGCCACCGCTGCCTGGCACCCTGCCCGGTGAAGATCGACTTCGGCGACGTCACCATGAACATGCGCAACCTGCTGCGCAAGATGGGCAAGAAGAGCGTGCGGCCCGGCAACGCCGCCGCCATGTTCTTCCTGAACGCCACCGATCCGCGCGTCATCAACGCCACCCGTGCGGTGATGACCGGCGTGGCCTTCAAGGCGCAGCGCGCCGCCGTCGACGTGCTGCGCGTGGCCGGGCGCCGGCAGACCGAGCATCCGCCCGCCACCGTCGGCCCGGCGCCGATCCGCGAGCAGGTGATCCACTTCGTCAACAAGAAGCTGCCCGGCGGCCTGCCCACCAAGACCGCACGCGCCCTGCTCGACATCGAAGACCGCGCCTACGTGCCGGTGATCCGCGACCCCAAAGGCACCACCTCCGACAGCGAGGCGGTGTTCTACTTTCCGGGCTGCGGCTCCGAGCGGCTGTTCAGCCAGGTCGGCCTGGCCACCCAGGCCATGCTGTGGCATGCCGGCGTGCAGACCGTGCTGCCGCCCGGCTACCTGTGCTGCGGCTACCCGCAGCGCGGCAGCGGCCAGTTCGACAAGGCCGAGAAGATGATCGTCAGCAACCGCGTGCTGCTGCACCGGGTGGCCACCACGCTCAACTACCTGGACATCAAGACCGTGGTGGTCAGCTGCGGCACTTGCTACGACCAGCTGGCGGGCTACCAGTTCGACAAGATCTTCCCCGGCAGCCGCATCGTCGACATCCACGAATACCTGCTGGAAAAGGGCATCACGCTGCCGGCGGCCGACCAGGGCGCCTACCTGTACCACGAGCCCTGCCACAACCCGATGAAGCAGGGTGACTCGATGCAGACCGTCAAGGCGCTGATCGGCCCGCAGGTCATCAAGAGCGAGCGCTGCTGCGGCGAGTCGGGCACTCTGGGTGTGACGCGCCCCGACGTCTCGACCCAGGTGCGCTTTCGCAAGGAAGAAGAAATCCGCAAGGGCGAAGCCCAACTGCGCGCCAGCGGCGCGGTGGCCGACAAGGCCAACGTCAAGATCCTGACCAGCTGCCCGAGCTGCCTGCAGGGCCTCAAGCGCTACGAAGACGACCTGCAAAACGGCCTGCTGGAGGCCGACTACATCGTGATCGAGATGGCGCGCGCCATCCTGGGCGAAAACTGGCTGCCCGACTATGTGGCCAAGGCCAACGCGGGGGGCATCGAGCGGGTGCTGGTCTGACCGCCAGCGCCCACAGCCGAACGCAGAGGACGCGCAGAAGCCCTGGAAGTGGGCGCCCGCGGGGGCGGCGCTCAGGCTTCGGGCGGCACTGACGGGGGCGGCGTGGCCTCGGAGGCGTCGTTCTCGGCCACGCTGAACAGCGCCCAGGCGGCCACGAACAGCGCCGCGATCGCCGGGCCGATGACGAAGCCATTGACGCCGAACACCGAAATGCCGCCGATGGTCGACAGCAGCACCAGGAAGTCCGGCAGCTTGGTTTCCTTGCCCACCAGCAGCGGGCGCAGCAGGTTGTCGACCATGCCCATCACGCCCACGCCCCAGGCCGCCAGGCCGATGCCGGCGACGGGCGAGCCGGTGGCCAGCAGATAGACGGCCACCGGGGCCCAGATCAGCGCCGCGCCGACGGCCGGCACCAGCGACAGCACGGCCATGGTGACGCCCCACAGCACCGCGCCGTGGATGCCCAGCACCGCAAACGCCAGTCCGCCCAGCAGGCCCTGCACCAGCGCCACCACCACCGTGCCCTTGACGGTGGCGCGCACCACGGTGGCGAACTTGTGCAGCAGGTAGCTGGCGTGCGCCGGCTGCATCGGCACGGCGCGGCGCATCAGCAGCGCCAGCTCGCGCCCGTCGCGCAGGAAAAAGAACAGCAGGTACAGCATGATGCCCAGGTTGACCAGCAGCAGCAGCGTGTTCTGCCCGATCGCCAGCGCGTGGCCGGTGATGGCCTGGCCGCCCTGCACCAGCGCGGCCGCCAGCTTGGCGCCCACGTCCTGCATGCTGAGCAGCCCGAAGCGGCCCAGCAGCCCGCGCAGCCAGGCCGGCAGTGCGTCCAGCACCTGCTGGAAATAGGCCGGCAGGTTGAGCTCGCCCGAACGCACGCGCTGGGTGAAGCTGGCCGCCTCGTCCACCATGGCGCCGACGATGAAGCCCAGCGGCACCACCACGATCAGCACGCAGATCAGCATGGTGGCCAGCGCCGCCAGCGTGGCGCGCCCGCGCAGGGCGGCGCGCAGGCGGCGAAACAGCGGCATGAACAGCAGCGTCAGCACCACGGCCCAGAACACCGCACCGAAGAACGGCGCGATGATCCAGAAAAACGCCAGCGTCACCCCGGCCAGCAGCAGCAGAAAGACGGCGCGTTGCAAGGCGGGGGTGTTCACGGCGGGTGGGTGGCGGGGTGGGCGGTGCGCGCAGTATAGGAGCCGACGCCGGACGGCGGCCGTGGGCGCACAATCGACGCACAATCGCTGCCGTCGCAGCCGAACACGCGCCGCCCCGGCGTGCACCTGCCATGTCCGCCACGCTCAAACCGCCGCCCGAATCGCTCACCGTGCACACCTTGTCGCGCATGCTGGAGCTGCGCTGGCCCGACGGCGCGCAGTTCCGCATCCCGTTCGAGCTGCTGCGCGTGTACTCGCCCTCGGCCGAGGTGCAGGGCCATGGCCCGGGCCAGGAAGTGCTGCAGACCGGCAAGCGCGAGGTCGAGATCACCGCGCTGGCCCCGGTCGGCAACTACGCCGTGCAGCCACGCTTTTCGGACGGGCACGAGAGCGGCATCTACACCTGGGCCTACCTGTACGAACTGGGCGAACGCCAGGACGCGCTGTGGCGCCAGTACCTCGATCGACTGGCCGCCGCCGGCCTGGACCGCGACGCCCCCATGGGCGGCAAGGCGGGCGGCGCGGTGTCGATCACCAAGACCAGGGCGTCCTGACTGCCGACCCAGGCGTTCGCGGGGCGGCCAGACCCGCCGCGGGCGCGCATGGGCGCCAGTGGCTGATTCCTGTCATCGCCGCTTTCGCAGGGATGACGGTGGGTTTGCTCGGACATCGCGAGCCCGTGACAGACAAGGCATGTGCTATCAATTAAATAGCTTCTGGCGCTCGGCTGACGCCAGGTGAAGGCCATTTGGCCATTGTCAGCGGTAGCACTGCTCCAGCGCGTCCCAGCGCGGCTTGCCCACCAGGCGCTGGCGCTCGGCAAACGGCGTCACCAGGCCGCTGGATTCGAGCACCTGGCCGGTGTCACGCAGCGCCGTCAGCGCCTGCTGCATGCCGGCCAGCGCGCCCTGCAGCGCGGCGTTGGCGTACAGCACCAGGCCGTAGCCGAGCCGCCCCAGCTCGGCGGCGTCGACGATCGGCGTCTTGCCGCCGATCACCATGTTCATCAGCTGCGGCGTCGGCAGGCGCTGTGGCAGGGCGCGGATTTCTTCGGCGCGGGTGACGGCTTCGACGAACAGGATGTCGGCGCCGGCCTCGGCAAAGCGCTGCGCGCGCTCCAGCGCCGCCTCGAAACCCTGGGTGGCGGCGGCGTCGGTGCGCGCCATGACCACCAGCTCGGCGTCGCGCCGGGCATCGACGGCAGCCTTGATCTTGCTGACCGCTTCCTCGGTGCTGATGACCGCCTTGCCGTCGAAATGCCCGCAGCGCTTGGGCGCCACCTGGTCTTCCAGCTGGATGCCGTCGGCGCCGGCGCGCTCCAGCGTGCGCACCGTGTGGTAGACGTTCAGCGCGTTGCCGAAGCCGGTGTCGGCATCCACCAGCAGCGGCAGCTCGACCGCGTCGCGGATGCGCGCCGTGTGGTCGGCGATCTCGGCCAGGCCCATGAAGCCCTGGTCGGGCAGGCCCAGCCACATGTTGGTGACGCCGGCGCCGGTGATGTAGACGGCCTCGAAGCCCAGGTCCTCGATCACGCGCGCCGACAGCGCGTTGAAGGCGCCCGGCACCAGCGCGCCGCGCCGCGCCGCGGCCAGTTGTCTGAGTCGTTGTCGGGTGTTCACGCCAGGTGCCTTCTTTCTGGATCAGTCGAGCGAGATGTTGGCGGCCTTGATGACCGGCGCCCACTTGGCGCGCTCCTGCGCCAGGAACTGGCCATAGGCCGCCGGCGTGCCGCCGGCCACGATGCCGGCGCTGCCCTCGATCATCTGGCGCAGATCGGGCTGCTTGAGCGCCTGGTTGACGGCTTCGTTCAGCCGGGCGATGACGGCATCGGGCGTGCTGGCCGGCGCGATCATGCCCAGCCAGTTGTAGGACTCGAAGCCCTTGACGCCGGCTTCGTTCAGCGTCGGCACGTCGGGCAGCACGGCCACGCGCTGGCGGCTGGAGACGGCCAGCGCCTTGATCTTGCCGGCCTGGATGGCCGGCAGGGCCGAGTAGCCCATCTCGAACATGAAGGCCAGGTGGCCACCCATCAGGTCGTTGGCGGCCAGCGCGCCGCCCTTGTAGGGGACATGGGTGGTTTCGGTCTTGGTCTGGTAGGCCAGCAACTCGGCCGACAGATGGTGGGCGCCACCCACGCCGGAGGAGCCGTAGGTCAGCTTGCCGGGGTTGGCGCGGGCGAAGTCCAGCAGTTCCTTGACCGACTTGAAGTTCTGGTTCGGCGCGGTGGACAGGAACAGCGGCGCGGTCTCGATCAGGATGATGGGCTTGAACGCCTTTTCGGCGTCGTAGGGCATCTTCTTCATCAGCATCGGGTTGGTCACCAGCGGCGCGGGCGAGCCGAAGCCGAAGGTGTGGCCGTCGGTGGCCTTGGCGATGGCATCGGTGCCGGTGACGCCGCCGGCACCCGCCCGGTTGTCGACGATGACCGGCTGGCCCAGGGTCTTGCCCAGCGCGTCGGCGATCTTGCGCGCGCGCGTGTCGGCAAAGCCGCCGGCGGCGTAGGGCACGATCAGGCGCACGGTCATGGTGGGCCAGGTGTCCTGCGCGGCGGCAGGCAGGGCGGCAGACAGCGCGCCCAGGGCGGCGCTGGCAAGCAGGGTGCGGCGGTGGCAGGTCATGCAGGCGTCCTTCGGATCGAAAAGACCATTATGGGCCGCCGGGACCGGCCTATTTCCATGGCGCTTCAAATTCAATAGCTGCTGGCGCAGACTGGTAAATCGCTGCAAGCATCTTTTTCTTGCAACACAGCGGCGCGTCAGGCCCCGGCGCCCAGCACCTCGGCCGGCACGCGCACCCAGCCTTCCATCAGCACGCGGGCGCTGCGGCTCATGCGCACTTCGCGCACCTGCCAGTCGCCGGTCGCGCTTTGCACCGCCTGCGCGCCTACGCGCAGCGTGCCGGAGGGGTGACCGAAGCGCACCGTCGGGCGCGCGCCGCCACCGGCGGCGGCATGCACCAGGGTGCCCGCAATGGCGGCGGCGGTGGCGATGGCCACCGCCGCCGTGCCCATCATGGCGTGGTGCAGCCGGCCCATCGACAGCGCGCGCACCAGCAGGTCGATGTCGGCCGCGCGCACCTGTCGGCCACTGGCGGCGCGGTAGTCGGCCGGCGGCGCCACGAAGGCGATCTTGGGCGTGTGCTGGCGCTGGGCGGCTTCGGTCAGCGTGGCGATAAGGCCCATCTTCAGGGCACCCTGGGCGCGGATGGCCTCGAAGCGCGCCAGCGCCTGCGCGTCGCCGTTGAGGTCGGCCTGTCGCTCGGTGCCGCTGCAGCCGACATCGCGGGCGTTGACGAACACGGTGGGGATGCCGGCGTTGATCAGCGTGGCCGGCAGGCGACCGATGCCGGGCACGTCCAGCTCGTCGACCAGGCGGCCGGTGGGAAACAGTCCACCCGCGCCTGCGCCGCCCTCGGCCGGGTCGAGAAAGCTCAGCCCGATCTCGGCGGCCGCGAAGGCCACGCCGTCGAGCTCGAAGTCGCCCGCTTCCTGCACCTGGCCGCCGGCCATGGGCACCTGGGCGACGATGGTCTTGCCGATGTTGGCCTGCCAGATGCGCACGCTGCAGACGCCGTCGCGCGGCACGCGCGCGGGCGGCAGCAGACCGCGGGCGATGGCGAACGGCCCCACGGCGGCCGACAGGTTGCCGCAGTTGCCCGACCAGTCCACCAGCCCGCTGTCGACGCCGATCTGGGCAAACAGGTAGTCGACGTCGTGGTCGGGCCGGCTGGCCGGGGCCAGGATCACGGCCTTGGAGGTGGACGACGTGGCGCCGCCCATGCCGTCGATCTGCTGCCCGTAGGGGTCGGGACTGCCCAGCACGCGCCGCAGCAGCGCGTCGCGCACCGGACCGGGCTGGCGCGCCGCGGCGGGCAGATCATCCAGGCAGAAGAACACGCCCTTGCTGGTGCCGCCGCGCAGGTAGCTGGCGGCAATCCGAAGCGGGGGCAGGCAGGCGTCGGGCGGGTGCATGGCGCCATGGTACGCGCCAAGCGCGGCGCACGTGACGATGGCAAGCGGCCGACGGCCGTTTTGAGGGTTACAGCCCCAGGTCGTCGGCCAGTGCGTTCATGCGCTGGGTCACCTCGGCATCCATGGCCATGGGCCGGCCCCATTCGCGCTGCGTCTCGCCGGGCCATTTGTGGGTCGCGTCCAGGCCCATCTTGCCCCCCAGGCCCGCCACGGGGGAGGCAAAGTCGAGGTAGTCGATGGGGGTGTTCTCGATGAGCATGGTGTCGCGCACCGGGTCCATGCGCGTGGTCATGGCCCAGACGACCTCCTTCCAATCGCGCACGTCGATGTCCTCATCGACGACGACGACGAACTTGGTGTAGAGAAATTGGCGCAGGTGGCTCCACACGCCCATCATCACGCGCCGCGCGTGGCCGGCGTAGGCCTTTCTGATGCGCACCACGGCCATGCGATAGCTGCAGGCCTCGGGTGGCAGGTAGAAGTCGATGATCTCCGGGAAGGCACGCTGCAAGAGCGGCACGAACAGCTCGTTCAATGCCAGGCCCAGCATGGCCGGCTCGTCCGGCGGCTTGCCGGTGTAGGTGCTGTGGTAGAGCGCGTCCTCGCGCTGGGTGATGCGCTCCACGGTGAACACCGGGAACTCGGCGCATTCGTTGTAGTAGCCCGTGTGGTCGCCATACGGCCCTTCGAGCGCGTGTTGCCAGCCGCTCTTGTGGCTGGCGTCGGGGTGGATATGGCCCTCGAGCACGATCTCCGCCTGGGCCGGCACTTGCAAAGGCACGCCCAGCGCGTCGGCCACCTCGGTGCGCGCGCCGCGCAAGAGGCCAGCAAACTGGTATTCGGACAAAGCGTCGGGCACGGGGGTGACCGCGCCCAGGATGGTCGCTGGGTCCGCGCCAATGGCCACGGCCACGGGGTAGGGCTGGCCGGGGTGCTGGCGGCAATGCTCGGCAAAGTCCAGCGCCCCGCCGCGGTGCGAGAGCCAGCGCATGATGAGCTGGTTCCTGCCAATCACCTGCTGGCGGTAGATGCCGAGGTTCTGCCGTGGCTTGTTCGGCCCGCGCGTGATGGTCAGGCCCCAGGTGACGAGCGGCGCCACGTCGCCGGGCCAGCAATGCTGTATGGGCAGGCGTGCCAGATCGACCTCGGCGCCCTCCCGCACGATCTGCTGGCAGGGCGGGCGGGCTACGCGCGAGGGCGCCATGCTCCACAGGGTCTTGAGCAGGTCGCGCCGGCCCCAGAGGTCCTTGACGCCGCGCGGCGGCTCGGGCTCCTTGAGCTGGGCCAGCACCTCGCCAAAGGCGCGGATTTCGGGCAAACCCGCCACGCCCAGCGCGCGCGCCACGCGGCCGGGTGTGCCGAACAGGTTGGCCAGCACCGGCATGCGGTGGCCCGTGGGGTTTTCAAACAGCAGGGCCGGGCCGCCCGCGCGCAGCACGCGGTCGGCAAGGGCCGTCATCTCCAGGTGCGGCGAGACCGGGGCGGCAATGCGGCGCAGCTCGCCTGCGGCCTCCAGCTGGGCCATGAAGTCACGCAGGTCGCGGTAGGGCATGGTCAGGGGCGGCTTGTCAGGTGCGGCCCTGATGGCGCCTGCCGGCCCTCACCCCAGTCCTCTCCCGGAGGGAGTGGCAGTGAAAACCACGGCGCGCGATCGCCCCCGTCCCTCTGGAGAGAGAGTGGGTTGAGGGGCCTGCGAGGCAGCTGGACATAAGTGCAAAACAATGCTGCAGCGCTTGTCGGACGTGCGCCGGCAGCTATGATTTCAATAGTCCGTCGGCAGCCCCGGCCAGCGGGTGCTGAGCTTGTGTTCGATGCCCAGGGCGTCCAGCGCGCGTGCCACGCTGTGATCGACGATGTCTTCCAGGCTGCGCGGGCGCTTGTAGAACGCCGGTACCGGCGGGCTGACGATGGCACCCAGCTCGGTCACCGCCACCATGTTGCGCAGGTGGCCCAGGTGCAGGGGCGACTCGCGCGCCAGCAGCACCAGGCGGCGGCGTTCCTTCAGCACCACGTCGGCGGCGCGCGTCAGCAGGTTGTCGCCCAGGCCGTGGGCAATCGCCGCCAGCGTGCGCATGGAGCAGGGCGCCACCACCATGCCCAGCGTGACGAAGGAGCCGCTGGCAATGCAGGCGCCGATGTTGCGGATGTCGTGCGCCTCGTCGGCCAGGGCCTGCACCTGCGCCGGTGCCAGGTCCAGCTCGTAGCGCAGGCTGCGCCAGCCGGCGTCCGACACCACCAGGTGCGTGGTGACGCTGGCCAGCTCGCGCAGCACCTGCAGCAGCCGCACGCCATAAATGGCGCCGCTGGCGCCGGTGATGCCGACGATGACGCGGCGCAGCTCAGTCATGGGCGGGCGCCAGCGGATGCTGCCGCAGGTCGGCTTCGATGCGCGCCAGCACCTCGGCCGCCTGGGCCGGGTCGAAGTCCTGGTGCGTGCGCTTCTTCACGCCGTACTGGTGCAGCTGATAGTGGCGCGCCGGCGCCACCCCGTGGCGTGCCAGCGAGCTTCGAACGCACGCCAGCGGGCAGCCGTCGAGCGCCACGATGGGCCGGCCGCTGGTGGCCAGCCTGACCAGCTTGGGCACGTCGCCGCCCACGCCGGCGATGCAGGACATCTCGGCCACGCCGCGGCGGTCGAGCTGCAGCGCCACGTGGTTGGCCAGTTGCGCGGCGCTGGAGCAGCCCGAGCAGGCGTACACCAGCGGCGCGTGGTCGTGCGTGCCGGACGGGTTCATCGGCGCGGCGCCGAAAACGGCGGGAAGGGCGGCAGCCGCTCGGCCAGCCCCGGCGCCCAGCGCGCCAGCACGGCGCGCGGGCTCCAGGCCGCCGGGTCGAGCACCGGCAGCTCCAGCGCGTCGAGCGCGTTCTTGACCACCAGGCCGAGCTCGGTGTCGCCCTCCATCACCAGGCGGCGGTTGAAGAACAGCGTGTCCGGGTCCTGGCGGCGCTGGGCCAGCAGCAGAAAGTCCTGCGCGTTGGCGCTGATGGCCAGGTCGGGCTCGGCGTGCGGCGCGCTGGGGGCAAAGCGCCGGCCGTTCCAAGTGAAGTCGAAACCCAGGCGGGCGTCGCGCACGCGGATCGACAGGCGCTTGTCCTTCAGCAGCGTCGTCACGTCCTCGGGCAGCTGGCGCGCCAGCGCCAGGTTGATGGCGCTGACCAGCAGCACCGAGCCGGGGTAGGCCGGCAGGCACGACAGCAGCGCACCCACCGGACGCGGCAGGGTGAAGGGGGTGGGCAGGGGGGGCGTGGTCATGACAGGCTCCTCGCGCGTGCGCCGGCGTTCAGGCCAGTGCCGGCTCGATCAGGTCCATGCCGGAGCGCCCGTGCCAGTAGCCGTTGCAGGGTTCGTCGGGCATCATCGGGCGCAGGCGTGCCAGCGCGTCGGGGTCGGGCGTGTCGGCGCGGCGCGCGGCGTCGAAGGCGGCGACGATGTCGGCCATGTGCTGCGACTGCGGCGACAGGCGCAGCACGTCGACGCCCAGGGCGCGCAGCTCGGGCAGGTCGTGGATCAGGTTGTACACGCGCGCCGACTGCGTCTGGATGCCGTTGAGCACCAGAAACGATTCGCCCTCGCGCGTCTTCAGCAACTGCCCGTCGGGGTGCTGGATGCAGGCAAAACCGCAGTCGTCCTTGGGCAGGTTGTAGTGGCGCGCGGTGAAGCAGCGCGCCGAAAACGCCAGCGGCATGCGGCCATAGGCGAACACCTCGGTTTCCAGCCCGGCTGGCCGCTCGCGCTGCAGCACGGCCAGATCGTCGCGGCGCATCTCCAGTGGCACGACCCAGCGGCTGGCGCCCAGGCTGGCCATCCAGGCCAGCGTGTCGGCGTTGAAGACGTTGAGCTGCGGCCCGGCCACGAAGGGCCGCTGGCCGGCCAGGTTGTGCACGGCGCCCATGTCGCCGGCCTCGATCAGCCAGCCTTCCTCGCGCACGATCTTGTGCATGGCGGCGACGTCGGCCGTCGATTCCAGCAGCACCATGGTCGACAACACGGCCTGCTTGCCGGCATCGCGCAGCATGCGCGCGATGTCCAGCCAGTCGCCGTGACGCAGCTCGTGGCGGCGCGAACACACGGCCTCGCCCACGTAGACGATGTCCACCGCGGTCTCGGCCATGGCCTGGTAGAACTCGAACACCGTCTCGCGTGGCCAGTAGTACAGCAGTGGGCCCAGGGCCAGTTTCATCGTCGTGCTCATGTCGATCATTTCCATGGCCGGTGGTAGGCGCCCAGCGTGTGCTGCTGGCCCTCGGCCACTTGGTCCAGGCTGGCCATCCAGGCGGTCTTGGGCGCGTACAGGTGGCCCTGCGCCATGCAGTGGTCGATGGCCTCGCGCCAGACCTTGGTGACCTGCGCCACATAGGCGGGGCTGCGCTGGCGGCCCTCGATCTTGAAGGCGCGCACGCCCATCTTCACGAGCTGGGGCAGCAGCTCCAGGGTGTTGAGGCTGGTGGGCTCTTCCAGCGCGTAGTAGTTGCTCTCCTCGCCCACGTCGAAGCGGCCCTTGCACAGCGTCGGGTAGCCGGCGTTTTCGCCCTGGCCGTACTTGTCGATCAGCACGCCGTTCAGGCGCGACTCCACGCCGCTGGGCGTCTCCTTCCAGCGCACGAACTTGGCCGGCGAGCACACGCCATGGGTGTTGGGCGACTCGCCGGTGGCGTAGGACGACAGCGCGCAGCGCCCCTCGACCATCACGCACAGGCTGCCAAAGCCAAACACCTCGATCTCCACCGGCGTGCGCTGCACCACCTGCTTGACCTGCTCCAGCGACAGCACGCGCGGCAGCACCGCGCGCTGGATGTTGAATTGCTGGTGGTAGAGGTTGATGGCGTCGTGGTTGGTGGCCGAACCCTGTACCGACAGGTGCAGTCGCAGGCTGGGGTGGCGCTCGCAGGCGTAGCGCATCAGCCCCGGGTCGGCCAGGATGATGGCGTCCACACCCCAGGCGGCGGCTCGGTCCATGGCCGAGCGCCAGGGCGCCGGGTTGCTGGCCTGCGGATAGGTGTTGAGCGCCAGCAGCACCTTGCGGCCGCGCGCGTGGGCATAGGCGATGCCGGTCTGGATGGCCGCCTCGTCGAAGTTCAGGCCGGCGAAATTGCGCGCGTTGGTGGCGTCGCGCAGGCCCAGGTAGACGCAGTCGGCGCCGCCGTCGATGGCGGCTTTCAGCGCCGGCAGGCTGCCGGCCGGGCAGACCAGTTCGGGGGCGGCGCGGCTGACCTCGTTGGAGGCGGTGGGGGTCGCGGTGGCGGTCACGGGCACTTCCTTCGGCGAACGAACGCCATGCGCTGGGCCAGCGTGCGCCGTCATGACCGGACGAGTCAGGCCACGCAGCGCGCCCAGACCGGGCACTGTAGGCCGATCGCCGGCGCCGCGTTATGACCTCGGTCAACCGAAACCGGATATTCCCGAAGAAATTACTCGGGATTGCGCCACCGGCTGGGCCCGCCCCGGTCCGGGCGCGTCGTGTCGTTCAGCCTGGGCTCAGGGCAGCCGGGTCAACAGCTGCACGACGCCGGAGAAGTCCTGCCCGCCGCGGCCGGCCTGTTTGTTCAGGGCGTACAGGTTGCGCGCCAGCTCGCCCAGCGGAATGCTGGCGCCCACGCCCATGGCGGCCTCGACCGCCAGGCCCAGGTCCTTGAGCATCAGGTCGTTGCCGAAGCCGCCGCTGTAGCCGCGCGAGGCCGGGGCGTTGGGGTGCACGCCGGGCCAGGGGTTGCAGACTTCGGTGGCCCAGCTGCGGCTGGTGCTGACGGCCATCATGTCGGACAGCGTCTTGGCGTCCAGCCCGTGCGCCACGCCCAGGGCGATGGCTTCGCCGGTGACGGCCATGATCACGCCCAGCGCCATGTTGTTGCACAGCTTGGCCACCTGGCCGGCACCGATGGCGCCCATGTGGAAGATGTTCTTGCCCATGGCCTGCAGCACCGGGCGGGCGCGCTCCAGCGCCGCCGCCTCGCCGCCGACGATGAAGGTCAGCGTGCCGGCCGTGGCGCCGGCCACGCCGCCCGAGACCGGCGCGTCGATCATGGCCAGTCCGCGCGCGCCGGCGGCCTGGGCCACCTTCTGCGCCGACGCGGGGGCGATGGTGCTGGAGTCGATCAGCAGCGCGCCTGGCTCGATGGCGGCCAGCAGGCCCTCGGCGTCGCCCGTGCCCAGGTACAGGCCTTCGACGTGGCGGCTGGCCGGCAGCATGGAGATCACCACCTGCGCGCCGGCCACGGCCGCGCGGGCGGAGTCGGCGGTCGGCACGCCCTGGGCGCGCACGGCGGCCAGGGCGTCGGCGCTGAGGTCGAAGGCGCTGACGGCAAAGCCGGCCTTGTGCAGGTTGGTGGCCATCGGGCCGCCCATGTGGCCCAGGCCGATGAAGGCGATGCGGGTGGGGGTGCTCATGTGCTGTCTCCTTGAAGCAATGGATGGGGTGTGTACGGGTGCGGGGGCTCGCTCAAGCCAGGTCGGCCAGCGGGTGCGCGCCGGCAAAGCGCGGCCGCAGGTGGTCTTCGATCCACTGCGGCGTGACCTGCTCCAGCGTGGCCGGCTGCCAGCGCGGCGCCTTGTCCTTGTCGATCAGCAGGGCGCGCACGCCTTCGGCGAAGTCCTGGTGCGCGCAGCAGCCCACCGAGGCCTGCCATTCGAGCCGGAAGGTGTCGGCCAGCGACAGGTGGCGGCAGCGCCGCTGCAATTCCAGCCCCAGGGCGGCCGAGGTGGGCGAGCCCTTGACGAAGCTGGCGCCGGCCTGCGCCAGCCAGGGGTCGGCGTCCTGCGCCAGCGCCGCCAGGCGCGGGGCGATGTCGCTCAGGCGGTCGTGGCCGATGACGGCGTTGATGCGGTCCAGGTGGGTGCGCAGGGGCGATGCGGGCAGCGCCGTGCCTTCACCCAGCCGCTGCAGCAGGTGGCTGAGCTGGGCGCCGTCGGCGCCGCATTCGCCCTGCCAGCGCGCGCCGCCGATGGCCTGCAGCAGCGCGCCGTGCTGCTCGTGCGGCAGCACGAAGTCGGCCATGCCGGCAAACAGCGCGTCGGCGGCGTTGATCGAGGCGCCGGTCAGCGCCAGGAAGGCACCGGTGCGGCCCGGCATGCGCCCCAGCAGCCAGGAGCCGCCGACGTCGGGGTACAGGCCGATGCCGATCTCGGGCATGGCCAGGCGTGTCTTGGGCGTGGCCACGCGGTGCGAGGCGCCGGCCATCAGGCCGATGCCGCCGCCCATGACGATGCCGTGCCCCCACACCAGCAGCGGCTTGGGGTAGCGGTGGATGCGGTGGTCGAGCCGGTATTCGCGCTCGAAGAAGTCGGCCGCCGCCTGTGGCACGGCGCCGGGCTGCTGCGAGTGCAGGGCAAGGATCTCGCGCGCCAGCGCCACCACGTCGCCGCCGGCGCAGAAGGCCTTGTCGCCGGCGGCGTCGAGCAGCACGCCGGCGATCTGCGGGTCGGCGGCCCAGGCGGCCAGTTGCGGGTCGAGCAGATCGACCATGGCCAGCGACAGCGCGTTCAGGCTGGCCGGGGTGTTGAGCGTGGCGCGGCCGAAGCGGTGGCCGCTGGCGGTGGCGAGGGTGTCGAACAGGACGGGGGCTTGGGTGGTGCTCATGGCGTCGGTCGTGGGGGTCAGCCGGTCAGCCCGTCCATGGGGCTGTCCTGCAGCAGGCGGCGCGCGATGATGACGCGCATGATCTCGTTGGTGCCTTCCAGGATCTGGTGCACGCGGGCGTCGCGCAGCAGGCGCTCGAGCGGGTACTCGCGGATGTAGCCGTAGCCGCCGTGCAGCTGCAGGGCGTCGTTGATGACGCCAAAGCCGGCGTCGGTGGCAAAGCGCTTGGCCATGGCGCAGTAGGTGCTGGCGTCGGGCGCGCCGCGGTCCAGCTTGCTGGCGGCCAGGCGCACCATCTGGCGCGCCGCCACCAGCTCGGTGGCCATGTCGGCCAGCTTGAACTGCAGCGCCTGGAAGCTGGCCAGCGGCTGGCCGAACTGCTGGCGCTCGTGCAGGTAGCGCTGGGCGTGCTGCAGCGCGCCCTGGGCGGCGCCGACCGAGCAGGTGGCGATGTTGATGCGCCCGCCGTCCAGCCCCTTCATGGCGATGCGAAAGCCTTCGCCCTCCTGGCCCAGCAGGTGGTCGGCCGGCACGCGCACGCCGTCGAAGGAGATCTGGCGCGTGGGCTGGCTGTTCCAGCCCATCTTTTCTTCCTTCTTGCCGTAGTGGATGCCGGGCAGATCGGCCGGCACCACGAAGGCGCTGATGCCACCGGCGCCGCCGCCGCCGGTGCGCGCCATCAGCACCAGCACGTCGGTGCTGCCGGCGCCGCTGATGAAGGCCTTGCCGCCGTGGATCACGTACTCGCCGCCCACCCGCTCGGCGCGCGTCTTGAGCGAGGCGGCGTCGGAGCCGGCGCCCGGCTCGGTCAGGCAGTAGCTGGCCAGCTTCTGGCCGCTGGTCAGCAGCGGGCCCCAGTGCTCGCGCAGCGCCGGCGTGGCCCAGGTGCCCAGCATCCAGGTGGCCATGTTGTGGATGGTGATGAAGGCGGTGGTGGAGGGGTCGACCGCTGCCATCTGCTCGAACACCAGGGTGGCGTCGAGCCGCGGCAGCGCCAGGCCGCCGGCGGACTCGGGTGCGTACAGGCCGCAGAAGCCCATCTCGCCCGCCTTGGCGATGGCCTCGCGCGGAAAGTGCGCCTCGGCGTCCCAGCGCGCGGCGTGCGGGGCCAGCTCGGCCTCGGCAAACTGCCGCGCGGTGTCGGCGAAGGCCCGTTGCTCCTCGCTCAGTTCAAAGTCCATGGGCGGGTGCCTCCTTCAATGCTTCTTGTTTTGTAGCTGTCTGCGCTGTAGGGACGGGCGCAAACGGCAAAAATCATTCAAATCAAACGCTTGCCATATCAGCAAAGGCTTGAAACTGGCGCGGCCCAGGCCAGCAGCCACCGCGCAAGGGCCGCCCCGCCGCGCTGGTGGCGTCCCCCCTCCCGGAGCGCGTAGCGCGCAGAGAGAGGGGGGAAGCGGCGAAGCCGCTCAGGGGGGTGCTTCACTTCAGGCTGATGGTGGTGTTCACGCCATGGTGCAGCGTGCTGTCGTCGAACCAGCGCTCGGTGACGGTCTTGGTCTGGGTGTAGAACAGCACCACCTGCTTGCCGTAGGGGCCCAGGTCGCCCAGCTTGGAAGCGCGGCTGCCGGTGAACGAGAACAGCGGCACGGGCACCGGCACCGGCAGGTTGATGCCGACCTGGCCGACGTCGATGTCTTCCTTGAACATGCGCGCGGCCGCGCCCGACTGCGTGAAGATGGCGGTGCCGTTGCCGTTCGGGTTGGCGTTGATGAAGTCGATGGCCTGCTCCAGGTCGTCGGCGGCGACCACGCACAGCACGGGGCCGAAGATCTCCTGGTCGTAGATGCTCATGCCGGGCTTGACGCCGCTGAAGATGGTCGGGGCGACGAAGTTGCCTTTCTCGAAGCCGTCGATGCTGGGGTTGCGGCCGTCGAGTTCCAGCTTGGCGCCTTCGGCCACGCCGCGCTCGATCAGGCTTTCGACGCGCGAGCGCGCGGCGCAGGAGATCAGCGGGCCCAGGTCGGCACCGGGCGTGGTGCCGGCCGAGACCTTGAGCGTCTTGGCCTTCTCGACGAACTCGGGCAGCCATTTCTGCGCTTCACCCACCAGCAGCACCACCGAGATCGCCATGCAGCGCTGGCCGGCGGCGCCGAACGACGCGCCCAGAATGGCGTTGATCGATTGCTCCTTGTTCGCGTCGGGCATGACGATGGCGTGGTTCTTGGCGCCCATCATGCATTGCACGCGCTTGCCGGCCAGGCTGGCGCGGTTGTAAACATGGGTGCCCACCTTGGTCGAACCGACGAAGCTGATGGCCTTGATGTCCTGGTGGTCGCAAATGGCGTTAACCACGTCCTCGCCGCCATGCACCACGTTCAGCACGCCGGGCGGAATGCCGGCTTCCAGCGCCAGCTCGCACAGGCGCATGGTGACCATGGGGTCCTGCTCGGAGGGCTTGAGCACGAAAGTGTTGCCGGTGGCAATGGCCATGGGGAACATCCACAGCGGAATCATGGCCGGGAAGTTGAACGGCGTGATGCCGGCGCACACGCCCAGCGGCTGCAGCACGGTGAAGGTGTCCACCCCGCTGGCGACGTTGTTGGCCAGCTCGCCCAGCTGCAGGTTGCCGATGGCGGCGGCGTGCTCCACCACCTCCAGGCCGCGGAACACGTCGCCCTCGGCGTCGGGCAGGGTCTTGCCCTGTTCGGCCGTCAGCAGCGCGGCCAGCTCCTTCATGTTGTCGCGGATCAGCTGCTGCAATTTCAGGAAGATGCGCGCACGGGTGCCGATGGGGGTCTTGCGCCAGGTCTTGAAGGCCTGCTTGGCGGCGGCGACGGCGGCGTTGACCTCATCGGGCGTGGCAAACGGCACGCGCGCCAGCACCTGCTGGGTGGCCGGGTTGACCACGTCGCGCCACTGGGTGGTGCGGGATTCGACGAACTGACCGTTGATCAGCAGCTTGACGTTGGCGACTTTGGGGGTGGTGGCGGCGTCCATGGGTGTCTCCTGGGGTGGGATGGAATGGACGCATGGTAGCTGTGCGAATTTGCCATGACAATGCGCAGGCACGCACTCTTGATCTGCAAAAATGCACAACGCGGCGAGGTCGGCATGGACTGGGACAACCTGCGCTTCTTTCTGGAACTGGCGCGCACCGGCACGCTGACGGCCGCCGCGCGCCGCCTGGCGGTGGACCACACCACGGTGGCGCGGCGCCTGCAGGCGCTGGAAAAGCAGGCCGGCGCCACCCTGTTCACGCGCGAGGCCGACGGCCACCGCCTGACCGAGGCTGGCCAGCGCCTGCTGCCCGGCGCCCAGGTCATGGAGCGCGCCGCCCAGCAACTGGCGCTGGGCGCACCGGCCGGCGGCGACGGCCCGGCCGGCGTGGTGCGGCTGGGCGCCACCGAGGGCTTCGGCACCGCCCTGCTGGCGCCGCGGCTGGCCTGGCTGACGCGCCAGCACCCGGGGCTGACGCTGGACCTGCTGGCGCTGCCGCGGCTGCTGCACCTGTCGCGGCGCGAGGCCGACATCGTCATCTCGCTGGAGCGCCCGCGCCACGAGACGGTGGTGGTCACCCGCCTGAGCGACTACGCCCTGCACCTGTACGGCCAGCGCGAGTATCTGGCGCGCCGGCCGCTGATCCAGCGGCGCGAGGACCTGCGCCACCACGCCTTCGTCAGCTACGTCGACGACCTGCTGTTCACCAAGGAGCTGCAGTTTCTGGGCGAGCTGCACCAGCCGGCGCGTTTTGCGCTGCGCAGCACCAGCATCAGCGCGCAGTTGGAAGCCGTGCGTGCCGGCGCCGGCCTGGCCGTGCTGCCGGCCTTTCTGGCCGACCAGGACCCGACGCTGGCGCGCGTGCTGCCGGCCGAAGGGCGCTTCATCCGCACCTTCTGGATGAGCATGCCGGGCGAAATCCGCCACCAGCCGGCGATCCAGACCGTGTGGGGCTTTCTGCGCCAGGCGGTGGCCGAAATGCAGCCCCGCCTGCTGCCGCCATAGTGTCTGAAACGCTATTGAAATAAGAGCTGCTGGCGCAAGCTGCGAGGTCATCCGTCATGCGTCATTGTTCAACGCAGGTTCGTGCCAGCCCTCACTTTCGAGCAGCGCCTGCTTGCGCGCCACGCCCCAGCGATAGCCGGCCAGCGCGCCGTCGCCGCGCACCACGCGGTGGCAAGGGATGGCCACGGCCAGCACGTTGCTGGCGCAGGCGCGCGCCACGGCGCGGGCGGCGCGCGGCTGGCCGATGCGGCGCGCCAGCTCGGCGTAGCTCAGCGTCTGGCCGGCCGGCACCGCGCGCAGCGCCTGCCACACGCGCTGCTGGAAGGCGCTGCCGCGCACGTCCAGCGGCAGCTCCAGCCCCAGGGCCGGCTGCTCGACGAAACCCACCACCTGCGCCACGCGGCGCTCGAAGGCGGCGTCGCCACCCACCAGGTCGGCGCGCGGAAACTGCGCCTGCAGCTGCGCCAGCAGCGGCTCGGGTGCGTCGCCCAGGGCAATGCTGCAGATGCCCTGGTCGCTTTCGGCCACCAGGATTGCGCCCAGCGAACACTGGCCGAGCGCGAAGCGGATCGTCTCGCCCGCGCCGCCGGCGCGCCAGCGGCTGGGCGTCATGCCGATCAGCTCGCGTGCGTTTTCGTAGAAGCGGCTGGGCGCATTGAAGCCGGCGTCGTAGATGGCCTCGGTCACGCTGGCCGCCTGGGTCAGCCGGGCGCGCAGCCGGCGTGCGCGCTGGCCCTCGGCATAGGCGCGCGGTGTCACCCCGGTGTGGGCCTTGAACAGGCGCTGGAAGTGGTGCGGCGACAGCCCCGCCGCCTGCGCCAGCGCGGCCAGCGAAGGCGGCGCCTCGGCCGCCTCGATCTGGCGGCAGGCGCGGATGATCAGCTCGGCATGGCTCATGGCGCCACTGTACGGCGCGCCCACGGGGCCGGCCATCCGTTTCTTGCGGCCATGTCCCCGCTCATGTCCTGCAGGGATGCGGCCTGCCCGAAGATGACACGCGGATCACGGCCTTTTCTAGGATCGAATCCGGCGTCGGTGCCTGCCTGGCAAGCGCCAGAAGCTATTTAATTGATAGCATATCCAGGTTACTTCGGCCACAGGTAGAGCAGCCCCAGGGTCATGCCGGTGTAGCGCAGCAGCTTGCCAGCCGCCATCCAGACGGTGCAGGGCAACAGCGGCAGACGCAACCAGCCGGCCACGGCGCACAGCGGGTCGCCGATGATGGGCAGAAACGACAGAAAGCAGGCGCGCGGGCCGATGCGCTGCAACCAGTCCAGCGCCCGCAGGTGGGTGGGCGAATGGCGATAGCGGTCGGCCACGTGATGGGCGCCCAGTCCCATCCACCAGCTCACCACGCCGCCCAGCGTGTTGCCGACGGTGGCCACCCCGATGGCCGGCCACAGCAGTGCGGGGTTGAGCTGTACCAGGCCGAACACGGCCGGCTCGGAGCCGACCGGCAACAAGGTCGCCGAGATGAAGGCGACCACGAACACGCTGGACAGCCCGAACTCGGGCAGCGCCAGCGCGGCCAGCAGCGATTGCAACCAGGCTTCCATCAAGGCGCGAGTGTAGGGATCGCGGCTGGCGGCGCGGCGTTTCGATTGCTGAAATTTTGGGCAGTTAGAATCCGCTTCCCTGTCGCGCACCCCCGGCTCATCGAGGCCGACGCCGCTGCGCCCCGTGCCCATGCGAATCGGTCCCTACACCCTTCCCAACGCCCTGTTCGTGGCCCCCATGGCGGGGGTGACGGACCGGCCGTTTCGCCAGCTGTGCCGCGCCTTCGGGGCCGGCTACGCGGTCAGCGAGATGGTGACCTCGCGGCGCGATCTGTGGCACACGCTCAAGACTTCGCGCCGCGCCGACCACGTCGGCGAGCCCGGCCCGATCGCGGTGCAGATCGCCGGCACCGACGCGCCCATGATGGCCGAGGCGGCGCGCTACAACATCGAGCGCGGCGCCCAGATCATCGACATCAACATGGGCTGCCCGGCCAAGAAGGTGTGCAACCAATGGGCCGGCAGCGCGCTGATGCAGGACGAGGCGCTGGCGCTGCAGATCATCGAGGCCGTGGTGGCCGCCTGCGCGCCGCACGGCGTGCCGGTGACGCTCAAGATGCGCACCGGCTGGTGCGCCGCCCACAAGAACGCCCCGGCGCTGGCGCGCGCCGCCGAAAGCGCCGGCGTGCAGATGGTGACGGTGCACGGCCGCACGCGCGAGCAGGGCTATCGGGGCGAGGCCGAGTACGACACCGTCGCCGCCATCAAGGCCGCGCTGACGATCCCGGTGGTGGCCAATGGCGACATCGACTCGCCCGCCAAGGCGCGCGCCGTGCTGGCCGCCACCGGGGCGGACGCGCTGATGATCGGCCGCGCCGCCCAGGGCCGGCCCTGGATCTTTCGCGAGATCGCGCACTTTCTGGCCACCGGGCGCGAGCTGGCGCCACCGCTGGTGCTGGAGGTGCGGCGCGCGCTGCTGGCGCACCTGCAGGACCACTACGGCCTGTACGGCGAATGCACCGGCGTGCGCTCGGCGCGCAAGCACATCGGCTGGTATGTGCGCGGCCTGCCCGGTGGCGAAGCGTTTCGCCAGCGCATGAACAGCGTCGAGAGTGCCGCCCTGCAATGGCAGTTGGTGGCCGACTATTTTGAAGAACTGGCCGACACGCACGAGCGCCTGCCCGCTCAGCCCCTGCGGCCCCAGCCTGCACCCGGGGTGCAGGCCCACTGAACCATGAGCAAGAAACACATCGACGAGTGCCTGCGCGAGAACCTGGAGGCCTACTTCCGCGACCTGCGCGGCACCGAGCCGGGGGGGCTGTACGACATGATGCTGCGCGCGATGGAAAAGCCGCTGCTCGACGTCGTCATGCAGCACGCCGGCCACAACCAGAGCCGCGCCGCCGAATGGCTGGGCATGAACCGCAACACCCTGCGCAAGAAGCTGATCGAGCACGGCCTGATGGCTGGCGAGAAATCCTGAATTGATAGCGTCTTGCGCAAGCAGCACAAGCGCTGGAGCGATTTTTGACTTGAAGAAAGTGCGTCCATGACCACCGCCCTGATCTCCGTCTCCGACAAGACCGGCATTGTTGATTTCGCGCATGCGCTGCACGTGCTGGGCGTGCGCCTGCTGTCCACCGGCGGCACCGCCCGCCTGCTGCGGGACGCGGGCCTGCCCGTCACCGAGGTGGCCGATCACACCGGATTCCCCGAAATGCTCGATGGCCGCGTCAAGACCCTGCACCCCAGGATCCACGGCGGCCTGCTGGCGCGGCGTGACCTGCTGGAGCACATGGCGGCGCTCAAGACCCACGGCATCGCCACCATCGACCTGCTGGTGGTCAACCTCTACCCGTTCGAGGCCACGGTGGCCCGGCCCGACTGCACGCTGGCCGACGCCATCGAAAACATCGACATCGGCGGCCCGGCCATGGTGCGCAGCGCGGCCAAAAACTGGCAGGGCGTGGCGGTGCTGACCGACGCCTCGCAATACGATGGCGTGCTGGCCGAGCTGAAGGCCGGCGGCATTAGCCAGAAGACCAGGTTCCAGCTGGCGGTGGCTGCCTTCAACCGCATCAGCGACTACGACGGCGCCATCAGCGACTACCTGTCTGCTATTGATTTCGAAGCTGGTGGCGCTGACCGGGTGCCCGTCAGAAGCCTTTTTCCTGCACAGAGCAACGGCCGCTTCGTGAAGCTCCAGGACCTGCGCTACGGCGAGAACGCGCACCAGCAGGCCGCCCTGTACCGCGACCTGCACCCGGCGCCCGGCGCCATCGTCAGCGCGCAGCAGCTGCAGGGCAAGGAGCTGTCCTACAACAACATCGCCGACGCCGACGCGGCCTGGGAATGCGTCAAGCAGTGGGCCACGGGAGCGTCAGCGACCCCAGGTCAGGCGGCGGCCTGCGTCATCGTCAAGCACGCCAACCCCTGCGGCGTGGCCGTGGGCGAGAGCGCACTGGCGGCGTATCAGAAGGCTTTCAAGACCGATCCCACCAGCGCTTTCGGCGGCATCATCGCCTTCAACGTGCCGCTCGACGGCGCGGCCGCCGAGGCGGTGAGCAAACAGTTCGTCGAGGTGCTGATGGCGCCCGGCTTCACCCCCGAGGCGCGGGCGGTGTTTCAGGCCAAGCCCAACGTGCGCCTGCTGCAGATCGATCTGAGCGGCGTGCAGCCGGGTGGCGCCACGCCCTGGGCGCGCGGCCAGAACGCCATCGACGTCAAGCGCGTCGGCTCGGGCCTGCTGATGCAGACCGCCGACCACCACGAGCTCAAGGCTGCCGACCTGAAGGTGGTGACGAAGAAGCAGCCCACGCCGGCGCAGATCGAAGACCTGCTGTTTGCCTGGAAGGTGGCGCAATACGTCAAGAGCAACGCCATCGTGTTCTGCGCCGGTGGCATGACGCTGGGCGTGGGCGCCGGGCAGATGAGTCGGCTGGATTCGGCGCGCATCGCCAGCATCAAGGCCGAAGCGGCGGGCCTGTCGCTGCAGGGCTCGGCGGTGGCCAGCGACGCCTTCTTTCCGTTCCGCGACGGACTGGACGTGGTGATCGACCACGGCGCGGCCTGCGTCATCCAGCCGGGCGGCTCGATGCGCGATCAGGAAGTGATCGACGCTGCCGACGAGCGCGGCGTGGCCATGGTGTTCACCGGGGTGCGGCACTTCCGCCACTGAGCGGGTGGCCGGACGCGAGCTGCGCAAAGCGCGCGTCCTTGGCCTGCCAGCGATCACCCAGCCAGGCCTGCAGCGCGGCCGTATCCAGCGGCCCGCCATCTGCGGCCAGCGGCACCGGCAGCCGCTCGACGTGCACGCGCACGTGCGGCACGCGGCCGCACAGCACGTCGATGAAGCGCGGCACCTGGCCGGGATAGACGATGGTCACGTCCAGCACGGCGTCGAGCCGGTCGCCCAGCACCTCCAGCGCGCTCATCACCCCGCCGGCCTTGGGGCGCAGCAGGTGCCGGAAGGGCGACTGCTGGGCCTGCTGCTTGGCCGGCGTGAAGCGCGTGCCCTCGACGAAGCTCATCACCGACGTCGGCAGCGCGCGGAAGCGGGCGCAGGCGGCGCGCGCCGTGGCCAGGTCCTGCGCCCCGCTGGCACCGCCGCGCCGGCGCAGGAAGGGAAAGTCCAGCGCCCACCACACCAGGCCCACCAGCGGCACCCAGATCAGCTCGCGCTTGATGAAGAACTTGAGAAACGGCGCGCGCCCCTGCAGGCTGCGTTGCAGCACCAGAATGTCGACCCAGCTCTGATGGTTGCAGATCACCAGGTACCAGGCCTGGCGGCTCAGCCCTTCCGGCAGGCTGAGTTGCCAGCGCGTGCCACTGGCCCACTGCATGCCGGCGGCGTTGAGGCGGTTCCAGGTGTCGGCAATCGCCACCACGGCGGCGTCCAGCGGCGCGATCGGTGGCAGCGGGCGCGTCAGCAGCTTCAGCAGAATCAGCGGCGCCAGCAGCGCAAACAGCAGCAGCGTGTACGCCGTCAGCAGCGCCACGGCGAGGGTGCCGGTCAGGAGCGCACGCACGGCAGGTCGGTCAGCAGAAGCGGCCAGAAGGTGGGCATGCGGGGCCCGTTCACACCTTCTCAGTGCTGGCCCAGCTGCGCCAGCACCGCGCGCGCCGCGTCGATGGTGGCGTCGATGTCGGCGTCGCTGTGCGCGCTGCTGACGAAGCCCGCCTCATACAGGGCCGGCGCGATGTACACGCCGCGCTCCAACAGGCCGTGGAACAGTCGGTTGAAGCGCGCACCGTCGGACTTCATCACTTCGCCGTAGTTGCGCGGCAGCTCCGGCAGAAGGAAGAAACCGAACATGCCCCCTTCGGAATCGGCCGAAAACGGCACGCCGGCGGCACGCGCGGCGGCCACCAGGCCATCGACCAGGCGCTGCGTCCTGGCCGTGAGCGCCTCGAAGAAGCCGGGCTTGCGGATTTCGCGCAGCGTGGCCAGGCCGCAAGCGGTGGCCACCGGGTTGCCGCTCAGCGTGCCGGCCTGATACACCGGGCCCAGCGGGGCCAGCTGCTCCATCACCGCGCGCTTGCCGCCGAAGGCCGCCAGCGGCATGCCGCCGCCGATCACCTTGCCCATCACCGTCAGGTCGGGCTCGAAGCCGGGGATGGCCGCCGCATACACGCTCTGCGCGCCGCCCAGCGCGACGCGAAAGCCGGTCATCACCTCGTCGTAGATCAAGAGCGCGCCATGCTGCGTGCACAGTTCGCGGCAGCGGCGCGTGAAGTCGACGCTGGCGCGCACGAAGTTCATGTTGCCGGCGATCGGCTCCATGATCAGGCCGGCGATCTGCGGCCCGTGCTCGGCAAAGGCCTGTTCCAGCTGCGCCAGGTTGTTGTATTCCAGCACCATGGTGTGCTGCACCACCTCGGGCGGCACGCCGGCGCTGGTCGGGTTGCCGAAGGTGGCCAGGCCGGAGCCGGCCTTGACCAGCAGGGCGTCGGCGTGGCCGTGGTAGCAGCCCTCGAATTTGATGATGGCGCTGCGTCCGGTGGCGCCGCGCGCCAGGCGGATGGCGGTCATGCCGGCTTCGGTGCCGCTGGAGACCAGGCGCAGCATCTCCATGCCGGGGCGCAGGCTGAGGATTTCCTCGGCCAGCTCGATCTCGCGCTCGGTGGGCGCGCCAAAGGAAAAGCCCTCGGCGGCGGCCTTCTGCACCGCTTCCAGCACGGCCGGGTCGCCGTGGCCCAGGATCATCGGGCCCCAGGAGCCGATGTAGTCGATGTAGCGTGTGCCCGCCGCGTCCCAGAAGTAGGGGCCCTGGGCGCGCTGCACGAAGCGCGGCGTGCCGCCGACGGCGCGAAAGGCCCGCACGGGCGAGTTGACGCCGCCGGGAATCACGCGGCGGGCGCGCGCCATCAGCGCGTCGTTGGGGTCAGTGCTTGGTTTCATTGAAGGGTTCCGGGAAAGGGGGAAGGGCTGGGCCGTCGTCGGCAGTGTCCGCCTGGTCGTCGGCATCGGAGGCGGCCCAAAACAGCCGGTCGGCCAGCGCCCGGCCCATGCCGGGGCGAAAGCCGTGGTCCAGGGCCTGGTCCAGGTATTGCAGGGCTTCGCTGGTCGCTTCGGTGAGCTCGCTGCCGGTGGCGATCAGCGCCGCCAGCGCCGCCGAGAGGATGTCGCCGGCACCCAGAAAATCGGCATCTATGCGTTCGAAGCTCTGGCTGAACAACTCGGCCTCGGGCGACGCCAGCACGTTGCCCAGTCGGTCGCCGGCCAGCGGCAGCCCGGTCACCAGCACGAACGCCACGCCGCGCTCGGCCGCCGCCCGTGCCAGGTCGGTGGCGCGCGCATGGCGGTCGGTGGTGGATTCGGGCAGCAGCCAGTGGCGCAGCGTGGCGTTGTTGCCGACCAGCACGGTGGTCTGCGGCAGCAGCAGCTCGCGGCACGCGTCCAGGTAGTGGTCGATTTCGGCTTCGGACCACCACGACAGGTCGGGCATGTAGGCCACCACCGGCACCGACGCGTAGTCCGAGGTGAAGGCGGCAATGGCCGACACCGCCTCGGCACTGCCCACGAAACCCACCTTGATCACGTGCAACGGCACGTCCTCGGCCACGGCGGCCGCCTGTTCGGCCACGGCCGCCTCATCGATGGCGCAGTGGCTCATGGTTTCGCGCGTGTCGCGCACGTACACGCCGGTGACCACCGGCAGCGCATGGGCGCCGATGGCGGCTATCACCGTGGCATCGCTGCCCGAGCCGCCGGCACCGGTGGGGTCTCCGGCGTTGAAGCTCAGGACGTTGGGCAAACTGTCGTATTCAGCCAACAAATCTGGCGCGATCGCGCCGCCGGACGCATCGGCCGGTGTGGAACTGCTCATAGGACACACATTGGCGGGCCGACTGTGACAGAGTGTCGTATGTAGGCGAAAGCCGTCGATACAATCGATTGCATTCTAGGTAATTGCAACTTAAGCTGTAATGAATCCCAAGACTTGGATGTGCGTGATCTGCGGTTGGCTTTACGACGAAGCCGCGGGAGCACCTGATCATGGTATCGCGCCAGGCACGCCTTGGGAGCAGGTTCCGGCCGACTGGTGCTGCCCAGAGTGCGGCGCCCACAAGCTGGATTTTGAAATGGTGCAGATCTGAGCCTGCGAAATGCGTGGTCTGTATGGACGGCAAAGCCGGGGGCGTCCAGGGGCGTCCACGCTACAACCGAGAGGGTGCGATGACATCAAGGCGGGTGCTGGTCATTGACGACAGCAACACCATTCGGCGCAGCGCCGAAATCTTCCTCAAGCAGGGAGGGCACGAGGTCATGCTGGCCGAAGACGGTTTTGACGCCTTGGCCAAGGTCAACGACGCCCAGCCTGACCTGATCTTCTGCGACATCCTGATGCCGCGGCTGGATGGCTATCAGACCTGTGCCATCATCAAACGCAACGAAAAGTATTCATCCATACCCGTGGTCATGTTGTCGTCCAAGGATGGTGTGTTCGACAAGGCGCGCGGCCGCATGGTCGGCTCGCAGGACTACCTGACCAAACCCTTCACCAAGGATCAACTGCTGCAGGCGGTGCAGCAGTTCGGAAACGCCAATCAAGGAGCCGTGTGATGTCGATCCGCAACGTGCTGATCGTGGACGATTCGAAGACTGAGTTGCTGCACCTGAGCGAAATGCTCAAGAAGGCGGGCTACGCCGTGAGCACCGCAGAAAACGCCGAGGAGGCCCTGCGCCGTCTGGAGCAGGCCAAGCCCGATCTGATTCTGATGGACGTCGTGATGCCGGGCCAGAACGGTTTTCAGCTCACGCGCGCCATTTCGCGCGATCCGCGCTACGCCGACGTGCCGATCATCATGTGCACCAGCAAGAACCAGGAAACCGACCGGGTCTGGGGCATGCGCCAGGGTGCGCGCGATTACGTCACTAAGCCGGTCGACCAGGCCGAGCTGATGGGCAAGATCAGAGCCTTGGGCTGATCGACATGTCCAACAAGCAGGCACTGCGCGAATTCCAGAGCCGTCTGGCGGCGCGGCTGCAGTCGGCCCAGACCGGGGGCGTGGCGGCGTCGTGGCTGGCGGTGGAAGCCGGATCGCAGCGTCTGCTGTTTCCGCTCAGTCATGCGGGCGAAATCTTCTCCTGGACCGACGTGCAGCGCGTCCCTTACGTTCAACCTTGGTTTTTGGGTGTGGCCAATCTGCGCGGTGGGTTGTCGGGCGTGATCGATCTTGCGCGTTTCGTCGGCGGCGCAGAACCTGTGGCGGGCCGCAGCGAGGCGGATCTCGCGCAATGTCGTCTGGTGGCGCTCAATCCGGTGCTTGGCGCCAACTGCGCGTTGCTGGTCGATCGCCTGTTGGGATTGCGCACCACCGAAGCCTTTGCGTCCTCGGAGTCGGCAGACCCGATCGCGCCTGCGTTTTTCGGGCACCGGTACGCCGATGCCGATGGTCAGTCCTGGCAGGAGTTGAACCTGCAGCTTCTCTCGCAGCACCCGGCCTTTCTGGGTATCGGGGTGTAATTTGTCTTACGGGGTCACGACATGGCACTCGCTTCTCAACTCACCAATCTGTTCCGCTCCAAGTCTCAGGATTCCTCAACTGGCGGTGACGAGGCCGCGGTTCATGAAGAGCTGCTGAGCACGCCGCCAACGTCGCATGCTGACGATTCGCGCGCCGCAGCGGAGAGTTCGGTGATGGTCTCGGCAATCGATGATTCCGACGACGGCGCTACGCCCGGAGACGATGTGTTTTCCGTCCCCCTGCTGGGTACCCGGACGGCGGCACAGCATCAGCGCCTGCTTTCGATACTGCTGGGACTGGCGTTGTTCGCCCTGGTGATCGTGGGTTTCTGGACGGTGTCGCGCACCGACAAGGGTGCGCGCCAGGTGGGTGCGATAGGTCAGTCGCTGATGCAGTCGCAACGTTTGGCCAAATCGGTATCACAGGCGCTGGTCGGCAGTCCCGAGGCTTTCGGTGAGGTGAAGGAAAGCGCCGCCGCCTTGTCGGCCAACGTGCGAGGCCTGCAGGATGGCAGTGATGTGGTGCCTGCGCTGAGCGACGCCTTCAGTGACGAGCTGGGCAAGATCGGGCCGCTGGCTCAGCGTGCTGATAAGAGTGCGGCGGTCGTGATGGCGCAGCAGCAGATCCTGACCCAGGTCGGTGCCGCCCTGCGCGCGGTCAGTCGACAGTCCACCGAGTTGCTGGAAGTGGCCGAAACCGTGTCGTCGCTCAGGTTGCAGCAGAACGCATCCGTCAGTGAGATTTCCGCGGCAGGGCAACTGGTGATGCTGACGCAGCGTATCGGCAAGTCGGCCAATGAATTCCTGACCATCGAGGGCGTGAGCCCAGAGGCGGTGTTCCTGCTGGGTAAGGACCTCAATACCTTCAAGGAGATCGCCGAGGGGCTGCTCAACGGCAGCGCAGACTTGCGTCTGGCGCCGGCCCGTGATCCGCAGACTCGCGAACGTCTGACGGAACTGCTCAAGCTTTACGAGGAAACCCGCACTCAGGCCGGTGGCGTGCTGGGCAACCTGCAGGGTCTGGTCGCAGCACGTGAAGCGCAGACCACCATCGTGTCCGACAGCGAGCCGTTGCGCAAGGCACTGGAAGGTCTGCAGGACAAGTTGTCGGGCACCTCGGGTGTCGGATTCGGCAACCTGATGATGCTGGTCATTCCGGCGATTCTGCTGTTGCTGGCTGCCGCTGGCCTGGTTGCCGTGCAACTGCGCGATAGTCGCAAGCGCCAGACGCTGGCTGAGCAGCAGCGTCGTTCCGCCGAGCAGGATCAGCAGGAAGCCAAGCGCGTCAATGACGCCAATCAGGCGGCCATCTTGCGGCTCATGAACGAACTGCAGACGGTGGCTGAAGGCGATCTGACCCAGGAAGCCACGGTGACCGAGGACATCACCGGCGCCATCGCCGACTCGGTGAACTACACGGTGGAGGAACTGCGCTCGCTGGTGGGCAACGTGCAGAGTACGGCCACCCGCGTGGCGCAGACCACGACCCAGGTGGAAGCCACGTCGACCGAGCTGCTGGCGACTTCTACCGAGCAGCTGCGCGAGATCCGCGAGACCGGCCAGTCGGTGCTCGACATGGCCACGCGCATCAACGAGGTGTCATCGCAGGCCCAGCAGTCGGCCACGGTGGCGCGCCAGTCGCTGCAGGCAGCGGAATCCGGGTTGACCGCCGTGCAGAACGCCATTGGCGGCATGAACGCCATCCGCGACCAGATCCAGGAAACGTCCAAGCGCATCAAGCGGCTGGGTGAGTCCTCGCAGGAGATCGGCGAGATCACCGAACTGATTGCCGACATTACCGAACAGACCAACGTGCTGGCCCTGAACGCGGCCATTCAGGCGGCGTCCGCGGGCGAAGCCGGGCGCGGCTTCTCGGTGGTGGCCGAGGAAGTGCAGCGGCTGGCCGAACGTTCCGGTGATGCGACGCGCCAGATCGCGGCGCTGGTGAAGGCGATTCAGACCGATACCCAGGACGCGGTGGCGGCCATGGAGCGCTCCACCCAGGGTGTGGTCGAGGGAGCGCGTCTGTCCGACAACGCGGGCACCGCACTGTCGGAGATCGACCGCGTGTCGCGTCAGCTGGCCGAGCTGATCGAACGGATTTCTGCTTCTGCCTCCAAGGAGGCCGATCAGGCCAACGAGGTTGCCGGCAACATCCAGCACATCTTCGCGGTGACCGAACAGACGGGGGAAGGTACACGCACCACGGCCACCCAGGTGCGCGAACTGGCTCGCATGGCCGACGAACTGCGTCAGTCGGTGGCGCGTTTCAAGATCGCCTGACCGATCGCGGGCATGGGGCGGCGGATCAGGTTCCGGCGCGCGCCTGTACGAGACTGCTACTGGAGTGCACGACATCATGGTGATGAGTCCCGCAGCCGAAATGCGCGACAGTGGCGCGTCTGCCGTCAGGGATCTGGGGCCGCTGGCCTGGGTGCTGGACGAAACCCGCAGGTCGATCGAAGCGGCCAGCAAGTCGCTCAAGCGTTTTGCGCGTGAAACCGATGCGGCGCGCGGCATCGATCTGGGGTCGGTGGACGCCAGTCCGCTGCGCATGGCGCGCCAGCAGCTTCACCAGGTGGCTGGCGCGCTGGACATGGTCGACCAGTCGGTGGCGGCACTGATGGTGCGTGGGATGGAGGGTGCAGTTCAGCAGTTTGTGCAGCGGCCCGACAAATGCACCGAGGAAACCGCACAGGCCCTTGAGCGCGCCGGTTTCGCGCTCATGGAATACCTGGAAGCCCAGATGGGGTCGCACCCACGCTCGGCGGTTGGGCTGTTTCCGCAATACCGCCGAGTCCAGGAACTGGCGGGCGCCGATCGCATCCATCCGGCGGATCTGTGGTCGGTGCCCTGGAGTTGGGCCGATCCGGTGGTGCCTGCATCGGCGCAGCCGTTGTCCTACGACCCCGAAGTGCGCCACCGACTGGATCAGCGCGTACTCAAGATCTTGCGGCATCCTGCTGCCCACGCGGCCGACGAACTCGCCGTCATCAGCCTGAGCCTCGCGGCCGGCCAGATGCAGCGGCAGGCGACCGTGTTCTGGCTGCTGTCTGCAGGCTTCTTCGAGGCCCTGGGGCGTGGATTGATTGTCAAGGACGTCTATGCCAAGCGGGCGGCGTCACGCATCCTGATGCAATACACCTCGCTGGCACGCGGTGGTCAGGTGGTGTCCGAGCGATTGGCGCATGACTTGCTGTTCTTCTGTTCGCAGGCCAGGTTCGATGCTGATGCGAACACCCCGGCACTGCAGGCCGTGCGCAAGGCTTGGTCGCTTGATGCGCAGCAGGCGACGTCGTACGAGCAGGCCATGTTTGGACTTTACGACCCGGCGATACTGGCCCAGGCGCGTCGCCGGATCGAGTCGGTCAAGGAAAACTGGTCGGCCCTGACCGGCGGTGATCTGGCCCGCATGAAGGCGTGCGTCGACCAGTTCAGCCTGGTGGCCGAGTCGCTCGACAAGCTGCACGAGCAGGGATCGGTGCTTGGTGAGGTATTGAACCGAGTGGCCCAGCAGACCGCGCAATCGGGGCGACCTCCTGGCCCGGAACTGGCGATGGAAACCGCAACCGCGGTTTTGTTTCTGGAGGCTTCGTTCGCCGATTTCCACCCGGGCGATGCCATGTTTTCCACCCGCCTGGCCCAGTTGGCCGCGCGGCTCGATGCGGTTCGTGCCGGCGCATCAGCGCCACCGCTGGAGCCGTGGATGGAGGAGCTGTACCGCAACGTCAGCGATCGCCAGACCATGGGCACGGTGGTGGGCGAGTTGCGCACCACCCTGGGTGAGGTGGAGCATCTGCTGGATCAGTTCTTCCGTCAACCCGCTGACCGCAGCACGCTGGTGTCGGTGCCGGGCCTGATGGGGCAGATGCGTGGGGTGCTGTCGGTGCTGGGCCTGGATCAGGCTGCCCTGGCAGTGGGCCGCATGCGCGATCTGGTCGACGAACTGCTGGCCGCGCAGCCCGACACCAAGTTGGCCGACAGCGCGCCTTCGTTCGAAAAGCTCGGGGACACCCTGGGCGCGTTGGGGTTTCAGATCGACATGCTGAGCTACCAACCGGTGCTGGCACGCAAGCTGTTCGTGTATGACGCCGATGCCGGCGAACTCAGGTATCGGTCAGGCCGCGCCGCAACTCAGGTCACGACGGAGCAGAATTCGGTGGCCTCGGCCACCACCGACATCGATCTGCTGCTTGACGCCGGCACCGAACTGACGGTGCCGACATCGGGGCCCGGCTCCCTGGTGGACGAATCGCTGCCATCCGAAACCATCTCTGGCCAGCTTGACGAGATCGCCACCATGGCAGCCCTGGCCGAGCAGCGGGCTCTTGCCGACGCGGCGCAGCGCGCTGCCGACGCGGCGCGCCGTCACGACGAAGCTGGCCTGAGCGGCGCGCTGGATGCCCTGCAGGCACTCACCGCTGCATCGACGCCGCAGCCCACGTCCACGACCGTCGAAGGCGGCGGTGCGGATGATGATGATCTGCAGGCCATTTTCCTTGAGGAAGCGCAGCAGGTGATGGACACCGGGTGCGAAGTCGTGCAGGCGCTGTTGACCGCGCCCGGTGACATGGAGCTGCAGACCGCCTTGCGTCGTGCGTTCCATACCCTGAAGGGCAGTTCTCGCATGGTCGGGTTGACCGAGTTTGGCGAGGCCGCCTGGGCCATGGAGCAGCTGTTCAATGCCTGGCTGCCCGAGCAGAAGCCGGTGACCGAGGACATGCGAGGGTTGGCACTTGAAGCACTGCAAGGCCTGCACGCCTGGACGGAAGCCATCGCTGGTCGGAACGACCACGGTTGGACCAGCGCGCCGTTCCGGCAGGCAGCCGATGCCCTGCGACTCAGCGGTCAACGTGTGTCGCTGAGCTGCTGGCCCGATGCTCAGGTCGTTGTGGACGCAGGCGCCGGCCATGCGGATGTGGTCGGGGACGGCGCCGCGCCTGCCGAGCAGCCGCATGAGGTGTCGTCGGAGTCCATTCCGGCGGTGCAACCGGCGCCACCTGGAGAGCGGGGTCTGCCGGATCCACAGGTGCCCGAGTTGGCTGAGGGTGTCGTCGAAGTTGACGCCACGCCAGCGGATGTGGCTTCGGAGTTGGAGCAGCAGCCCGCGATCGAGCTGACGGAACTGAATCTCGATGCTGGTGACGACCCCGATGCCGGTTCCGGCCTCGAAGTCATCGACCTGAGCGTGAGTCGATGGGGCCCGATATCCGAAACACCCAAGCCGCAGGGGCTGGCGAGCGGCGAACCCACGCAACCACCCGTTGAGCTCGAGCTCCCCAGCGCGGTCGACGTGCAGATGCCCGTGGCATTCTGGCCAGCCACCGAGACGGCGGAATCGATCCCGCCGGTGGGTGGGATGGTGGGGGATGAAGCGGCGCTGCCGGAGGCGACGCTGGTCAGCCCGGAGGGTCTGAGCGCGCCACAGGAGGGTGCCGAAGATGGGCAGACTGCCGACGTCGCTGCGCAGGACGCCGAGCTCTACCGTCAGATCGGGGACCTGCGCGTCAGCACTGCGCTCTACAACGTGTACCTGAATGAGGCCGACGAGTGGTCGCGGCAACTGGCAACCGACCTGTCGGAGTGGGCGCTGGAGCTTGATCGGCCGGTGCCCGACGCTGCCGTCGCGCGCGCCCACTCGCTGGCGGGCAGCTCGGCCACGGTGGGTTTCGCTGCGCTGTCGGAGCTGGCGCGTGCGGTGGAGCACGCCCTGCAACGTCTGGTCGGGCAATCGCGCGGCACGACCGAGCAGGCGCAATGTCTCAACGAAGCGGCGCAGGACATCCGGCGTGTGCTGCATCAGTTTGCAGCTGGCATGCTGAAGACTCCGAACCCGGACATCCTTGCGGCGGTGCAGGCGCTGGAACCGGTGGTTGCCGGCGACGAAGTCGCTCCGGCGCTGGCGCAAGCGTCGGCCTCGACCTGGATGGATCTTGCCGAGACGGTGCCCTTGTCGTCCACGAAAGACGAAGCTCAGCCGCCGGTGGTCACCCGGGATTCGTTGCAGTCGCTGCGTGCCCTGGGTGACGATATCGACGTCGCCGACGTGATCGATCCCGACCTGTTCCCCATCTTTGAGGAAGAGGCGGAAGAACTTCTGCCGCAGATGGGCACGGCCTTGCGCCGCTGGGTGGCGCACCCGGACGATCGTGAGGCACGTGCTCAGGCCCTGCGTGCCCTGCACACGCTCAAGGGCAGCGCACGGCTCGCCGGCGCGTTGCGGCTGGGCGAGCTGGCACACCGGACGGAATCGGCCGTCGAGACCCTGGGGCTGGACCAGCTCGTTTCCGGCGATCTGGAGCCGCTGCTGGATCACTTCGATGAGTTGCAGGCTGGGTTCCGCCGGCTGCAGGCGGGCGAGCAGGGCGTGGAGACCAGCCAGGTGGCGTCGGTGCCGGATGTTGCCACGGCGGAAGATGCAAGGCCGGCGGAGGAGCCGTCTGCCGAGGCCGGTCAGGGCGAGTCGCGCGTCGTCGTGCCGACGGTCACACGGGGGGACATCGCTTCGCCGGCCGCGCTGTCGCTGGTGTCGGCACGCGCCGCCGCCAGCCAGGCGGTGCGGGTGCGCTCACAGCTGCTCGATCGGCTGGTGATGCAGGCCGGCGAGGTGGCCACCTCGCGCGCCCGGCTGGAAGCCGAAATCGGCCAGTTGCGCGGGCTGCTGGGGGAGCTGACCGGCAACCTCGACCGCCTGCGTGGCCAGTTGCGCGACGTCGAGCTGCAGGCCGAGACGCAGATGCAGTCGCGGCTGGCGCTGTCCCGGGACGCGCAGCAGAACTTCGATCCGCTGGAGTTCGACCGATTCACGCGCATGCAGGAACTCACCCGCATGATGGCCGAGTCGGTCAACGACGTCGCCACCGTGCAGCGCAGCCTGCAGCGCGCCGTCGAGGGCAGCGAAGACAACCTGGCGGCGCAGGCGCGCCAGTCGCGCGAGTTGCAGCGCGAGCTGCTGCGCACCCGCATGGTGGAGTTCGACAGCATTGCCGAACGCCTGTATCGGGTGGTGCGCCAAGCCAGCAAGGAAACCGGCAAGCAGGTGCGGCTCGACATCGTGGGCGGCGCGACCGAGATCGATCGCGGCATCCTGGAGCGCATGACGCCGGCCTTCGAGCACCTGGTGCGCAACTGCGTGGTGCATGGCATCGAGCCACAGGCCGAGCGCAGCGCGCGTGGCAAGGAAGCCACCGGACTGATCAGCATCCAGCTGCAGCAGGCCGGCAACGACGTGTCGGTGGCGTTCCGCGATGACGGCGCCGGTCTCAACCTGTCGCGCATCCGCGAACGCGCTCTGCAGTTGGGCATCGTGGCGGCCGATCGTGAACTGAGCGATGCCGAGGTGGCCAACCTGGTGTTCATGCCGGGCTTTTCCACCGCCAGCGAAGTCACTGAACTGGCCGGTCGCGGCGTCGGCATGGACGTGGTGCGCTCGGAGGTCCAGGCCCTGGGCGGCCGGATCGAGACGCAGACCACCGAGGGCCAGGGGGCGGCGTTCCGGCTGGTGCTGCCGTTGACCACCGCCGTCACCCACGTGGTCATGCTGCGCTGCGGCGCGCTGGCGATCGGCGTGCCGTCCAACGTGGTCGAGATCGTGCAGCGCGCATCGGCCAAGGACCTGTCGCGGGCCTACGAGACGGGGCACTACCGCTATGGCGACGAGTCGCTGCTGTTCTTCTGGCTGGGCGCGCTGCTGCAGGATTCGCCCCACAGCAGCGAGCCGCCCGGGCGGACCTTGCCGGTGGTGGTGCTGCGTTCGGCCGATCAGCGTGTGGCGGTGCACGTCGACGAGGTGCTGGGCAACCAGGAAGTGGTGGTCAAGGCCCTGGGGCCCCAGCTGTCGGGCCTGCCTGGCCTGGTGGCCATCACCGCCCTGGCTTCCGGTGCGGTGGCGCTGATCTACAACCCGGTGGCGCTGGCCAGCGTGTACGGCGTTCAGGCACGCGCGATGGTCGAGCTGCCGCAGGCGGCGCCCGCCGAGGTGCCGGTGCCGCAAGGGCCGGTGCCGACACCCGCACTGGCGCCTTCGGGCATTCCCCTGGTGCTGGTGGTCGACGACTCGATCACCGTGCGCCGCGTCACCCAGCGCCTGCTGCAGCGCGAAGGCTACCGCGTGGCCTTGGCCGCCGATGGTCTGCAGGGGCTGGAGCGCCTGCAGGCCGAGCGGCCGGCGGTGGTGCTGTCCGACATCGAGATGCCGCGCATGGACGGCTTCGACTTCGTGCGCAACATTCGTGCCGACGAAGCGCTGCGCGATCTGCCGGTGATCATGATCACCTCGCGCATCGCCGAGAAGCACCGCGAACACGCGCGCGAACTGGGCGTCGACCACTACCTCGGCAAACCGTACTCCGAGGACGAACTGCTGGGGCTGATCCGCAACTACACCCGCGCGGCGGCTCCCGTCGGCGCCGCCTGAGGCCACGGGTGCGGCCCCGGCAGCGGCCGGTAAAATCGCTGCATGGCCGATGACGCGCAGCCGATCAACCTGACGAATCACTTCCTCATCGCCATGCCGGGCATGGTCGACGGGACGTTTTCGCGCAGCGTGGTCTACGTGTGCGAGCACAGCCAGCGCGGCGCCCTGGGCCTGATCATCAACAAGCCGGGCGACATCAGCCTGGCCGACCTGTTCGAGCGGGTCGATCTGCCCCTGTCGCGCCCCGAACTGGGCGCGCAGCCGGTGTTTCAGGGCGGCCCTTTGCAGACCGAGCGCGGCTTCGTGCTGCACGACCCGATCGTGGCCGAGGGTCTGGCGCCGGACCAGACGGTGTACGCCTCCACGCTGGCGGTGCCCGGCGGGCTGGAGATGACCACGTCCAAGGACGTGCTGGAGGCCCTGTCCTCCGGTGCCGGGCCGCGGCGCGTGCTGGTCACGCTGGGCTATGCGTCCTGGGGCGAGGGTCAGCTCGAATCCGAGATCGCGCGCAACAGCTGGCTGACGGTGGACGCCGACGCCGACCTGATCTTCGAAGCACCGATCGCGCAGCGCTACGACCTGGCCCTGCGGCGGCTGGGACTGGAGGCGTGGATGCTGTCACCGGACATCGGTCACGCATGAGCGCCAGCGCGTCCGCGCCCGAGGTGCCGCCCCATCTGGGCAGCTTTCTGGCCTTCGACTTCGGTCTGAAACGCACCGGCGTGGCGGTCGGCAACCGGCTCACGCGCAGCGCCACGCCGCAACCCACCATCCGTGCCGAAGGCCAGGCGCGCTGGGCGCCGCTGGCGGCGCGCATTGCCGAATGGCAGCCCGATGCGCTGGTGGTGGGCGTGCCCTGTCACTCCGACGGCGCGGCACACGACAACACACGCCGTGCGCAGCGCTTCGCGCGCCAGCTGCGTGGGCGCTTCGGGCTGCCGGTGTACGAGGTGGACGAGCGCTACAGCACCACCGAGGCCCATGCGGCCGGCGCCCGTGACGCCGACGCCGGTGCGGCGGTGGTCATCCTGGAGCAGTTTCTGAGGAGTCTTGCATGAGTGCACTGGCGCTGGACGCCGAAGCCCTGTACGCCGAGCTGCTGCGCGGCGTGCGGTCCCTGGTCAACCCGCAGACGCGGCTGGTCGGTATCGTCTCGGGCGGGCGGTGGCTGGCCGAGCGCCTGCAGTCCGATCTGGGGCTGGCCGCCCCCGCGGGGGCGATTTCCTCGGCCATGCACCGCGACGACTTCGCCAAGCGCGGCCTGGCCGCCAGTGGCCAGACCGTGCTGCCGTTCGACGTCGACGGCGCCGACATCCTGTTGCTCGACGACGTGCTCTACACCGGACGCACCCTGCGCGCCGTGCTCAACGAGCTGTTCGACTACGGCCGGCCGCAGCGCGTGCGGCTGGCGGTGCTGGTCGACCGCGGCGGCCGCCAGCTGCCGGTGGCGGCCGAATTCGCCGCCGCGCGGGTGGCGTTGCCGGCCGACCAGTCGCTGGAGCTGGCGCGCAGCGAGGACGGCCGCTTCAGTTTCCGTGTCGAACAACGAGGCTGACCATGCTGGAGCGGCGCAACCCCCAACTCAACCGCCACGGCGAGCTGATCCACCTGCTGTCCACCGAAGGGCTGTCGCGTGAGCTGCTCACCCACATCCTGGACACCGCGGCGCAGTTCGTCAGCGTCAGCGACCGCGAGGTCAAGAAGGTGCCGCTGCTGCGCGGCAAGAGCGTGTTCAACCTGTTCTTCGAAAACAGCACCCGCACCCGCACCACCTTCGACATCGCCGCCACCCGGCTGTCGGCCGACGTCTACACGCTGGACATCGCGCGCTCGTCGACCAACAAGGGCGAATCCCTGCTCGACACGGTGGCCAACCTGAGCGCCATGGCGGCCGACATGTTCGTGGTGCGCCACAGCGAAAGTGGCGCGCCCTACCTGCTGGCCCAGCACGTGGCGCCGCATGTGCACGTCATCAATGCCGGCGACGGGCGCCACGCGCACCCGACGCAGGGGCTGCTCGACATGTTCACCATTCGCCACTACAAGAAGGATTTTTCCAACCTGGTGGTGGCCATCGTGGGCGATGTGCTGCATTCGCGCGTGGCGCGCTCCGACATCCACGCGCTCACCACCCTGGGTGCCGCCGAGGTGCGGGTGGTCGGCCCGCGCACGCTGGTGCCGGGCGATCTGGCGCCCCTGGGCGTGCGCGTCTGCCACACGCTGCAGGAGGGCATTCAGGGCGCCGACGTGATCATCATGCTGCGCCTGCAGAACGAGCGCATGAGCGGCGCGCTGCTGCCGTCGAGCCAGGAGTTCTTCAAGAGCTTCGGCCTCACGCCCGACAAGCTGCACTGGGCCAAGCCCGATGCCATCGTCATGCATCCCGGGCCGATCAACCGCGGGGTCGAGATCGATTCGCGGGTGGTCGATGGTGGTCAGAGCGTGATCCTGCCGCAGGTCACCTTCGGCATCGCGGTGCGCATGGCGGTGATGAGCATCGTGGCCGGCAACGAGGCGTGAACCGACGCGGTGCGGCATGCCTGGCCCATCGAAAAAGTTCGAAAATGATAGCTGCTGGCGCTTGCTGGATAAGCGCCGCAGCCTGTTTTGATGTGTAAACCATGAAGATCCTGATCGAGCAAGGGCGCATCATCGATCCGGCCTCGGGCCGTGACGAAACGGGCGACATCGCCATCGCCGCCGGACGCATCCTGAGCATCGGTCGGGCGCCGGCCGACTTCACGCCCGCCCGCCGCGTCAATGCGCGCGGCTGCTGGGTGTTGCCCGGTCTGGTCGATCTGGCGGCGCGCCTGCGTGAGCCCGGCCACGAGCACGCGCGCATGCTCGAAAGCGAAATGGCCGCCGCGGTGGCGGGCGGCGTCACCAGCCTGGTCTGCCCGCCCGACACCGATCCGGTGCTGGACGAGCCCGGCCTGGTCGAAATGCTCAAGACCCGCGCCGAGCGCCTGCATCAGGCGCGCGTGCTGCCGCTGGGCGCGCTCACGCGTGGCCTCAAGGGCGAGGTGCTGACCGAAATGGGCCTGCTCACCGACGCCGGCTGTGTGGCCTTCGGGCAGGCCGAGGCGCCCATCGTCAACACCCAGGTGCTGCAGCGCGCGCTGCAATATGCCAGCAGCTTCGGCTACGCGATCTGGTTGCGCCCGCTCGACCCCTGGCTTGGCGGCGGCGTGGCCGCCAGTGGGCCGCTGGCGATGCGCATGGGGCTGGCCGGCGTGCCGGTGGCGGCCGAAACCGTGGCCCTGCACACCGTGTTCGAGCTGCTGCGCGCCATGTCGGGCGGCGCCACGGCGCCGCGCGTGCACCTGTGCCGGCTGTCCAGCGCGGCCGGCGTGGCGCTGCTGCGCGCCGCCAAGGCCGAGGGCCTGCGCGTGACGGCCGACGTCAGCATCCATTCGCTGCACCTGAGCGACGAGGACCTGGGCTACTTCGACAGCCGCGCCCGCCTCAACCCGCCGCTGCGCCAGCCGCGTGACCGCGAAGCGCTGCGGGCGGCGCTGGCCGACGGCACCCTGGACGCCCTGGTGTCCGACCACACCCCGGTCGAGGCCGACGCCAAGCAGTTGCCGTTTGCCGAAGCCGAGCCCGGCGCCACCGGGCTGGAGCTGCTGCTGCCGCTGGCGCTGCAATGGGGCCAGGCGCCGGACGGGCCCGGCATCGTGCGCGCGCTGGCCTGCGTCACCCAGGGGCCGGCCCGGGTGCTGGGCGCGGCGCTGGGCACCTTGCAGGCCAGTTGCGGCCGCCTGGTGGAAGGCGGCGTGGCCGACGTCTGCGTGTTCGACCCCGAAGCGCGCTGGGCCGTCGATGCGGCCGCGCTGCGCAGCCAGGGCAAGCACACGCCGTTTGGCGGCCTACAGCTGACCGGCCGGGTGCGCTGCACCCTGGTGGCAGGGCAGCTGGCGCACAGTGCCTGAGCCTGGGCCGGGCCGCGCACGCGGGCGTTGCGCGCCGCCGTCGGGCGCGCCCGGGCTCAGGCGGGCGTGAACGCCAGCCGCACGTAGATGGGCGCGTAGGCCTCGGCCTGGGTGACCTCGACCAGGCTTTCCTTGGCCAGCTCCAGCAGCGCGATCAGCGTCACCACCAGCACCGGCACGCCGCGGCTGGGGTCGAACAGGTCCTCGAACAGCGCAAAGCGCCGGCCCTGCAGCTTCTTGAGCACGATCGACATGTGCTCGCGCACGCTCAGTTCTTCGCGCGAGATCTTGTGGTGCTGCACCAGCCGGGCGCGCTTGAGGATGTCGGCCCAGGCCTGCTGCAGCTCCACCAGTTCGACGTCGGGAAAGCGCGGTTTGAGCGCCTGCTCCACATACACCTGGGCACGCAGGAAGTCGCGCCCGTACTGCGGCAGCTCGGCCAGCCGGTGGGCGGCCAGCTTCATCTGCTCGTATTCGAGCAGGCGGCGCACCAGCTCGGCGCGCGGATCTTCGGGCTCCTGGCCTTCCGCCGTCTTCTTGGGCGGCAGCAGCATGCGCGACTTGATCTCGATCAGCATGGCGGCCATCAGCAGGTATTCGGCCGCCAGCTCCAGGTTGCGGCTGCGCACCTCGTCGACGTAGCTCAGGTACTGGCGCGTCACCGCCGCCATCGGGATGTCGAGGATGTTGAAGTTCTGCTTGCGGATCAGGTACAGCAGCAGGTCCAGCGGGCCTTCGAAGGCCTCCAGAAAGACTTCCAGCGCATCGGGCGGGATGTACAGATCCTGCGGCAGCGCGAACAGCGGCTCGCCGTACAGGCGCGCCACCGCCACGTGGTCCACCACCTCGGGCAGCGGCGCCTGCTCAGGCGCCTCGGGCAGCAAGGACGCGGTTTCGGCAGCCTGCATGAATGCTACTGAAAAGATAGCTTGTGGCGCTTACTTGGCGGGCGCCACAGCCGCTTTTCATTGTGAATCGCTGTAGGCGTAGTACACGTAGGCCTGCTGCGCCACACGGCCGGCGCGGAACTCGTCCTGCAGTTCGCGATTGACCGTCTTGTCCCACAGCAGGGCGCGCCCCTGGCGCTGCTGCAGATCCAGCTCGGGCCGGGCGCGCTTGAGCTCATCGATGAAATCGGTGGCGTCCGACTGGTAATGCGGGCGCTGAAACAGGCGGGCAAGGGACATACACTGGAGCTTTCGTGATCGGTGCCACGGAGGCTGGCACAGGCGCCGCGCGGGCCACCGGCACGCACGCGTCAACCGATCATTTTACCGGGCATGAGCATCGTGAAACCTGACTTTTCCCATCCGCGCGCGCG
>WBZR01000819.1_pt1 | contig 45367 bp, 41 predicted proteins | sample 5204231 | NCBI WGS metagenome assembly WBZR01 (sample SAMN12412403, study PRJNA552823) | activated sludge metagenome | isolation source: activated sludge from anammox sidestream of wastewater treatment plant... | place: USA: Virginia | collected 2017-08 | reverse complement strand
GTATTCAGCTTGTCGTTAAACTTGCCGAAAAAACGGCTGTATGTGCTTTGCGAAGGCATCTGCTCTAAACAAAATATCTCTTGAAGTACCTTGTCATACCGAACCCAATCACAATGGATGTAGCGACTGGCTCCTGTCCAGATACCCAACCAAAAAGACTTCACTATATCTGATGGAGCATAACCCCGATTTGATCCAGGCTGAGGAAGCGGAAGCCCTTCTAAAAAATCATCAACTTTAATCTTATCAATAAACCTTTTAAGCAAAGACATCCCTCCAAACGGAGTGACGGATTTGTCACTATACTCTATGGGAAGATTAACCATAATGGTGAAGTTCAATTAAGTTATAACTTAGTCAAAGTTAGTCAATTATAGTTATATTTGAAAGCCTATTGCATAATTCAGGTTAAAAAACCAAAGCCCCGGATCATAAACGAACGATGCTTTTGCAATCGGGTGTTCAAGCGACACCGGGCTTGGGGCGTTTGCTCTTAGGTGGCTTTGTGAGTGTGTGGATGATATTTAGTCTCTGTGTTCAATGTTCAAATTTATCGGAATGCATGAGGGATAGAAGCCGGCACGAAGTAAGGCAGATAGCCCGACCCGATAGGGGCATGCCCTAATTGAGCCGTCCGTAGTGAAAAATCATGGTACGTACCAAGTGTAGTTTTCCTATTTGGCATACTGGACATACTGTCACGTCTTTTCCGGTTTGTAGCATCAGCCTCACGGTGGTGGGTATGGCTACCCGGGGCATGGGTAGTTGTAATTATTTTTCTTGCTATTGCTACCACGGATCTTGGTGCCATCTACGGCCATTCATGTAGCCAATTTTAAAAACAAAGCATCTTCAAAAAAAGCTCTCTCTACTTTTTGTTTTTCTGATTGGCAGAGGGACTTTATCTATAGTTTTTTCAAATCTAATTTATCTACAAAGGCATCCATAAATCGGACTTCATTATCGGTAGAAATTGCATCTTCTAGGGAAGAAAATGTGATTTGGGAACGGTCAAGACCTGGTAAGCCATGCATTTTTGTATGATTTACACTATGCCTTGAAATTACGAAATGTTTTTGTATTTTTGGTAAAATTTTTGAAATATTTTTTTCACAGACTGCCGTTGGTAGAAACCTCACCTCAAAAAAATACATAAATTCATTAATTTTATTTCCCGTTATGGGAACTTATTATTATCTTTGTAAAAAATAATAATTGAGAGTAATAGCAAAAAAAATATTGCGTGAGTTTTGTGAAAAACACTCCAGTTGCGAACAACAATTAAAAGCGTGGTATAAAGAGGCTGATAAAGGAACTTGGGAAAAATTAAATGAATTAAAAAATGAATATCCAAGTGTAAGTATTTTAGAAGACAACAGAGTCTGTTTTAACATAAAAGGAAATAATTATCGTCTAATTGTGAAAATAAATTTCGATTATCAAATGATGTGGATTCGATTTATCGGAACTCACGCTGAATATGACAAAATAGATGCAAATAAAATTTAAAATGATGAAATTAAAACCAATAAAAACAGAAAGCGATTATAATCAAGCTTTGAAAAGGCTTGAGCAAATATTCGATGCAAAACCAGAAACAAAAGAAGGTGATGAATTGGAAATCCTAGGTATCTTAATTGAGAATTATGAAAGCGAATTCTTCCCAATAGACCTCCCAGATCCAATCGAAGCAATTAAATTCAGAATGGAACAACTAAATTATTCACAAAATGATTTAGCCAAAGTTATTGAATCAAAAAGTAGAGCCAGTGAAATTCTAAGCAAAAAACGAAAATTAACGATTGGAATGATTAGAAAATTAACTGATAAATTACATATACCAACAGAGGTTTTAATTCAAGCATATTGAGTAAAAAAGAAGGGCTTCTGCTAACAAACAAAAAGGCAAGAGAGCGGGTGAACGGCTGCGTATCAACGGACATGCAAAATTCATCTTCTGTGCTTCGTATCAACAACATTGTTAGATAGCCCCACCTTCGCCAAGCTGCAAAAGCGTTTTACATCATTTTTAGGAATGCCAAATGCATTTACCCGAACTGCATCTGGTCAACTTAGCCTTAGCGATCCAATTGGTTATCCCGAAATAATCACAAACGTAAAGCCTTATTGTAATAACTGTTCAGCATACAGCCTCCATCTCCACAAAGGTACTCTCAACATAGCCGTCCAAGGGCGGATGCATCTTCCTTACACGAACCAATACCTTTACAGGAGATAATCTGTCCTTTTTTTCAGATAACATCTGCGTTATTTCATCCAGGATGTATTGACCTACCTTCTCTATCAGCTCAAACTGGAATTCCATCGTCTCGGCACAGATACGATACACAACTTCGTAATTGACCGTATCACCAATTTTGTCCGACTTTCCTGCCCTTTCCAGATCCATGTCGAAATACACATCTACCACATAGTTGTTGCCAATGATATTTTCAGCTTCATAATGCCCATGGTAGGCATAGAATTTCATTCCCTCTATAGCGAGTTTTCCCATTTTCAGTTGACTTAATGGCACAAAATACGTAGATTCTTATAATTTTTTGTCTGATTTTGGTTCGAGACATAATAATCAGATGAAATATATTTTGAAAATACCATGTATTGATAGTTGTCACAAAATTTTTAAAATGATTTTGATTGATTCGATATTAAATATTCTGATTATGATTTTTTAGTTAGCAACTGACAGTATTTTTTATTAATTTTGCACACAAATTTGAAAAAATGGATATGAAGACATCATCAGCTCGAGGAACCACAACATCTTCACGCGAAGACCGTTATCAGCATCATGATTATTACCTTATGGATGAACTCCTCACACAAGATCACCTCTTGGCAAGAGATGCTGTGCGATCATGGGTAAAACAAGAAGTGAGCCCGATTATCGAAGATTATGCCAACAAGGCCGAGTGTCCTAAACATTTATTCAAAGGTCTGGCAGAGATAGGTGCCTTTGGGCCGAGCCTTCCTGCCGAATATGGTTGTGGCGGCATGGACGAAATAGCGTATGGTGTAATCATGCAGGAACTTGAAAGAGGCGACTCGGGTATCCGTTCAATGGCATCCGTACAAGGTTCGCTGGTGATGTATCCGATTTATAAATTTGGATCGGAAGAACAGAAGAGACATTACCTGCCAAAGTTAGCAAGCGGCGAATATATAGGCTGTTTCGGGCTTACAGAGCCAGATCATGGATCAAATCCGGAAGGTATGATCAGCAATATTGTTGATGACGGTGACGCTTACATACTCAACGGGGCCAAGATGTGGATAACCAATAGCCCTGTCGCTGATATTGCAGTAGTATGGGCAAAAGACGAACAAGGCATCATCAGAGGAATGATAGTTGAGAAAGGGATGAAAGGTTTCACAGCTCCGGAAATTCACGGCAAATGGTCGCTTCGTGCTTCCATTACCGGTGAGCTCGTGTTCGAAGACGTGCGTGTGCCAAAGAAAAACATTCTTCCTAATATTCAAGGGTTGAAAGGACCGCTCAGTTGTCTGTCAAAGGCGAGGTATGGTATTGCCTGGGGCGTTATAGGTGCTGCACTTGATTGCTACGATTCGGCATTGAGATACTCGCAAGAACGCATACAGTTTGGCAAACCAATCGGTGGATTTCAGCTTACACAAAAAAAACTTGCAGAAATGATCACCGAGATCACCAAGGCACAGTTGCTTACCTGGAGGCTTGGTGTACTGGCCAATGAAGGCAGGGCAACACCGGCACAGATATCCATGGCCAAGCGCAATAACGTTAATATGGCACTCGAAATAGCAAGAGAGGCAAGACAGATACACGGAGGCATGGGTATCACCAACGAGTATCCTGTAATGCGACACATGATGAATCTCGAGACAGTGCTTACCTATGAAGGTACACACGATATTCATTTGCTTATTACAGGTATGGATGTTACAGGCTTCAATGCATTTAAATAATTGTTAAAGTGCTGTTGTACTGAAATATCCGGTGCGATTTCTACATTACACTTGTGGTGCATTTTATTTAAAATATTTTGTCCTTACATGACGAAAAAACTGATTTTTGGAATATTATTATTGAACCTAATGTCCAACTTTGGATATTCGCAGCAACACAATACTACTTCAAAGCCTGCAGAAATATTTTTGGATAATCCGTCGTTTGAGGATTACCCACATGTAGGTATCCGTAATAGTTCTGTTGAAGGTTGGTATGATTGCGGGAGAAATTTTTTTCCTAGCGAATCGCCACCTGACATCCATCCTTCACCTGATCCCGGCCAACCATATTTTAATGTTAGAACAACGCCTTATGACGGCAAAACATTTTTGGGGATGGTTGCACGTGAGAACAATACATGGGAATCGGTCTCACAAAGATTGTCTGAACCATTAAAACCGGGCAAGTGTTACAATTTTTCAATATATCTCTGCCGGTCGGATACATATACAAGTGCAGTCAGCAATAACAGGTTTGATTTGGTGCCTTTTACCCGCCGCATCCAACTCCGCATTTGGGGAGGAAATACCTATTGTGGCAAGCTAGAGCTTCTGGATGCTTCACCACTGGTGAACAATACAGCCTGGACCAGATTTGAGTTCCAGTTTAAGCCAAAAGCACAAGTGAGTTATATTATGTTGGAAGCATTTTACGAAACACCTATTTTGTTTCCATATAACGGAAATATTTTGGTGGACAAAGCTTCCTCTATTGTAGAATTTAATTGCAATGAACCTATAGCTGCAGCAGTTAAGAAGCCCAGTCCAAAAGCACCGGCTAAACCAGCTCAGCCAAAACCTGCTACTCCGGTAGTCGCACAGACTCAACCTAAACAAGCTGAATCCAATTTATCTTCCATCAATTCAAAAGATTTAAAAGAGGGGCAGACTATCAGGATAGACAAGTTGTACTTTGCTGCAGATTCTGCAAATTTCAGCAAAGAATCGCTTCCAGCATTGAATGATCTTGCAGGCTTTATGGAAGATAATCCGAAATTGATAGTTGAAATCGGAGGTCATACAAATGGTATTCCTGATGACGAATTCTGTGACAGACTATCCACTGCTCGCGCTAAGTCTATTTATGATTTTCTGATAAATGTTGGAGTACAACCTGCCCGGTTGAGGTATAAAGGCTATGGAAAACGATTGCCATTGGCAACTAACAAGACCGTTGATGGCAGAAAGAAAAACCAACGGGTCGAAATCAAAATACTTAGCCTGAATGGATAATTTTCGAAAAATTCGTACCTTCCGTTCTTGAATTATTAAATTTATGAAACAAGCGTTCATTATTGATGGCGTACGTACTGCAGTTGGCTCTTTTGGAGGAAGCCTGGCACATACCCGTGCAGACGATATGGCAGCACATGTAATAAGAGAACTAGTAAAGAAACTTCCGGGTATCGATCCGGGAGAGATTTCTGATGTGATAATGGGTTGTGCCAATCAGGCTGGTGAAGACAATAGAAATGTAGCACGAATGGCACTCCTGCTCGCAGGTATTCCATATACAGTACCTGGCGAAACGGTCAATCGACTTTGTGCTTCCGGTATGTCGGCAGTTATTCATGCATGTCGTGCCATCAGGTCTGATGAAGGAGAGGCTTTTATAGCAGGTGGAGTAGAGAATATGACTCGCGGCCCGTGGGTTATATCCAAAGCATCTACACCATTCGGCAGGGATGCAGAAATGCACGACACTAGCTTCGGCTGGAGGTTTATTAATAAAGAAATGCAACGTATGTATGGCACCGACAGCATGGGCAATACTGCGGAAAATCTGGCACAAAAATTCGGAATCTCAAGGGATGATCAGGATGCTTTTGCACTCTGGTCACAAGAAAAGGCAGCTGCAGCACGACACTCCGGCAGGTTGGGCATTGAAATTGTACCCATAGAAGTTAAGAAAGCTAAAGAAACCATTCTCTTTGATGCCGATGAGTTCATTAAACCGTCAACTACAGCAGAAATACTCTCCAGACTAAACCCAGCATTTAGAAAAGCAGAAGCAGGTGGCAGTGTCACAGCCGGTAATTCTTCAGGATTAAATGATGGAGCTGCTGCATTACTTACAGCATCTGAAGATTTTATCAAAAAGAATAATTTGAAACCTTTGTCTAGGATAGTATCAAGTGGAGTTGCAGGAGTGGAACCATTTATTATGGGAATCGGGCCTGTAGAAGCATCCAGGCTGGCACTCAGCAGAGCGGGTTTGAGCTTGGCTCAGATGGATATTATCGAAATTAATGAAGCGTTTGCAGCACAGGTTCTGGCTTGTACCAGGAGCCTCGGCTTGGAGGATAAAGATGAACGAATAAATCCTAACGGAGGTGCAATAGCTATTGGTCATCCACTTGGAATGTCTGGTACCCGGATACTCCACTCAGCTTCTATTGAACTATCCAGGCGCAATGCCAGATATGCACTTGTAACTATGTGTATAGGTGTGGGGCAGGGTTATGCGGTAATATTAGAAAAGGCCTGAAGAAATTCATTAAGAAGAAAAATATTAAGGCACACTTATATCTTACCGTGTTTCTCCAATATTTCTGTAACCTCAGCTTCGCTTAAATGCGTTATTGTGCTCAAAAATGCAATATTGGCACCATTGTCAAAGCCGGTCAGGATTACTTCAATCTTCCCTTTCTGAATACCTTTCTGAATGCCTTCTTGAATCCCTTCTTCTTTGCCATTTTGCAAATCTACCTAAAATCAGGTACAAGATTTGAAATAAATGTAGATTAAATCTTATACAAATTGGCTTTTCTTGATATCACTTGCGTATGCAACTTGGTTTGATTACTCCACAAAATAACATGGGTGTATATGTTCATATATTGCTAATCATGATTAGATGATTATTTGGTTGCTTTTGTCCAAGTCATTACTTGAAAGGCTTTTTCAGGATTTTTAGAAGGCTCGTCGGTCTTGAATGTAACTGTTTTGGTTCCTGGTAGCATGTTGAAATAATTATCACTAAATGTTCCTCTGAGATCGGTGGTAAGAAATACACCCGGATTAACTACAGTTGATGTTATTTCTATTAAATACCCTTCGGGTATTTCCTTAACTGTAAATGTCAGCTTATCTTTTGACAGATTCAAATCTTTGGGCAACACTGCGAAATCACAATCTTCGGAGATAATTGTTTTTGATCGGTTATAAAGTCTGCTTACATAGCACAGATTGGCGGCACCAAATTTTTTTGTTTCTTCTGAAATATTATTCTCGAAAACCTGAACTGAACCGGCGGAAGTAATGTTTATGTCCTGCGGGATTTTATTAACCAGTGTGCCATCAGTTGTATAAACCAATATCTCAAGGTCAAGACTAAGTGTACTATCGATGTCAGAAACGATGTTGGTCGTAATTTTATCATTTTGCACCCGAGTATTGACTATGACCGGCTTGAACAGTTCTTTGGCTTTGTATTGCAATGGTTTCCATTTACCAAAATAATCAATACTGCTCCAGGAGATTGCTGGCCAACAATCGTTCAATTGCCAGTAAAGGCTGCCCATACAAAAAGGCATTGCAGTACGCTGAGCGGCTATACCACGACCTACTCCTTCGGCTTGTATTACTTGCGACAGATAGACAAATGATTCAAAATCATCTGCCGGATTGAATGTTCTTCTGATGTATTGGTCAATAAGCTGGTTGCCACGTGGATGTTTCTGGTGGGCCAGCATACTTGGCTCATCTTGTTTTAGCTCCATACCGGAAAAATATCGAATGGTGCTCATTTCAGGATATGACTGGAATCCGAACTCCGACATAAATCTTGGTACCTTTTCTTCATATTTACTGAAATCTTCACCGTCATGCCAAACACCCCAATAGTGTGCATCACCTTCAAACCGGTGTCGGATGTCACCTCGCCCGAATTTTGGTGATGATTCCCAGTAGGGTATTTTTTTTCCGTATTGCCTTACAGTCTGAGGCAGAATTTCGTCAAATACCTTGCTGTAGGCTGTTTCAAGGTATTTTTTTTGCTCGGTAGAGAGCTTGTCTTGCCAACCCCAACGTGCCCATCCTTCGGCATTTTCATTGTTACCGCACCAAAGTACAACACAAGGGTGTCGGGCTATTCTTTCTACATTTTCTTCAGCCTCTTTCCTAATATTCTCCAGAAAAAACTCCTCTCCCGGGTACATAGCACACGCAAACATAAAGTCCTGCCAGATCATGAGTCCAAGTGAATCACACAATTCATAGAACCGATTACTTTCATAGATGCCACCTCCCCAAACACGTAGCATGTTGAAATTTGATTTTTTTGCATCAGACAACAAAGCTGTCAATCGTGTGTCTGTAATTTGTTCAGGGAAAGCATCTGCAGGTACATAGTTGGCTCCTTTTGCAAAGACAGGTCTATTATTAATTTTAAAATAGAAACTTTCACCTGCTTTGTCAGCAATGGTTATTAGTTCTACTTTCCTGAACCCTGTTTTTCCATTCACAACTTGTTCGCCTACTTTTTTCTTGCCAATGGCCACTTGGTAATGGTACATCTTCTGCTCGCCCATGCCGTTTGGCCACCAGAGTTCAACATTTTCTATCTTAAAACTGAAATTGACTTTGTTCAAGCCTTCTTTAAGTTCAATCGCTTTTTTCTGGCTTTGTCCCGCAATCTGAGCTTCGGTATGGTAATGTATTTTTGAGAAACTCATAATATCAGCAGAAATTTCAATATCAGCAGTCGTACCTTCGATGCGGTAATTGATGTCTGTTGCAGTTATATAAGGCTGATATGCAAACTTAACGTACACCGGCCGCCAGATACCCATGGTCAAATATGTCGGTGCCCAGTCCCAGCCAAACTGATATTGCGCTTTGCGCGCCCAGACACGCGGACCACCCGGAAAATCGATGTTTAATGATTCCTGATATTTCTCTGAAAAAACCAGAGGGGCATGAAATATTAGCTTGATCTCATTATCGCCGGTGTGTATGAATGATTTTATGTCGAACTGCCATGTCCTGAACATATTATCCGTTGTAAATGTTTTTTTGTTATTGATGTAAATGTCTGAATAAGTATCCAATCCTTTAAATTCGAGAAGTATTTGGGCTGCTTTTAGCTGTTGTTCAGTTATGTGAAGCGTAGTCTGGTATGTCCAATCGCTTTGCCCTATAAATTGCAATCTCTCTTCTATATCTCCTTTGAATGGATCGGGAATTCGTTTTGCTTCATACATAGCTGTATGTACAGAAGCAGGTACCTTTGCAGGAAACCACATGTCGCGGTTGGTTTTAGAAACCATCCAATCATCCAGTCTAATCTCTTTAAACGTTTCTTGGGCATCTGCGAAATGATGGAAACTAATGAGTCCAATAAAGCTTAGCAGAATGGTAATGAATTTTAACTTCATCTTTTTTTGTTTTTAAAATAACTGTTGGCAATGGTACTGCCTATTGAAAGTGAAGACGTAGCTGCCGGCGATGGCGCATTACAGACATTCAGCACACCGGGTTGGTCAAATATTACAAAATCGTCTGAAAGATTCCCTTCGATATCAACTGTTTGTGCTCTTACTCCTGAACCACCCCGGACAAGGTCTTCTTTCTGTATGTCGGGAATGAGTTTTTGCAGTGCTTTTGTAAATGCGGTTTTTGACCACGATCTGTACATTTCACCCAAACCCTCTCTCCAGTATTTTTTCATGATTTTATGAAAACCGGGAAAGCGCAGGATGTCAAAAAGCTCCCTGAAATGAATATCTGATTTGTTGTAACCTTCTCTTCTGAATGCAAGAACGGCATTGGGTCCGGCCTCTCGTCCGCCATGGATCAACCTTGTAAAATGTACGCCAAGGAAAGGAAAATTCGGATCGGGTACGGGATAAATCAGGTTGTTAACCAGATATTCTTTTTCGGGTTTAAGCATAAAATATTCTCCCCTGAATGGTATAATCTGAAGGTCCTGAGCCTGTCCGGTCATCTGAGCTATGTGGTCGGAGTATAGTCCGGCACAGTTGATGACGAACGATGTTATGTATACGGCACGGGACGTTGTAATCTTAAAACTTGATTGATCGTTTTCGATTTTTTCTACCTTATTATTCAGAAAAATTTCACCACCTTGGTGCTGGATAAGTTGCAAAAGTCTGGCAGAAAATTCTTTATAGTCAATAATGCCTGTCTGTGGTACCCAAATAGCCGCTTCAGCCTTTACGTGTGGTTCGCGTTCCTTTACTTCGTCGGGATTCATTTTGTATATGCCTTTGAGGTCGTTGGCCAGACCTCTGTGGTATATATTATCTAATGCCTGGAGTTCTGATTTATTGGTAGCAACTATTATTTTTCCGCAAATATCATGTGGTATGCTATGTTCTGCTGCAAACTGCAGCAGTTGGCTGTAACCTGTTTTACAATTGATTGCTTTCAAACTACCGGGCTTGTAATATATACCGCTGTGTATGACACCACTGTTATTTCCGGTCTGATGTAGTGCTATTGCCGCTTCTTTTTCCAGTATGCACAGTTTGGTACCCGGCTGTTGTACGAGAATGCGGTAGGCGGATGCAAGACCCACCACACCTCCTCCTATTACTATTACATTGTATTTCATTTCTCTGACATTAAATACCAAAGATATAAAATGACTGCCTGAATCGAGTATAAACAGCAGATTTCAACACAGAAAAAAAATCCCGAAACTTGTAAGCCAGAGGTTTCGGGAAATGTATTTATATTTTAAACCATGAAAACTATCAATAAATCAGTTGCCTGAGATAGTTAAGGTTTGACGGTTGATTCTACATCATAGCCAAAGATGTCTTTCATACTCAACTCTACTACTTTTCCGTATTTTTTCAATTCTTCGAGCTTGATTTTATCTTTAGAGCCAATGAGCTTGATGTTCCATTTTTTGTTTTTCAGGTTTTCTTCTTCAAATTTTTTAATATCAGCCAGGCTTATTTGATCTATCTGGTTGTAGATGAGCTTTCTTGAGTCGGTGTTCATGCCTAGTTTGAGGGCATTCTGGTAATTGAACAGAATACCTGTTTTGGTAATACGTTTGGTCTCTATTCCTTGTTTGATAGATTGTTTGGATATCTCCCACAATTTCTCAGATTCGGGCATGTTTTGCAGTAAGTCGTTCATAGCTGTGATGGCTTGATGAAGCTTGTCAGATTGTGTACCTACATAAAATGTGGCACTGAACGGATCTTCTTTTTTTGAAGGTGTGCCATAGCTGGCGTATGAAGAGTAAGCAAGGGCCTTTGACTCGCGGATGTCCTGAAACACAACGGAGCCCATACCACCACCATAATATTCGTTGAATGCCCTTACCTTCGGTAGCAGGTTTTGGTCAAATGCCTGGCCCCATCTATTCATGCCTATTTCTGCCTGTACCATATCGTAATTAACGAAGTAAATGGTATTTTCCTGCGGTTGTACTTTTGGATACACCTTTGCCGCCGGATAGTTTTTAAGTATTTTTGGTGTTTTGTGGTTGGCAGTAAGGCTACTAGTAAGGCTGTTAAATGGTTTTGGACCATAATAAAATACCTTATGCTTATAGCTTGTCAGGCTTTTTATGATAGCAGTAAGTTCTTCGGCTTTTATTTTTTTCAGATCAGCATTCGAAATGACATCATTGAAAGGATTTTTACTTCCGTAGTCTGCATAATTTTCAAGTCCGCCCCAGAAAATGGCTCCTTTGTTAAGTGTTGCATCATTTCTGCTTTTGATGGTGGCATCTATGAGTTTGTTGAGTGCTTCCTGATTGGCTTTTGGGTCGTTGAGTAGAGTTTCTACGAGTTTTATTGCTTTTTCAAAATTTTCATTAAGCCCGCTGAAGCTTATATATACCTGATCGTCTCCTGCAAATACACTAAAGTCAACAGCGAGTTTGAACAATTCTTTGTTGAACTGTTCGTTTGTCATTTTTGATGTACCGATGTATTTCAGATATTCGACAGCAAGGGGAAGTTTCGCCATATTTTCCTTGCCCATATCAAGCACATAATAAGCGCTGAACAAATCATTCAACTCGTTTTTTACGTACCATAGTGGCAAATCTTTCTTTAGTTCCGTTTTCTGAATGTCTTTGTCATAATCAAGGAATACCGGGGCAATTGGTTTGGATGGTGATTCGATAATCTGTTTCAGGAAGGCCGACTGCGACTCACGGTTGACAGGTACCGGTGTTATTTCAGGTTTATCGACCTTGATTACATTTTTGTCGATACCGGTATGTTTATAAACAACAGTATAATTATCACCAAACCATTTTTTTGCAAAATTGACGACATCCTGTTTTGTTATCTTACTCATGTCGTCAACGCTTTGTAGATACTTTTCCCATGGCTTGCCGGTTACGAAGATGTCATTGAGTATGAATGCCATATTCATCGGGCTTTCGCGTTCTTTTATCTTTGATACTTTTTCGTTGTTTATAATGCCGGTTATGAGTTCTTCGTCAAATTTTCCGTTTTTAAGGTCATTTATCTGTGCTATTATCAATTCTTCAACCTGCTTTAGGCTTTGTCCGTCGAGTGGTCTTCCGCCAAGATAAAATATACCATAGTCCTTGAGTGATTCGTTGAAACCAAATGCTTCAAGTACTTTTTGTTGAAGTACCAGGTTTTTGTCGATGAGTCCGGTTTTGCCATTGTACAATATATTACTTACCAAATTTGCAATAACAGATTCCTTGTCATTTGTATTGGGCATGATAAATCCTATAGCTACTCCTTCTTCATCCGGGCTTGTCACATCGATTCTTTCTATCTGGGTACGTGGTTTTTCGGGTGTAAATGTAAATTCGGGAACTTGTTTTGGCTGCCATTGACCGAAGTGTCTGTCCACTTGTCGTATTACTTCATCCGAGTTGAAGTCGCCTGTGAGAATAATGGCCATATTATTCGGCACATAATAATTGTAAAAATATTTCCGGATCTCTGTAAGCGAAGGGTTTTTGAGGTGTTCGATGGTACCGATGGTGGTCTGTGTGCCATAGGTATGGTTTTTGAATAGGCTGGCAAACATTGCCTCGTACACTTTTGAGTTGCCATCATCAAGACTAATATTTTTCTCTTCATACACAGCCTCTAGCTCGGTATGGAACAATCTAAGCACAGGATGTCTGAATCTTTCCGCTTGTACAGCAAGAAATTTGTCAAGATTGTTCGAAGGAATATTCTCCATGTATGTAGTATTCTCGAATGAAGTAAAAGCATTGGTCATATTGGAGCCAAGGCTTGACATCATTTTGTCGTATTCGTTTGCAATGGCATATTTGGCTGCTTCACCGGACACCGAGTCTATCTGGTGATAGATGGCCTTACGTACTGCTGCATCCGTCTGCTTATTATACTGGTCATAAAGAGCGTCTATACGGTCCAGTTGTATCTTTTCTTTTTCATAATCAAGTGTGCCGAAGCGGTCAGTACCTTTGAACAGCATGTGTTCGAGATAGTGTGCAAGTCCGGTGTGGTCGTGAGGGTCATTTTTACTGCCTGCTTTGGTAGTAATAAGTGACATGATCCTTGGTTCGAGATGATTTTCTGAAAGTATGACGGTAAGGCCGTTATTGAGTGTATAAAAACGTGACTTGGTCAGGTCTCCTTCTACCTCGACCCATTGGTATTTGCCGTCAGCAGATGTCTTGGTAGTCGGACGAAGTGTGTTTTGGGCGATAGCTCCTACAGAAAATATCAATAATCCGATGGCGATCAGGTATATTTTTTTAAGCATTTGGTGAAAAATTTTATTAAAAATAATGTAAGAAAGCTTTACAAAAGTATGAAAATTAATGAGATGCTTTATGAAAATTTTTCTTAAACATCATAATCTACCTCTACGCTTGATGATGTGGCAAGAGATTGACAGGTAAGTATATAGCCTTCTTCAATCTCCTCATCGGTGAGGGCATGGCATACCTTCATTTCTACTGTACCGCTGATGACCTTAGCCATACATGTAGAACACGAACCAGCCCTACAAGAATACGGCGGATCTTTCTTCATATCAATCAACTTATCGAGAATGGTTTTACCGGCAGGCAGACTGGTTTCGGTTACATTTCCGTTTAGTTTGGCTACAAGCGTTGCTTCTACAGATGACTTGTCAGAAATATGGTCAGGAGTATTATCTGTGGTGAAGTACTCTGCGTGAATGTGTTTTTTGTCAATGCCTAGATGTTTAATATAGGATGTGACGTCATCTATCATCTGACCGGGCCCGCAAAGCACATATTCCGACACTTTATGGCGTGGTGGGTATTCACTCATAAATTCTTCGAGCATTTTGGCATTTATTCTACCGGTTTTACCTTGCCATGATATGGTCCCTTTAGAGAAAAATCCTCCAAGTCCGGATGGTTTTTCACGTTTTGGTTGGCTTAGTACATACTCAATGTGTAGCTGCCCACTATAGTACTTCTGTAGCGAATCGAGTTGTTGTCTGAAAATGATGGATTGTTCATTTCTGTTGCCATAGAGCAGAAACAGGCTGCTTTGTGGCTCTTCTTCCAGAAGCGTTTTGATATGCGATATTACCGGAGTGATACCACTGCCGGCTGCTACGAAATAATAGCTTTTGCCAATATTATAATCGGAGTTCAGTGCAAATTTGCCTTCAGGTGCCATCACTTCAATCGTGTCTCCTGCTTTTAGGTTTTCAACAATATATGTGCTTACCAGGCCGCCCATTACTCTCTTTACGGTTATGCTTAATTTGTTTTCGAATGCGGCTGTACAGATGGAATACGACCTGCGTTCTTCCTTGCCTTTAAGCATAAACCGTAGGGTAAGAAACTGCCCGCTGCGAAATCTGAATTTTTCTTCAAGTGACTCAGGTACGTTAAGATGGAGTGTTACAGTATCAGGCGTCTCCTTAGAAATATTGCCAATGGTAAGTACATGAAATTCGTGGCTCATAAATCGAAATTAATGATGTGTTTTTTGATACCTGAGTACAGGCATTTTGTTAAATGAGGGAGCAAAGTTAGGTATATTCGGGCTGGTCGGATAATATTATTCCCCAAAAACTATGATAAAATAGTTTCAGATTAATTATTAAGGATAAATCTCATATTTTTGCAGTCGGCCATTTAGCCCGAACGTTTGTTTTAAAATTTTTTTCACCCTAAAAAATACAATCATAGCCACGCAAAAGGCTAGAATCTAATAGTTATGCCACAAAAACTTTCAATAGTCATTCCTGCATATAATGAAGAAAAAACCATCCACCACATATTGGATAAAGTGAAGGCTGTGGTATTAATTGAGAATATCGAAAAAGAGATTTTGATCATCAATGATTGTTCTAAAGATGATACCGAAGGCGCCATTCAAAGGTATATGACACAAAACCCCGGCATACCGATACAGTATTTCAAACATGATGTTAATCGTGGAAAAGGCGCTGCTCTGCATACCGGCATAGAAAAAGCTACCGGAGACTACATCATTATACAGGATGCCGACTTAGAGTATGATCCGGAAGAATACAATATTCTGCTCAAACCTATTCTGAGTGGATTTGCCGACATTGTTTACGGATCGAGGTTTATGGGTGGTAAGCCTCATCGGATTCTGTTTTTCTGGCACTCGATTGGCAATAAATTTCTGACTTTCCTGTCTAATATGTTTACCAACCTCAACCTGACAGACATGGAAACCTGCTACAAACTCTTCAAGGCAGATATTGTTAAAAATATAAAACTCAATGAAAACCGATTTGGTTTTGAACCCGAAGTAACTTCCAAAATAGCCAAATTAAAAGGTATCAGGATATATGAAGTAGGTATTTCTTATTATGGACGTTCGTATGAAGAAGGCAAGAAAATAGGATGGAAAGATGGTTTTCGTGCCATATACTGCATACTCAAATACGGTTTGTTTGGTTAAAACTTAATAGTAATTTGAAATAGACGGACAGCGGATGGTACCGAAATAGTAGGAAAGACCTACCGTAAGCATCTGATAGCTGTCGTTGTCCTTACTGTTGCCGCGTTGTCTTCCCTTTTGCCCGATGGGTGGTTCTATGCCCAGTTCGCCAGACCTGTCAACTAGGGCCGCTGCAATATCGCCATGCAGACGCTGAACATCTTTTGCATCGGGATAAATGGTACTGACATCATCAAGATAGTCTGTAAATAGATAACGAGACGCCAGCTCAACATTGATGCTCCAGTCGTAGTTGATGTCCCATTTAAGGCCCAGACCGTATGCAAAACCCAATTGGAGTAATGAATATTCCTGACCGAGGAACTGACCTTCGGTACCAAGCGGCTGTAGCTCGTACCATTTATCTTCATATTTTGTTTTTGGGTTAAATTTGAAGGCGGCAAGCCCTAGAAAGCCGTAAGGTGTAAAATTATTGTATGCGCTACCATGCACATAAGGCATGAAGTTAAATTCGAATTCTGCTGCCCCATCAAAGATGTTGCTTGCAAAGCTCAAATTGCGCTGTTTTTCGAATGTGTTGTCAGAATCGGAGTCATAACCAGCTACACGAGCATAGGATGCCGCAAATTTCAGGCAAAGTCTTGTGTTGAAATTATATCTGGCAAACAACCTGGCAGAAGGACCAATGTGGTTGAGACCGTAATTTGAGTTTAGGTCGCCAAAATAATTGCTTACACCTGCCATTCCCCCTAGTTCCCAGCCCCGCTGGGCAGAAAGATAGCCGGAGCCTGCTAATAATAAGATGATTACAAGGAAATTCTTCAATGTGATAAGGTTGTTTAATGCTTATAAACGTTTTTACAATATTTTATTGTTTACGTCATCCATTGAATTTAGTTCAGAATTTTGAATCCGGTATAAGGCACAAGGATATCTGGTATGCGTATGCCTTCAGGTGTCTGGTTGTTTTCAAGCAGGGCGGCTACTATCCTTGCTAGTGCGAGTGCACTACCATTGAGAGTATGTGCCAACTGGGTTTTCTTCGAACCATCTCTGAAGCGCAGTTTGAGTCGATTGGCCTGAAAGCTTTCAAAATTTGAAACAGAACTGACCTCAAGCCATCTTTTCTGTGCAGCTGAATACACTTCGAAGTCGTAGGTGGATGCTGATGCAAAACCCATGTCGCCACCGCACAAGTGCAGTATCCTGTAAGGCAGTTCGAGTTTTTCCATAAGGCCAGATACGTGGGCAATCATCTGTTGTAGCATCTGGTACGACCTGTCTGGATGCTCTAAGACTACAATCTCAACCTTATCGAACTGATGAACACGGTTAAGGCCACGTACATGCGCCCCGTACGAACCCGCCTCACGTCTAAAGCAAGGAGTATATCCGGTCATTTTTACAGGAAATTGGTCTTCATTGAGGATGACATCTCTATAAATATTGGTGACTGGTACTTCGGCAGTCGGTATCATGTAGAGGTCATCACGTTCTATGTAGTACATCTGGGCTTCTTTGTCCGGAATCTGACCTGTACCGCGTGCCGATGCTTCATTTACCATTAATGGGGGAATGATTTCTTCAAAACCCTCATTAGTGGCTTGGTCGAGGAAAAAATTTATTAGAGCACGTTGTAGTCTTGCTCCTTTTTTTCTGTAAACAGGAAAGCCGGCACCTGTTATCTTAGTGCCGAGCTCCAGGTCAAATATATCATACTTTTTGGCAAGATCCCAGTGAGGTAGGGCAGTATCGGGCAACTCCGGCAATGCTTGCGGCCAGTCTTGGAAGACAAAATTATCATCAGCACTTTTGCCCGGAGGTACCGAATCGTGCGGTACATTGGGCAGATTGAGCAGATGTGTTTCGAGTTGTGTGCTTACAGTACGCATCTTTTCCTCTTCTTGCTGAATATCTTTTTTCAGACTTGCTACTTCCGATTTCGCTGCTTCTGCAGCACCCTTTTCACCATTCTTGATGAGCTGGCCTATTTTTGCAGCTACCTGATTTGAGATGTTTAGTTTGTCATCGAGTGATTTTTGAATCAATTTGCGTTCGTCATCAAGAACGATGATGGTATCAATTATTACAAGATCCTGATCAGAGAAATTTCTTTTCTTCAAACCCTGGATCACTTTTTCTTTATTTTCTCTTAAAACACTGACTTGTAACATAGTAATGAATTAGTATTAGATGTAAAAATATATTTAACCATTAAGGTAGAACAAAAAAAATGTGAATTCGTATAAAATTTTGTACGCTCAAAGATACTATTAGATTCAAAATATTTTGTAATTTTGTGGCGTGCTGTTTGAAGTCTTCCTTTAAGCATTTTCATTTCACACTATTTTATCATTATTCAAACCGTTTTCGGAAACAATATTTGACTATATAATATTATAGTGTGTTCAAAAAACATTCTTTCAATTTCTCAACCTTACAATTCTTAATTTTATACCTTTTATGTACGACATACTTCAGTTAAATGAGATGCTGATGCCTGAATTAAGGGACATAGCTGAAAAACTTAACATTGAAAATTTTAAGAGATTAGCTAAGCAGGATATCATATATAAGATACTTGACGAACAGGCTCTTTCTCAGAATCCCAAAACAGCAACAAGCTCCAAAAAATCGGAACCGGTTGTTGTTGAAGCAAAGCAACAGAGTACTAAACCTAAGAGTGTAGCCGGGCACAAAAACAAAAATGATAACCCACCACAGGTCAAGCCTGCAATGAGCGCACAAGAAGAAAATGCGATATCAAGTGAAGAGTCGGAACTAAAAACCAAAAGGACAAGGAAAATAACTACCAAACCTGCCGCCGATAAAGTTATACCTGCCACCAAAGAAAGAGTGACACCGATAACACCGCCGGTAGCTGTCAACACAAATGACCAGACAGAGTCAAAGCAAGCCGAACCAAAGCAGGATTATTCTTATGATAATCGCCATGACAAAAGAGATAAATCGCAACAACGAACGGAACGGCAGGACAGACCTGAGCGCAATGGACGACAGGAAAGGCCGGAAAGAGCAGAAAGGCAAGACCGACCACAACGTACAGACCGGGACGAAAGAATAGAACGCACGGACAGATCCGAAAGAAAGGAAGATTCCAGACCAAGATATAAAGAAGAGCCAAAACATCCTGTTCAACCAGAACTTGAACAAGTGGATGAACTCGAAACCATCATTGCCTCCAAGGAGGCAGAAGAAGCTGAAGCTAGAGAAGCTGTAACCGATGCATCAAAATTTAACGTGGAGCTTGATGGAATCATTGAAGGCGAAGGTGTACTCGAAATGATGCCTGATGGCTATGGATTCCTCCGCTCATCAGACTATAATTACCTCTCTTCACCTGATGATATTTATGTTTCACCTTCACAGATCAAACTCTTCGGACTCAAGACCGGTGATACTGTAGTAGGCGCTATAAGACCACCCAAGGAAGGTGAAAAGTATTTTGCATTATTAAAAGTATCGCACATCAATGGCTATGATCCTAAAGATGTTAGAGACCGTGTACCTTTTGATTATCTGACACCACTTTTCCCAAATGAAAAGTTTAGGCTGACATCACCCTCACATGCCAAAGACTATGGCGTACGAATGATTGATCTGTTCACACCTATAGGAAAAGGGCAGCGGGGTCTTATCGTTGCGCAACCAAAAACCGGTAAGACATTCCTCCTAAAAGATCTGGCTAATGCCATCTCCAGAAATCATCCTGAATGCTACATGATTGTATTGCTTGTAGATGAAAGACCTGAAGAGGTGACAGACATGAAGCGAAGTGTAAATGCCGAAGTGGTTGCATCTACCTTTGACGAACCTGCCGAAAATCACGTACGTGTAGCTAATATTATCCTCGAGAAAGCAAAACGGCTGGTAGAATGTGGTCATGATGTTGTCATCTTGCTCGATTCTATTACACGACTGGCAAGGGCCTACAATACAGTAGCACCTGCCAGCGGCAAAGTACTGTCGGGTGGCGTAGAAGCGAATGCCCTTCAAAAACCAAAAAAATTCTTCGGTGCAGCCAGAAATATTGAACGTGGTGGTTCACTGACCATCCTTGCGACAGCCCTCATAGATACTGGATCGAAAATGGATGGTGTTATCTTTGAAGAATTCAAAGGAACAGGTAATATGGAGCTTCAATTAGACCGATCTCTGGCCAATAAGCGGATGTTCCCTTCTGTTGACCTTACCAAATCAAGCACACGACGGGATGACCTCTTGCTCGAAAAAGATACCCTCCAAAGAATGTTCATACTCAGAAATCACCTGGCTGATATGAAGCCAGAAGAAGCTTTTGAGTTTTTGATGAAACACATGTCGGGTACATCTACGAATGAAGAATTTCTCATTTCTATGAACGGATAAAATAAAAATCCAAAATTATTTGTATTTTCTTTAATAAAAGCATACCTTTGCACTTCTAAAAAATTACCCGAAAGGGTTTAGATATAATTTGTTATGAAAAGGACTTACCAACCATCTAAAAGAAAGCGTGCCAACAAGCATGGTTTTCGTGAAAGAATGAGTACCAAAAACGGTAGAAAAGTATTGGCGAGAAGACGTGCTGCCGGCAGATACAAGCTTACTGTTTCTGACGAAAGAGGTGCTAAGTAATCATACTTTTTGCTTAACTTTACTTTAATTGCACAATCATACTGTGCAATTAAAGTATTTGGTATATGTCCGGTTTTTTATTTCCAAAAGAAGAAAGACTTAAATCATCCAAAACTATCGCACGGCTGTTTCGCGAGGGCAATAGTGAATTTTCCTATCCTGTCAAATTTGTGTTCGTTATACAGGGCTCATCCATAGCACCAGGTATAAAGGTAGCTGTAAGTGTTTCCGGAAAAAAATTTAAAAGAGCAGTTGACCGTAATATTATTAAAAGACGGCTCCGTGAAGCATTCAGGCTGCAAAAATCTGAACTGTTGGATGAACTGTTGTCCAGACAGATATTGATGGAGGGTATGTTTATATATGTGGCAAATGATATCGTTGATTACCAGATCATCGCCGTAGCTATGAAAAAAATCCTCACCGGATTGTCAAAGGAAACCATACAGTATCAATCACATAGTGGCGATAGCACTGACTGCTAAGCGGTAGCCATCCAGTCCAAGACCAACAATTACTCCTTTACAGTGTAATGAGATTACTGAATGGTGTCGGAATGTTTCGCGTGCAAAAATGTTGGATATATGTACTTCGATAATAGGTTTGCTTATACAAGCCAGGCTTTCTGCAATGGCTAAAGATGTGTGTGAATAAGCTGCTGCATTTAGTATAATTCCATCGTATTCGACCTCTGCTCTTTGGATACAATCAATCAATTCGCCTTCATGGTTACTTTGAAAATAATCAAGACTTAGGTCAGGAAATATTCCGGTAAGTTTTTGAAAATATTCTTCGAAGGATTGATTCCCGTATATATCCGGTTCTCTCCTGCCCAACATATTCAGGTTTGGGCCATTGATAATGATGATTTTCATATCAGTTGGCCATTTCAGACAAAAACTTGATGCGCATGAGGCGTATCTCATCTATTGTAATGTCATCATCTTTTAGTACCTTGTAGGCATCTCTGATAGAATCAGTTTCAGCATCCATGAAGTAATTGTAGATTTCTTCTTTACTGTATTCATCAACATTCGTCTTAACGTAATAATTAATGTCGAGTTTAATACCTGAGGCTACAATGGCATCCAGTTCTTCGTAGAGTTCGTCCATGGTAAGGTTGTTGGTAGAAGCGATGTCCACAAAAGACAATTTGCGGTCAATGCCCTGAATGATAGCCACCTTGGTTTTCGACTTATTGGCAACCTGCTTTACAAGGAAATCTGTCGGGCGGTCTATTTCATTTTCTTCTACATGTTTCTTGATGGCCTCAATAAATTCGTGCCCGTATTTTTCTGCCTTACCCCGGCTTACACCGGTTATCATCGTCATATCGTCTATCGTTATCGGATATTGGGTACACATATCTTGTAGTGAAGGATCCTGGAAGATGACATAAGGTGGCAGTGATTTTTGTTTTGAAATCTTTAGGCGTATAGCTGTAAGTATCTTTAGCAGTTCCTCGTCAAGGGTAGCTGTTTTGTCAAAAGAATCTTCGGGGTCAAAATCTCCGCCCTCGAACTTTTGGTTGATGGCCATAGTAAAAGACACAGGGTGTTTGATATAGTTTTTGCCCTGTTCTGTGAATTTGAGAAGGCCATATTGTTCAATATCTTTGTAAATAAGGTTTGATAACAAAGCTTGCCTTAATATCGATGACCAAAAGTTTTCATCTTTTTCTTTACCGAACCCAAAATTCTTTGCTTCGGTATATTTGTAATCGCGCATTTCTTTTGTCTCGATGCCCATGATAAAATCGACCACGCTTTTGTGTACAAATTTTTCACCCATAAAATTGATTAGGTTGAGTGCCTGTTGCATTTCTTTTTGTACCTCGATTTTTTCTTTTGGGTGGAGGCAGTTATCACACATTTTTCCGCAACGTTCTTCCTGATATTCTTCGCCAAAGTAATGAAGGAGGAATTTTCTTCTACAGGCTGAAGTCTCAGAGTATGCCATTACTTCCTGCAGGAGTTGTGCGCCCATTTCGCGTTCAGCGACAGGTTTGTCTCTAAGAAACTTTTCAAGTTTTGTAATGTCTTTGTCTGAGTAAAAAGCTACACATTTTCCATCAAGTCCGTCTCGGCCGGCCCGACCAGTCTCCTGATAATAGTTTTCGATGCTTTTAGGTATATCATAATGTATCACAAAACGGACATCCGGTTTGTCGATACCCATACCGAATGCTATGGTAGCCACGATGACGTCAATATCCTGCATAAGGAAAGCATCTTGGGTGTTGCTCCTTGTCTTGGGGTCGAGGCCTGCATGGTAAGGTAGGGCTTTCACACCATTGACACTCAGTACCTGAGCAAGTTCTTCGGCCGATTTGCGGCTTTGTACATAGATAATGCCTGACTGGTTACGTGCTTCATTGATGACACTGAGTATGGCTTTTATGGTTTGGTCTTTTTTGAGCTTTGGCTTTATTTCATAGAATAGATTTTCACGGTTAAATGAAGAAACGAAACTATTGACATTCTCCATATTCAGAATCTTCAGAATATCTGACTGCACCTTAGGCGTAGCTGTTGCTGTCAAAGCCACGATGGGTATTTCTTTATTGATAATGTCAATCATGGTGCGGATGCGGCGATATTCTGGCCTGAAATCATGCCCCCACTCCGATATGCAGTGTGCTTCATCAACTGCCACAAATGAGATATCTATTCTTTTAAGAAAATCGAGTGTTTCTTCCTTGGTCAGTGTCTCTGGTGCTACAAAAAGCATTTTTGTCTTGAGATCTGAAATATCTGCCTTTACTTGCTTGGTCTGTGTTCGTGATAATGAAGAATTGAGAAAATGTGCCACTTCATCCTCTGAGGAATAGCCGCGTATGGAGTCAACCTGATTTTTCATCAAAGCTATGAGTGGCGAAATAATGATGGCTGTGCCTTCCATAAGCAGAGCAGGCAATTGATAACACAATGACTTACCACCACCTGTAGGCATAATTACAAATGTATTCTGCCTGTCAAGCACGCTTTTAATGATGGCTTCCTGATTTCCTTTGAATGAATCAAACCCAAAGAAATGTTGGAGTTGCTTTGTGAGATTATCGTGTACTTCTACCATGAAACATGTTGATTTATCAAGTAATTTTTTTTTAAAAAAAACACCCTAAACTACTTTTCCAATTTGTCACTAAAATTAATGTATATTTTTCACAATCTTACAATATTTCATAAAAAAAAATTCATTTACTTTAATTTGGATGTTTTTATATCATTTTTTAAAAAGCCTGCGAAATTACAAAATACCGATTCTATTGTCAAGTGTTGAGCTAAAGAATCTTCGTATATTTGAGAAATATAAATCAATATGGCATGAACTAAGGTACTTGATGCAAGCGGAATGAAGAATAGTGCAAGTGCAAGATAAAAAATGAAACAGCTTGCAAAAAACATATAATTTCTGCTAAAAAGTGTTATTTTTTGTCTCAATTGGTTAACGAAGTGTTAAAATTTTTAATCAAACTGGATTTTAATCCAAAATCAATATATTTTTATCCCATCAAACGAAACGAAATCATTTTTCAATCTATTTTTTAACTCTTTTAAAACTGAATCTATAAGCTACACTTCGACACTGAACTAAATATTTTTTTACTATTTAAACATTCAGTCATGCAAGTAAGTATGCTTCAGGATCAGGATTTGATAAAGCTGTATTTAACAGGTAATCAAAAAGCGTTTGAGACTCTTTTAGAGAGACATAAGGACAAAATTTATACTTCCATCTATTTGTTTGTGAAAGATACAGCTGTGGCTGAAGACATTTTTCAGGAAGTTTTTATAAAAATCATTAATACTCTACGCGAAGAAAAATACAACCACGAAGGCAAGTTTATCCAATGGGCTATGCGTATAGCTTATAATATGTGCGTAGATTATTTCAGAAGAAACAAGCGCCGGGCAAATATTTCTCCGACAGACTCATTCGATATATTTGATATCTTGCCTCAGAACGACCTCAATGCTGAACAAGACATCATCCGCAATGAAATGCATGATAAACTCCGAAGCATAATAGACAAACTGCCGGCCGAACAACGTGAAGTGGTCATACTCAGACATTATGCCGATATGAGCTTTAAGGAAATTTCACAACTTACTCGCGTAAGTATCAATACTTCTCTGGGTAGAATGCGTTATGCGCTGATTAATATCAGGAAGAAGCTCGAAGAGAAGGAAATCGCAGCATGAGATATTATTAAAAATAATTAACTGTTATTGCCGGATATTTACCCAATGTCCGGCTTTTTTATTTGTCATCAGGCATGATATATTCTCTCGCTCCATCTACACCAATTGTAAACAAGATATCAAAAATACCGGATCTGCCGGCAGCCGGGTATCTTGAATATGGCTTGGAATGGAGTAACCCGAGGTATTCAGAATGTCTAACATCTATACCTGCATTCTTGAATATTAAAACATCCTGGTAGTTTTTTACCGCACCTTCGCCACTCATGTAAGTACGGCCACCCAATAAATGAACGATCTGTGCATTCATTTCGTTTTTGTGCGTGGTAATCGGCATATTAGAAGACAGATGCCATCTAGACCTGATACCGAGTAATGTGCAGATTTCCTTTATCAGGTAAATGTTGAGCTCGCTGAGTTTTTCGTACTGAATTGAATAGTTGAGCCATTTTTCGAACAAATTGTAATAGGCTTCAAAGTAGGGGAATCTTTGGTAATAGTCTCTAATTTTGTTAAGATGTTGAGTTTGCCAATTCTTTGTATGGTCGATAAATAGCGCATTGATAGGTGTACTGTCTGAAAATTTTCGAAGAGGAACAGTCAGAAAAATTGTTTGTCCGGGATGATTCCTGTCGGGCAATTGTGTACGGCGGGTCAATCCTCTTTTGTTGATTTGCACGTGGTCAAGGAACACAAACTCATCACATCTGCTGATTTTATAGAAATACCCCGGCCAGGGCAAGTAGTTGGGCTGATGAATGGCTATAGTTTTGTTTGTCAGATGATCCATCGGATGACTTCGAATGTTTCTGCAAAGGCTACACCTATCTGTGTGCCCCTGACTACAGCAAGCGATCGGATAAATTCGGGCGACATATAGGTTTTTTTTGCCTGCGTCCTGTAAGCGGATAAAGCAGTTATCTTGCGATGTAGGTGCTCTTCTTTGATTTTTATAAAACAATCGGTACTGAATGATCTGTTGTTCCAGATGAGTTCGTAACCCAGAATAGTACTGAACTTGAATGCCCGAAGACCTTCCTGGGTGACAGTCTGATGGTCCTGGTGAAAATCGGCCGAAGAAGGTAGAAATACAATATCCGGTTTGAGATCTTCCCGGAGTTCGATGAGTTTTTCCAGTATTTCTTGTCTTACGTAATTCAGTTTTCTAACTTGATATTGGAATACAAACAGATGATTATCTGCTATGCCCAGTATTTTAGTAGCCTCCTTCACTTCGATTGCCAGCTGGTCTTTTGGGAATTCAGAGGGGACAGACTCGTCAGCTGTAGAAAATGCTGCATAATAGACATCGGCTCCTTCTTCCATAAACCTGACTATAGATGCGCCGCAGCCAAGCTCGCCGTCATCCGTATGTGGTGCCAACACCAGTATTCTTTTATTGGCCGGATTGAAGATATTCATAGATCAGTTGTGCGATTTTTTCTGAGGCTTTTCCGTCACCAAGGCTCATGCCGTGGTGTTCCGGAATTTCAAAATTATGCAAATATCTTGAAATATTTTCAAAAGATGGTCCTGCAATCACTGACCAGCCTTCTTCTAGTATTTCAAGCCATTCGGTTTGCTTGTCGATGATGATGGAAGGCACTTGGTGAAAATATGCCTCTTTGATGACACCACCGCTGTCTGTGAGTACCATTGCTGCGTTTTTTATCAGTATTTGGGTATCTGTAAAGCCAAAAGGATCTGTAAGTATTAGCTTGCATTGTGGAATAGCATCCAACAGATTGTACTGTACCATTACCTTATAAGTACGAGGATGCACAGGAAACACTACCGGCCGGGGTGCTGCTGCAAATGCTCGGAGTATCTCAGTGAGGTTTTCGATATTGTCTGTATTGGCAGCTCGGTGGCAAGTGGCGAATATGTAATTGCCGGCCGAAATACCCATTCGGTCAAGCAAATCTTTACTTGCTTCAAATTCTTGACCTAAGTTGAACAAGAGATCCATGCCGACATCACCTGTGTGGTACACATGCTCTGTGATACCGGCCTTTAGTAGATTCTGCACGCCTGTATTGGTCGGGCAAAAATATAGTGTACTGACAGAATCGGTTACCAGTTTATTGATTTCTTCAGGGATGTTTTTGTCAAATTCTCTCAGACCTGCTTCTATGTGCGTTACAGGGATTTTGTGGATGGCAGCACAAAGCGCGGCAGCTGCTGTACTGTTGGTATCACCGAATACAATGAGCAAATCGGGGTTTTCGGCCTGAATGATAGGAGAGAGTTTAAGTAGTATCTCGGCTATCTGTACAGCTTGCGATGCAGAACCAACACCGAGATTATAGTCAGGATCGGGAATATTGAGTTCGCTGAAGAATATTCCTGACAACAGATGATCATAGTGTTGTCCGGTATGTACTATCTTGATTAAGAAATGTCCTGAAGCATTCAATGCTTTGAATACCGGGGCTAGTTTTACAAACTGAGGTCTGGCACCTGCTACCATCATTATTTTTTTCATGTAATAGAAGGCGAGAAGGTGTTAGGTGAAATGTTTCAGCATGATAATTTCACGTTCAGTGAGTGTACGGTAGAAGCCTCTTGGCAAATCTTTTTTGGTAAGGCCGGCGTAATAGGTACGATCCAGACGTTCAACCGAATAACCGAGATGTTCGAATATGCGCCTGACGATGCGGTTCTTACCGACGTGAATTTCGATACCAACTTCATTTCTTGGGCTTTCTTCGATGTAGTCAACACCTTCTACTGCTACTTCACCGTCCTCTAAAGTTACCCCTTTCTTGATAGCATCAAGGTCACTCGGCATCAATGGCCGGTCGAGTGTTACGTGATAAAATTTCTTAACTTTAAAGCTTGGGTGTGAAAGTTTTTGAGCAAGGTCGCCATCGTTTGTTAACAACAGCAGGCCTGTGGTTTCGCGGTCAAGTCTACCTACCGGGAATATTCTTTCCTTGATGGTTCTGCCTACTATATCCATCACAGTTTTTCTGTCTTTTTCGTCAGATACAGTTGTAATGGTATTTTTTGGCTTATTGAGTAGAATGTAGATTTTGTTGTTATCGGGCTTTATGACCTTGCCATTGTACATAACCTTGTCCTCTGGCTTTACTACGAATCCGGGTTCGAGGATGACTTCGCCGTTTACACTAACTTTACCTTCTTTTACCAGATCCACGGCTTTGCGTCTGGAGCAAATACCCGACTGGGCTACATACCGATTGAGCCTCATTTCCTCCGGGAATGCTTCAATTTGTGGTGGCTTGTTAGTCCTTGGAGCTTTCTTTTTGAAGCCCGGTGTTGATTTTATTGGTTTCTTTTGCATAATTCAATTAAAAAGGATCTTCATTATCATCATTCATTCGGGAGTTGAAACGCATAGAGTCTGATTGTGCATTTGATTGGAAGTCATTATAATATCCAACATCTGCGAAGCCATTTCCTGTCCAGTCGGCAAATTTTGCAAATTCACTTTTGAACGCTAGCTTTACTGTTTCGAGCGCTCCGTTTCTGTGTTTTGCAATGATTATTTCTGCAAGCCCACGTGTGTCGTTACCTTCTTCGTCTTCAGTTATTTTGTAGTATTCGGGTCTATAAATGAATGAAACAATATCAGCATCCTGTTCGATGGCACCCGATTCGCGCAAGTCTGAGAGCTGCGGTCTTTTGGATGTAGCACTTTTTTCGACAGAACGGTTTAGCTGTGACAAAGCTATTACCGGAATGTTCAGTTCTTTTGCCATTCCTTTTAATGCCCTTGAAATACCGGATATTTCTTGTTCGCGGTTGCCGTTTTTGTTGTTATCAGTACCACCGGAGATGAGTTGAAGGTAGTCGATGATTACCATCTGTATATCGTGCTGCGATTTCAGACGTCGGCATTTGGCACGGAGCTCAAAGATATTGATGCCCGGCGTATCATCAATGAACAAAGGCACATCAGCCAGTCGTTCTATGGTGCGGTGTAAGAGGTTCCATTCCGAATCCTCGAGCCTTCCGGTACGCAACTTACTTCCTTCTATTTCGGCTTCACCCGATATCAGACGTTGTACCAGCTGCATATTTGACATTTCTAGAGAAAAGAATGCAACCGGTTTGTTAAAATCCATTGCAGCATTGCGTGCAAGTGCCATGGTAAAGGCCGTTTTTCCCATACCGGGTCTTGCTGCTATGATGATCAGGTCAGAAGATTGCCATCCGGCGGTCACCTTGTCGAGTTCTATAAACCCTGACGGTACACCTGTAGTTCCTGTTGCAGACTCCGGTATCGATTCGAGTTTTTTTAGCGTTTCGCTGGCTATTGAACCTACACGCTCCGAGCCACGGCTCATATTGTGTTGTGCTATTTCGAATAGGTTTTTCTCTGCCGAATCAAGCAAATCAAACACGTCAATTGTTTCGTCATAGGCATTTTTAATTACATCATTCGATGTGCGGATGAGCTCCCGAAGTATATGTTTCTGTGCAATTATCCTGGAGTGGTATTCGATGTTCGCAGATGAAGTGATCTTATTGGTCAGTTCGACAAGATAAACCGGGCCACCGATTTTCTCCAGATTGCCTTCATTGCGGAGTTCTTCAGTAACTGTTAGCAAATCTATTGGCTGCAGTTTATCAAACAGTCTTAACATTGCCCTATAGATGTGCTGGTGAGCATTCAGATAGAAGCTTTGTTCTTTTAGAATGTCTAGTACCACCGCGAATGCATCTTTGTCAATCATTGCTGCACCCAGGACTGCCTCTTCGAAAGGAACTGCCTGTGGTGTGAGCTTGCTGTACAATAATTCCGACAGGTCGGTATTCTTATTCGACTTTCTGGTCTTAGTAAAACCACCCGAAGGATTAAATGGTGAATCGTTACTCATTGGGTTTGATAAATTTGTTGTTAAAAAGTGTACAAATATACTTTAAAAAACTAGTCAATTAAAACTACATACCGGTAACACCAATGTTGATAATGCAATAAAAAATGTTAGTAACTCTAAAGACATGTTGATAACTCAATATTAGTATAACATCATTAACGCAGTTAAAGTATTAATAAAAATCGAAATATTTGTTTTTTTATGAAAATTATTTGGTAAGATATAATCTTGCGTTAGGGCTTTTCCGTTTTTTTAATACGCATAGTATGCACATTTATAAAAGTCATATTGAATAAAATTATATATAAAAGGATGAAAATTTGTTGAATTAAGTTTAAATTTTTATTTTATAAATATAAATATTTTCTCATAATATAAATGTGAATAAATCTGATTCAGCAAGCAATAAAAAAATAATTGTAGCTTTGTACAAACCAAAATACAGATAATGTTATATAGCTTCGACGATACGATTATAGCCATTTCTACCGCTCCGGGTGTAGGTGCCATTGCTGTCATACGGCTTAGCGGTTCTCGTGCCATCGAACTTGCTGACAAATACTTCAAAGGTAAAAACCTCCAGAAAGCTGCATCCCACACATTGCATTTTGGCCAACTGATGACCAAGACAGATGAAATACTTGACGAAGTAGTTGTTGGATTATTTAAAGCACCGAACTCTTATACAAGAGAAGATGTGGTTGAAATTTCATGTCATGGTTCGCCATATATTCAGCAACAGATCATCGGATTGTTTCTTGCAGATGGTGTCAGGCTGGCAACTCCGGGTGAGTACACCATGCGTGCATTCCTCAACGGGAGGATGGACTTATCGCAGGCAGAAGCTGTAGCCGACCTGATAGCAGCTGAGAGTGCCACCGGTCATCAGATAGCCATGAGGCAGATGCGTGGCGGATTTTCGGATGAGTTGTCCGGGCTACGTGAAGAATTGGTTAATTTTGCCAGCCTTATAGAGTTGGAGCTTGACTTTGGGGAGGAAGATGTAGAATTTGCCAATCGATCTCAGCTCGTCGAATTGCTCGAAAAAATCATTCACACAATAGACGGAATGATATACTCATTTGAGTTGGGCAACGCCATCAAAAACGGTGTCAATACGGTCATTGCCGGACGGCCGAATGCCGGTAAATCGACTTTGCTCAATGCTTTGCTCAATGAAGAAAGAGCTATTGTGTCTGAGATAGCAGGTACCACCCGCGACACCATCGAAGAGGTGCTCATCCTTGAAGGCATACGGTTTAGGCTGATAGATACTGCCGGCATACGCGAAGCCCAGGATCAGATAGAAGCCATAGGTGTCAGAAAGACATTTGAACAGGCAAGTAAAGCCTCAATCCTAATATACGTATTTGACGTAACAGAATGCAGCCCTGAGCAAGTACATGAAGACCTTGAAAAACTGAACCATCCGAACGAAAAGACTCTTGTAATAGTGAATAAGATGGATCTGAATCCATACGCTAAGCCAGAAAATTATGCAATTGGGTCGGTCTCAGTTGATAACATCATAACAGCATCTGCCATCCACAAGATGAATATTCCTTATCTGATGAGCCGTATCACTTCCTTGGTTAAGTCAGGAGAAGTAACAGCGGGTTCGACGATCATTAGCAACAGCCGTCATTTGGAGTCACTGACTGCGGCACGTGAGAGTCTGCACAAGGCCAAAGAGAACATACAAGCAGGTGTAACAGGTGATTTCATAGCAATGGATATCAGAAATGCCCTTTATCATATTGGCAGCATTACAGGAAAGATAGATGTTGACCAAGATATACTAGGCACCATTTTTGGCCGGTTTTGTATCGGAAAGTAGTTATCCTTCTCTTATTTGCTAACTACCTACTATTGTTAGGTTTATAGGTTTACTTTCTTCTCTTTTTTGTTGCCCAATTGCACTTTATTGCTTATATTTGTTGCCCAGTTGTTGCTCAAACAACAAATTTGTTGCCCAAAGGCACATATTGAAAGGTACTGGTGAAATGATGCACCAATCAGCACCAACGAGCAACATCAGGCACTAATAAGCAACATATGAGTAGTACAATTAAAATTCCGAAATTCTGTCAATATTGTGGTCAGGCATTTGTTGCCCAAAAAACTACAACTCGCTTTTGTAGTCACAAATGTGCAAGTAGAGCATACAAACAAAGAAAGCGAGAAGAGAAAGTAGGTTCTACTCTAAAAGAGCAAATCAAATCCGTTACTTCTGCAAATTCCGAAAACCTGTAAAGTCTGCAAAGCCTGCCAATTCAAACAGGCAATTTTATCAATCTTAGAGATAAGGAGTTTTTAAGCGTTCAAGAAGCCGCCATATTATTAGGTGCAAGCAGATGGACAATTCAACGAATGATTCAAAGAGATGAATTAAAAGCAGGTAAGCTGGGCAGAAGAACCATTATACCACGTTCCGAAATTGATAATCTTTTTAACTGATGAGCAATGAAAATAACATTAAGACAACGCAAAAAGGGGAATAAAATAACCCTCTACCTTGACTACTACGACCAAGGCAAGCGAGAGTATGAACATTTAGGTTTATACCTCACACCCGAACCCGAAAAAGGAAGTTTAACCAAAGCCCAAAAGGACGAGAACAAAAAAATCCTTGAATTAGCTGAAAGCATCCGAAGCAAAAGACATTTAGAAGTTCAAAACCTTATTTACGGTTTCCGAGATAAAGAGAAATTGAAAGGCAGTTTCTATGAGTTTTTTGATGCCCTCACAGAAAAGAAAAAAGCCAGTTTAGGTAATTATGGCAACTGGAATGCAGTCCGCATTCTGATAAAAGCCTACAACCCTAAAGATGTAACCTTTGAGCGATTAGATAAAGAATGGGTTGAAGGTTTTAAAGATTACCTGGACTATGAAGCCAAAACCAAAACAGGTGACGGAATTTCACTCAATACAAAATACAGCTATTTTAATAAATTAAGAGCTGCACTCAAACAGGCATTAAAAGAGGGCTTAATCAAATTCAATCCTGCGGAACAAGTAGAACCCTTTCCGCAGGATGATGTAGAACGTGAATTTTTAACCCTTGAAGAATTACAGAAATTAGCCAACACCCATTGCCGAAATGAAACGCTAAAGCGTATGTTCATTTTTTCTTGTCTAACTGGTTTAAGATGGTCAGATATTGAGAAACTAAAATGGTCAGAAATTCAGCACTCTGATAATTTAGGCTACTTCATTCGTTTTCGTCAGCAAAAAACCAACGGAGCTGAAACCTTACCTATTGCCGAAGAAGCAAGGGAATTATTAGGCGAACAAAAAGACCCAAAAGAAAAGGTATTTACAGGGCTTAAATATGGCAACTGGAACAAAACCTATTTAAAGGATTGGTTAATTGATGCAGGCATCAATAAGCACATCACGTTTCACTGTGCTCGTCATACTTACGCTACGCTTCAGTTGACTTTAGGCACAGACATTTACACCGTTTCAAAATTATTAGGGCATAAAAACCTCTCTACTACCGAGATATACGCAAAGGTTATCAACGAGAAAAAGGTAGAAGCTGCCAACAAAATCAAAATCAAATTATAAGGATGGAAGCACCGCAAATATTTTTAGTAGAAGAACTGGAATTGAGAATTTCAATTGAAGCAGTTGAGTACAAACATAAGTTTGACAACCTTTGGGAAGAGTACAAATTCGACCCTGAATATTTCAACCGATTTATGGAAGGTCCTTTATTGAGTGAATTTGTTCAAACCATTTACAAAAAAACTCAACACCTCAACAATCAAGAAATCAATAAATACCTTACGGTATCATTAAGCCAGTTTAAAACCCATAGCCCAAAGCTACGCTTTGAAGCTATGAAAGAACAGTATTGGAAAGATTATTGGTTTCCAAATGCAGAGCCAAATCATTATTCCTCAATGTCCGAATATGATCAAAAGTATTTCGGTCACGTTTTCAAATGGTATGAGAAGCATTTCCACCTCTTCCAAGAAGCTACAGAACAAGCCCTACAAGACTTCAAAAAAGGCTATTTAGGTTCTTTTGCTGACTTCTCTATTCAAGCCCAACAAGAGCCGAAAAACAAGCTAAAAACTAATCTTACAGTCAAAGAAATAGCCTATTTATTCAGAGCATTATATGATGAAGGTATCATTGATGCCAAACACAAAACCGATATTTTTAATTTCATTGCAGAGAGTTTTTCATCTAAGCAAAAAGAAGATGTTAGTGCCAACTCTATCAAGAACGCTTTTGATGTTCCAGACTTCAATGCAGTTGATTTTTGGCAAGGAAAATTCACTCATTTAATGCAGGAAGCAAAAAAAGATAAAGAAAAATAAACAACATAACCAACTGATAATAAACACAATAACATAGGGTTGCACAATCCTATGCAACTACCCCAGCACTCATAAAGTGCCTTGTTTTGCTTCCATAATCATAAAAATATTAAATGATGGAAGTAAATCAAATTCTCGAAAAGCTAAGTCAATTAGAACTAAAAATTGACGAGCAAAACCTACTTCAAAAAGAAGTACTCAATTTTAATGATGCCTGCAAGTATCTTGACATCAGTGCATCACATCTCTACAAGCTAACCTCTCAAAAGCAAATCCCACATTTTTGCCCACAGGGAAAAAAGCTCTATTTCAACCGCCAAGAAATAGACGAATGGTTAATGCGTAATAAGCAGGAAACTTCGGAAGACATCGAAACGGCAGCAGCTAATTATTTAATCAGAAACAAACGTAAATAATTATGGGCTTTTATAGATTTTCCGAAGAAGAGGTACAAGAAATCAAACAGCGTTTAGATGCCTTGACCATAGAAGTACGCAAGAAGCAAAGAACAGAACCCGACCAAGTTTGGTACGACAATCAGGAGTTCCTCCAGATTATGAACATAAGCAAGCGTACCGCAGCTTATTGGCGTACCGAAAAGGTAATTGCCTACTCTCAGGTAGGTAATAAAATCTACTACCGCCTTTCCGACATTATGGATCTACTCGAAAAGAGTACCATACCTGCAAAATTCACTAACCTAAATTTTTCTACTGATGACGACAATAACGACTTATAAGAATTTCAATATACCTATTGAGGACGTTTCACTTTCCTCAATCATTTATAATATCAAATCCGGCACTTACCACGATAGCATAAATGCTATTCGTATGGCCAAAGGTATGGGTAAACCCGAAAGAGCAGACCAACTCAAAAAAGAGCTTTTGGCGTTCACTCCTTCAGCTACTTTTAAAGAAGGCAGAAAAAAAGAATTACTCACCGCTTACAGCGGTTGCGTTCATCTTGATTTTGATAAACTTACACCCGAAGAATTACAACAGGCTTTTGACCTTACGGTCAAAATACCTTTCACTTATGCTTGTTTCACAAGCCCAAGTGGTGACGGATTGAAAGTATTTATCAAAGTAAATACAGACCAAGAAATCCACGAACAAGCATATAAGCAAGTACAAGCCTTTTATGAAAAGGAAATAGGTATTGAAGCCGACCCAAAATGTAAGGACATTACAAGGCTTTGTTTTGTGTCTAACGACCCAAACGCCTTTTTAAATGAAAGTGCAAGCATTTTTGAAATTGCTTTGCAGGAGCAAGCTCCTTTAAGCGAACCTCTTTTTGAGCAAGCTCAAAATTCGTTCAATACCATTTTTGATGAATGTGTTAGTTTCACTAACAACATTATGACCTACAATAATGGCAACCGCAACAATTATTTATATCAATTGGCTTGTAATTGCAATCGCAGAGGTATTCCACACCAAGAAACAGAACATTTGATTACATCAAATTTCTACCACGAAGACCAAACCGAGATACGCAAGTCAATTGAAAGTGCCTATCAAAATAATGCAGCAGAGTTTGGCAAGTTTGCAAACCTTGCAGGTTCGCAGAAAAAAGAAATCACAAACAACACCACAAAAGACTATCTCAAAACAACGCCTACCATTCCAATAGAAGCCATCAACTTGATGCCCGATTTATTCCGAGAAGGTGCAAGAGCATTTGAAAACGACCCAAGAAAAAGAGATGTTTTCCTAACCAGTGCTTTATGTATCATTAGTGGTTGCTTGCCTGATGTTCAAGGCGTATATCATCAAGAAAGAGTGTATCCGCATTTATTTTCGTTCATTATTGCTCCAGCTGCAAGTGGAAAGGGCGTTTTAAAAAATGCCAAAAGGTTAGGCGATAAAATCCACGAAAGATTGGTTGAAAGCAGTAAGCAAGCCAAAGACCAACACGAAAATGAAATGATTGAATACAAAGCCCAATTAAGCAAGCGTAAGAAAGACGACCCAATTCCAGAAAAACCAAAAGAGCCAGTTTTCAAATTATTATTCATTCCTGCCGATTGCAGTCAAGCAATGATGATGCAAATTCTTCAAGACAATGACGGCAAAGGTATTATTTGCGAAACAGAAGCAGACGCAATGAGTGGAGCAAACAAGCAAGATTGGGGCAATTATTCACACATAATGAGAGCAGCTTTTCATCACGAAAAAATATCAGCAGCAAGAAAAACAAACAGAGAGCTTTTAGAAATAAAACACCCACAATTGGCGGTGGCCTTGTCAGGCACACCTGCCCAAGTACCAAAGCTAATAGCTTCGGCAGAAGATGGATTGTTTAGCCGATTTCTTTTCTATGCTTTCAAAAATGAAATTGTTTGGCAAGACCCATCACCAAGACCAGGCGGAATTGTTTATAACGACCATTTTGAAGCATTATCAAATGAAGTGCTAAAGATTGTTGATTTCCTAAACCAGTACCCGACAGAAGTATTTTTAACCCAAGAGCAATGGGATAAATTCAATCAAATTTTTTTCGACAAGCTCAAAAACGTAGTGATTTTTACTGGTGAAGATGCGGCAAGTGTAGTTTTTCGTTTGGGCTTAATTCTGTACCGTTTTTGTATGATTTTCACTTCCTTACGGAAGTTTGAAAATGGAGATTGCTCAAAAGATGTTACCTGTACTGATGATGACTTTCAAGCATCTTTGATGCTTTCAGATGTGTATTTGCAACACAGTCTTTTAATGTTCAACAATCTTGAAGAAAACAAAGACCCTATTCTTTATAAAATGCCAAACAACAAAAAACAGCTTTTAGACCAGCTCCCACAAGAGTTCCAACGCAAGGAAGCAGTTGCACTTGGCAAAAAGTTAGGCTTATCCGAAAGGTCAGTTGATGATTTTCTAAATAACTCTGTACCAATGCTTTTGGAGAAACCAAAGACAGGGTATTATCGAAAAGTACTATAATCTCAAAATTAATTTGTAATTTTGCCAAAACTGTCCAAAACATTATGTCAGACAATTGGAGTAAAAAATTAGGTTCTATTATTTAAGAGTATCGAGAGGCAAACAATCTCCCTTTAAGGAAAATTGCAGCCAACTTAGACCTTGACCAATCTACTTTAAGTAAAATTGAAAAAGGCGACCGTAAAGGAAGTATCGAAATGATTCCTGTAGTTGCTAAACTTTTCAATTTAGATTATCAAGGTTTACAGGTGGATATTCTTAGTGATAAATTACTTGAAGAGAATAAAGACTATCCTCTTCTTAATGAAGCCCTAAAAGAGGCATTAAACAAATTAAAGAGAGCAAAATAATATGATAACAAAACAACAATTAGGCAATTTCTTATGGGGTATGGCAGACATACTCTACGGTAAAGTAGAAGACTACAAATCATATATTTTGACCTTACTTTTTTACAAACGCCTTTCAGACAACTACCCTTGGGAAGAAGAACAATCGGTTCGAGAACTAAAGGAAACCTATGGTTCTGTAAATGAAAAGCAGAAAGAAAAGGCAATAAAAAATGCCCATAAATTTCAAATCCCTGAAGGTCAGTTTTGGAAAGACATCGCAAAAGCTCCACTGGATGAGAAAAACGAAAAAATAGATATTGCACTAAATGCCATTGCAGATGCTAACCCTAAATTAAAAGGGATTATCAATACCGTAAATGGAATGAAGCAGCTCCAGACGGCTCAGGTGGCAAACGATTAGATCCAAAAATTTTACAGGAATTAATCAACCACCTCGACCCAATGGACCTTTCAAATGCCAATGTTCCATTGGACATTTTGGGTCACGCCTATGAGTATCTTATCAAACGCTTTGCGGATGAAAATAAAGGTGGCACAGTAGCAGGGCAATTTTATACTCCACCAGAAGTGGTAGAATTAATGGTGCGTTACATTTCGCCTACCAATGGTATGCGAGTATATGACCCTACCTGCGGTTCAGGTGGTTTTTTAATCAAAGCAGCCGATTATGTTAAAGAAACCCAAGGCGAGCTAAAAGGCTTACGCCTTTATGGCCAAGAAACCATTTGGAATACGTGGGCTATTGCCACTATGAACTTGCTTTTACACGGTTTAGAAGGTGAAATAAAACAAGGAGACACTATTCAAAATCCAAAATTTAAAAATCCTGATGATACCATTGAAACCTTTGATGTGGTATTAGCCAATTTCCCTTTCTCAGTAGAAAACTGGGCAGGAAACGGTACGCCTAAAAAGGATAAAAAAGGTAAGGCAGTCCTCAATAATGATGGCTCTCCAAAATACGATTATCCAGCAAAAGACACTTATGTTGACCCATACAACCGTTTGATTTATGGTACACCCAATTTCACCAATGGGGATTTTGCTTTTTTACAGCACATCATTGCTTCTTTAGAACCCAATGGAATGGCAGGCGTAGTTTGCCCAAATGGTGTTTTGTTTAAAGGGCAACCCGAAAAAACAGAAGAAGAAGATGGTCAGAACCGTAAAGCAGATGATGATTATTTAATCCGTAGAGGATTTATTGAAGGAATTGGCGAAGACAAAAAGAACATTATTGATGCTATTGTAGCCTTGCCCGAAAATGTATTTTATGGCAATACAATTCCTGGTGCAATTGTTTTTTTCAATAAGAACAAACCCGAAGAACGAAAAGACAAAATTCTAATGGTTTGGGGTGCAAAAGAAGGTTGGTACAAGTCTGAGCCAGACCAAAATGTACTTCGTCCACAAGATGTAATGAGGTTATTGGTACAGCTTTTAAGCTATGGAGATATTGAAAAAGCCAAAGCCATTATCCCATCACAAGAGCAGCGTTTGTTTGCTTTGGTAGATGATAATTTAGATTTTAAATTATTAGAAATTGAAGAGAAATACCACGAAGAAGAAGCCGAATTATCAGGTTTACACTCTGATTTACTGCAAGCAAATGCCTATTTTGAAGCAGAAAATGCAAGTGCAGAACTTAAACTAATAGACGGTACAATAGTAACAGCCACCATACACAAAGGTAAGTTTGAGTTAGCACTAAAAGACCAACGCAAAACAACCATTCCTGTAAACGAAAAGGGAGAAATAGAAATCCTTTTTGGAGCAGAACAACTATTTAAACTCAAACTAAAAGCAGGCAACAAAGCATCTATTACCAAGGGCGATATTACGAAACGTGAAAACCGCATTGCCAAGTTAGAAGAACTCTTACTAAAAAAAGAAACGGAAATAGCAGATGCCAAAGCCGAAGCAGAACGAGAAAAAATAGCCATACAAGTAGTGAGCCAAGAAATGTTAGGTGTATTTGCAGACCCAGTTTTACGCAGAAAGTATTTTGCAATGGTAGATATGGACGAGCTGATAGAAAACGAATTTAACCTAAACCTACCACGCTATATTGATACCGTAGAACCCGAAAGAGAAATACCCATAGCAGAAGCCAAAGAAGAACTAACCTCCGCTTTAGAGGCCGAAAAAGAAGCCGAAAAGGAGTTAAACAATTTACTTGAAATTTTGAACTAATGGAAATGAAAGAAACTAAAATAGGCTTTTGTATTCCTGAATTTGACCCGATTAGGTTGAAAGATTTCTTGTCAAGTAATGATGATGGGAAATGGGGTTCTGACCATAATGGGGAAAATGATATTGCGGTAGTTAGGAGTACTAATTTCAATGATACAGGTTATTTAGACCTTTCTGATGTGGCTTTACGTACACTTTCGGATGATGACTACCAAAAAACGAAGCTATTAGAAAATGATATTGTTATTGAACGTTCTGGTGGTAGTGCCAATCAACCTGTTGGCAGGGTAAGTTTCGTAACCAAGGAAATTGAAGATACAGGTTTCGGATTTTCTAATTTCATTCAGCGAATTAGAGTTTCAGATGAATACAATGCCAAATACGTTTTCTACTGTTTGTATCACTTGCATAGTGCTGGTATTACCCAAACAATGCAAACTCAAACCAATGGTATTAGGAATTTAGAATACAGATATTACCTTAATCAAAAACTGCCTAAGCCATCACCAATTGAACAAACCCAAATAGCCAACTTCCTCAGTGCAGTTGACAAAACCATACAAGCCACTAAAAACAGCATAGCCAAATTAGAGAAGCTCAAAACTTCGCTAATGCAAAACCTGCTTACAGGCAAAATGAAACCCGATGGCTCTTGGCGTAAAGAGGATGAGTTTTGGATAGATGATAAATTTGGTAAAGTGCCTAAGGGGTGGAAAATAAGCTATTTAAAAGACGTTCAAGACATAAATAAGGAATCCCTACCTGCATCAACAGACCCAAACTACACATTAAAATACATCACTATTGAGGCTGTATTTACAGATAGAATAGATTTTGATAAAGTGCCTGAATATAAATTCTCTGAAGCACCGGGGAGAGCAAGAAGAATCATAAAAAAGGGAGATTTTATTGTTTCAACAGTTAGACCAAATCTTAAAGGTTTTGCAAGACTTCAAGAAGAAGGAGATAACTGGATATGTTCCACTGGGTTTGCAACCGTTAGTCCAATTGAAAAACAAGTCAGTAATTTCTATTTTTTTCAAATATTAAGTTTCATCGGAGAAAAACAGTTTGCAAGTTTTATTTCTGGTTCAAATTATCCAGCGGTTACAGATAGAGATTTTAAGCAGTTAAAGGTATATGAAGCCCCATTTGAGGAGCAAATCGAAATTGCCAATAAAATCGAAAGTGTTGTAACAATTATTAATAAAAAGCAGAATTCAATTAATCAGTTAGATAAGTTGAAAAAATCCCTAATGCAAAACCTATTAACGGGCAAAGTAAGAATACCCCAAGAAGCATTAAAAAATGAAAGCAATGGATAAAGAAAAAGCTATAGCAGTAGCACAAAATGAAACCGTGACAAGTCTTCACGGTTTGAAAATGCTTCCAATATACTCACAAAGTAACCTTTTTGTCGTTTCATCTTTGTTAATAAGTTGCACAAAATTGTTAAGAAAGTTGGCGGTATGTTTTAAAGTTTTGTATCTTTGCATCGGATTTGCCGTTAAAGCAATTTCGAAAAGCTGTATTTCAGCCTACATTTCAGACAGTAATTTAACTAAAGATAATACACCCTCCAGGCTTACTTCGGTAGCACACTTGGGGGGTCTTCTCTTTTATAACCCTTTGGCATTATGAGTAAAAGAATTTACCATAAACCGCCAAAGTCTTTCGCAGACCAACTGCAACAGCTCAAAGACCGCAACCTCACAGTTGAAGATGATGCTAAGGCATTGTCTATATTAGCCAATATTAGTTATTACAGGCTAAGTGCTTACTTCCTGCCTTATCAATCAAAAAAAGACTGGTTTGATGATGGCACTACATTCAAACAAATTATTGATACCTATTCCTTTGATAGAGAATTAAGACTTTTAGTTTTTGATTGTATAGAACGCATAGAAGTAGCCATAAGAACACAGTTTATTTATGGTATGGCTACGCACTATAATGACAGCCACTGGCAAGATAAAAAGCATTATTTCATATCACCTTATTATAACAGCATAGGAAATTTAGTAGATCCTTATAACGATTTTCAAAATATTATTTCAAGAGCTAAAACAGCAAGAACTCCAGAAGTATTTATTCAACACTATATGGATGAATACTATAAACCGTCCAATCCACCATCTTGGATGTGCTTTGAGTTATTAACTATTGGAGAGATGTCACACCTTTACAGAGGTTTAAGAAACAAAGAAGATAAAAAAAGAATCGCAAAACCTTTTGATGTTCACTTCAATGTTTTTCTTTCTTGGCTTCACTCGCTTACTTATGTTAGGAATATTTGTGCCCATCATTCTCGCTTTTGGAACAAAGATTTAGCTGTAGAACCTTCTATTTTACAAAAGCCTGTTGGCCATTGGGTAGGAGCTTCTTACAATAACAATAAACGAGTATTTTATTTTCTATGCATTTTAAAATACTTGCTAACACGAGTAAACCCGAATAACAGTTTAAAAGAAAAGTTAGTAGCACTATTCAATAAATACCCGAATGTTCCTATAAAATATATAGGCATACCTTCAGATGGAAAGGGTAATCTTTTAGACTGGCAAAATGAACCTTTATGGAAATAATAAGAACAATATTTAAAAAAAACAGTATAACAATATGGCAGGCTTTTCCGAAATACCAGCAGTAGAAGTTCCAATGTCTAAATGGATAAGTGATTTAGGTTGGAGCTATAAAGACAACGAAGATTTAAAACGCTTCAAACGTCCATTGGCAAACCCAATCATTGATGAAATTCTACTTGATAAAATTGCTTCTATCAATAGTATTTCAAAAGAAGATGCCAAAAGAGTATTACCTATTCTCACACAGTACTTTAATAATCCAAACAGCTTAGAAGCGAATGAATTGTTTTTGGAGCGAGTGGTAAAAGGCGTAAATATCAAAATTGGAGAAGAAGATAAAACCATCCGTATAATAGATTTTCGCAACCCTTGGAACAATGATTTTGTGGTCACTCGTCAATATTGGGTACAAGGATTTGAATTGGTAAAACCAGACATTGCATTACTTATTAATGGCATACCGCTTATTTGTGTGGAAGCCAAACAAAGAGCCAAATCCAATTCCAACTATTTTAAAGGCATACAAGATTTAAGCCTTTATGAAAGTAAAGTACCCAAGCTATTCATTAGTAACTTTTTCGGTATAGCTGCCAATGGCAAATTTTCTAAATATGGCGTTTTAGGAGCTTCCGCCTCTTACTATTATGAATGGAAAGATTTAAGCGTAGAATCACCCGAGAGAAATCCAGCCATAAAGAGCAAAGCCATAGGCACTGTACTCAATGAAGATACAGGATTATTGGATATGGACATACCAGCCTATAAGCAAATGAGAAGGTCGGTTTGTAGCTTACTCCAACCTGAACGTATTTTGGATATGCTTCAAAACTTTATGGTATTTGAGCGTTCGCCAGAAGCAGGTTTGATTAAAAAAATTGCAAGATACCAACAGTTTAGAGCAGCCAATAAAATTGTAAGAAGGGCAGAAAAAGGAGATTACAAACAAGGTGTTATTTGGCATACACAAGGTTCGGGTAAATCGCTTACTATATTGTTTACAGCCTATAAGTTGAGACATCATAAAGATTTAGGCGACCCAATGGTTTATATCATTGTAGATAGAAAAGATTTAAGAGAACAAATAGGCGATACATTTGAAGAATCTGATTTTCCAAACACCTTCAAACCAAACAATGCAGGTCAGTTAAAGTATAAAATCAAAGCTCAAACCAGTGAGGTAATTATTACCAACATTCAGAAGTTTAGAGAATTAGACGGAGTAACAGACCCACGAGAAAATGTATTTGTATTAATTGATGAAGCCCACAGAACCCAATACGGAGATTTTCATTCAGAGCTAAAAGCATCTTTGCCTAATGCTGGTAGATATGCGTTTACAGGAACACCCATACCAAAAACAATCAAAGAGTTTGGTAAAATTAGCACAACCGAAGTAGAAAAATACTTGGATAGATATAGCATACAAGATGCTATTGATGACGGTGCAACAAGAGAAATCATTTACACTTACGGTCCTACGGATTTACAAGTTGATAAAGAAACGCTAAAGAAAGGTTGGGATGAACTAACAGATAGTTTAGAAGAAGATGAAAAGCAAGAAGTTCAACGCAGAGTAAGACCTTGGAAAACCATCATTAAAAAACCTGAAAGAATAGCAGAAATAGCCAAAGACATAGCTAAAGATTTCAGAGAAAAAGTAGAACCAAATGGTTTTAAGGCACAAGTAGTCGGTATAGATAAAGAAGCGTGTGTATTGTATTATAATGAACTACTCAATAATGGTTTCGACCCATCAGAAATTCAAGTGGTATTTTCAAAAACAGCCAAAGAAAGTGAAGAAAGGTATAATCTTTTTAAAGACCATTATTTGAATGAGGGTGATTTAAAGAAAATCATCAAAAGATTTAAAAAGAGAATCACACCCGAAGAACAAAGAAACGGCAACAACCTAAAAATACTAATCGTTTGCAATATGCTTTTAACAGGTTTTGATGCACCCATTGAGCAAACAATGTATTTAGACAGTCCACTAAAAGAGCATACGCTATTGCAAGCAATAGCTCGTACCAATAGACCTTATGATGATAAAGTTTCTGGCGTAACCAAAAACAACGGTAGAATTGTAGATTATATAGGCATAGACCTTAATCAAGCATTAAGTTACGACCCAACAGATATTGGCACATTTAAAGATGAAGAAGCCTTATTTAAAGACTTTCCAGAAGCAATTAATAAGGCAATGAGTCATTTTGATGATATTACATTACAAGATACTTATGAGTGTTCTATTGCCATTGTAAGACGCTTATCCGAATTAGACCATACAGAGTTTGAAAAAGAATTTAGAGCAGTATATCAACTGTATGAGGCTATTTCACCAAGTGCTTTATTAGTACCGTACAGAGACCAATACAGATGGCTTATAGCTATTTATCAGGTTTATTTATCAGAGTACAAACGACTTGATTTTGATGCAGAATTTTATGCAGCAAAAACAAGGCAGTTACTCAATGAAGCAACAGAGATTTTAGGGTTTAAAGGACATTTACCCGAAGTAAAAATCGATAGTAGTTACATTGATGTTTTAAATGGTTCAAAGCTAAGTCCAGACGATAAAGCGGAGAAAATCATACGAGATATTGAAACCGTAATACGCCAAAGCGAAATAGCCAACCCAGTTTATGTAGATTTCCTTAAACGATTAGAGGAAATCATTAAGCAGAAGCGTAATAAGTCAAAGAAAATAGAAGATACGCTAAATGAGTTAGAGCAGTTGTTCACAGAAGTAGAAGAAACAGATAGCCTTCCTCAAAAAATGGGCTTTGCAGATATGGGAGAGTTTTATTTCTATCAAGAAATGAAAAACAAGTTTGGTGAAACTTTAGACGAAGAAACAGCTAAGGCATTGGCAATGAAGTTGGGCAATGTAATTAGAGAAAAAAGATATGTAGGTTGGGCAGATAGCGAGAGAGAAAAAAAATCAATACTCAATCATATAGAGTTTTGGTTGTGTTCAGACGAATTTGATTCCCTTGCTTTATGTGATGATGATGAACTTGCACAGCAATTTTTAGATCATATGGTAAACCAGTATAAGCTATAATGGAAATACCTCAAGAATATATAATTGAAAGGAAACCTATTCGTCACGCAAGAATTAATGTAAACGAAAAGCAAGAGGTGCGTTTGATAATTCCTAAAACTTTCTCGGAGGATGAAATACAAAGATTAGTTTCTCAAAAATCAGAGTGGATAAAAGAGAAGTTGGCAGTTTTTCAAAATGAAGAAATACTAAGCATTGATTTACCAAAAGCAAATATTTTAACCCAAAAAATCCAATAGAGCATCAAGTCTAATGAATGTCATTAGAGATATACTCAAATAAGCTAAAGAAAATCAGCCAGTTGTCTGGCATATTTATTCGCAAAAAAGTTATAGTT
>WBZR01000818.1_pt1 | contig 45391 bp, 36 predicted proteins | sample 5204231 | NCBI WGS metagenome assembly WBZR01 (sample SAMN12412403, study PRJNA552823) | activated sludge metagenome | isolation source: activated sludge from anammox sidestream of wastewater treatment plant... | place: USA: Virginia | collected 2017-08 | reverse complement strand
AGTGTTGCCGGGGCGCTGAACGTTACCAAAATTCGGCTTGCCTATTACTACAACGGCTTTGATGCGTGACAACTATACATTGGAGGACTTTTCTCAGGTCTCCACTTGACAACGCTACTAAAAATTTGTGAAGAAAGAAATATTTTCATCTGGTGGATACGCTCCCGCTTAATCCACCCTACACAAAGGGTAAATCATAAGTCATGGGGAACGGCAACGCTCCTCCCCATGCTCTATCCCACGATCATACGGATATCGCCATACATGGGGGTAGGGTGGATTAAGGCGATTGTCTTGTATCGCCGTATCCACCTTTCGTTTCTGGTACTTCCGGATCTTTTAGCAATAAGGCGGAGCGCATCCGCCATTTCCCTTACAAATTCGACCGGAGAGCGAAGGGGGTGCTTCGCTCTCCGAATCGCCAGGTCTCAGTTATTGTAGATGTCCAGCACCTCCTGCTCGGTCAATGCCCGATGAGAAATACAAACCCCATCGATGACACCATTGAAGCAACCTTTCTTCGACAAGGAATTCCCGATTTTCATGCCAGGATAAGAGGTCAGCGGAACGATGCTGTTTCCCGCCGGGTGTCTTACCATCCTGACCAGTTGCCCATTGACATACAACTTCTGCTCGCCGGTGGTCTTGTTGTATGTGCCTGCAACATGATTCCAACCACCTACGGAATTACCCAGATCGTATGATACAGTCCTCTGCTTTCGCATTCCGCTTGCATTTTGTGTTACAACAGCAAAACCCACTACATTTGGATTTCTCTTTAAGAATTTAAGAGCAAATCCTTCACGTAATTGCGGATCAGAATGCATCCTCAATCCGTCGAAGATAAAATCATGCCTCTTCGTGTCATTTGCATTCTTATAGAACCATGCGCCAAAGGAGACTTCCTCGCTGTTCATGGTCGGAATTGATACCTCATCGTCAACCCCGTCAGAACTCAGACCGCTGCCGTCATTTCCGATAGTCCAGACCGCTCCAACGACCGCGCCGTCATGGCCATTGCCCGACGAGTCGCCAGCCACATTCCCATTCCCTTCGTCAAAAGAATAGCATGCCTCTGCGTCCGGACAAGGACATGATGCAGGAGTTGGTGTCGGCGTTGGTGAGGGTATCGTAGAGGCGAATTTGCACACGAATGCATCCCATTCACCATTATGGCTTCCATCGATGGCGTTTGCCGTTGGGAAGTCAACCAAACTGGATGATCTTGCCTTCCTTCAGTTTTATCTCAAGGTCGCCGTTTTCCGCCACCGTTAATCCCTCTATCCCCTCATAAGAAAGCTGCACCCGTGACGGGCTTGCCCCGGGCTGTACGATGATATCATACTCCATCTGACGGTTGTTGCCGTAGAATTTCATATCTATGCCATCGTACACCCCCTTATAGACTACAGATTCGTACGCAGGGACGTTCGTCTTCCACTTTTTTGGGTCGTTACCAATAAAGTAATTCACCGTTCCCGGCTGTTCATCTCCGGCAACAATCTCCACGTCCTTCTCCATGCCCAGTGGCATGAGATGTACGATTTCGGATTGCGGATTGCGGATTGCGGATTTTTTGCCTTTCGCCCCCCTGATCGTATCCTCATCTCTGCCCTGCTGGTTCAGGCTTGCAGACTGAACGGAAACGTCTTGGTCCAATCGGCCTGCTGCATTTGCCTGACTGCTGTCCACTTGCTCACTGACAGGCGGGGCGCTTGTCCCACCGCCAACCAGCGACAGATACACCCCCCTTTTGGTAAAATATGTGGCGTGGCCAGCCCCTCTTTCGTAATACCTTACCCGGCCATCCACCTGGCCGTCATTCCGGATGAATGACAATGGCAGCTTGCCATAGGATTCCGCTGCCTTCAACCTTGCCAACTCGTCCGGTTTGTCCTGATGCGGCATCGAATCCCGAATCGTATCAAAACATTTTTCATCAAATTTGTTAGCAAGAATGGCCCCCTCGTCTGTTTCTCCTGCACGCACGGTATCCAGCACCCCGATTACCGGCACCATCGCTATCGCCAGAACGCCCAATATATCTCGGTATTGCATACCCCTTCCCTCCTTTTCTCGTTCTTATCAGAAGACCTTTGTAATCACGGCAGAACTTTCGAAAAAGCTGTTTGGTTTTACACGAAATCCACCTTTCACAGTATATGTACGCAGTGAATCTTCGCTCCCTTCGCAAACTCAGGACAGGCTTAGCCCATCATCAACGGACTTTCGCTCACAATCACTACGAGTGAACAAAATATTGATTCTGTAATCCCGAAGAGATGTCATGATTATAGCATATGGTTATGCAAGTATGGTGAACCCCGTAGGGGTGGCATAATATCGTTATTTTTCCGATATTTCACCCCTACGGGGTTTAATATAGTGGTGCGTTTTTTCTATAATCATGTCATCCCTTCGGGATTTTTCAAAAAGCTACATCGTTACCATTTTTGTTCAAACAAAAAAAGCCTTACCACCGATCTCCCCCCCCAAGACCTTCGGCAGTAAGGCTGTTTCTTCTCTTTTCTCTTCTTCAGGAAAAGATTCAAAAGACCCTGTTACTTTGCGCCCCCTGATCACTCAGGGTTTGCCTTTATCGCTCTATCGTGATATTGACAATGTCTTCGTGAAAAGCGTGAATTATGTGCACTATATATTGCTCTAACAATCGGTGTCAAGCAAATAATAATACACTTTTTTCGTTGATTGTCCTGCTTATTATTGTTTCAATATTTACTCTAATATATCGTGTCTCATAAAAAATATTTTGACATTGTTGTCAAAAAACGTGAATAGACATAACCCTGCCAGGGCTGACTCGTTTTTCCGACTCATTCGGGTTGGGAAGAAGAGCCAATTGGCCATACAACGTTGTTTCCGTTTTTCCTTCGTATGGAGACAAGTAAAGCGGCGTGGAAATTGTTTAAGCGATTAGCGCAACGTTTTATAGAGTCGTGCGGAACGTCGACGAAGAGGCAGAGAACGGTTCGTTTTTTTATGCATGGGTGGTTAATGACTCTGTCTCGTCACGGGTTATTCAGAGAGACGCTGAGGGTGTTTCTGCAAAACTTACGAAAACAGCCGCCGCCGCTGTTTCTGCTGCACAAACGGCCTTTAACTCATTTTTTCTTCGCGTTTTTTCATTCATTAATAAATATTACTGGTCGAAAGATGAGGCTCTCGTATGAGCGCTAAAATATCACGCAGGGCATTTCTTAAGACTAGCATTGCGGTGGGAGCTGGCATTTATGGTGTATCCTATTTAGGCGGCATCAAAAGGACTCCCGCCATAAAAAAGTTCAAGGAACACCACTTAAAACCCGGGCTAATCGTAGCTCACGGAAACATTTCTGATGCAACGGACGAACCCATGATCGTCAAAGAGATGGTGCGGCGCGCCATAAAGGCGCTGGGTGGTCTGAACAAGCTCGTTGCCAAAGGTGACAGGGTTATTATTAAACCCAATATCGCCTGGAATCAAAGGCCGGAATTTGCTGCCAATACCAATCCTTACGTCGTGGCAGCCCTTGTGGAGCTATGCAAAGAGGCCGGGGCAGGCCGGGTAAAGGTCATGGATCATACTTGTTCCGTCAACCCGGAGACCTCGTATACGACGAGTAGGATTGCCGCAATTGCACGGGAAGCGGGCGCTGAAGTTGCGTACATTCATAAGAACCGTTTCACAGACTTTGCCATTCATGACGGCAAGGCGCTGAAGTCATGGCCTTTTTATGAAGAAATGGTGTATGCAGATGAAGTGGACGTGCTCATCAATGTGCCCATTGCAAAACAACACGGAACATCGAGGCTCTCTATGGGACTGAAAAACGTCTTTGGTATGATCGGAGGCGACCGGGGCAGTCTCCATACCGATATACATCCCAAAATTGCGGATCTCAATAAATTCCTGAAAATAGACCTGACCGTCCTCGATGCCTTCCGGATACTCAAAAATCATGGGCCCACCGGCGGCCGGCTGGATGACGTTGACAATTCTGCAGAATGTGCACGACGCATTATCGTAAGCACCGACCCCGTTGCTGCGGATGCTTACGGCGCGACCTTATTCAGTATGCAGGCCACGGAGGTGGGATACATCAGGCAATCCCATGAGCAGGGGCTGGGGGAGATCGATTACCGGCGAAAGGGTTTTGAAGAAATATCGGTAGCATTATAGGAAACGCAACACTACAAATTGGACCATCTTCGGCTGGCGCCCTCAGACCAGAACTTGTGTTGCGGGGCGGAATGATACCAAAGGTCCTGGTTCAATCGGGGGCGAGTGGACCAGCGAAGGGGCAAGAATACCAAAAATGGGTAAGATTAAATCAGGGGCTCACCTTTAAAATCCCAATTTCCTCCGGACTCAACGATTCCGCATAGTCATTGACCTTGTAAAATTCCTTGTAGTGCAGAAGCATCTCATTGGAGTTCTTGTAACCCAGACGGCGACCGTAATTGACGATACACATGGTTCGCGCCTCTACAAAAGAAAATCCCTTGAATTGCAACGCCTCAAGAAAACACTTTTTCATATGATTCAGATGATAGGCCGTAGTGCGGGCATAAAAGCAATTATTGCTCTTAAAGAGGGCCTGCACGTCGGCAGGATAATCGGGATTGCCCTGGGGTGTGGTCAGGGTCTTTGTGCTATGGGGAGTGGTAGGGGAGACCTGACCGCCCGTCATACCATAAATCTCATTTGCATAACAGATAACGGTAATGTTTGTATTGCGCCGTATCGCATGCAACAGGTGATTGCCTCCGATGCCGAGCAAGTCGCCATCCCCGCTTACCACGACAACCTTCAGCGCATCGTTGGCATATTTGATGCCTTCAGCCACGGGGATAGCCCTGCCATGTGCCGTATGGACGGAATCCAGATCGAAGAAACCGGCGCTCCTGCCGGAGCATCCAATTCCGGAAACGACCACCGTCCCTTGCTTTGGCAGGTCAAGTTCGTCAAAGGCCTGACATATGGTCTTCAGGGCAATTCCGTTCCCGCAGCCGGGGCACCAGGGTGTTGGCAGCAAATCAAGTTTCAGATAACGTTTAAAATTGCTATCTTTGTCCATAGATACTTTGCTTTATCTCTTTCAGATCGATACGACCGCCCAGGATCGGGATAAATTCCACTTCACGATGGAGTATACGCTCGATTTCATAAACATACTGCCCCATATTCATTTCCATCATAAGAAGCCGCTTGTACCGGGGCGCAATACTCCTGATCTCTTCCACCACCGGGAACATACGGATGGGACGGTACAGTGCAAAATCATTCTTAAAATAATAGGCGATCCGGGACAGCACTCCATACGAGATCAGAAGCGTGTCCGTTTCTCCGCTGCATTCCAGATATTCATAGTAGTTGTGTCGCCGGGCCGTTGTCTGTTGCTTTTCACGAAAGCGGGTAATCAGCCGCCGGTAATTGTCAGCATCAGAAGTCTTCGGCACAGAGTCCTCGTGCGACAGCCCGGTAAAATGCCGGTTTCCCGTGCCTAAAGCCGGACGATTTCTTGTGATAATTGCAAAATCACGGCAAGGTTCAATGGTTTCATAAAGATGGCTGATGTATCCGTCACTGAGAAGGATAACCGGACTCATAGATTCTTCGGCGGCATTAAACGCTGCAATGGTGTACCGGTAGAGCTCTGAGACGGAATTGGGATAAAAAACGATGGAAAAATAATCCCCGTGACTGCCATGTGCGCATTGAATAATATCTCCCTGCGCCGGAAGGGTTGGCATGCCGGTGCTGGGCCCTACCCGCTGGACATTGACAATAACCAGCGGCACTTCCATCATGTGTGCAAGCCCGATGCTCTCCTGCATCAGCGAGAATCCCGGCCCGGATGTGGCTGTCATGGCCTTGAGCCCTGCCAGTGATGCGCCAATGATAGCGTTGATGGAGGCAATCTCGTCCTCCATTTGGAGCGCCTTGATGTCTTTTTTATTGACCAGTTCGTGAATAATTTCAGAAGCCGGCGTGATGGGGTATCCTGCGAAGAATTGTAGTCCGGCGATCTCTGCTGCCTGTACAACGGCCTCATTTCCCTGCAATAACTGTTTTGGCATCTATCTCCTCAATTTCAATGGCTATGTCCGGACAATATCGCTCACACATCCGGCAGGCGATACATCGTTCCAATTCCCTTAACTTCTGCTGTCGAATCTCCAGATTTTTCACCGGACAGAAATTCACACAGATACCGCAGCGCTTACAGTATTCATGGTTAATGTGCACAATTCCTTTTCGTTTGGGAGTCTTTTCTTCAGGCACGTGGTCTTCTCAATCCTCCTGTGATTAAAAGAAAAATCCGCTTTTTTTAGAATAGTCTAGCAATATTATTTATCAAATTCTAGGAATATTTATAACACTTTAGTTTTTTGAAAAAGTAGGGGCGAAGCATTTGCCAGCTTGGGGTGTGAATACATTTATGCCAATTTATGGCAAATGCTTCGCCCCTACACCGTGCGGCAACATCGTTATTATGGTAATTTTTCAAAAAACTAAAGTGTTACGAATATTTTAACAGCACTTTTTGAAAGCGTGTTTTCCCGCGAGCCCGTCAGATCAGAAGGCATTGACACCGCGCGCGCCCCACCCGCCGCTTGCTCCTTCAGGGGCTCTGTAACCTCACCACCCAGGTTCTTCAGATGCAGGAGCGCAGGCAACACCCCGTTCAAAAAAGAAAGAAATCGTGGATTTGCCGTGGATTCGTAATTATTCAGCGTATCTTCAAACCTAAATGTCCATGGCAAACAAGATCAGACAATAAGCAGGGAATTTGAAGCCTGAAAGGCCATCAGGATAGAGCAGAGCATGAAGCCATCTCCTGTCTTTGGATAACAAAAACAGCAAGCCCCGATGGGCAGAAGGACTTTATGAAAAAGCCATCTGAATTCCTTTCACCCGTTCAGGACAAATCATAATATTATCCATTTTCAGGAGGCTTTGCCACCTGCGATACCCTGTCTGCCCTTCTCAAGGAAAAAGACCATTTCCTATTATTTATTTTGGAAACCTTTTTCCATCATTTAGTGTTCTATCTTTGATTCTTAAAGAAGAATTATTTTCTATCACCTTTTTGTTGTGGATAACCTCTATGAAAAAAAATTTTATATACTTGAGTGTTTGGACTGCTTTATTCATAAGTGCGTGCTCATCAGATAAAAAAAGCAGCATTAGCCATGAAAAATACCCTGTTACCAGCCCTATCGTGATGGATACGACATATACACATGATTATGTTGCAAATATACATTCTTTACAACACGTAGAGTTGAGCGCCAGGGTAAAAGGATATATAGAAAAAATTCATGTTGACGAAGGTGAAATCGTAAAGGCTGAGCAGGTTCTTTTTAGCATAAGCCCTCAGGAATATGAAGTGGAACTATTAAAAGCAAAGGCAATGCTGAAAAGCGCCATTGCAGATGCAAAGGCGGCCGAACTGGACGCGCAAAATGTAAAAATACTGGTAGAAAAAAATATTGTCGCAAAAACTGAACTTGAAATGGCGCAGGCTAAATTGGATGCACTTCATGCAAAGATTGATGAAGCAAAATCCTATATGGCAAGCGCGGAACTAAACTTGTCTTATACCGTAATAAAGGCGCCATTTGATGGAATCATTGACAGGATTCCCAATAAAGCGGGAAGTTTAGTCGATGAAGGAACTTTGTTAACCACCCTTTCAGATAATAAAAAAGTATTTGCTTATTTTAATGTGCCTGAAAAAGAGTATCTGGATTTCACCACGCTCATAGACTCTGAAAAGAAGAGCGATGTGGTATTTGTTTTAGCCAACAATCAAATTCACAAGTATACAGGGTGTATCGATACCGTTGCAGGAAAAATCGATAAAAACACCGGGAATATAGCCTTCAGGGCATGCTTTCCTAATCCGGAGCTTCTTTTAAGACAGGGTTCCAGCGGTGAAGTCAGGATAGTAAAAGAAGAAAAAAATGCCTTGGTCATTCCACAAAAAGCTACCTTTGAAATTCAGGATAAAATATATGTATTCACCGTAGACTCCGACGACATTATAAAAATGAAAAGCATTGTTCCAAAGCTGCGCATCCCCCATTTATATGTAATTGAATCCGGACTATCTCCCAATGATAGAATTGTCTATGAAGGCATTCAACAGGCAAAGGAAGGAGACAAGATCATTCCTGAAGTAATTTCTATGAAACAAATCCTGGCGGAGCAATCAAGAGCTCAAGCCGTCCGTATGGCTCAGAATTAATGAGAAAATAAATAATGAGTTCAAAATTTATCCATAGGCCAATTTTATCCATAGTGCTGTCTTTAATAATCACCCTATTGGGGGCGTTGGCTTTAGCCAAATTGCCAATGGAACAATTCCCCAGTATAGCTCCGCCCGTGGTAAACGTTACCATTGAGTTTACCGGCGCCAACGCGGAAACCGTTACAAAAGCCGTCATTGTGCCTCTGGAACGCGCTATCAATGGCGTTCCGGGAATGAAATATATGTCGTCTATTTCGGGAAATGATGGCATGGGTATTGTGCAAGTCATTTTTGAGGTAGGCACCGACCCTGACATTGCTGCGGTAAATGTTCAAAACAGAGTGGGCACCGTAGTGGACGAGCTTCCTGCGGAAGTAATAAAAAACGGAGTAAAAATTGCCAAGGAAGAGCGCGCTATGCTGATGTATTTAGACATCTTCAGCACCGATAACACACTAGAAGAAAAATTCCTCTACAATTTTGCGGATATCAACATACTGCCAGAATTAAAAAGAATTGATGGAGTTAGTTATGCAGATATATTGGGCGCTAAGGAATACGCAATGCGTATCTGGCTAAAACCCGACAAAATGCTTAACTATAATATTTCTACTGATGACGTGCTGATTGCGCTACGGGAACAAAACGTAGAAGCAGCGCCGGGTACCGTAGGGGAAAGTTCAGATAAATCAGCCCAGGCATTGCAATACGTAATAAAGTACACGGGGAGGTATAACACCGAAGAACAGTATGAAAATATTCCTGTAAAATCGAATGCTGACGGCGGGATACTTCGCATGAAAGATATTGCTGATGTGGAGTTTGGCACCATTTATTTTGATGTAGAGTCAAAACTGAACGGCAGGCCTGCTGCTTCAATTATCCTGAAGCAGTTGCCAGGCTCCAATGCCAGTGAAGTAATTGGTAAGGTAAAAAAGCGCATAGCTGAGATTAAAGAAACTACCTTCGTTGAGGGTATGGATTATGCAATTAGTTATGACGTGTCGCGTTTTTTAGACGCCTCCGTTCATAAGGTGTTAAAAACGTTAGTTGAGGCGTTTTTGCTGGTATCATTGGTGGTATTTATTTTTCTGCAGGATTGGCGTTCAACACTCATTCCCGCGATTGCCGTACCTGTTTCACTGATTGGCACACTCTTTTTCATGCAGTTATTGGGATTCTCTTTGAATCTTATTACCCTTTTTGCGTTAGTGCTTGCCATAGGCATTGTCGTGGATAATGCCATCGTGGTGGTAGAAGCGGTGCATGCAAAAATGGAACACTCAAATATCGGGGCAAAGAAGGCCACGGAAAAGGCGATGAGAGAAATCAGCGGCGCCATCATTGCAATTACCCTGGTAATGTCTGCAGTGTTTATTCCAACGTCTTTTATGTCAGGCCCTGTTGGCGTTTTTTATAAGCAGTTCTCTATTACCATCGCCATCGCTATTGTTCTCTCAGGCATCGTTGCGTTAACGCTTACCCCGGCGCTGTGCGCTTTATTTTTAAAAAACCCACACAACAAACACAAAAAGAAAAATTTCCTCCATTATTTTTTTCATGGTTTTAACAGATGGTATGAAAGTCTTTCGGCAAAGTATCAAAGGCTGCTAGGTCTTATTATCAACCGCAAGGTTGTTACCTTCTCAATATTGCTGTTATTTTGCGCCGGAACGGGTATTTTTGGAAAACTCCTGCCTTCAGGGTTTATCCCCAATGAAGACCAGGGGACATTTTATGCCAGCATCACTACCCCTCCCGGCTCGACGTTGGAAAGAACAAAAGAAGTAGTAAGTGAAGTGCAAAAAGTATGTGAGGAGATTGGAGCCATCGAGTCTGTTTCTTCCTTAGCGGGGACAAATATCTTGTCTGATGGAACGGGAGCGACTTACGGTACGTGCTTAATCAACTTAAAAGACTGGCATGACAGAAAGGAATCTGTTAACGAAATCATTGAATTAGTTGCCGAAAAAACGAGACACATTAAAGACGCAAAAATTGAATTCTTCCCTCCGCCGGCCGTGCCCGGCTATGGAAATGCCAGCGGTTTTGAATTAAGGTTGCTGGATAGAACCGGCAGCGGAGATGTTAAAAAGATGGAAACGGTAGTCAACCAGTTTATCACGGACTTAAAAGACCGGCCTGAAATATCAAGGGCATTCACCATTTTTGATGCTAGCTATCCGCAATACATGGTTCATATTGATAATGATAAGGCCGCTCAAAAAGGGGTGACCGTTAATGATGCGATGAGTACCTTGCAAACCTTATTGGGAAGCGAATACGCCACGAATTTCATTCGCTTTGGCCAAATGTACAAAGTAATGGTGCAGGCGCTGCCTGAATACCGGGCAAAGCCTGAAGATATCCTCAAATTATATGCAAAAAACAATGAAAATAAAATGGTGCCTCTATCCGCCTTTATGACGATGGAGCGCATCTATGGCATGGATCAGATTACCCGTTACAATATGTATCAATCTGCAGAGCTGAACGGAGAGGCTGCCCAAGGCTATAGCAGCGGAAGCGCTATCGCAGCCATTCAGGAAGTAGCCAAAGAAAAATTACCGAAAGGTTACAGCATAGATTGGGCTGGTATAACCCGCGATGAAATACTATCCGGCAATGAAGCCATCTATATTTTTCTTATTTGTCTGGTATTTGTGTATCTGTTGTTATCTGCACAGTATGAGAGTTTTCTCCTGCCCATGCCCGTTATCCTCTCTTTGCCGACCGGGATATTCGGGGCATTTTTACTCTTGATGGTCATGGGTTTGGAAAACAATGTTTATGCCCAGGTAGCTATGATTATGCTTATCGGATTGCTCGGTAAAAATGCCATTCTGATTGTTGAATTTGCCACATTAAAACACCGGGAAGGGCGAACGCCTGTACAAGCAGCCATTGAAGGAGCCACCGTGAGGTTGCGCCCAATCCTCATGACCTCTTTTGCCTTTATCGCCGGATTGATTCCCTTGATGCTTGCAACCGGTGCAGGCGCTGTGGGTAATAGAACCATAGGTGCCGCTGCGGCGGGAGGCATGCTGTTCGGAACAATATTCGGAGTAATTATTATTCCCGGGCTGTATGTCGTCTTTGCAACCCTTGCAGAAGTGTTTGCGCGGAAAGGCGTCAAGGAAGCAATAGCATTTACAGAAACCGTTTAATTGGAGAGGAATTTATATTTTATTTAAGCGGCTTTCACCGTGGCACAGACAAACTATTATTTGTCGGCGTCTTCAGCCCCTTGGTAAACCCTCATAACTATTAAGCATGATCAATTCATCGGTACGAAAATTACAAATAAGCGCTTTCTTAACATTCATAGGGATTAATATCAGGTTCCTTTCGGAAAATGTTTTTAATGCTCTTGTTTTTCTTAATATTCTCCAGTCTGGAAATCCTGATAACAAGTATGATTTTCATACGCCAGGCGTCCCGGATGTGTATGGAGACGCAGCAGTCGTTGTTGTGTTTGCCGTTGCATATCTACTCCACAAGTCTGCAAGTGAAACTATTGTTTTACATATTATGGATTACCTGTATGAGAGACGCAGGCAACGTTTCAAAACTATCAGATATCTAAAAAACTGTATTATCTGGTCAAAAAAGAACTTTTTTTTAGTTATTACAGGCTTCGGTCTGTATATGGTATCCAAATATCCTTTATCGATAGGATTAGAGCTCATTTTTATTGAGGATATTACGACGTTATCTTTTATCCTGAATGTTCTTAGAGGTATAACACTATGGTACTCCTCTTTTATTTTTTGCAGTGTTTATTGCAAGTATCTATTCATAAGTAAATCTGCCGCTCTCATGATGCATACATTTTTTGTCATAAGGAATCTTTTTGATACCAATGTGTATTGGTTAATTACCTCCTACGACTTGCATATAGGCGCACCTTTATTAGATGTTTTATCGCCTATCATTATTGTTTATTCAGTAATTTACATCATAGTTAACGGTGGCATATCAAGCCGGATTTTTCACTCTTTAAAAAATGATAAACATGAATTTGCACACATGAAAAAGGGCGCCTCCCTTACCGTAAAAGACCTGTCTTTAATTCCCGGATAAATCAATGGAAAAATTTAAAAATACCGTGGTTTTTGGATGTGTGGTTACCTGCTTACTTTTAGCTGGTTGTCAAACAACAAAGAGCACTGAAGATAGCCCCATAAAACCAATACCTGAATCATTTGCAAGTACGAAAGATTCAACAAATTCAGCAATGATTGACTGGCGGCAGTTTTTCTCTGATGCGACATTAATTGGTTTGATAGATACGGCCTTAAAAAATAACCTGGATGTGTTGATGACCTTGCAAAAAATCGAAATTGCACGGGCAGATCTGAAATTGCGCAAAGGCGCTTTGCTGCCGGAAATTTCCGGTGGTGGTTCTGTTGCACAAAGAAGATTCGGACGATACACGATGGATGGCGCCGGAAACAGAGCAACGGAGATTACTCCTGGGCAAATAGTGCCTGATGACCTTCCCGATTATTTTATCGGTTTGCAAACAACCTGGGAAGTGGATATCTGGGGCAAGCTTCGTAATAAGAAGAAGGCCGCATTTGCCCGTTATCTTAGCAGCATCGAAGGAAAAAACATCGTACTTACCAACTTAATTGCAGAAATAGCAATTACCTATTATGAATTATTAAGTTTAGATACTGAATTGGAAATTATCAAAGAAACCATCCATCTGCAGGAAAACGCACTTTCCATTGTTGCCATCCAAAAACAAGCTGCCGCAGCCAATGAGTTGGCTGTACAGCAGTTTGAGGCGCAATTGTTGAATTCAAGGGCACTGGAAGTTGAATTCCTCCAAAGAATTACCGTGTGTGAAAACAGAATAAACTATTTATTGGGCAGATTTCCACAACCGATCATGCGTAAAAAATCAATTCTTCCAAAGGAAATTCCTGCCCAGGTAAAGGTCGGCATTCCATCCGATTTGTTAGAAAACAGGCCTGATATAAAACAAGCTGAGTTTGAATTAATGGCCACAAAAGCAGACGTCAAATCAGCAAAGAAGGCATTTTATCCTTCCTTTAATATTACCGGGGCAATGGGTTTCCAGGCTTTCAATACCTCGTATCTATTCAGATCACCGGAATCCATTGCATACGCGGTAATGGGCACTTTAACCGCCCCAATAATTAACCGGAGTGCGATTCAGGCGCAATTTAAAACGGCGCAGGCTAAACAGGTAGAGGCATTGTACCAGTATCAAAAAGCAATTATTAATGGGTACATAGAAGTATATAATGAAATGCATAATATTAAGAATCTGGAGCGGGCATACAACCTTATCACTAAAAAAGTGACGGCTTTAACTCAATCGATAGAAATATCGTCGGAACTATTCAAGACCGGCAGAGCAAATTACTTAGAGGTATTGATAACACAACAAAACGCACTCCAGTCAAAATTAGAATTGGTAAGCACCAAACAACAGCAATTCAACGCCAGTGTAAACATTTACAAGGCGCTTGGCGGCGGTTGGAGACAGATGAAAGAAAAGCCTACGCAAGGATAAGAGCATCCGAATGTTTTTCAGAAAAAAGTGTTTTTGTTCAGAATGAATTACTTCTCTGCATCACCTTCCGGCACATAGATTACCTTTCCATCTTTTAACCGATAAGCTGTTCCCAACCAGGCGTCTTCTCCCTGTAGTTTTTTATCGGGAACCTTTTCAATTATTATCTGCTTTTCGATTCTTCCAGGCGGAATCTGACAGGGACTGCCACCTTGGATTTCACAGAGAGGTCTCCCCTCCGTTCAGGTTGAAATCTCCAATGCCTCACTTCTTTTAATCCTCCCGATCAAGGGGTTGATAGCCACTACTCTGTTCAACTTCAACCTGAATCGGCATACCTTTCTTATCTACTTCTACCATGAACAACACCAATCCTTCATGTTATAAATACGAAGAATCTTTATTGCAATTAATCCTCTATTATCTTATAAACGGCAAGATTGAAAGGAGGTTAAATATGCCATCTGCGAGTACCATACGTAAAGCAAAACTGACAGTAACAATCAGTGGTGATGTGGTTAATGAAATAGACGAAATTGCAAAAGAAAAAGGTACCCCAAGGAGTCAGGTTATGGAAGAAATGTTACGTGATTGGTTGCTGAAATCCAAAAAGAAAATGATATAATTACTGAATGCAGCCTAATCCTCATACGGCCCTAGGAATCGTTCACCGTTGAAATGGATCAAATGCGTCGGGGTTTCTGCAATCCAGACTTCTGTTTCCCAAGAAATTTCTTCGAGGTATTTCATCATGGCTTTTCGATCAAGAAAAGCCGTCACATACACTATGCCAACTTTTGATCCGGCAAACAGCGTCTTTAATTCTTGCCTACGCTTCGGGTTTACGGGACCATGGCTAATAACTGCCTCTATCAGAACAAGCCAGTTCTTCTCAACGTGATGCACCACGACATCCGGCATCTTTCCATGCTCTTCTATCTCAATAGCCAACTCCTTAAGCGCATCGGAATCGAAATATGCCCATTTCGTCTCCGTGTCGCCTACGTATATTACACGTCCCCCTGGGATAAAAAGCGGACAAAAATCGTCTATGATCTTTTTAATCAATACATTCTGGCCACCTGGCGAAAGACTGAGCTTGCGGCCATTTGATAGCTTAACAGGAATCCGGCGCATATCTCGCTCTCGCGCATAGAGCTTCTTCAAAGTCTTGAACGCATGCAGATACGAGCGCAAATGGCTACCCCAGGAGGGCATCCCAAACTCCCGAAACAGCTTCAATGCGAAAGGCTCTATCTGGTAGACTGCTTGGGGGCTATTTGTCGGTCTCAAAGGTTTATCAGGATTAGGCACAATCATCCCCGCCTGCATAAATTGATGAACCGTCTGTCGGCGTACCGTCTCCCTGGTATTTGGTGCGTATCGCTTGCCATAATGCACAGCAAAGAACTCCATCATGGGTGTAACACCAATTAATGGGTCGCTTGCGCCCTCCCACGCATCGTCAGGTTTGAGGTTCAACAGCGAAAGAAGTGTCAATGCTGAACGCTCATTCTGTTGCTGTCGAGGAAAACCAAGCATTTTTAATATCTCCAGTGCTTCCTTGATTTTTCGTTCGGCCTTCTTTGTGTCGATTTTTTTAGCCATTGATACCGCATTCCGTTTCCAATATCTCGTCTACCATTGCCTGATCTGGCATTTGATGTTTTATGTGAGCACCGAGCCTCAGCAGTTGCTCGTGAGAAGGATAACGCATCTTTCTCAGGTCAGTGGCGTTGACCTGTGTATGTCCACTGAAAAGGCGAAAGTACTGATCGAAGAGCGAAGAATTTAGATATAAAGCCAGCCCTTTCGCTAAATTTGCCGATAAGCCTTTACCTTTCGCATGAAAATAATTAAGATGGTTCTCAAAACCGACAAGCGCAGCTTCAACCCTGTTGGGGTCGTATATCGCAGCTACGACACGGCGTGGCTCCTCCTTTGTCGAGAAACGCTTTGTGAGAACATAGTATCCTGCCGGTAACACTAAATCCATTGTCTGTGGCGAAACTGCAATAGCATTTGGCTTTTTTCCTGATTCAGCGGGCCAACTTACAAAGCCAGACACAAAGTGGCAAGGATATATAAGCGGAGATGTCCCCTCTTCCGGTAAATAGCGGAGATATTCCTGAGCGCGAAAGTCCACAACTCTCCCTGTTGAGACATCCACCCCAAGTATGACGAGCGAAGTCGCAAATGCCTCCATCTTCTCCATCAGGCGGTCGTCGGTATCGTTCAATACAAGATGAATGAAAGCATCGCGATCGCCTGATAAAATAACGTGATCGTATGGAACAGAGCGACTCCTTGATTTGTCAAAGTCCGTACCTTCGGACGACGAGACTATTAATCGCTCCGGTTTTCGTTCACCCCGAATCATATGATAGATCACATTTTCCTGAAGCACATCGTCGTCCCTGAATGCCTTATTGCGTGACCCAAACACATGAATACGATGTAAGCTCATCATATTCAGCAGATTAATTCTAAACCGGCGGAAGTACGGCCCATTACAGAAACTTCGGGGCGTAATCGCTACCAATTCGCCTCCAGTCTCAAGCAACTTAGCGGATAGCCATACAAACGCAGCATAAAGATTTGACACCCCAAACCCTGCAGCGTCTAGCAATTGGCGTGTTGTCGATTCCCCGACGATCTTCTTGTAAGGTGGATTGAGTATTACATGAGTGAAACGCTCCCTATGGACAGCAAACAGGCGTCCTTCTGCCTGCGCTATGACCGCCGCAATAAAGTCCTCCACCCGTATTTCCCCCTGAAAGGGAATACCGGCTCTCTGGCAGATCAACTTGCACCATTCCATGGTTTCTTTCAAGTACTGCAATATCTTCTGATCGTTCTCGTATGCAACCACATGAATCGAAAGCGGACGATAATTCCTAGAAAGCAGTGTCTCTACACACGCCGCAAACAGAGTCCCCAATCCTGCACCTGCATCCAGAATTCGCACGTGTTCTCTTTCACGCTCAAACAATGATGCCATAAACAGCGCAATCCTGGCAGGTGTCAGGAACTGGCCAATCCTTGAGCGTTCTAGTCGGCAGCTACTGCCGTTCACTGAGTTACGGACACTATCGAGAATGTTTGTTAATTCAACAGTCATAATAAATATGGTTTTATCGTCTATCTTTTTCCTCTGGACTAATACACAAAAACAGGGATGCTGTATAGTGTTTGCTGGGTTTTCTTATTAGCCAATAATTTCCTCTATGTTTGTTAGTTTCGCCACTATGTCCACATGATCACCGTTAACATATTCTTTAGAGATACAACATTTTTTAAATTTCTTTCCACTTCCGCAATAACATGGGCTGTTTCTTTTCTTCTTTTGAAACTCATGGTTTTTTGCTTTCTTCTTACTAAATTGCAATTCTCCAAAGTCAAATGGTTGTAATTTGTTTGTTGTAATTAATTCTGATAAAAAACGTATCAGCTCAAATTGTTCCCCGTTGTCATCGTATACCACTACACAGCGCTTATCTGCTGGATGTTTAACCATAGCCACATGATCTGTCTCGACAACATTATGAGCAATTCCATACGCCATCTGGCCTCTATATAACTCTCCCCTAGTGTGATGACAATCGAAAGTGTCTATGTCCCTTCCACAGATGCTACACTCGAACCTCTCCACAGTAATCCCAACACTACAGAAAACACGGTACGGATATAATTTCTCCAATTCTAGTAGCTGGTTCTCAAAAAAACTTACGGCTTGGTTTGTATTTCGGCTCGAAAACTTTTTTACCTGCCTTAGTTGATCGAGGGCGTCCTGAAGGGAATTCCAGGAGGAAGAAAATTCCATTTTAATGATTTTCTTCCACAGATCGCAGTACGAAGACAGCATATCAACGAATCTGCTCAATACGTAAAATTCATTGAGTACTTCCTCGTGACTCGCTTTATGTTCTTCTTTTGCGACCGTTAAATTGTTTTTTAGTTGATCAATTTGTTCTCTACACTCTTGAAAACTCAAATGGTTCAAGAAATAAAACAACTTCTTAATGGATGGTTTTGATTTTCTATACAGAGATTCTACTTCAGAGGTGATGAACATTTACTTGTCCATGAACTTGTTCAAATCGAATTGTTTGATGGTTTTTTGCAATCCATCGACATCACCTTCAAAATGGAACTTTTTAACAACGCCTTCTTGTTTGTCTTCATACATGGCTTCCAAATGAATCCGTCCTTTCTCTCCTCGTAATGCCCCTTTCATTCGGTCATAAACGTAATTTGTAACGAGATTAAGATAAAAGGGGAGAGCAACGTCTTGGGCAAGAAAAACAAGCGGTAGCCAAAAATCGCTAGACTTCAACACTAACCGCTTATCGGCTTTACGCACTTCGACATTTAGCTCTGGTTTGTTTTTCCGCAACCATTTTGAAAAATCGCCAGCATCAGGCTTTAATACCAGACCTTCGCATCCTTGATATTTTTCAGGAGTAATCAAAATGCCAGACAGTGATGAATTTAAGAAATTCCTGAATTCTTTGTCATCATCAACAATGACAACCTCACATGAGTCTTTGTTGTCGAAGATATCCATATTCATGATACCTACCTAGGCTATACTGTTTCTATGCAGTCTTTTTTTGCGGTTGTAAAGGAAGTTTGTATTGTAAATGTATAATAAAATAAGCTATTCTGTCAACAAGGATTTAACATCCAGGAATTTCCAACTAGCCACACAGTCACTAAGTTTTTTAATTTGTGCCTTGAGGTTTTCGGGGCGGCGGAATTGAGAGATTTTATGAGTTATTTTTTAAGGATGTTTAGGTGTTGTTTTGACGAATAATATATTGAGTATATACTTTTCATTCTTTTACATCATCTTTTGCATTCCGTGCCTTATTCTTCCAGGCGAAATCTAACAGGGATTGCCACCACGGATTTAACAGGTAGGTCTCCTATTCGTTCAGGTTGAAATCTCCAATGCCTCACTGCCTTTAAGGCCGCCCCATCAAGCAGTTGATAGCCACTACTCTGTTCAACTTCAACCTGAACCGGTATACCTTTTGAGTCTATCTCTACCCTGAGTATCACGAGTCCTTCCTGACGCATTTGTCTTGCAAGCTGGGGGTATTCCGGCGGTTGATTCTGGAAATAACCCGGTCTGCTTTTCGTTCTGGTCGTTCCGAGAGAAGACTGCGGCATGGTTTTAACTGTTTCATGCTGCTTTTCTTTTGGTGAAGCAACGGATTGAGTAGTATCCATATTTGGTTGAGGCCGTGCCATCTGCTCTTCCTGCGGCGTAATCTTAACTGTTTCCTGTTGCCTTTCCGTTGTGGACGCATCAGGCATAACGGTGTCCGTCTCCGGTTTCGGCAGTGTCTCAACCGCCTCCTGCTGTCTTTCCGCTGTGGGTGTAGATGAGTGCGTCGTAGCCACGTTTGGTTGCGCCGGAGCCTCCGGTTTTTCCTGCGGCACAGCTTTCATAACTTCCTGCTGTTTTTCCATTGCAGGTGTAACGGACTGAACCGACTCCGTATCGGTTTGTGACACGGCAGTCAACAGATCAACGTCGATGCTCCCCGTGTCAGATTGAACGCTGTACTGAACAGGCTTACCATAATACTTTCCGCCAACCAAAAACAAGGCGCCATGAATGGATAATGCAAGGATAAATGCCTTAATTATGCCGTAGGTACCGGGTTTGATCTTGAAATAGCCGAATCTTTCTCTTGTCATTTTTGCAAAGGTTCTCCCAGCTTTGTCTGAATGGCAACTTTCGTGATTCCTGAAGACCTTACCTCGTCAAGTATTTGAATAGCAGCGCCAAAATAGGCTTCCCTGTCCCCATTAATAAAGACTCTTGTGTCAGGATTTTCTGTCTTTAATTGTTTCAAGCGCCCGGGTAAAAGGCCTGGAGCCAGTTTTTCCTGATTCAGGTATACATCTCCCGACTTTGTGACGGTGATGGTTACCGCCGCCTCACGCTCTTGAGGGTTGCCGGTAACGGCGGAAGGCAAATTCACGCTGATGCCCTGATTCTTGACCATCGAAAGAGAAACCACTACAAAGGTAGCCAAAAGAAAAAATATGACATCAATAAGCGGAATAATCTCTATCCTTGCCCTCCGCCTGGTTGCTGGTAGTGGTATCTTCATGAGTTTTTATCCTGTTTTAAAAGCAAAAGTTCGAGATGCGCAGTGGCATCCTCAATTTCATGCCTGGCTTCTTCAAGGCGCGCATTGAGATAGTTAAACGGAATAAGCGCGACAATGGCGGTGAGAAGGCCGTATGCGGTGGCAATTAAGGCCTCGGCAATGCCGCCGGTGATAACCGCAGGCGCCTCAAGCTCTCTGCCTCCCAGAAGGCCAAAGGCTTGTATCATACCAATCACCGTACCAAAAAGACCCAGGAGCGGCGCAAGGGTGATAATCGTGTCAAGCACCGGAAGCCCCCGGTTAAAGCGCTTCAGTTCCTTATTTGCAGCCTGCAAAAGGGCATTTGAAAAGGCTTTGTGACGGTGGCGAAGACCGTAAACAAGGGTAACGGCGACAAAATCACCACATCCTTCTCCTGCCTGTATCGCTTCTTCAATTTTTCCTTTCTCAACTTCAGAAAATATCTTTCCTACCGTTTCCGGGTACCTTGATCTTTTTTCTCGGATAAGAAATGCAATCCGCTCTATAATTACGGTTAAGGCCGCCAAAGACGCAACGAGGATAGGCCACATGACAGGTCCCCCTCTTAAGAATAAATGAACCATTTTTTACTCCTTTTAAAAATTAGAACCGGAAAGCCAATGCAGCACGCACCGCAATGGGTTCGACCGGTTTAAAATGAATGTCATTATGCGAAGCGCCCTCATCTTTCAAGCGCGATGGATAATAATAATCAATCTCGTGGTCCTCGTTGTTGAGGAGATTGAAACCCTCGACACTGAGAGTCCAGTTTTTGTTGAAATTGTAGCCCGCTTTTGCACTCAGCAGCCTGGTGGATCCGGAGCGAATACTATTGTCTTCCGTAAGAGGGCGAGGGCCAAAAAACCGCAACCGTAGTTCACTGAAGAGGCCACGCTCACCTGGCTGATGGAATGCAATTCCTGTGGATATAACGCTGTCAATTGCGCCGGGGATGTGTCTGCCCTGCACTCCTTCACCCTCAACAGTTTCGCTAAACTCAGCGTGCGAAAATGAGAAATCAGCGTCCAGAGAGAGCCATTGGGCGGGCGTATAGTAATTTGTCCACTCGACGCCATAACGTCTCGTCGGGGCGCTGGCTTCAGTGCTGCCAGCGTCTCCGGAAAAAACGAGCTCAGAATCCATATCCAGCAACCATAACGCCAGCGTGCTTTGCAATCCCTTAACAATCGTCGTGCGCACACCAATTTCCACCCCTTTTGTGCGCACTAAAGGATCTGCGGATTCCACAGCGTCTCCCGTTTTTGGATCAACCTGTTGCGTCACGCCGTTCCCGGAATTGCTGTGGAAACCGAAGCCTCCGCTCAAATAATACTCCGTTTTGGCCCAGGGGCCGAAGACAAGCGACCCTTTGGGGCTAACGATCGCGTCATCTCGCGTGCCAGAGTTGGCGGATAAATCACTATTCACATCGAAGTGGTAATAATCCATCCGTAATCCAAAAACCGTGCGGAATTTGTCAGCCCATTGAATCTTGTTCTCGACATAGGGAGAGAGACTCGTTTCCCACACATCATCCTTACGCGTTGTGTCTGAAATCGTCTTACCGTCATAATCTACTTTATCCGTACGTCTTCGTTCTACAGTTTGAAACAAGCCATTGGTAATCGAATCACTGCGTATTTGCAGGCCAACGGTGTTTTCCATATCACGGTTAAACACCTCGCTATACCAGGTATGGCTGACTTTTGTGCCACCGACCCACCGCCTGTCAATTTGCTCAAACTGATCACCCTGGGGACTGTCAAGAAAATAGGTAAAATTGGAAAACAAATCGAGATCGTAGTAAAATCCATACAGCAGCGCCTTTGTGGAGGAGTCTGCATCGGCACGATGCCACTCAGCGGAAAGACTGTGACGTTGAGAGTCTCCGCCATCGTTTGAACCCAGTGAATCGAAACGGCCAAAGCCTGGAACCACATCCAGGGCGCGCCGGGCAATTTGGTCGGTCGCGTTCCAGTCCCCTGCATACGACATGGATGTTATGCTATAGCCCCACTCTGGCGTGCCCTGACTGTACCTCAACACGCCATTTATCCTCTTGTAATCATCCGGCTCGGTCCAGGGGCCGTCATTATGGAATAATTCAACGGCATAAAGGAGATTTCCTCTTCCGGCAAGATGTGATCCGGCATACAATCCCCGCGCATAACCGAAGCTGCCGCCCTCCACCTGTGCTATGCTTTGTGGAAGGAAATCAACATAGTGGATGTCTGCGGCGCCTGTGGAGGAAAAATCGCCGAGGTCGGCAAAATAGACCCCTTTCCGGAAATCCACGCGCTCAATTAGTTCAGGAATGATAAAATTCAAATCTGTATAACCCTGGCCATGCCCATGCGTGGGCAGATTTACCGGAACGCCGTTGACCGATGTGGCGAAGTCTGTTCCATGATCAAGATTAAAGCCACGCAGAAAAAACTGATTCGCCTTACCGGCGCCACTGTGCTGGGTGACGATAACGCCGGGAACCGTCTCCAGCACTTCACCGGGACGCGAGAAGGTGCGCCATTCCAACTCGTCCTTCCCTCTGGTGCCCTGAGACGCCGTGCCTGCAATGCCAAGCAAACTGTCCGCACGTCCGCTGACCAACACTTCCGGCAAAAGAATCGCATCGCTAGAGGAATCCATTGCTTCCGTGGACTCTTGTATGATCCCCGGTGAATCATCTGTATTATTACCGCTTTCCTCTGATTGATTGAAAGAGTTTGCATCTGCTTCATTTGCTGTTGGAGAGCTGGTTTCGGCTTGCTCCTCAGTTATGCCCTGCCCTGCTGATTGTTTTAGAATTGCCTCGTTGCTCGCGGCTTCCGTTTCTTCCGAGCGACGTCTCGTTGAAGCAGTTTCCGTCGTTTCCCCAGCCAAAGCGGTCTTGCAACAAAAGTCAGGCGCCAAAATAATTACGAACATGACAAAAAGATACTTCATTTGCATCCATCCTTCCCCCTCGGAAATAAGAATTAAAAAGTGTGCTCAAACAGGTCTCCTGGCTGCCGGGTCTTCCTACGTTCTGCGCCTTCCCATCCCTTGAGATCGTCTCACCGCAAAGACGCAGAGGTCGCAAAGAAAAACAGAAGATTAGGAAATAAAGAGGCCTTGTTTTTGCATTCCCATCTTCCAGGTTTCTTACCTCGTCCTCGTCCTTTTCCTTTGCGCTCTTTGCGCCTCTGCGGTGATCTCTTTCCCAATCACGACAGTGGCATAGTGCAGAGCTCGTCGCCGGTTACAGTTGCGGGGCAGCTCCCGTTTTTACGGGATTCCCTGAATATTTGAACTATTAATAATAAGGACGCAGATTTCCGATGATTACCGCAGACTTTGTCGTGAACGCACAGTCGAATGACAATAATTTTATCTTCTGGTTTTTAAATCCTGATAATCAGTATTCATCTGTGTCCGATTTCGTAAGTTTTTATCTTTTTTTATCCCCTCCCTTCATAAATATTCCACGACTCCTCTTTCTTAAAGGGGAAGTCTTCAACCAGACTGATCAAAAAATTTTTGCCTATAATGTGTATGTATTGGCAAACTGCCGTTTTTCCTGCTAGTTGTATACAAAGATTGATTTTTAGGAATGTCTATTCAGACCCTTCCGGCACATAGATTACCTTTCCATCTGTTAACCGATAAGCAATCCCTAATCGGGTGCCTTCTCCCTGTAGTTTTTTATCGGTAACCTTTTCCACTTTTACCTGCTTCCCCTTTTTTGTAACAATCTCTACCTGGCCATTTTCTCTTTGTTTAACCATGGTAATCTCTGTTTTTGGAGAAAGGAGGTCGAGGAGGCTATACGCGCTAATTAATGCCCCGATAAGACCGACAATAAAGACAACCCCTACGTCGAATAGATTTGCAACACCTGACATGGGATCTTCCTGATGAAGATCAACATCCCTTCCTATCACCCTGCGCCTTTTCTTGAGATATCTCATTGTGTATTTTTGTTCACCGCAGAGACGCACATATTCCGGATAGCGGTTGGGAAATTGAGTGATTGAGATTCCCAACTTCCCAGTTTCTTATCCTTGTCTCCGCTCCTCTGAGGCAAACGACTCCTTATCTTTCATAATATACTCTGTAAAATATTCAAGGTTTTTTATATCTTCATGAATCCAACGATTCTTCATCATAGAGAGGAAATATGCTACGATTCCGATTGCTAATCCAACGACCGTTGTGGTAAAGGCAATGATGATATTACTTGAGAGTTTTTCAAGGTCGCCGTGCGATAGTGCAGACAATGCAGGCCCCATCGGGATTATCGTTCCCATCAATCCTAACGTAGGACCTGCACGGATCATGAGACGAAGTTTGTCCAGACTTCTGGTCATCTCTTGTTCTTTACTCTGCAACAGATATTCAACCCGAATTTCTTTACCGTGATCCCCCATCCTCAATTCATTTACCAATTCATCAACATATACCCGAAAATACCGTGGCATTCCCTGGATTTTTTGAATTTGAAGCGGAGAAGATTCTGTAAAATACCCAACAAATTCCTTTGGATCCCTTCTGCCGCCAAGCCCCCTTCGTTCTGCATATTCAGAAACGAAACCTCCCACGATTATAATCATCCAAATAAAAAAGATGATTAATAAAATCATGACGGGATAGAGCATTGCCGATGAGATAAGGGATAGAGTATTTTGTAATACATTGAACGTGCTCATAGTAAATTGTCCTTTAATACGAAAATTTCCGGGTATTCAAATACCGTTGTAATTTGAACCTTTAAATCTGAACAAAACGTTTTCATGGCAAAACGGATTATTTCAAGTTAAACACGGATAAACAAGTTTGTCCATGCCACCCCAAAATCCGCTTAAATAAAATGAAAATTCCTATACAATTAAAACTTCTTCCTTACCCATCCATAAAAGAAAAGACCGACGCAGCTTATTATTACGATGACAGGAAACCATTGCCTGCCTGACCTATTTACCCATGCGGATGCATTATCAGACACTCCTGCTGATTTTTCCTCGTTCGTTTTTACCTCCTCCATCTCAAATCCATTGACTGGTTCCGTTTCTTCAACTGGCAACGCTTTATGAGCTTCCTTTTGTCCGCCCCGGGAAAGAGGGAATTCATTCTTTGCGCCGGAAAATAAAAAGTCTGTTGATACCTCGTGGGCTTTTTCTTCTGATTTTTGCTCATCAATTTCTGCAGGAACAGGCGTTTGTTCTAACCGATTCAGTAAGGGTGTCTGGGCTTGAATAATCTTATCCATCTCTGCCTTTCGTTCGTCTAATAGTTTGCCGGTAGCTGTCTTTAAGATACCCGCATAGGTATTTAAACTATCTTGATCCGCAAGACCGGAACCAGACAAGACATTCATTACATATTCCTGGAATGCCGGATTGTTGCAGGTATGTTCACAACAGGCGACTCCATGTTTTGCCACCGTTTCCACATATTCCTTCGCCAAGGTTTGTTTGTCTTCTTCTGAGGGATGCCAGTAGCCCTTCCGCACAACCTCAAGCATGCGGGCAGTAATGGCCTGATAGGCATACGGATTCTTTTTATTGAAAAACTCCTTCAAATCCATTCCGTATTTATCCTCGACATAAACCCCGAACGTTTGCTCCCAACGGGCAGCATCTATTGTCTCTGGCACCGTAACCTGCCAGCCCCACATATTCTCAATAAATTCCGACATCTTATTTGCCCCCTCAAAGCCTTCCTTCTTCATCCCCTCAATCCATTGAGGATTCAGATAGCGGGATCGCAGTTCCATGCCCATCATCCTATCGATCGGCGTCATTTCCGGCTTGGCCGGATTCATAATATTCGTAACAGCGAGGTCCGGAGATTTTCCATCGAGTTCCCGGACTGTCGCGGCAAGTCCGCCTGCGTACATATAGAAGTCATCGTTATCTAGGGTCCCATAAACATTGGTGGAACGGCTGTGGATTACCATCTTTGTCCCGCTTAATATCATTTTATATACCTCCTCCATCGGTTCTCCCCATAAACCATTCCCGTAACCATGGCTCATACGCTTCAAATATTCGTTTGCAACCACAGAATCATCCTCCCATGTCCCGCTTGCACTCACAATCCGGGAAACATTCAGATCATAACGCCCCGGAGCCTCATCAAAGATCCTCACGGAAGCATATTGCTCAGCCTTTTTTTGCGACCAGCCTGACTGGACCAGTTTTTCAGTCAATTCCTTGATGTGTTGCCGAACCAGGTTATCTTCCTCATCAAGTTTCTTCACCATCTGAACGGCCTGATCAATATACTGAGTTAATTGACCAAACATCTCTTCTGCCGCCGAAGATACAACGATATCGATCCGTGGACGACCTAATTTTTCTTTCGGTATGACGCTTATTCCCGTCACCCTCCCCCATTCATTCCAAACAGGCTCGACGCCCAATAAATAAAGTATCTGCGACTCTAATATCCCCTCATGCCGTATCGTCTCAGTACCCCAGATGACAAATGATAATTTTTCCGGATATTTCCCATTGTTTTTTTCCCGATAATTATCAAGGAGTTCCCGGGTCAATTTCACCCCCACCTGCCACGCCTCTTTCTTGGGAATCTTATCGGGATTAAAGGCATAAAAGTTTTTTCCCGTTGGCAATGAATCCGGATTCCGTACAGGGTCATTCCCCGTGCCCGTTGTTATAAATCGACCTTCTAATGATTTAACCGTGTTTGCCAGTTCCTGCCTTGCGCTGTCCTGAATTTTTTTATCCAGTTCCTCGGCAGAGATATCTTTAACAACCTCTTGTATAGCCTGAATAGTTGAGTTTCGAAGTAACTCGTCGGGAACGCTCCCAAAGGTATGAAGACCGTAAGGCATATTCAGTTGTTTCATCTCTTTGAGAAATTCTTCAATCTCGTGAATAACTTCATGATCAAATTTGTGCGGGCCGCCTTCCTCCGTATTAACAGACAAGAATCCGCTGATATCGATATCTTTATCAAGCCCCAGTTCTTTTACCTTCTTTATAATATTTTCCTGATACTGCCTTGCGTGTTCGGCGCCCTGTTCAAGTGCCTGGTCATGACTGCTAATCAATTCCTCAAGTTCGGCATACTCGTGGTAAAGTCCTCCCTTTTTCAAGGGCGGAATCATGTGATCAATAATAACCGCAGAACCCCTGCGTTTCGCAACAAGCCCCTCGCCAACGTCATCCACGATATAGGGATAGATTACTGGCAAGTCCTGAATTAATGCCTCTGGCGGGTCTTCATCAGAAAGACCATTACTCTTTCCAGGCAACCACTCGTGTGTGCCATGTGTGCCAAAATGAATAACAGCGTCAGCGCCAAAGCCATATTTCAGCCATAAATAAACCCCTACATACTGATGATGCGGAAACAGGTCCTGACTATGGAACATAGCCTCCTGGTCTTCCATCCAGCCCCTTACCGGCTGAGGCAGGATAATAACATTTCCCTGTCTTACTGCCGGAATAACCATATATTTTTTGCCTTGTTTTGTATCCGTCCACATCATTACATCCGACGTTTCAACCGGTCCCCAGTCTTTATTAACCTCTTTCATAAAATCTCCGGGCAAATTTCTGCTCCATCTTTGATATTCCTCCAAAGGCAGTAATACACATTTCCCGTTTTTTACCATCTCATCAAGCTCGCCCGGCGCCCAATTCCCAACGTTTCTCCCATATCGAAGTGAATTCTCCAGGAGTAGTTCCTGATTCATTGCATCATTGCCGATATCGTATCCGGCCGCCTTCAGTGTCTTTAATACGTTGTTAATACTGGCGAAGACGTTCAGGTAGCTCGCGCCGATATGCTGTTTCCCGGGGGGGTAATTCCAATAAAAGATTGCCACTCTTTTATCTTTATTATCCTTTCTTTGTAAATTAATCCAGGTATTCATGCGGTTAACAGCCCGGTTAATTCGGTCGGCTATAGGTTTTCGTTCTTCAATAAAAAAGCCCGTTTCATCATCCCTCTCACGAATGCGATGTGAAACAACGACAGGCTGAATAAGACCTGCAATCTCGGGGATAGCTAATTGCCAGCTTACCTCTAATGAACTGAGGCCTTCAGGGTCGGTCTTCCATGCCTTTCCATCCTTTCCGTACAGTGTAATTAAATTCAGTATCGGCACTCCGCATTTTTCCAGTACATGAGCAGCTTCGAAATCTGAAAACCGGAATAAAAAGGAGAGTATGCCAGAGATCCTTGGGATGCCTCTTGAATCTATCAGTAGTTTCTCAACTGCCGCCGCTTCAGGATACCCAAATGCAACGAAGGCGTTGTATCCCTTTTCTTCCAACTTACGAATTAATTCATCCTCTACCTCATTTTGCCCCTGCTCACAAAAAGATGAATAGGTTAATACGGCAATCCATTCTGCATTTTGTTTAAAATAGCCTCCCTTCTTATACCACTCCGCATATTCTTCAAATGTCTCAAAGAACATTCCCTGTGAATTGTGCCGATGATAGTAACCGTTCTTTAGTAACTTTTGGGGCGCCGCTCCTTTAATCCCGGAAATTCCAGAATACTTTGCCAGAGAAAATAACACCATATTCTGAAAATTTTCGATGCCTCCGCAATCAAAATAAGAGCGGAATTCCTCATCATAGGTGAGACCTATTTCGATATACTGCTTATCTAATCCGGCCGAATGGTTTATCGGTAATATATACGCCCCATGAGCAATAGCCTTCCTGATTGCCTCCTGATCAAAACCTGTTTGCGTTAAAGTTGATATCCTTATGCCCATAATATCGATAACAACGATATCAGATCCCTCTATCTCATGAGGATTGAAGGTGGAATCCAGGTCTGTGTCGCTGATAAGCTCAAAATCTACTCGGTCTCTGAGAAACGGGTATTCTTTCCAAATATTTTTTATTGCTTTGGCAACTGCCGGTGTCAAATAGTTTCCCACCAGGAAAGTATATTTTATACGCTCGGTTTCTCCTGCAAGAGAAGATGACAGGAAAGAAATACATACAATAAGCAGAGTTAAAACTGTGTATCTTCTCATTCATCGTCACCCCTAAAAAGTTAATAATTATTTAATCTTGCGCAGTATACCAGATCAGGTCTTCAGCAGCTTTTCAGATTCTGGCGCAACATTTATGAAATTGAATACCATAATCTCTTACTCGCCCTTTTTAATCGTGCGAGAGCAGACATCTGTTGCGTATTTCCACTTCACATGGTCACCCTCTTTCAGTATGCATTTATTTGCAAAGGACGTCGCATGTTTACCATTAATATCGTAGTACCAAACCTTATCTCCAACTCGTCCTACTACGTTATCAATTGATGTCACGAGAAAATATTCCTCCTTGTATTCTGATTCGACCTTTGCAACAGCCTGGAGCGCCTCCAGGGCAGTAATACCCCGTTTCCATTGTATCTCTACTTTACGGTTCTGGTGTAATCCACCATAATCAACTTCTACGGTTACCTTTTGACTGGCACAAAATGCAATTGGTAAAAAAACGAAAAAGACAAATATTCCTGTTATCCAATTTAATCGCTTCATTTTTTTCTTCCTCCTTTAAAATTTAAATTCAAATCCTCCATACGCTGTAAAACCAAGCGAACTAAAACCGGTTACTTCTTCGTAATGATAATCAAAAAGGTTTTCAAGCCTGATATATCCGGTCATCATCTTTGTAATGTCGTAACTTGTTGACACATTCGCTGTCCAGTAATTATCCATTTCTGTCCCATCACTATCGATTCTGTCTCTGACCATAACACCAACCACATTAACATTCCACTTCTCCATCGGCCGGGTATTAACCCCAAGTGTCGCCCGGTTTCTCGGTCTGCGCGGTAGTTGTTGACCCTTTTCTCTGTCTTCCGTCTTTGTATACGTGTAGGTGCCGGTAAGAGAAAGTTTGGGAAATGGTTTATAGGTGAGCGATGTCTCAATTCCCTCAGATTCTGCCCTTGCTACATTTTCTGCCAAGAAACTACCGTCAGGTTGAATTGCAGCAGTAATCAAATCCGTGAAATCGTTCTCAAAGTAGGTAACGTCCAGAGTTAACGTATCTTTAAGAATCTCCTTCTCAACACCAAAATCCCAACCCTTACTCTTTTCGGGACCGAGGTTCGGATTGCCATAGAAAGGGAAAAAGAGTTCATTGATACTTGGAGCGCGAAAACCGGTTCCCCACGACCCATGGAATCTGGTATCAATCTCATCTATATTGTAAGACACCGTCGTTCTGTAAGTGAGATTATTCCCAAATGTGCTGTAATCATCATACCGTAACCCGGCCGTCCAGTTTAACGAATCAAATAATTTTATCTGGTTTTGCAAAAAAACTGAATTATTCCAAAAGGTTTTTTTGTCGAATACGCCGTCATTCTCACCCTCCCGTGCTTCGTATTCATAGCCTACGGTTAATGTATCAATGTCAAGGAGGGCAAAGTCAGATTGGTGTTCAAACCTCCAAACCCTTGTAGGAATGCGGAATTCTCCTGATGCATCCGTTGGATCAAATCCTTTCAGCTCTGTATCATTAACGGACACAAGGACTGATGGCGTCCAGAAATCAAAAAAGGTCTTGTTAACCCTTGTAGAAAAAAGGACTTCATCCGTCGTTTGGCGCCGGTCAGGGTCGTCTACAGGACCGACGCCGTAGAGATACGCATCAGTTTCGAAATCAGAGTGTGACCCTCTTACGGTAGTATCAATCCGTCCATCGTCCATAAAATTCCATCCCAGACGCGCTGAGCCGGTGAAATTCTCATAGGCATCATTTTCGTCTCCACTATGGGCGGCAGATATCCCATGGGTTTTCAGATAAGAACCTCCGACCGAATAATCGAACCTTTCTTTTCCACCGGAAACACTAACGCTCTCCCGGTAGGTATCACGCATTCCGTACTCCGTCCCCAAGGTAACTTTATTTTCTCCCTGCCCCTTTTTTGTAAAAATAGAGACAACGCCGCCCATCGCATCCGAACCATACAATGTACTCTGCGGACCGCGCAAGATCTCGATCCTCTCAATGTTATCCGTTGTAAGATTTGCAAAATCAAACGCCCCTGTTGTCGTACTATTCATCTGTACGCCGTCAACAAATACAAGGGTTTGGGCAGAAGATGCGCCTCTGATAAACATACTTGTCGTCCCGCCTATTCCCTGAGTTCTGGTAACCTCAAGCCCCGGCGCCTGGCGCAAAACATCAAGAAGCAGTGGCGCCTTGCCATTTTTAATATCTTTTTCTGTAATAACCGTTACAGAACTACCGGTATTCCTTAATAATTGCTTTGTCCTCGTGGGAGTAACAACCGTCTCTTCGTTATCACGGAACATGTTTTCTTCCTTCTTTTCTTCGGTTTTATTTTCCTCCTTCTTTTCACTCATCTCCTTACTTTCGGCATCATTTTTACTCCCACTTTGATTTTGTTCTTCATTCTCATTTGTGTTTTTATTCTTATCGTTGATTTTTTTATCCGTCGCTGCCTCTCCCTTCATTTTATTATTCTCGCCCCCATTTTGATCTTTATTCTCAATTTGTTTCTCCCCGTCCCCTCTTATAGCAGACCGATCAAACTCCTCTTTAAATATAAGCCTTCTTGATGATGACCTCAAATCATATTCGGGATCATTTATTTTTGGTATCTTAGAGGACTGTTCTGTACCACGGTACTGTTCGGGCAAATAATCTCCTTCCTGGTTATTTTCCGTTTTGTCCATACCCTCTTTTTTGATGGAGATAACCAAAGGTGGAGTCATCTGGTTATCACCTGGCGTATTTTGATTTTCTCTGATTTGTCTTTTCAACTCCATCAGTTTTCTCTTTAAATCCTCATTTTCCTGAATAAGCGATTCCATCGTTTTTTCGTCTGCAAAGCAATAAGAGTTTGATAATGATAAACTGAGTGATACAAAAATTATCTGCAAATAACAGCCCTTCATCCATCCCTTCTCCCCTCGGAAATAAGAATTAATAAATGTGTGCTCAAACAGGTCTCCTGGCTGCCGGGTCATCCTACGTTCTGCGCCTTCCCATCCCTTGAGATCGTCTCATCGCAAAGACGCAGAGGTTGCAAAGAAAAACAGAAGATTAGGAAATAAAGAGGCCTTGTTTTTGCATTCCCATCTTCCAGGTTTCTTACCTCGTCCTCGTCCTTTTCCTTTGCGCTCTTTGCGCCTCTGCGGTGATCTCTTTCCCAATCACGACAGTGGCATAGTGCAGAGCTCGTCACCGGTTACAGTTGCGGGGCAGCTCCCGTTTTTACGGGATTCCCTGAATATTTGAACTATGATAAACCTGAGAATATTACGCAAGGCACGGATAAACAAAGTTTATCCGTGCCACCCTTTTACGAGTAACATTTCTCTATGATTAAATAAAAAAGCCCGTTCCTTCGCATTGAGAAGAAACGGGCTTTTACAAGATGGACATCACGCTTCACCTCCTTTACGACGAAGAAGTTTTCAGCCAAACACTACAGGCAGGTCTTCTGACTACGGATCATCCTACTGATTGCACCTTCCCGAAAGGCCGTTTAAGAGGCCTTTCAGTGGTTCTTGCAACGTTCGTCACCGATTACAGCGGCGGTACCGTTCCCTTTTCTCCGAATTTCTGACACGAGGAATTACGCATGAATAATTATCAGAAATTCGTTGGATTTGGGATTCCCTTTGAGCCCCGATAAATACCGGAGCGCCCGTATGTGGAATTTTCCTTATGTTATTTTGTCTTTACATAACGTATCCTTTCCCTTCAAAAAAGCGTGCCTTCAACACGTTGTTTTGTAAGTTTAGAGTATTCCAATATCTCCCCTACAGAAGCCCCTTTTGACTGCATGCTATAGAACGTATTTTCACCCAAAAGGGCGTAAGACCAGTTACCGTCATCCCGATCACCCGGTTTTAACTCATTTATCTTCTTTAACCAGTCCAGCGCCGACTGTTTCTTCAGGAGAACATTTTCATCCTTAATATCCTTCTGTGCCTTTGTTTCCACAAGATAGATATGCTTTGGAGTTTTTATAATAAAATCAGGATAATAAGACGACAGAATGCCATCGCTCCTGATGTAGTTCAGATGCGCAAAACCATGATACATTTCACTAATCTTAAGAAATGCCTTAACCGCACCGTCATGGTCACAAGCCAGCATGAAATTCTTTTCCAATGCACCTTTATTAGATGGATACGGAAGCCTTTCGTAGATTGTCTTTACCATATCAAGAGAAAAATTCTCCCGCATTTTTAATTGTTCTACCTGTGAAAAGTATTGCTTTATTACAATGGCATCCTGCACATCAACGGTATTCTGCATCTCATATAACGCCTTGCTAAGTTCCTTTATGATGTGCTCAGTAATACCGGTTTGTGACAGCAAAAGCACGCGCCAGTTATTGTCTTCCAGAGGATTGAATTCCTGATTAAAGAGCTTGTGCCTTACAAAGTCATCAATTAACTGTACCAGACTAGCCTGATTAATCTGCATAGCGGGATAGTCCTTTGTCCTACGCTGGGTAATCTTGACAACGGTGCTTGTGATTATCTTTACCATCTTTGATAAAAACTCATTGTAGCTTTTTGCTGTGAAAAGCTCCGCCGTAACCTTGTAATCACCGAATCTTGTTTTTACCGTCATTTCTTCTGAATAGAACGTTTCTCCTTTTTCACACACCATCAGTTTAAGCTGGTCGAGATTGTACCACTGCATAATTTTTAGATTGTCCAGAGAAGGCATTACGTCTTTTAAAAATTCCTCTCTTTCCTGTATTATTACAGGCCAGTACAGGTCGTAATCTTTATAATTCTGTTTGAGTCCGACCTTGATAATATCCCCTAAAATACCTTCTCTATCCCTGGGTAATTCAGTTATTTCGCCAACAAGCCCTTCTTTTATAAGGTCATCGTAAAATTCAATAAATGCCGGGTGTTCTACAATGCTTAATATATCCAAATAGTTTGATGGCGCTTCCTTCCTTTTAAGGAGCCTTGTTCTGTTTTCTTCCTTTGCGTCCTGAAACTCGGGCTCTCTCCACATTAACCGCAAACCTCTTCCAAGTATCTGCTCCAGGAGTATCGGCGCCTGTGTTGAGCGTAATGGCACGATAACACAGATATTATTCACATCGAACCCTTCGCGGAGCATGAGCACCGAAACGATAACCTTTGGTTTTTCGTGTTTGTCAACATTAAACAGTCTTTGTTTAATCGTGTCCCATTCCTTTGCGGGAATGCTTCCTTTCTTATCAGAGTCTATCTGGACAACGTCTTCTTCACCAAGACCCTCGGCCTGTGTTAAAAACCCGGTAACATAAGGAGAAACCGCTGTGTCCTCGCATATAACAAGCATCTTTGGATGTTTATCCGTAATGCCATTTTTATCTTGTGTAAAATCCGTGAATTCCTTTTCAAGTATTTTCAGTTTTGTCAGACCAGCACGGAGCATCAATTTCTGCCCTTCTGACAGCCCTATTACTTTATTGCCATCCCTCATTGCCCTGAAATCAAGTTCCATCGTGGCAATTTCCTTGCGTCTGTCTAATGTAATTGTTTTGACAAGCCCTCCATGAATTGCATTTCTCAAATCGAAATCAACAACAATATGTGGAAAATAATGTTTTGTCCGGCGCTGCCCGCTTCCTGTTACATCATACGGCGTGGCTGAAAAATCAATTTGGATAAACCTCTTTCCTTTATTTTCAGAAATTTTATTCAATGACTTCTGCCATTCAACCTCTGAGACAATTCCCGCCCGTTTTGTTTCGTGTATGTGGTGCGCCTCATCATTAAAAACAACGATGCTTGCTAATTTTGCCAGATACTCAATCTCACCGCCGCTTAAATATTTGTTATCCAGGGTATTTAAATCATGCCCGGCAGAAGTGCCTGGCGTTACCGGAAATATTTCTTTTACCGCTGCCGATGGATCTTCAAGTGGCGAGGGGTTGCTATCAACCTCTTCTTCCTCCCCCGCAAGCAAATGCCAGTTGGTTATAGCAATTAACCCGGAGCCGGTTACTTTACGTCCAATTTCTTCCTTCCTGACAACGCAGGTCTGGATGAATCCATAGACTTCATCCCTGTATGCAGGCGGGATAAACAGCTTCTCATATTGTTTAAAATCTGAAGCCTCAAAGTCGCGAATTCCATCTTCCCTTTGCTTTCCAAGGTAGGCGTCCAGCAATCTTTCATATACGATAAGACCCGGGGCGACAAGCAGAAAGTTTGTGGAATAGCATCCGCTTGGCTTCTCCTCGTACCTCGCATTCAAGTACTGCCAGATAAGCAGGGCGTTCATTACCCACGTCTTGCCCGTGCCAGTCGCCATTTTCATGCAATATTTGGGATGACTGAATTTGTCTTTTCGCAGGTAACTCAAGTCCATCTCTGTCAGGATTTCATTACTTATCATTGAATACAAATCAAACACAGACTCCGGCCTTAGTATTTCATGCGCATAAATCGTATTTAAAATCGCCTGCCGTTGTCCGTCGTGAAAATTAACGTGACGGGTTTCCGTGGAGGCATCAGAGAACCAGAATCGCAGTAAATCCTGGGTAATGGGGGTTGCCTTCTCAAGAAATTCGCCCCTATCCCACGCGCTACGAACAATCCCTGTTATTTCCCTGGCAAATTTCAAGGGAATTTCCCTGGTTCCTGTGTTTAACGATAAGGACATTGTAGGTTACCCCGTAAAAATATCTTTTTTTGCAAGTTCTATACAACCCTTTGATCCCATACGTGTTAAGTTGAAGAATCTACAATTACTATCAATCCATTGTTTATATTAAACCCCTCATGTCCCCCGCTGGCGGGGGTGTAGGGGGTAGACTGGATTTCTTCACCGCTTCAACTACCCCTTTATTTATGAATACGATTTTCATCCTGCATCCCTACATCTGGCACACCGTTCATTGCATTGTAATAAACTTTACGTTATTGCTCTACCTCCTTAATCACAACGCTCTCAAATCCAAACACGTCAACCGCCTTTACGCATATCTTTCTCTTATGAGGAACTTTGGGAACTTTCAACTTGGCTTCAAGGACGACGTGGTGCGGGTCTGAGTCGTTCGATGTATTATCCCGGTAATCCTGCCATTTGCTTCTGAATGTCTCGCCGTCATAGTCAGGGTCAATAGACCAGTATTCAATCAATGCCAGTGGGTCTTTTTCTATGACCTCCTGCAACTTTGTTTTGTTTGCCTCGTCGAGTAGCAGGGCATCTGGCGAAAGCAGGACGTAGTTATCCAAGGTAATGGTTAATTCCTCCATATCAACATCCATACTTTTTACCTTTGGCTTTTTAATGGACAAATACTGTAAAGACGAAAAACGTACCTGCCCTGTCTTTAAGAGCTTTTCATAGCCTGCCTTCGTCTTAAGCTTATCGAGGAGATCGGGCGGTATAACCAGGACTTCCAGTTTGTCATCATTCAATGCCTGTATCTGCGCGGCAATGTCAAAGACGAAATTCCAGCCCAGGACGACGACCTTCCTCCACCCGCCCATAAAGGATTCCCGTAGTTCCTGCGCCTTTTTCATGGTGGCAAAACCTGTCAGTTTGGATGGAGAATCAACCATGACCAGCGTCTTGGATTCTTTTATATAACCAATGTTGCGGTTGGGATTATTTTCTTCCGGAAATGGTATCGCACCGTAAAGGTTGAGCACCACGTGGGCAAGGTCACCCACCCGGCGAAACAGCCTGCTTGAGGCAAATGCCTCTTTTTGGTAATCGCCAATGGATTGATAAAGAAACGGCTTCGCCTCCTGATCAATGAGGCGTTTGCGGGTGATCATGATGGCGGGTTTGCCGATGTCGCATACAATCCAACGACGGCCAAGTTTTTCGGCAACGGCTGCGGTAGTGCCTGAACCTGTAAAAAAGTCAGCGATAATGGAATTTTTATCAGAAGACATGCCAAGTACACACTCAAGCAACGTTTCTTTCTTCTCGGTGCTATATCCGGTAGTAAACGCAGAAACGGTTATGTCCTCCCATAAAGTGTCTCTCAGAATATGGTCGGTTGCTTCAATTTTATATTCTGGCTTTCCCGTTTGTGGGTTAGGTCTTAATTTCCCTTCTTTTATTGCCTGTTCTGCTTTTTCCTTTGTCCATGCCCAATGGCGACCTGATGGTGGAATTTTACCAAACAATGGATAATCCATGCCGTTTCTTAACCCTTGAGCATCTAATGCATGCCACCTTTCTAGTTTTGGATTATATTTTTTGGGAGGGTTTATAAAGTGCTTGCTTGATTTCGCATAAAAATAAATTGAATCGAGCGCTTCATTTAATCGCGGTACCCTTTCTCGTTCTTGAACATTTTTTCTAATTCTTTTTGCATAAATCTCATTCCTAAAATTTTCTTTCCCAAATATCTCATCCATCAACACCTTCACATAATGTCCCACATGCCAGTCAATGTGCACATAAATAGAGCCTTGTTCGCTCAGCAATTCCCTCATGAGCGCCAGTCGAGGATACATCATCTTTAAATAGCTTACCGTCCCGTCTTTCCAGGTGTCTGAGTAGGCTGCCTGTTCAATAACCGTGGGTCTTTGTTCCAATGTAGCACCCGGCAAAATAACCTTTGTGCGATAATCTGCCTTGCTGTCAAAGGGAGGATCGTTGTATATCAAATCAATCTTCCCACGCATGGATGGCAAACTTGTCGCCGGATCGCCTGCAAGTAATGCCTGCATCACCAGGAGATTATCTCCGTAACACAAACGGTTTACCCATTCACCGCCAATTTCAGAGTGCAGTTTTTGTTGGCCGCCGGGGGATATTCCCGCAAAACCAAGTTGTTGTTCACCCATATACTTCCTTGCCTTTGGCTTGAATTCTGGAATTAGCCCCTTGAAAAGACCCGATGTGTCTTTGCATGGCAACACAAACTCATTTGTCTGCAACGTCAGCTTGTGAGGGGACGAGATCCTCTCCAGTATCCGTTCCACCTCCTTCTTCCCCTCAGCAACGATCTTTGGTAACTGTTCTATCAGTGATTCAGCCATATATTTCGTCTTTTGGTACGGTGTAGGGGCGAAGCATTTGCCATAAATTGGCATACATGTGTTCACACCCTAAACTGGCAACTGCTTCGCCCCTACTACTACAATATTTGCCATTTTACAAATTAAAAGAGGGGGTGTTCGAATGACAAATATGCAAAAACACCATATTCACCCTCTGAAGCTCCCAGACCCACAGGAAATGCAATCCCCGGCACTATCTGCAGGCCTGATTCAAAGTTTATTGCATAACGAACGCCCGGACTGATAAGCAATGAATCTTCTTCTCGTGTAAACACTTCTTCGTTAAAAATCTCGCTGTGACTCCACAAAACTTCCAGCATGAAATTGAAGTCCTCTTTGATCAGCCAGATAATGCTTGCCCCGACATTTCCAACAAGGTTGTCAGACTCAGATCCAACTGAATCTTTACTGTTTGGGGTATAAGTTGCCCCGATGTTCCAATGCGTTATCCATTTGTCTGAAAGTTCTATACTGAACGGAAGATTCGTTTGAATTCCGGGGGAGCCGCTTCCCATTCCTCTTTTATAATCCCCTGTAGGAAACAAGGCAGAAAATCGGGGCGAGAACGCAATTCTGTCCTGCATGATTGCCTGGTACCGATAGCTGATCATTACATCGCCAATGCCGGTAGAATTATCGGGATCGGTAACATGAGTAATTGGTATCTTGTAGGATAGTTGATGGGTTTGTCCCAGAACCGGCCACTCCTGGGTAAAGGAGTAATCCCAGGTTTTATCTTTCATATATTGAAATGTCTGGATATGCTGGACAACTCCGGCTTCCTGATTGTACGCTTCTTCGATGAGAAATGAATCATCAACGATTTTTTTGGGTTCTTCAGCAAAAGCCGTTGCAAAAACAAAGCAAAACATTATGAAATACAGTTCCAGGGCTTTGGAAAATATTTTTCTATCCAAGCCGGCTCTCCTTACTTTAAGATGTCATAGACCATATTCATATCCATATTCTTACGAACAATACCGGCCAATTCATTGTATCTACGTTCTTTTATACTTTTAAAACCCGCCTGAAATTCATGAGACGGCTCCAATCCCTTTTTTGATCTGAGATAATTCATGAGATTTGACCGGAACTCGTCGTTGTCGAAGATGCCGGGTATATAGGTGCCCATCACATTGCCATCGTCAGAAACACAGCCGTCCGGGATATCTACCCTCTTTCCTGCCCGTTCAGTAATCCTTGCGAAGGGCCTAACAGAATTATGTCCGTCAAATATCGTCTCGCCCATATATTTTCTCACTTTATTCAGCATTTCAATATTGTTTAAATCCTGAGTTCTTCCGCTAAATGCCTTCATTTTTATTATATCGTCTATTGAATTCAAAGGCAGGCAAGATGCCTGCGCTACACAATATTTTTGCTAAAAAACGCCAGGACATTATTTATCCTTTCAACGATCAATCAACTAGCATCTCTTTAATTATTGATTTAATCTTTGTGATGGCATCATCAGTTATTCGCCCCAATCTTTTGACCAACCGACTCCTGTCAACTGTTCTTATCTGATCAAGCACTATCCAGCCTGTTCTCTTCTGAAAATTTATTTTCACCCTGGTTGGGTAACTGTGGGACTTTGTAGTCATTGGTGCAATAATGATTGTCTGAATATTTTGATTCATTTCATCAGGGGAAATTACCAGGCAAGGTCTTGTCTTCTGGATTTCAGAACCGATCGTAGGATCGAGATTGACGAGATATATATCGTACTGGTTCATTTCCATTCCCAATTTTCCATTGAGTCTATGGTCTCATCAAACAACAATGCATCATCCTTTTTGTCGTGCATTAATCGGAAGGCGTCATTCCATCCCTCTCGAGGGCTGGTTTTTACCGGTTTGATTACTATTTTTTCTTTTTCGACTTCCAAATCAATCTCATTTTCAATCTTGCATTGCTTCAGTATTGCCATCGGTATCCTGATACCTTTTGAATTTCCTATTGACACAAGTTTTGTCTTCACAATTCACCTCCGTAATTTTATCGTATTGGTACGAAAATACCTAGTATCATACCCTTATTGCTGTTTTATAATATTACTGTGTAAAAACTTCTTTTTTTTGTAAGTTTTTTCGCAACCCTATCTACCCTTTATCAGAAGGTGCAATTTGTTTATGAAAGAAGGATTGCTTCGTTTCGCTCGCAATGACAACGTACCGTATGTCATCAAAGACATAGCCAGTGTCATTGCGAGGGTCTTTTCCGAAGCAATCTCCCCACTTTCATAAAGGAAATTTGGTTGCAGCTGTGCTGCGCTATGTAATTATAGTATTACTGTATGAAAACTTCTTTTTTTTGTAAGTTTTTTCACAAACCACTTTCAGGAGGCACCGGTTTTTATGAGTGAAAGATTGCTTCGCTTCACTCGCAATGACAACGTGCCGTGTGCCATCAAAGTGCATGGTCGCTGTCATTGCGAGGGCCTTTTCCGAAGCAATCTCTCCGCTTTCATAAAGGAAATTTGGTTGCGGCTGTGCCGCGCTATGTAATTATAATGTGCTTACATTTTAAAAGCAATGTTCAGGACAATCTTTTATATTAATTAGGTCTCGGCGACTTACCCCCCCCCTGTTTCCTCCCGTAAACGGGGAGGATTGTGGGGGGTGTTTGAAATTCCGATATATTAAATTGTTGCCATTTTGTAAATCATGTTCATATCAATATTTTCCCGGACAATCTCTGCGAGATTGTTGTATTTCTGCTCTTTTATTCTCTTGAATTCCAAAGGAACATCATACGAGGGTATTTGTCCCTTTTTCTTTCTCAGGTGTTGAATGAGTTGAAAACGAAAGCCATCATTGTCGAAAACGCCATGGATATACGTGCCGACGATGTTGCCATCGACAGAAACACAGCCGTCCAGGATATCTACCCTCTTGCCTGCCCGTTCGGTAATCCTTGCAAAGGGTCTGACAGAATTATGACCGTTATACGTTGTTTCTCCCATATGAATCTCATATCCCGTGATCTCATCATCCACACGAAACAGATTTTCATGACCCAGCATGCATGCCTTGACCTGAAAGGTCTGTTTCTCCCTGGCAAAGGTAGTCACGGTATTCAATAAACCTAAACCCTGGATACCATCGTTTGATGATTCTACATGATACGGGTCGTGAATGTACCGTCCCAGCATCTGGTATCCACCACAGATACCCATGATCATAACACCCCGCTTTGACAGTCTCACCATTTCATCTGCTATGCCCTGACTCACAAGAAACAGCAGGTCATCTATCGTATTTTTTGTGCCGGGGATGATAAGCAAGTCGGGGTTTCCAACATCACATGCCCTGTCGACGAAACGAATTTTTATGTCTTTCTCGTGGTGTAGTATCGCAAAATCCGTAAAGTTTGATATACGAGGCAATTTAATTACTGCAATATCCACCGTGTTATTATGCGGAACATCTGCCTTTTTGCTGCTTATATTTTCGAGAGAAACGGAGTCCTCGTCGTCAATATGCAACTGATGCAGGTACGGTATTACTCCTATGATGGGTTTCCGGATGCGTTCTTCCAGCATATCCAGCCCAGGCTTCAGGATATTCTTGTCTCCCCGGAATTTGTTGAATATGACGCCCGCCACCCGGTTCCTTTCACTTTCGGTTAGTAATTCAAGCGTTCCCACAATCCAGGCAAAAGCCCCGCCACGATCAATATCGGTAACCAGCAATACAGGAGCAGAAGCCATCTCTGCCATCCCCATATTGACGATATCACCGTCCTTCAGATTTATCTCCGCCGGGCTGCCTGCCCCCTCAATAACAATCACATCAAATTGGTTTCGCAAGGTATCGTAGGCTTCTCTTATGATGGAAACGAATTCGCCCTTCTTCTGATAATACTCCCTGGCAGTCATATTCCCTATGGGCCTGCCCATAATAATGACCTGTGAGCCGCAGTCCCCCGTAGGTTTAAGGAGTATGGGGTTCATCTCTACCATGGGTTCGATTCCTGCCGCTTCGGCCTGAGCCACCTGCGCCCGCCCCATTTCCCTTCCGTCTTTTGTCACAAAGGAATTCAAAGCCATATTCTGGGCTTTAAACGGGGCAACCCGGTAACCATCTTGTTTCAGGATACGGCACAGGGCACACACGAGAATACTCTTGCCCACATGGGAGCCCGTACCCTGTATCATAATGGATCTCTTTGTCATACGTTAACAGCAACCACAGATTTCACCGGTTGCACAGATAAATAAAAGAGATTTTCAAAACCCGATTTTTCACATTAATTCCGGTGTATCGTTTAAGCAAAATATTTTGGTTCAATCTGCAAGATTGAACCAGCCAGAGAAACCCTCTTTAGACGATACATTGTTTTCCTTATCGCCCATCACCTATAGTTTACTGGTGGTCAGTTACTTTTTTCAATGCAGCAATAAGCCTCATGTTTTCCTCCCGTGTCCTTACTGCGACGCGAAAATACGTATCGTCGAGGCCGGTAAAGTTGGAGCAGTCACGAATGGCAATACCGAGATCCAACAAGCGTCCGCGCAACCAGGAGGAAGTTACGCCGTCCCTCTTGATTTTGATAAAAAGATAATTCGCCGTAGGTTCATACGGCGAAAGCCCGTGGATCCCAGACAATTCGTGAAACAAAAATGATCGTTCCTGGAACATAAACCTTCTACTCCTGGAAATGAACTCACCGTCTTCCATAGCCGTCATGGCGGCATATTGAGCCAGGGTATTTACAGACCACGGTTCCTTGTACGCCATCATTTTTTTCACTAAATCCGCATGGGCTGCAAGGTATCCTATCCGTATGCCGGGAAAGCCGTAAAATTTTGTAAGCGATCTGACCACAATCAAATTGTGTGTGGTGATCGTCTCATTGATAACGCTGTATCTCTCTGGTTCATCAACAAAATCGATAAATGCCTCATCCACGATAAACAGGGTATGGGGATGTTGTTGTGCCATGTCGAGAATAACGGCCTTTTCAACCAACTGTCCTGTTGGGTTATTCGGGTTACAGAAAAAGGCGATCTCTGCTTTTTTATCATAAAAATCGCACGCTGAACCGGTAAAACAAAAATTGTCTTCCTCCTTTAACATAATATTCAGCGCTTCAGCGTGGCTTGATTTCAATGCCTCAGCAAATTCACTAAAGGTAGGTTGAAAAATAATTCCTTTGGCCGGCCTGAGTGCACGCGGGACCAGATAAAATAACTCCGTGGAGCCATTCCCCACAATGATTTCATCTTCAGAATGTCCAATTTTCCGCGCAATGTATTTTCTCAGGGCGGCGCAATCAATATCGGGATAATGCAGGATGTCATCAAAATTTTCCTGTATGACTTCTCTGACTTTTTGCGGATATCCAAGGGGATTGATGCTGGCGCTAAAATCGAGGATGCCATTATTTCCCTGATTCATAAGATGAGTTATATTGCCGCCGTGACCTTGAAACATGGCTCTCCTTGTGCGCTGAGATATTAACGTGAATATGTTTTATTGCACACGGACAAACAAAGTTTGTCCGTGCCACCCGAAAACCAGCATGAAAAAGATAACAAATTCCTAGTCAATCAGGCTGCGGGTAATGCCTGAAAAATTACTGTTGAGCTTGTGCGCCAAAAACTTTCTCGCTTCTCCTATGGTAAGAGGCAAGGTATCCATAGGGAGATTATCTTCGTCCCGCAAGATTTGCATTAACTGAGCAATCTGGGGGAGTTCCAGACATGCATGTCGTACCGCTTCTTGCTGTGAAAATACGTATTCCGGAGTACCTGTCAGCAAAACATTGCCGTGGTACATGATTGCCAGGCGATCCATATAGACCGGCGCCAGGTCTACGGTATTGGTTGCCATAATGATGGTAATGTCGTGCCCGCCATTCAGGTCTTTCAGCAAATTCATGATGGAGGTAACACCGGCCGGATCAAGGCCACAGGTAGGCTCATCCAGCACAAGGATTTCGGGCTTCATGGCAAGCACACCTGCAATGCAAACACGCTTCCTTTGCCCGAAGCTCAGCGCATCTACGGTCTTCTTCGCATAAGGCTCCATATCAACCAGAGACAGTGCCTCGTCCACCCTGCCAGCAATCTCGTCCCTGGACAAACCCAGATTCATGGGGCCAAAGGCGACGTCCTCCCAAACGGTCGGGGCAAACAACTGGTCATTCGGGTCCTGGAATACCAACCCTACTTTTTGAAATAGCGTCTTCGGTGGATAGGAGGCAAAGGATCTTTGCTCCAATACGATTTCTCCCGCTGTCGGCTTCAGGAGACCATTGAGGTGTTTTAGCAGGGTTGTCTTCCCTGACCCGTTGGGCCCGAGGATGGCTAAAAATTCGCCTTTTTTGATATCAAGAGAGACACCCTGTAAGGCAGCCGTTCCGTCATGATACCGGTACTGGATATTTCTGACCTGCAGAATCACCATATGCATTTGTTTCCCACATAAATAAGGATAGGTATGATAAGAACCATCCCTGTAAACGAGGCGTATTCCTTCTTTCTCCAGGGTGATAGGGGCATTGTCAGGATGCCGCCGCCTTCATATCCCCGGGCGTACATTGCTTCGTGAGTCCGTTCTGCCCTGTCAAACGCGCGGATAATAAGGAGTCCGCCCAGTATGCCCAGAGATCGTATCGTTTTTTTCCATGAGGCATGACCCAATCGTGATTTTTGAGCAGTCCACATCACAGATACTTCATCGAGGAGCAGAAATATATACCGGTACATAAAGGCCAGGATTTCAATAACGGTATGTGGCAGGCGAAACCACGTCATACCCGAGCACAGACGGCTAATTGTTGTGGTAAACGAAAATAGCATGAGTAATGAAACACCGCCCAGTACCTTGCTGCAGACATGAAGGCCGTTCCGAACCCCTTCTTCTTTGAAGATGAGGTTGTAGCCCGGGATGGAAAGGGAAAACCATACCCGTTCCCCCTCATGCAGACCCTTCACAAGCAAGATGAGCATTGCAAGCATCATGGGCAGAGCCATGTTTCGAATGATTGCCATAAGAGGGATTTTTATGGAAAAGAGTAAGAGAAAAGATGCCACAAAAAAACACAACGGAACGGTTACATTCTTCGCCCATATATTTATGAAAAGGAGCGACACGACATACAGCATTTTTATTCTTACGTCAACCCTTGTCAGCCAATTATCCCGGCGGGCATAGAAGTCAGAAAACGTGTGGTGTAAAAACCCCATAGTACCTTAATTTCTTATGTTTTGACCGATTTGGAGAATAATAAGTGCCAAATAACAAGCACCAAATATCAAACAAATTTCAATGAACTAATTCCGAAATTCAAAACAAAGAATTGGTAGCGTTGTCAAGTGGAGACCTGAGAAAAGTCCTCCAATGTATAGTTGTCACGCATCAAAGCCGTTGTAGTAATAGGCAAGCCGAATTTTGGTAACGTTCAGCGCCCCGGCAACACTCCATTTGCT
>WBZR01000817.1_pt1 | contig 45407 bp, 43 predicted proteins | sample 5204231 | NCBI WGS metagenome assembly WBZR01 (sample SAMN12412403, study PRJNA552823) | activated sludge metagenome | isolation source: activated sludge from anammox sidestream of wastewater treatment plant... | place: USA: Virginia | collected 2017-08 | reverse complement strand
TATCAACTCTTTTCTTTCTTCGGTTGACGAATTACCACGCTTGGTGAATAATGTCCAAAACAATGGTATTGCCATGCCCTTGTAACAAACCGCCAGAACAAGATAATTGATATTGGATTTGCCAAACTTCCAATTTGTCCTGTCCATTGTCAGGACAACTCTTGAAACTTCATCAGGGCAAATCTTTTGGAGCCCGACAGAATATGCAGGCGCATGTAATCGTAGAGACGGAGAAATACAGCCTGTTGGGGAGGTTGTTTATGGGAATAAAAAATGTTTTTATATAAGGTATTCCACTATTATTCCTCCCTGAAAAGTTGTATTTTTCGCTATTTATAAAAAATTATTTGGCAATAATTCATTCGCGTCCAATATAATATTTACCTTCGCTATTGTCATCTGTTAAAGGTGATTCTTGACTAGATATTCAATACCTCTTAGGAGAAGCCGGCTTCCTCCAAAATTTAGGCATCACACTTAAGGATTAGAATTTATTGTTTTAAAACTTAATTGACTATGCTATTAAAAAACTCCTCATTGCGAAATTCCGGCTTGTTGATCGGATTTCTTCTATGGATTTTACCGCCTTCGATGATTTTTGCTCAGAACATTGCTGTCGAAATTGTCAAACCTGTTGCACTTGCTGTTCAGCATGCAAAATCAACTGAACAGCCATTTACTAAAATCGATTTGTTTACTGATGATCATAGCCTTGATGTAAGAGATAGATTCCCCGGGATATTGTCTCAGGCTTCTTACCTCGAAGTTCGGGAAGCTGCATTACAGTCTATGCTTAGTTCAAGGCCGGAAGCGATACGCCTGCAAGTGCCATATTTTAGTCAAAATATCGACCTGGAGCTTATTCGTGTCGATGTTTTGTCCGATGATTTCAAGGCATACACCAGCGATTCGCCGGATAAGCCGATCAATTATCGTCCCGGCCTCTATTACAGGGGCATCATTGCCGGTGATGTTACATCCGTTGTAGCCCTGTCATTTTTTGATGATGATATCATGGGTATGGTATCGAGTGAAGTACTTGGAAATATCACTTTCAACAAAGAAGCGGAAACCAACCGATATCTTTTGTATTCCGACAGGGACTTGTTGGTCAGGAATTCTAATTTCTGCAGTACAGAAGAACCCGAGAACTATGCCGAACAAGTTCAGAAGTATTTGAATGCTCCCTTAGAAGTACGGGATGGCAAATGTGTCAAGGTCTATATTGAATGTGATTATGCATTGTATCAAAATAAAGGCTCCGTAGCCAATGTGAATAATTGGATTTCTGCTGTATATAACAATGTAGCGGCATTATACGCCAATGAACAAATTTCTACCCAGATATCAACTACCTATGTATGGACTTCCACTGACCCATATAGCAAGACAAACAGTTCGACTGCGTTGACTCAATTCCGAAATAATCGCCCTACTTTTAATGGAGATCTCGCTCACCTGGCTGCATTAGGTGGTCAAAATATCGGTGGTGTAGCCTGGGTCGATGCCCTTTGCACATCGTATAAGTATGCTTACAGCAATATTCAGGCTTCTTATCAGACTGTTCCGACCTATAGCTGGACAGTTGAAGTAATGACACACGAGATGGGGCATAATCTTGGTTCTCCCCATACCCAAAGTTGTTCCTGGACAGGTGGTGCTCTGGACAATTGTTACACTACTGAAGGTGGTTGTGCTCCAGGCCCGCCACCGACCAATGGAGGTACCATCATGAGCTACTGTCACTTGACAAGCTATGGGATCAACTTCAACAATGGTTTTGGTACCCAACCCGGTAATCTCATTAGAGCACGGGTAAATGCTGTTTCTTGTCTTGGCACTTGCTCCGGCGGAGGTTCTTCGTGCAATGCGCCTTCCGGCCTCACAGCATCCAATATATCCAATACAAGTGCAGTAGCAAGTTGGGGTTCGGTGTCGGGTGTATCCGCATATCAGTTGCAATACCGAAAGACAGGCGGTACCTGGACGGTATTGAATCAACAGACAACAACATCCGTCACGCTGACCGGCCTTACCACTGCCACGACTTATGAGATGCAGGTGCGTAGCATTTGTTCGGGTGGGACTTCCAATTATAGTGCGATCGTCACTTTCACGACTTCAGGTGGAGGCGGTGGTTGTGGCATTCCCACAGGTTTGGCCGTAACGAATATTACGAATACAACTGCTACCATCAGCTGGAATAGTGTCAGTGGAGCTGTTAATTATACACTCAGGTATAAACTATCTTCTTCCGGCTCCTGGAGTACCTTTACAACAACTTCAACTATTGTCAATATGTCTAGCATGACTGCAGGTACCTCTTATGATGTTGGTGTAAGAACTAATTGCAGTGGCGGTTCGAGCAATTATTCTGCGACTGTAACTTTTAAAACGACGGGAGGGGGCACATCGTATTGTACATCCAAAGGTGCCACGGCATCTTATGAATGGATAGACCTGGTCAAATTAGGATCGATCAACAATGCTACTGGCAATAATAGTGGTTATGGCGATTTTACCTCACTAAATACAACCTTGACAGCTGGCAGTACTTACACAATTACGCTGAGTGCAGGTATGAATGGCTCCTATACAGAGTACTGGACAGTGTGGATCGATTACAATGGTGATGGTGACTTTTTGGATGCCGGTGAGAAAATAACCAGTTTCGCCTCTTCAAGCACGGCAAATATCAATCGTTCGTTTAATGTCCCTACCAATGCCAAGAATGGCGCAACAAGAATGAGGGTGCAAATGAAGTACGGCTCCTATGGGACATCCTGTGAGACCTTCAGTTATGGTGAAGTGGAAGACTATAAGGTTACGATAGCCGGTGGCACAAACCTTCCTTTCGCTCTGAATGACGAGATCACGGATTACAGAGTATATCCCAATCCATCATCAGACCTATTCACGGCCCAGTTTGAAGCCGGTTCAGAGATGGAAGCTGCCATTTCTGTCTTGGATGCCAATGGGCGGGTGCTGTCCAATCAGAAGGTTAATACGATCCCGGGTAATAACATAATTCCCGTAGAGACATCCGGTACACTTGTGCCCGGTATGTACCTGATCAGAATAATTACGGAACATGGACATCAAGCCGTCCGTGTAGTGAAGATGTAGCCTGAATTACAAGGTTAATTTGAGAAAGAGGAAGTCTTCGGGCTTCCTTTTTCTTTTTAGGTAGCCTGGACGGTGTCGTAAGTCACCTTTTGCACAGAATTCCACTTGCAAATTTCAATCATGGCATTTGATTTCCCCGGTTAATGATGTTTTTACCGGTCTCGAATATGTGAAAATCAAAATGGGATCCATTTTCGGTCAGACTTTCCGGATTCGACAACGTTGTCCACAAATTTCATCCCTCTGATTCCCTCCTCGATTCCCGGATAATCTTTCCATTCTTCCATTACTTCCTCTTTGTTTTCAATAGCTGAAATAAAATGAAAGAAATTGCGGTAATGATTGGCAAATGCTTCAAGATAACCTTCCGGGTGACCTGCCGGTGTTCGACTGTTATATCCCGCCTTTTTACCGACATATCCTGTTCCTGCACGGAATACTTCAGCCGGCTTGTCAGGCCACATCACTTTCAGACTGTTGCAGTCTGCCTGCTGCCATTCCAAGCCTCCTTTTTCTCCAAATACTCTGATCCTGAGATTGTTTTCTTCACCGGCTGCAACTTGAGTCGCCATCAGAATTCCACTTGCTCCGCCCTCAAAATGCAATAACACAGCTCCATCATCATCAAGCAATCGACCGGGCACAATGGTATTTACATCAGCGCAAATCTCCCGGACCGACAATCCTGTGACATATTCAGCCATATTGAAGGCGTGTGTGCCTATATCTCCCATCGCACCGGCTTTTCCGCTTTTTTGTGGGTCTGTCCTCCAGCTTGCCTGTTTGTTGTGTTCTTGTTCTAATGGAGCGCTCAACCATCCCTGAGGATATTCGACAAAAACCTTTCTGATGGGGCCAAAGATGCCCGACTGGACCATTTCCCTGGCTTGCTTTACCATTGGGTATCCAGTATATACATGCGTAAGCAGGAGTTGCTTCCCGGAACGTTGCAATTCGTCCCTTAGCTGAATAGCCTCATCTGTGCTGAAGGTGATGGGTTTGTCGATCGCTACGTGAAATCCATGCTGCAATGCAAGCATGGCCGGCTCGAAGTGCATATAGTTTGGCGTGACTATGCAGATGATGTCGGGCTTGATTTCGTCGGGCATCGTTGCTTCTTTTGTGATCATGGTCCGAAAATCCGTGTAAATCCTGTCCTCTGGTAAGAAAAGGTCCCTGCCGGAGGTCAAGGCATTTTGTGGATCCGAACTCAAGGCACCGGCAATGATTTCAGCCAGTCCATCCATGTGAATGGCGATACGGTGAATGCTGCCGATAAAGGAATTTCGTCCACCGCCCACCATGGCAACCCTTATTTTTCGATACATATCGCTAACCGATTTTTATATTTTAAAATGATGCGATAAAGAAAATTAAAATTTTGGAGAATAATATTACTTTTAGGTTTTACTTTTATGAAAATTGTAAATCATGGCCAATTTTCATTGTTTTAATTTTTTATTCAACTGAACAGATTAAATTATATTGATGAAGCCAACTATACGAATTCAACTCTTTTCCATGATGTTCCTCAACTTTTTCGTGTGGGGAATATGGTTTGTTACTTTGGGCACTTATTTATTGAAAGGTGATATCCGGGCCACAGATGCTCAGGTAGGCCTTGCTTTTGGGACACAATGCCTTGGAGCCATCATCGCACCGTTCATAATAGGTTTAATCGCCGATAAATATTTTGCTGCCCAAAAAATCCTCGGCATATTGCATCTGGCTGGTGCTGTGATGATGTATCTAATCAGTGGGAGCAAGGAGTTTACTGGTTTTTATACCTTACTGGTGATTTATATGGTGATATATATGCCTACGCTGGCCTTGTGTAATTCCATTGCGCTTAATCAGGTTAGTGATGCAGAAAAGGAATTCGGAGGTATCCGACTATGGGGAACCATCGGGTGGATAATAGCCGGTCAGGTAGTCGGATTTCTGGCTCTGGAGGCCAATCCAGGTGATTTGGTGATCACTTTCAAGATTGCAGCGGCTATATCTTTGGTGTTCGGTATCTACAGCTTTTTTCTTCCAAATACACCACCTCCAAAAGCCGGGAAGGAAGTTACTTTTAGAGAAATTATCGGTTTGGATGCCTTGAATATATTGAAACTCAAGAATTATGCCGTTTTCTTTGCAGCATCTATTCTTATCTGCATACCCTTGGCATTTTATTATGGGCAAGCCAATATTTTTCTCAACGAATTGGGTATGGAAGGCGCTGCCCAAAAAATGAGCCTTGGCCAGATGAGTGAGGCGGTGTTCCTTTTTCTGATGCCTTGGTTTTTCAGACGGCTGGGAGTCAAATATATGTTGCTTGTAGGTATGTTGGCATGGGTGATAAGGTATTTGTGCTTCACTTATGGAGACGTGCAAGGTGGTCTTTGGATGTTGTATCTGGGAATCATTCTGCATGGGGTTTGCTATGACTTTTTCTTTGTGACCGGCAATATCTATACTGATCAGGTGGCAGGTCCGCAGGTCAGGTCTTCGGCTCAGGGGCTCATTACGCTTGCTACTTATGGATTGGGAATGTACATCGGGTTTTGGGCTTCTGGAGCAATTGCCGGGGCGAATTCCATTGCCGATGCAGCAGGGAAGGTGACCAACCACAATTGGGAAAAAATATGGATGTTTCCGGCATTGTTTGCTGCCGGTGTGACTATTTTGTTTTTACTTTTATTTAAAAATCCTGAAAAACAACGCATTTAGTGAAAAAGAATATTACTGGAAGAAGGGATGTTATAAAAAAACTTTCCCTTGGCAGCCTCGCATTGACGGCTGTCGGCAAATTACCGGCTTTTACGCCTGCCTCAGAAGGGACAGCTACCTGGAAAGGCAATATCAAACATAGTGTCTGTCAGTGGTGTGTATCTTTCCTGACCATAGAAGAAATGGCGCAATGGATCAAATCCATCGGTGTAGGAGCTATCGACCTGATCGGCCCTAAGGATTGGAATATTCTGAAAAAATACGGGCTCGACTGTTCCATGTGTTATATCGACGGCAAGGTCAGTCTTACGGAAGGATGGGCTCAGAAGGAGAATCACGCATGGCTGACAGATGACTATATGCGTTCGATTCCTATGGTTAAGGCGGCAGGTTATACCAATCTGATATGTTTCAGTGGCAACCGAAAAGGTATGGATGATGAGACCGGACTTAAAAACTGTGAGGAAGGACTGAAGAAAATCATGAGCCATGCGGAGAAAAACAATGTCATCATCCAGATGGAATTGCTCAATAGCAAGGTGGATCATCATGACTATATGGCTGATAAGTCGGCCTGGGGTGTAGAATTGTGTAAGCGCATCGGCTCACCTAATTTTAAGCTGCTCTACGATATCTATCACATGCAGGTGGATGAAGGTGATGTCATACATACCATCCGGGACAATCATGAATATTTTGGTCACTTTCATACGGCTGGAGTGCCCGGCAGGAATGAGATCGATGATACTCAGGAGTTGTATTATCCGGCAATCATGAAGGCAATCGCAGAGACCGGCTTTAAAGGATATGTCGCACAGGAGTTTATCCCCAAGGCGCAGGCAAAGGAAGATAAGCTAAGGGCTTTTAGGCAAGGAATTGAGCTGTGTGATATATGATGCCTGATCAATCAAAATCAGGATTTAGCCTTATTTTGGCAAGGAGTTGTTGGTATTAAATTTGTATAACTGTCACATTTAGCTTTTATAGTTGCCATATTCGCTTATTGAATGGATAAATAGAGGATTTTAATCATTGCAGTTTTAATAAGTTGAAATTGATGAGAGGAGATTCAGGGTTTATCAACTTATATGCTCACAAAATTAAGGTCTGACAGGCTGTATATTATTGTATTAACTAACTCGTTTGATTTTTTATTTTAATGATTATTCAAATACAACCACTATTTTTTGTTGTGTAGATTGATTTTAATACTAAATTTGGGAATCTAAATAGAATAACGAATGGCTGATAATGTTTATGATGCAATTGTGATTGGTTCCGGTATCTCCGGCGGATGGGCTGCGAAAGAATTGGCAGAAAAAGGTCTTAAAGTGCTTATGCTCGAAAGAGGACGCAACATTGAACATATTAAGGATTATGTTAATGCGAATAAAGATCCTTGGGTGTTCGAGCATCGTGGGCAGCGCACCAGAGAGATGATAGAGACGCATCCGGTACTAAAGCGTGATTACCCACTCGATGAAAAAGTCGTGGATATGTGGGTCAATGACTTAGAGTCTCCATACATTGAAGATAAGCGCTTTGATTGGTATCGGGGATATCATCTGGGAGGCCGTTCCCTGTTGTGGGGGCGTCAAAGTTATCGCTGGAATAAATGGGATTTTGAAGCCAATGCTAAAGATGGAATTGCCGTGGATTGGCCCATTCGTTATGAAGATATCGCTCCATGGTATAGTTATGTGGAGCGTTTTGCCGGTATCCAGGGATCTTTTGAAGGACTGGATGTATTGCCGGACAGTGAATTTCTGCCAGCCATGGAAATGAATATCGTGGAGAAGGATCTCGCCCGCAATCTCAAGGAAAAATATAAGGGCTCACGTCACATGTTTATCGGGCGTAGTGCCAACATCACCAAGCCTAAGCCTGAACAAAACCGTGTCAATTGTCAATATCGCAATAAGTGCTGGCTGGGTTGCCCTTATGGAGCATATTTTTCGACACAATCCTCTACATTGCCCGCAGCAAAAGCTACCGGCAATCTAAGTATTGAAGTCAACAAGATTGTGACCCGCTTACTGTATGATAAGGACAGCAAAAAGGCCACTGGGGTTGAAACACTGGATGCTTTAAACAATCAAACTTATGAATATAAAGCCAAAATAATCTTTGTGTGTGCATCAGCCTTCAATTCTACATGGATTCTGATGAATACCGCCACGGATATTTGGCCGGAAGGTCTGGGCAGTAGCTGTGGTGAGCTTGGTCATAATGTGATGGATCACCATTTTAGAGTCGGAGCAGGAGGAACAGTGGAGGGTTATGAAGAATATATCGAATATGGTCGTCGCCCAACCGGGATTTACATTCCCCGATTCCAAAATATCTATAATGACAAGAGAGATTATTTGCGTGGATATGGATATCAGGGTGGTGCCGGTCGTGGTCGTGGAGTTCCTGTCGCTGAACTGTTGGGCGCAGAATTTAAAGAGGCGCAATTTCAGCCGGGCAAATGGTATATGGGCATAACTGCCTTTGGTGAGATGCTGCCTGATCACGAGAATACCATTAAATTGGATAAGGATAAAAAGGATAAATGGGGCCTTCCCGTCCTCAGGATGGATGTTGAACTAAAAGAGAATGAGCATAAAATGCGTGAAGACATGAAAGCCGAAGGTAAGGCAATGTTGGAGGCAATGGGCATCAAAGATGCTTATGAATATGATTGGGGCTATGCTCCGGGTATGGGCATACACGAGATGGGCACAGCGCGCATGGGTCGAGATCCTAAGACGTCTGTCCTCAATGGCAATAATCAGGTTTGGGAGGCACCCAATGTCTTCATTACCGATGGCGCTTGTATGACGTCTTCCTCATGTGTCAACCCATCACTCACCTACATGGCACTGACAGCGCGGGCTGCCGACTATGCCGTGAAGGAATTAAAAAAGATGAATCTATAGGACAAGATTATGGAAAGAAGAGAAATGTTGAAATTGATAGCGCTCTATACAGGGGCGGCCATGATAGGCGGAGAATTTCTGTTGGCAGGATGTAAGGCTCCTACCGGCGAGGATATCACTTTTTCTGATGATGTCAAGTCGTTGCTCAACGAGATAGGCGAGACGATTATCCCGCGGACAAATACTCCCGGTGCCAAGGATGCCGATGTGGCAAAAGTCATGGAAGTCGTGGTCCGTGATTGTTATTGGCCGGCAAATCAGAAAGTATTCCTGGACGGTATCAGGCAAATTGATGAGGAAGCCAAAGGTAAATTCGGTAAGACATTCATGCAGATAAGCCCTGAGCAGCGAAAAGAACTGCTGGTTGCCCTTGAAGATGAAGCCAAGAAGTTCAATGAAAAAGTGGAAGAGAAGGATAAGCCTGTTCGCGAAAAAATGGATAAGGAAAGCAAAGGTTATGATTTCATCGCTTCTCCGAGGCATTATTATACGATGATGAAGCAATTGACCATGCTGGCTTATTTCAGCTCGAAGGAATGTCTCACCGAAGCATTTGAATACGTACCTGTGCCCGGGCGATATGACGGAGCTTATAAGATCAAGCCCGGCGATAAGCTGTTCAGTGGCTGATTTTTTCCACATTTAAGGTATTTCAAACCAAATTTGATTCTTTTTCTTGATATGTAACGATCTATATATCATTAATGTAAATATGTACCTAATATAAAAATATCTTTAATGTATTATAATTTTTCATGTAGTGAGGAAAATAGTAATGAACGTTATGTAAAATGAACGATTAATTTATTATGTTTGGCATCTAATCGTAATAATGGTATATGATTTGCTTTAATATTAAAAAATTAATGCAGAATTTTAAAATATTCATTAAATAAAAAATGGAATATTATTCGGTTGCCTGATTTTGAGTAAGCTTAGATGAAAGACAAATATCAAGGGAGTGGGGTTGTGGCCTATATTTTGTCTCTGCTTATGGCGGGCAATTTGTTTATTGGTTGCAAACATGACATAATAGTCAATGACTGGACAAGAATGAAGCTGTCCGGCTATGTCATGACCATCAAGGAAAATTCATTCAAGGCAATTGATACCTTAGGCAAGATTACACCGGGAGAGCGGATGAGCCCCAGTTGGAGACGGGACTCCTACATTGTGTTTAACAGGGCTGGGAATAAGGTGGAAGAAAACTTTTACAGAATCGACGGTAATATGTGGTCCAAAAGCGTGTTTTCTTATGACCAGAACAGAAAAAAGATAGAGGAGATAGTCTATAGGGCGGATCGTGCATTGTGGTACACGAAGATTACCCGATTTGACAATGCCGGGCACATCGTGGAGGAAGAAATGTTCAAACCCGATAATTCATTGGGGGCAAAAATGGCCTTTGTGTATGATGAATCCGGGAATAAGATCGAGGAGCGGAGATATACAGGCGATGGAAAATTGAGCGTCAGGTCTATATTCAGGTATGACAAAAACAGGAATAAGGTCGAGGAGATCATGTATAATTCCGAAGGAGGACAGATCGTGCGCTGGGTCTCAAAATATGATGCCAAAGGCCGTCAGATTGAAGAAGATTATTATAATGCTAAGAATCTATTGGAGGCAAAGGAGAATTATCATTTTGAATACGATTCTAAAGGCAATTGGATTGAGCAGATTATTTCTGAGCAGAATATTCCAAAATACATCATACAAAGAGAAATTGTATATTATTAAAGTTAAAATCCAGCACCACCCAAACCCAAACCCTGCAAACGCAGCGTGTTAGTTCGTTGCCAAAGATGATTGGCGGGGAAATTATAATTGTCTATTAAAATATTATAACTTACACTTACTGTTAATTAAAAAATAATTACCTTTGCCGTGAAAATAACCTTTGATGATAGTATGTTGGAAAAATTGGCAAACGATTTTAAGAAGTGCCAAAAAGAAATGGGCACACAGCGTGCAAAGCTCTATAACAAGCGACTTGGCGATCTTCACAATGCCAACACTTTGGAAGATGTGCGAAACTTGCCCGGGCATTATCACGAACTCACTGGCAGCCGCAAAGGACAATGGGCTTGCGACCTCGACCAACCTTACCGTTTGGTGTTTCAGCCGCACGAAAAGCCTATACCTATCGATGAAAGTGGCAAATACATCTGGCTGGAAATAAAAGGGGTGGAAGTGATAGAAATAACCAACTACCACGGCAAATAAAAACAAATAAATAAAAACGAAAATGGCAACAAGCAACAATCAATATCGTCCACAAATAGCTTTTCATCCAGGTGAAACATTGGAAGAAAAGTTGGAAGAATTGGGTATGGGTCCAAAGGAATTTGCTATTCGCACTGGCAAACCCGAAAAAACCGTGATAGCCATTCTAAAAGGTAAAAGCAGTATAACACCAGAAATGGCGGTTCAGTTTGAACACGTATTGAAAATACCTGCCCACTTTTGGGTGAATATGCAACGAAACTACGACGAATATCTTGCTCGTGAAGAACGTCAGGAGCTTTTAGCGGAAGCAACAGTATGGGCAAAACAGTTTCCAATTGCCAATATGGTCAAAAAAGGCTGGTTGCCTGTCAAAACAACCATACAAGAAAAAACATCGGAACTATTAGCGTTTTTTAGCATAAGTAATCATACAGCTTGGGAAGATTATTATTTTAATCAACGACTCAAAGTAGCTTTCCGCATATCATTAGCACACACCAAAGACCCATTCGCTATTTCGGCTTGGTTACGAAAAGGCGAACTACAAGCAGCCGAATTGCACGCAAAGCCCTACAACGAAAAGAACTTTAAAGACACATTACCCGAAATAAAAAATATTATGGCAAAGCACCCCGAAAACTTCTTTGATCAACTACAAAATATTTGTTTGCAAGCGGGTGTAAAAGTGGTATATACACCTTGTATCAACAAAGCTCCTATCAATGGTAGTACCCGTTGGTTAAAGGATGTGCCACTCATTCAATTAACAGGTCGCTACAAACGTAACGATAGTTTTTGGTTTACCTTTTTTCACGAAGCAGGACATATACTTCTACACGGTAAGAAAGATATTTTTTTAGAAAATATTGAGTATTCCGATAAAGACAAGCAGAAAGAAATAGAAGCCGATAACTTTGCCATTAAATGGACACTTTCAAGAGAAGAACAAAATCAAATAGAGCAACATTACTCAATTACAGAAGACGATGTGATTAAGTTCTCCAAAAAATTTAATACACACCCTGCTATTATCATTGGTAGGTTGCAGCACGATGAGCTGATACCATATTCGGTTGGAAGACATTTTTTTGTACCGGTTGAATTTGAAAAATAATTATTAGCAAAGAACTAAACACATAAAATAATTAGTAACTATTCACCTGATATGAAAGAGTACGCATGATCTTTTTTCTACCACGCCTGTCCCGGCCGTCCGGGAAAAAAAACGAAATGGCGCGAAAGAATTTCGTACTTTTTAGTGCCATTTCGTGGTAGAAGATATCTTAATGGCCAATCTTCAGTAGTCAGTTAACTATATTGCGCAGTTATTTTCCAGGCACAACGAAAGATTTCAGGATTCTCCTTCCACCACGAAATTATAATACACAAGGTCATTTCGTGTTTTGCTATGCAATTTTGTGGTTGAATATAAATTCGAGGTCTCAAGTATTGATAAGTCTTAGAAGGAATATAGTCAAATTGAAGTGAATAGTTACAATAATTATCACAGTTTAGGTAAAAATCCCACATCTCCCCAAACACGGTACTTGGCTTCGGCCTTTACGCTTGTGACTCTTTCTTAGCACGAGATTAAAGCTATTTATAAATTTGCCGTTTCACCCGGATAATCTCTCCGCTATACCTGCCGTTGATCTGTCTGTCCTGAGATTGCCTCTTCATTCCTGACAAATTGATGCACCGGTATCTCCACGACAACAATGGTCCCGGAGCCCGGGCTGGAATCAAACGTCACCTTGCCTCTCAGATATTGAGTCCTATATTCGACGTTTTTCAGTCCCATGCCGGAATAGCCGGTAGCACTGTATTCAAATCCTTTGCCATCGTCCTCGACCGTTATCATCATCAAATCCTCCAGGTAGTTGATCTGTACAATGATTTCCTGGGCATCTGCGTGTTTTATACTGTTGTTGATAAGCTCCTGGATGATTCGATACACGAAGAGATCGAGCTCTTTGTCGCTGATCCGGTTGATGCCGAAGGATTGATAGACCACGGTAGGCCCGCCTTCGAAGGTATATTTATCGACCAATTCCTCCAAAGCGGTGTGCAGCCCGTATTTTGATAAGGTGATCGGCATCATGTCCCGAGATATTTTCCGAACTTCTTCACATGCATCGTCGATCATTTCCTTTGCCCTTTTCATCGCCGGACTCTCTATGTTTCCATTTTTATTGGCATCTGCACTCATTTGCAGCTTAATCGTACTCAAGATGGCACCGAGACTATCGTGGAGATCCTTGCCGATCCTGTTGCGCTCGGCTTCCTGTCCCATGAGCATAGATTCCATCACTTTTATCTGACTTTCCTGTTCTATTTGTTTGAGTTGTTTGTCCTGCAGTTCTGATTTTTGTCTTTGAATGATTTGATTGGCTCGTAACCGGCTTGTATAACCCCTGTATATCAAATAGACTGCCAATATCGTGGCCATAAAAGCGAAGATCAGGATGTAGATCATGATTCGTTGCTGGCGGCTGTTGATGGTCTTCAATTCGTTTTCATTTTCCAATTGCTTGATCATCTGATCCTTATTCTCCGAATCAAATCGTTGTGCTATTTCCTGGCTTGACTTTACGATTTCGGTATTTTTAATCTTATCCACAACGGAATAATATTTTTCCAAAGTGGGTAACAACATTTCCTTTTTATCAAGTTCTATATAGGTCTGAGAGAGAATCTTATATAATTCAGGGAGGGAACGATAACTACCGGCCTTGACCATCATGGAGTCTGCATCTTGTAAATAATTTTCCGCCTTCTGATAATTTTCCAATTTAAAATTGATTCTACCTAATTGGAATAAAGTCTGTGCCAACTGATTTTGGTCGCCAAATCTTTTAGCCACTTTTTCATTGTGGTTGGCGAGGCTGAGAGCACGCTCAAGATTGCCTGTTTTGATATCATTTTGGATAATCAGTATTTTATTTTCCAGGATGAGATGTGTATCTTTCAGGATGTTATTATTGATCTCGAGTGTGGCAATAAAACATTGTCGTGCATTGATGTCATCATTGATTCCGCTATAGGCAAGCCCCAATTGATTCATGGCCTTGACATAAGGCAAGTACATCTTTTTTTTCTTATAATGAGCTGTAACTTCCTTGAGATATTCAATGGCAAATTTGTAATTATATACATTATAGTTAAGAAATCCGAGCTTGGACAATATCTCATAATACATCTTATCATCACCGGCCTGGCGATAATGAATGGAACTTTTCTGATAATAACTTATGGCACTGTCTTGACGGGATTGGGCTTCATAATATTCGGCTAATTTTTGGTAGAAAGACGCTTTTTGTGCTTCATTACCCAATTGGTTGACGGAATTTAAAGCCGTGATAATCGAATTTTTTAATGAATCGGTTTGGTAAATACCCTGACTGCTTCTGGCCGTATTGTGGCACATCAGGAGGGAAGCTATGATTAAGAACACCGGGGAAACCGTCTTAATCACATCGAACTTGTTGAAGATGGTTCTAGACATGTGTCAGAGTTGGATTTGTTACACTAAACCGTGTTCCAGAGCGACTCTTACCAAGCCGGCGCTATTGCGCACCCCAAGTTTTGACATGAGGTTGCTTCGGTGTGTTTCGACTGTATGCAGGGAGATGAAGAGCATATTGGCTATTTCCTGAGCTGTATGTTCCTTGATGATGAGGGACAGAATTTCTTTTTCTCTTTTGGAGATCTTTACCTGCATGATATCGAAGGTATTGCCTTGTTGTTTTTTTGCAAAGCTATTCATCATGGTTTGGGTCACAGACTGGCTGTAATAGGAATTGCCGGCATACACGGCTTGGATAGCATTGAGTAGTTCTTCGTGATCCGTATTTTTGAGGACATAGCCGGATGCGCCTTCTTTAAGTACTTCCCGAATGTACTCGGCATTGTTGTACATACTTAGGATTAGGATCTTGATGTTGGGATATTTTTTGCTGATCAGGCGGGTCAGCTCCAATCCATTGATATTTGGAAGATTGATGTCGAGGAGGATGATGTCCACGCCGGGGGTCTTTTCGACTACAGACATCACGTCTTTACCATCAAAAATGGTATCTACAATCTGTATTTCGGACGAATTGGAGAAAATAGCCTGCACTCCTTCTACAAACATTTTGTGGTCATCAACCACCAGAACACGAATTATTGGGTTAGACATACAATTAGTTATCGGTTAAGATAAAAAGATGAAAGAGAAAGGCTAAATAAGTGGCAAATTACGTCAAATTTTTGATTTTTATATCATCGGTCGAAGAAGGATTTTTCAAGAAGTGAATTTACTTGTATTAACTCATTGATTAACAGTTAATATTTTATAATTTGAGACTATCGATAATTGTAGAGCAAGAGAATAGTCATTACTTGAAGAAAAATGTTTCACGTTTTTCCAATAACTCAATTTCTTCATAGCATCGTGGACGTTATAGGGTTGCTCAGGCATGACTATCAAGTTTTAATATTAACTAATGATTCGTAGTTTGCAATTATCTGAATATCAATTATTAATTTTAAATCAATCGCGACGTTGTAAGTTCCAATTTGAGAACAGAGAGCTTTAATTACTTATGTGTAAATTAAATTAATTTTTTTTAATATATTAATTATCAGTATGTTATGCCAAAATAAGCTTTTATGTAATGCTATATATCCCCACTAAAAGTTATCTCCGAAACTTTAATTATTAATTTTTGTAAATGTAGCTGATTATTAAGTATATGCATCTAGTACAAAGTAATAACAAATTTTATAGCGTTAATAATGCTTTATATTTTGACAAATAGTACATTGGCTTATATTTATAAATTTAATTGACATGAATGAAACAATAAAATATTGAGATCGGCTATACTTTATAAATAATTATTTGTATCTTTGACTTATATTGCCCATACTACCGAGCAGCCTATGTATTAATTTTTTAACAATTTAAATTTTTTATAATGAAAACATTAATTTATTTCCAAAATTTATTTCCAAAATTTATTTTTGTAGCTTTAGCATTAGTTTTTTCTAACCGGCAAGGATACAGTCAAACTACTATGAGTGTGATTGATAAAACAAATAGTATATTTACAATCGCCGAACAAAATATACTTGCAACTAGATTTAATGAAGTAACACCGACAGGCAAAATAATCGGTAGGCAATGTGTAACTATTAATTCTTCAATGTTTAACACTTCTATTTTTACTGTCACTATGCCTAATGGTGATATACTTACATGTAATGTCGTAAAAGAATTATCCGACCCAGTGGTCGATAATGCAATAGGGAAGATTACGCTAATTAATGGAATTCAAAATAGGGACAATGGTAATTTTGCCTTTACATATAAAGACAACTATGTTTCGGGCTTTATTAATTATGGACAAAATTTCTATACATTTTATCCAATTAAAGATGGGTATGCTTTATTATCCAAGCTCAACTCCAATGAAGCAATATATGGAGAATGCGGCTTTGACGACTTATCTGTAGCTATACAGGGAAGCAGTGGTTGTAGTACAAGCTATGGCGGATTGGCTACGGCACGAATATTAATGCTCTTTAGCACACAGGCACTTACATTTCCGGAATATGTCAATACCACCAATCCAGACTTTTGGAGCTACTTTTATTTGGCATTTGAAGCATGGCCTATTGTCAATTCCTATAATGTCGCAGGTAGCAATTCGCATATTGAACCTGAACTATATCCGGTTTATGACTTTCAAGGGGGTTTTTCCTTTAGTACGGAAACAGATATTCAGGATAAAATTAATGCAGATATTTCTACGCTCGAAAACAATACCATCATAGAACAAAAGAGGGATGACAATCATTGCGATGCAGTCGCCTTTTTTGTTGATGACAGATATTCTGTCCCCAACAGCACAATATTTGGTTCCGTTGGTACAATAGGGGAGCAACCCAATAATCCTAATAAATTTATTGTAGTTCGGAATTCGGCTCTTGGTCCACGATGGACATTTGCCCATGAGTTTGCACATCTTAGCGGTGCCCGCCACACCAGGGATTCAGATCCTACTAATGTTTGCCATCACGGCTTCCATTTTACTAATGCAGGACAAAATAGAACCACCATCCTGGGTTCGACATTTGTAAGCGGCACACGGACTCGAATCCAATACTTTTCTAATCAATACTTAACTTTCAATGGAACACCAATTGGAGACGCAAATAATGACAATGCAAGCACCATTGATGATGAGACAGTCACGATGTCAAACATTGAAATATGTAACAGATTACCCAGTATTCCTAAGACCAATATGTATCCTAACAATGAAGTATTTATACCTGCCAGTGATCCTAATGCCTATATAGTACTATACCCTTGTGTATATGGACCCCTTGAAAATGCCTATGTGGGATCTCAAGAATTCATCCAATATAAATGGTATATCAACAATATCTTGGTACAGACTACAGCTACACCTTCAACAATATTAGATTTCACCGGATTTCCTATTGAGACGATCATACCTATCAAAATTGTTGCAACAGCTCGTACAGTGCCCTTTATGGTTTTTACTCCAACCTATGAAGATATCACCATATATGGCAATGTGTATATATGGCAAAATGGTGCCCCTGGATTTGGGACTAATTATACTGATCAACCAAACGTTTTTGCCTCCTCCCCTGAGATATATCCTTCTATAACAAGAGATATAGTCAATTTGCATCTACCTATAAACATCCACAATGTGGATCTGCATTTATACAATTCGATAGGTCAATTAGTTAAATCGTATGGCAAAATTTCCACGAATAGTCAAATATCACTATCCGATTTAAAATCCGGTATATACGTAGCAATAATTACTTCTGAAGGCAACAAACCGAAAAGTATTAAACTATCACTCATTAAATAAAGTATATATCATGAAATACAAAATAATTATATTGATAGTGGCATGTCTTTTCTGCAATAGTTGCGATAAGGATAAAGAGATGATGTCATCGGTACCTATCTATACCCCTTATGCACCATCCAATTGTAATTGTGATTGCTGCCAAATAGAATCCTGTTTTAAGAATGGACACTTGATGTATTATACATACTCAACTGCACGATTGCTTAATCCAATTTATAAAAATGTATTTTTTTTTAATTTTCTAACAGCGTATATTGACTCTGTATCTATTAGGGAAGGCTTTAGCTTTACGTATGTACCGAAATTAGGAAGACAAACCTTAATACGTGCCGGGGAGTTGGACGTTTCAAAAAGTTGTTCTTACAATCTTTCGATAGATGATGGAGATGTACCCAGTAAAGATAAATACTATCTGGATACCACGAGAAGCAATTTTGTAGAGATTACGCATTTGGATACAATCAATAGAATTGTAGGAGGGCGAGCCGAAGCACACTTTAAGATTAAAGATGCTGTTAATAAATTTGATAAGAGCAATCCTGACAAAGTAGATCTTACTGATATTAAATTTTATGGGAGTTATGTGGATTGGTAGAAGTAATTCGATATCGAGAGAACAATATATCATGAAATACAAAATAATTATATTGATAGTGGCATGTCTTTTCTGCAATAGTTGCGATAAGGATAAAGAGATGATGTCATCAATACCCATCTATACACCTTATGCTCCATCCAATTGTAATTGTGATTGCTGCCAAATAGAGTCCTGCTTAAAGAATGGACACTTGATGTATTATACATACTCAACTGCACGATTGCTTAATCCAATTTATAAAAATGTTTTTGCATTTAATTGCCTAACTGCATACATTGACTCCGTATCCAAAAGGGAAAGCTTTGGGTTTTCTTATATACCAAAATTGGGAAGACAAACCATATTGCATGGTGGTGAGTTGGATGTTTCAAGAAGTTGTTCATACAATCTTTGGATAGATGATGGAGATGTACCCAGTAAAGACGATTACTATCTGGATACCACGAGAAGCAATTTTGTTGAGATTACGCATTTGGATACAATCAATAGAATTGTAGGAGGGCGAGCTGAAGCGCACTTTAAGATTAAAGATGCTGTTAATAAATTTGATAAGAGCAATCCTGACAAAGTAGATCTTACTGACATTAAATTTTATGGAAGTTATGTGGATTGGTAGAAGTGGGTCAAAATCGTCCTAATGACAGTTTTTACCACATTTGTCGGCATCATACTTTTAAAATATCATAAGTTGCAACATGCCGGTCATATTCTTGATGTAATGCTAACTCAGGTATATTTGCTTGGGTTAGCATTATACAATCCCCAAAACATTAAAATGGTTAGTTTCTATTTTCTTTCTGAATACTAATATCCTGAGAGTAACCTCTTCACTTATAAAAAAATATTTTTCAAAAAGCGTGGTGCAAGAAGCAAACGCCTTGACGAAGAAAGTTTGAATGATACCCCCGAACAACTTTTAAAAAATTTAGAACTGACAGAGGGCAAATATCTAAAAAGAGCATCATTGTTGCTTTTTCATCCTAAACCCGAAAAATTTGTTACTGGCGCATATACCAAAATCGGATATTTTGAAAATGATGCTGATTTAATTTATCAAGATGAAATCCATGGAAATTTGTTTGACCAAATTGAAAAAACGCTTGATATACTTTTTACGAAATACATCAAAGCAATCATCAGCTACGAAAACAAAATTAATCGCATGAAACATACGAGTATCCAAAAGATGCTGTTCGTGAAGCCTTGCTAAATGCGATTGCCCACAAAGATTATTCGAGTGGTGCGACAATTCAAATCAGCGTTTACAAAGATAAAATAATGATTTGGAATGCAGGAAGTCTGCCCGAAGATTGGACAATGGAAAGACTGACTACAAGCAAGCATCCATCAATGCCTTACAATCCTGACATTGCCAACGCATTTTTTAGAAGTGGTTATATAGAAGCGTGGGGCGCGGTTTCTCAAAAATGACAAATCAATGTATTGCAGCAGGTCTTCCCAAACCACTTTACTATTACGAAATGTCGGGCTATTGGGTTGTTTTCAGAAAAGACATTTACAACGCTGAACACTTGCAAACACTTGAATTAAATGAGAGACAAGTGAAAGCCGTTTTGTTTGCAAAAGAAAAAGGTAAAATCACAAACAGCGACTATCAGACACTAAATAATGTCTCAAAAGCAACAGCGACAAGGGATTTGACAGAATTAGTTGTCAAATATCAGATACTAAAACGAAGTGGCGAAGTTGGAGCAGGAACAAACTATGTTTTGATTGGCTCATAATTGGCTCAATTGGCTCATAATTGGTTCTGGCAATGAGCCAATAAGATTGTTCACTTATTGTTCGTTTTGTTCTGAGCAACAATTGCAACAATTGCAAAATCCAGGCTTATGTTAGCACATCTGTATTTTTTCAACCGCACACAAAGCCAAACAAATATGCAAAAGAGCTACCAATCAATCATACCACAATAAACCGACCTACAGTCATTCAATTGAAAGAATGATAGCTTTACTTCGACAGGCTTAGTACAATAATCAGCGAGACAAGTTGAAGTTCTGTCTGATTATAGGTGTATTAGTATTTTTATTGCTTGCTATTGTGATGACTTTTGCTCGAACACCGTTTTAAAAAAATTTTGAAATTCCAAATCTCTTAGCGTTTCACTTTTGGGTATGGTATCTGATACCGGGTACTCAAACCGGAAGGTATAACCACCGGTATCATTGGTGATGATGCGGTACTTCAGCTCCCGGAGTAGCTTCTGACAAGTAGGTGACAGGGATGCGACTTGTCTGTGGTAGGTATTACAACTTGCGAGAAAGCTTATGAGCAAACTGCCATATATTAAGTATCTGGTCATAGTTTGATGATTTTTTGAATATGAATCTTTCCTTCATATTCTATTGACAGAAAATAGATACCGGGATGTAGGGGGCTTATATCCATCATGTTATTGGATAGTTTTACTTGGAATTTTGTTTGATTCAAGTGCAGTATTATTCTATTTACCGTAGGTTTTAGTATAATCTATTTTTGTCTTTTCTTTGCTGAAATAAATAATTGACTAATAGCTTCAAATATACATGATATTATTGTAAGTAAGCAGGATTTAGTGTTTTTTATAGTGAGGAAAATGTACACCACCTCGTGCATCAACATTAACAATGATACTGACAGATAACGTAATCTGCCAAATAATATAATTTATTTTGAATATTCTTGTTGTAAAAATTTTGATACATTCCATATTAATTCATAAATAATGTCGCCCGATCTCAGAGATTAGCTCTATATTCTTGGGTTTTTTGCCACTTAGTAGCGTTTTCATATATAAATTCGCTTAATTTATTATACTTTCGCACTTGATAAACAAATTCAATGAGCAATATTGTAGCCATAGTCGGCCGTCCAAATGTCGGAAAATCCACTCTTTTCAATCGTCTGATAGGAAAAAAACAGGCTATCATCGATGATATCAGCGGCGTTACACGCGACCGGCTGTACGGTGAAGCCATTTGGAATGGCAAGTCATTTATTGTCGTGGATACAGGAGGCTTTGTACAAGGTTCTGAAGATGTTTTTGAAAGTGCCATCCGCGATCAGGTAAAAATAGCGATTGCTGAAGCTGCTGCCATTATTTTTATCGTCGATGTGGAGACAGGGGAAACCGATCTGGATGAAAAAGTAGCCAATATGTTGCGCCAATCCGGCAAAAATGTCATCCTCGTCGTCAATAAAGTCGATAATTCCAATCGTTATATCGAAGCTCAAGAATTTTGGGGATTGGGCTTTAAACACGTTCATTTTATCAGTTCTATGACGGGGAGCGGCACCGGTGAGCTGCTTGATGATCTGATTCCAATGATTGGCGATTCGGAGCAGTTGGAAACGGACCTGCCAAAGATCGCCATCATCGGCCAACCAAATGTCGGAAAATCCAGTTATACCAATGTTTTGTTGGGTGAAGAGCGGAATATTGTGACAGAAATTGCGGGGACGACACGGGATTCTATTCATACCAGATACAACCTGTTTAATAAAGACTTTTACATCATTGATACGGCCGGCATCCGCAAAAAACAACGAGTCAATGAAGATCTGGAATTTTATTCGGTCATGCGCTCCATTCGTGCCATCGAAGAGGCTGATGTCTGCGCCCTGCTCATCGATGCCCAGACAGGTATTGAAGCTCAGGATATGAGTATATTTCGATTGGTACAAAAAAGAAATAAAGGTATTGCCATCTTTGTCAACAAATGGGATCTTGTCGAAAAAGAGACCAATACAGCCCGTGATTTTGAAAAGGCAATCAAGGCAAAACTGGCTCCCTTTAATGATGTGCCGGTAATCTTCATTTCCGCTCTTGAAAAAACGAGAATATTTAAATCAATTGAAGTTTTGCTCCGCGTATATGAAAATAAGATAAAGAAGGTTGCCACTTCGAAGCTAAATGAAATCTTGCTGCCCATCATCGAACAGACGCCCCCACCTGCATATCGAGGTAAGATGATCAAGATAAAGTACATTACCCAACTTTCTGCAAGCCATCCGGTATTCGGGTTTTTCTGTAATCATCCCGATCATATCAAGGAGAGTTATAAACTATTTCTGGAGAATCAGATCAGAAAGCACTTTGATTTTACGGGAGTGAAAATCAGCATTGTCTTTAAGGAAAAATAAGCTGTATGCCGATGACTACTGTTGATATTGAAGGAATTCTCATTTTTACTCCTCGGATTTTTACGGATGACAGGGGTTATTTTTATGAGAGTTTCCGGGCGGACCAGTATGAAGATTTTGGTATCATCAAGCCATTTGTCCAGGACAATCAGGCTTATTCGACCAAAGGTGCTCTTAGGGGGCTGCATTATCAGACTGGAGAAATGGCTCAGGCCAAACTGGTCAGGGTCATTGTCGGGGAAGTGCTGGATGTGGCGGTAGATCTGAGGCCGAATTCGGAAACGTATGGAAAAGTGTATTCCATTCTGTTGAGTGGAGAAAATCACAAACAAATGTATGTGCCACGTGGATTTGCACATGGATATCTAGTGCTGTCGGATGAGGCAATATTTACTTATAAGTGTGACAATTATTACAGCAAGCAACACGAAGGCGGCATCCGTTATGATGATCCACTCCTGAAAATAGATTGGCAAATGGAAACTGCCGAATTGAATATCAGTGCAAAGGATCTGGAATTGCCGTATTTTGGAAACCATTTACCCGCAATATGAATAACATAAAAGCAATCAATTATTAATTATGGCCATCATAGGCATAACCGGTGCAGCCGGTCAGTTGGGACAGGAATTCGCATTCCTATCGCAATATTTTCCAAGACAGGAATTTGTATTCTTCGATTCTGAAGAGCTCGACATTACGGATGTTGACCAGTTGCGCGAAGAATTGGAGGATTATGACATAGACTTTCTGATCAATTGTGCAGCCTACACCAAGGTGGATCAAGCGGAACAGGAAATCGAAAAGGTATATAAAATCAACCGGGACGGTGTAGGCCATCTCGCCGATTATTGTGAAGAAAAAAAGATCACCCTGATACATTTTTCTTCCGACTATGTCTATCACAACGGCTTGGACCGGCCACTCCGCGAGGATGATGCAACCGAGCCGAAAGGAGTGTATGCGGCTTCAAAGCTGGCCGGTGAGCAAGAGGTACTCAAGCGTTGTCCGGAAAGCCTGATCTTTAGAACTTCATGGATATATTCCTCATTTGGCACCAATTTTGTTAAAAATATTCTCAATGCATCTTCCTCCAAAAGTGAATTCAATCTTGTATTCGATCAGATCGGCTGCCCGACCTATGCCAGGGATCTCGCTGACAGGGTGCTTAAGATAGTGGAGGGCCTGGCAGTGGGCGAATATGATATCCACGATTGTGCAGGCATATACAATATAACCAATTCCGGCGTGACTTCCTGGTATGACTTAACGAAACAAGTGTTTCAGTTGTCCGGCAAACAGTGTGCAGTCAGTCCGATTCTGTCATCCGATTATCCAAGTCCGGTCACAAGGCCGCATTATTCGGTACTCGATCAAAGTAAGCTGAATTCTCGCTTCGGTATCGTGATGCCTTACTGGATGGATAGCCTTGCGAAATGTCTAAAGGCGCTAAATGACATATAAATGGTAGTTGTTTGTATTGGACCGGGGCCGGTATTCAAGGGCGGCATAGCCAACTATAACACCTCATTGGCAAAGGCTTTCGATCAAAGACCGGATTGCGAAGTACACATAGTATCCTGGACGCAGCAATATCCGGCTATCATTCCAAGGGATTTTATAGACAAAGCAAGCCGGGTGGACCAAATGGCTGGAACGGGAATAAATGTACACTATATTACCAATTACAATAATCCCTTTACCTGGACCAAAACCGTCGATAAGATCAAATCATTGAAGCCGGATCTTGTCATTTTTCAGTGGGCGATAGCGATCCAGGGCCTGCCGCTTTCCTTTATTGCAGGGAAGCTGGAAAAGAGCGGCATCAAAACTGTCTTCGACTTGCACTTCGTTATTCAGAAGGAAAGTAGCTCCATCGATCGCATATTTACCAAAATGGCGCTTTCGCGGAGTAAACGCTTTGTGACACATGCGCGAAAAACCTTTGACGAACTGGCACAATTATTTCCGGATAGAAAGTTCCGGTTTATTGATCGGGAAGTCGCCATTGATGAGGCAACATGCGCAAATGAAGCCGGGTCGCCTGTCATCAATCTTTATCACCCGGTGTATGATATGTTTAGTAGGAGAGATGACTTTGATGTAGATGCATTTAAGGCTGAGCATCATTTGAGAAAGTATGTTTTTCTGTTCTTTGGGTTTATCAGGAAGTATAAAGGGCTGCACAACGTTATCCCGGCCTTCAGGATATTGGCCGATAAAAGGGATGATGTTTCACTGATCATCTGCGGTGAATCTTTCTGGAAGACATTGGATAGAGGCAAATTTTCCACCAGGATCAAGTCGGCAATGTTCGGCTTGGCCAAGAAAATATTCCTCAAGAAGTCGGATGATGAAAGCGACTATAATCCTCTTTCGCTGGTGGAAGAGCTTAACTTGGGAGATCGTGTGGCTATTTTCAATTCGTTTGTTCCCAACGAGGAGGTGCATAAATATTTTCAGGTGAGTGACGCCGTTTTACTATTTTATGAATATGCAACACCATCGGGCGTGGAGTCTATTGGCTATAATTTCAATATGCCAATTCTGGCGACATCGGTAGGCCATTTTCCGGAGACTGTGGTCGATGGTTATAATGGATATCTCGCTCAGCCCGATAATATTGAAGATATGGCAGCAGTCATGGAGAAATTTCTTGAGCATCCGATCGACAGGGCGAATGTTGCTGCTACAAGCCATGATATGAGTTGGGCGAACTATGCGGGACGTATAGCTGAACTCAGCTTTATGCAGCAATAAACCAAGAAAAAGCTATTTCTATTTAGGCTTTTTAGCCTTTTATGTGGAGATATTGACATTGTATGCGATATGGGTCAATGTTGCGCCGCCTGAAATTTTAGAAATGCCAGGAAGGATTAGGGAGCAACTGACTATGAAGTAACAGAAATTTCTGAGTATCGGGTTAATTGAGGAATCTTGTTAGAGAGTGTTTTTGCCACGTCGTATGATAGCTTTGCTGTTTGTGGGCTTCTCCGTTTGATGGACTGCCGTCCGTTTGGTTTGTCAGATCTGCGCAATATTGAATTGTCTCCGGTTGATACTGTTTGGTTGCTCCGGGGGGGGAATTAATGTTAAATCATTGTATATAACTATGACAATATTGCATAGGTTATTTATATTCAAAAGATCGGGTAATTGTATTTAAATATTTAGATATATATAAAAGCCATATTATTAATTAGTTATCAACTCAGAAATTTTAGTGAAGTAATTAAAGACTATTCTGCGCAAAAGACAAGTAAAATCCAGGTAACTATTCACCTAATAAGAAAGGGTTCGATTTTTCTTCATTTACAATTATTTTTCAAAAATGCTATTAAAATCTTCTTTTCTATGCCAAGTGTTTTCAAATTGGTTGATATATGGAACATTGGAATTTCTTTTTCATTTGACCGGAACGTGATGGTTTGATATAGTCCATCCTTGTACCAATGTTCATGACTACCTTTCGTTCTGACGTAGTGCAGTCCAAGTGATGACAAAAACTTTCTCCAATCTTTTGTTTTTACAGTATCAATTGTTCCCAATTACGCAAACTGTATCTCTTTTAGTGTCTGCTTTTTACTCTTTGATTTGCTCCACTTCTTAAATTCTGATAAAAAAGATTCTTTTGGTGGATCAAGTTCCAAAACCGGTTTAGTCTGTACTTTCCATCCCAAATCTAACAGCCATTGTATGACAGTTCCTTTTGATACAGCGTGTTCAACTGCATCATTAATGATAGAGTCAAGACCGCTCATTGCATCATCTTCATCAGAAGAATAGTCAGACATATTTAATGCCGGGCAGAAGGCTATATGCTTATCAGACTTTTTATCGTAAAAGCTAAAACAAGACACACTGATATTTATGTGTACTTCGTTCATTCATCTTTCTTTTCCCACAAAATTAATATTTTTTCTATGTAAACGACAAAAATTTTAAGACATTAATATTTAGGCAATCATAACGAATGATAAGAACTCTGGATAAATAATCTAAGCCATATTTAAAAACACTTATTGCTCTGATGCCATGTTTTTTAATACTAATCGGTTTACAATTTTGATCGATGAAGTCACCAATCTTATAGCACCATACAAAAGCAATAATAACTAACAGGATGAGTTTTTGTATCCTGTCTAAATGAGTTACATGAGTATCTTCTATATCAAAACCACTGGATTTCAACACTCTAATTAAAGTTTCTATTTGCCACCGTTGTTTATATTTTATTAGCGCCTCATCTGGTTTGTTGTAAGAAACGATGATACAGAAATCCACCTTTCCGTCTTTGATGGTTCTCATTCCTGAAAAGGTAAAAATACGAATTAAATATCTGAAGTTTCTGAGTATCGGGTTAATTGAGGAATCTTATTAGAGAGTGTTTTTGCCACGTCGTTTGATAGCTTTGCTGTTGGTTGGCTTCTCCGTTTGATGGACTGCCGTCCGTTTGGTTTGTCAGAATTACGCTATATTGAATTGTCTCCGGTTGATACTGTTTGGTTGCTCCGGGGGGGAATTAATGTTAAATCATTGTATATAACTATGACAATATTGCATAGGTTATTTATATTCAAAAGATTGGGTAATTGTATTTAAATATTTGGCTATACATAAAAGGCAGATTATTCATTAGTTATCAACTCAGAAATTTTAGTGAAGTAATAAACAGCCATCAAAACACACGGGACAAGCTAGAAACTTTATAGTAAAACTTTACCCTATCAAAACAATTTTAAGTAACTTGGCATCATTGTTCAGAAGATGGAAGATTTATATACCGATCATTATTTTATGCGCATGGCACTCAAGGAGGCACAAAAAGCATTTGAAGTAGGCGAAGTGCCCATAGGTGCTGTGATTGTCGCGCGCAATCAAGTGATTGCACGTGTCCATAACCAGGTACAGATGCTTAATGATGTTACTGCCCACGCCGAAATTCTTGCCATCACTGCGGCAGAACAGGCTTATGGCTCCAAATATCTCAACGACTGCACACTCTATGTCACTGTCGAGCCATGTCCCATGTGTGCCGGAGCTATCAAATGGGCTCAACTGGACAGGCTGGTTTATGGAACGGATGATGAAAAATATGGTTTTATGAAATTTGGAAAATCAATCCTCCATCCTGCTACCAAAGTCGCTTATGGCGTATGCAGGGAAGAAGCCATGGAGTTGATGCAGCAGTTTTTTGCAGAACGCCGGAAGTCGAATAGTTAAACTTGATTTAATACAAGGTTAAACTATGTTAAAAAAAGGCTTGAACGAGCCTCCCCTGCGTTATCTTTTCAATGTATAAGAGATAAATAACAATATGATTATGACCGGGATTCACAAACATGCGGAGAGCGCTATCATTGGGATGATATTCACAATTCTCATATTCGGTGTCTTTTTGGTAGGATTATCATCCTGTGGCACCTCCGGCTCTCAAAAAAGACCATTTACGGAGCGGTTATATAAAGATAGCGGACTGACTGAAAAGCAATTGGAGCATGTGCAGTTCTATATCGACAGGGACATCATCCTGTACAGGACGATTGGAACCAATCAAAGCTCGGTGGAGGAGGGGAAAATCACTTCACGAGGTGGAAAAAAGGTCCAGGAAATCGTGATCAGACGTGGCACACCCGGCACACTTGTTTTTATGCCGAAAGAGAACAGGCTTGGTATCTCTTTTGATTCCGGCAATGCAAACAATTATTTGATGTTTGGCCCAAACAGTAAAAACAATAATCGCTATTGCCTGCTCGCCAATGAATGGGACAGGAATGAAGGAACTGTGACCTATGGACCAAATTATTGGAAGACACCTGCAGGCAGCGCCTTTGCGACTCTAATAGTTGATTATAAGAATATGCAGAAAACAAATTACTCTTCCAAAAGTCCGGGAGGAAGGGTAGTAAAATAATGATTTTACAAGGCTGAGTTGTCCCCGAGGCTACTGATTTAGTTGGTCGGCATATTCGTCGATATAGTTGGCTCTGGCATCCAGCCAAGTAAGCGCCTTTTGAAGATCATTTTCCAGAATTCCGGAAGAACCTCTTAATCCCCACACCTTATGATCTTCAGCATAAGCTTTATTTATCAGGAGTGAATATTCCTTGACATGTTGCTTTAAGCTTTGGTATTTGTTTTCGCGAAACCATTTCCATCTTTGATAGAATAGTTTTTTGATTTTTGGATCTTTCATGATTCTGCTGAAAAATTTACTGCCCGCAGAGTTTCGGTTTTCATCCAGCAAGGGTTGGGTAGCCAGACTGAGATCATAATGTTGTTCGGTAAAGTCGTTGTATCCCAAAGCCCAGTCAAAATCCCAAATGATGCCCATCCGGTATTTACCACCTGCCTCTTTGTTCATATAGGTACTTTTGGGATGGTTGATTTCAAAATTGGCAGATAATTGATAGACAATCATATAATCTACAAAGGCCTTTTCATCCAGATAGTCCAGGTAATTGTTGTCTGGAAAAGTGGATGAGTAAATCAGCTTTTCAAGGGTTTGAAAGTCATTTTTGATGGTTGCCAATTTTTGTTCCGACATGTCATCAGATTCCGGATACTGAACCATGACAGGTAATTTATATTTATCTGAAATGAATTTCCAATCGTCATCATAATAGACATCCAGCTCTAAAAGTGTACCATCTTTCCCTATATCGATCCTGTCTTTGCCAACTTCCTTGCTCTCCGTCAATACGTACAGTCCCCTGTATTGTCCATTGACGGTCAATTCTACCGGAAAAATGTGATTGGTGAAGGGCATATCCAGTAAGTGGGCAGTTTGATAGGGCACGGAGTTATAAAGCATGGACCCATCCATATATTCAGCCAGCAGAATCCATTTTTTGTATGGAGAAAGCCCAAAAATAGATGCCGCCTTGTCCAGATTGATCTTGTACGGCTTTTTGGGAAGTGACCAACTATAATTGCCCCTTCCGGCGATTTTTGTGCCGGATCGTAAGTCTTCAAAAATTCCTTTTCCATCAATGAATATTTCGGCTTTTTTGTAATCCTTTGAATCGATATCCGTACTGTCATTGACGTTGACGAAAATATGCGGGATTTGAATTTCCGTGTTTTGATTTGGATTCTGTGGGTTCTGTGTGTCCTTATTGCAGGAAATAACAAAAAAGGCAGGAATTATAAAAAGAAATAATCTTAAATTTTTCACGGACAAATGTTGGAATTTTATTAAAGAATGGTTGTGAATGCTGCATTGCTGATGCGTCATAGTCAGGCGGATACTAATTTTATGCCAAAAGTAATTAAATAATCGTACATCAGGTCTTCATCTTAGTTGGATCATTTCATCAAAATTCTGCACTTAGAAATTGGAAAAATCATCGAGAGCGAAGTTTGTATTTCCTTGGAAGGCCATGAATAGGGTTTTTTAATTGTCTCCAAGGTTTTGTCGCGTGAAAATATACAGATTTTTAAATTACCGAATATTTTCTATTCCGAATATTTATTTTCAGAAACAATTTTTTCATTTTCATCATATTCAACCCATGTACCAGCGGGCATTCCATTCTTATAAGACCTGGAATATTTCTTTTTCCCCGATTGATAAAAACCTTCCGACAAACCATTCTTCAGGTCGTTTGAAAACATTGTTTTTGTTTTGATGTTTCCGCTGATATAATAATCTGATGCTTCTCCATCTAGTTTACCGTCTTTATAATGCTTTTCTTCCTTTAGTTCTCCATTTTCGTAATAGCTACTCCATTTATTTGTCAGGTTTCCATTTTGGAGAAATGCTTCAATTTGCTTTTCACCGGACTCATAGAAATATTCTGTTTTACCATTAGCCTGACCGTTTTTGTAAGTTATTTTTCCTTTGAGGTTCCCACTTTGATAATAAGCAATAAGCTCTCCTTCGGTTTTACCATCTTTATAAAACTTTTCTTCCTTAAGCTGTCCGTTTTCATAATACGTGGTCCATTTATTTACCTTATTTCCATTTTGGTATAATCCTGCAGTTCGCTTTACTCCTGATTCATAAAAAGATTCTGCCGTTCCATTTTCCCTTCCATTTTCATAATTTATTTTTCCTTTAATGTTTCCGTTTCCAAAATAAGCTATAAGCTCTCCATCGAGTTCATCATTTTTATAATTTGATATATTTTCAATTTGACCATTTTCATAATACGTGGTCCATTTGCTTGCCTTGTTCCCATGTTGGTAGAATCCTTCAGTTTTCTTTTTGCCGGATTCGTAGAAATGTTCTGCTTGACCATTTGCCTGACCATTTTGATAGGTGATTTTATTTTTGATATTTCCGTTTTCATAATAAGCTATAAGGTCTCCTTCGATTTTACCATTTTGATATTGGGCCACTCCTTGAATCTGTCCGCTTATGTAGTAACTGTTCCATTTATTCACCATTTTTCCATTTTGAAGGAATCCTTCGGTTTGCTTTTCACCGGAATCATAGAAATATTCTGCTTTGCCATTAACCTGACCATTTTCATAAGCTACTTTTATTTTAATGTTTCCGTTTTCATAGTAAGACAAGCTTTCTCCTACTGGTTCACCATTTTGAAAATACTTGACTTCCTTCGGTTGACCATTTTCATAATACCAGGAACATTTTCCCTGAAGTATCTCAGGATCAATAGAAAGAAATTGGCCTTCCATTTGTATCCTTCCTGATTTATAAAAGTCTTTTGCTATTCCGTCAGGTTTTCCATTTTTGAAGGAGATTTCTCTATAATACTCTACACTGTCTTTTTCCGTTGTTTCTTCCCAATAACTATCATACCAAATAATCCATTTGCCTTCTCTTTGCCCGTCAACAACTTGATTGGGGGCCATCGTTGGAATATCCTGAGAAAAGAGAGATAAAGGGAAAGCTATAATCAGGATTAAGGTCAAATGATACTGAATAGAAAATCTCATGTTGCAAGAATTATATTTCGAAAGGTAATAAAAGTTTATACCTTCAAATCCATTGATTTGCCAGAATGAACTATTGTGTTCAATAAAGAATGCCGGAATGTTTAGTCTTTGGATAAATTTATTGGCAAATAGTTGCTATAACTCAGCGATACCCTCAAGCATGGGCACAAAGAAGGCGCTGTGTTTTTCTTCCAGCGTATAGGTACTGTTGGACGTTTTAGTGAGCAGCATCATCTTTTGGTCCCTGTTATTTCCCTTTGGCAATACCATCAACCCGCCGATGACAAGTTGATCGATCAGATCATAAGGCAACTCACCGGGTGCGGCGGTTATAATTATCTTGTCAAATAATGCATGTTGCGGCAGCCCTTTGAATCCATCTGTCAGAAAGCATTTGATATGGGAATAGTCGATTTGTTCAAGTTTATTGACAGTTTTGTGGTAAAGACCTTCCTGGCGTTCGATTGTATATACGCGGGCTCCCATTTCTGCCAGGATGCAAGCTTGAAATCCTGACCCTGTGCCTATCTCAAGGATTTTATCCCTTTTCCTGACATTGAGCAATTGACTTTGAAGTGCTACGGTATATGGTTGTGAGATGGTCTGTCGATAACCTATCGGCAGGGGTCTGTCTTGATAGGCCAGTTCTTCGAAAGCCTTGTCCAGAAAGAAATGTCTGGGCACCTTGTCGAATGCCGAAAGCACCGATTCACTTGTAATCCCTTTACGCTTGAGTTCATTTAGCAGTTTCTTCCTGAGGCCTTTATGCCTGTAGTCATCTATGAGAGTAATCTTCTTGTACATATTACTGCAAAGTTAAATATGTAAAATGAAAAAAGCTAACTTATTGTAAAATAAATTAGCTTTTTTGCCAAAAATTATACTTAAAAGGATCAGATTGCCAGTGCTTCTTTCTCTGACAGGTTACGACGGATATTGATCAAGGCGTAACGCATCCTGCCAAGTGCAGTGTTAATGCTCACTCTGGTGACCTGGCTGATTTCCTTGAAACTCATGTCGGCATAATGGCGAAGGATGATGACTTCCCTTTGCTCCGGTGGTAGGGCATCAATCAATTTTCGCAGTTTTTCATGACTTTGGCTTTTGATGATGGCCTGTTCGTGACTGTCTTCGGATACGGACAACACATCGAAGATATCGAAACTCTCTGTGGAATTGAATATTGAACGCCTTTTTGCTCTTCTGAAATTATCCACACAGAGATTGTAGGCGATGCGTACGGCCCATTGTACAAATTTGCCTTCGTGGTTGTATCTTCCTTTGCGCAATGTATCGATGATCTTGATGAATACCTCCTGAAAGATATCCTCAGCCTGATGCTCATCTTTTACAAACATGTAAATAGTAGTATAAATCTTACTCTTATGCCTTTGAAGCAATTCTTCAAATGCACGCTCGTTTCCATCTAGGTACAATTGGATTAGTTCCTGATCGCAGATTGATTGTAATTGCATAATTTTTACTTTTTATACTTAGGATAATGGATTGTTGAAAAGTAAAAACTATGCTTATAGGCTGGTCAAATATTTTTTTAAACGAAATAAATCTTAATGATAATTACACTTCAAAGATATATTATATTTTTTATCCCTATTCTCTTTAACACAATTTTAACTTAAAAAAATTATCCATCATTTTAGAAAGCTAATGTTTACAATGGTTTTGAGAGTTTGAATGCATACACTTTTTTTTACATACAAAGATTGTTCGACGTCTTTTTTTATTTTTTTAACATATTTATGAATCATATTCACGGTTGTGAGGGCCATATTCCTTCGTTTTTGATGTCCCGACATCCTGAATGCTAATTTCTTGGATGCTGCAATTAGGGAGACCAATGCTCCAGCCCTTTCTTTTCTATAGAACCGCGATTTTTACAGTGGTAATGAATTCTGAAAGCAAAGTCGGGAACTGAATGCTGGTGTAATTCGTTTGAGGAAAATTGCAATGATTCTAATCATAAGCAATCCCGAATAAAGAAATTTATAGATACCATGAGATATCCTGTCGATGTATATTTTGATTTTGGCAATGACCTTGCCTCATTGAACGGGGGTATTGATATATATATGAGTCAGGCGGACCATGGAAGGTTGGTTGCTATTGCTGCTTGTCTTCCTCTCATTGATGAGATCGCAATCAGCGCTGACGGGAAGGAAGATCTTTTGACTGAAATGACCTATAATGTATATAATCATTTGAAGCTGCATATCATGACTTCGGAGATATACTGGGAGTTGACGTGTAATGACCAAGGTATGTCTATGTACGAATATGCCATGCAAATGCCCGACATCCACGAATATTTGGGATCGCTGAGCAATGACCTGGCTATTACGGAGGTGAAGATTGATCCGATGACCCGTCGTTTGGTAATGGATTATAAGATGGAGTTGATTGAGTGGATTGTCGATAGGTTTGACAAGGCAGCGACGATTGTCAACAGTCATCACAAGACCCCGGACTCTCTTATACAATTTTTGGAGAAGAAAGGATTGGAAGTGCCGAAAGAGGATTTGGATAGGTTTTTCAATGAAGATGAATGATATAAGGGTCGCTGTGCAATGATTATACTGAAAACGTTGAATAATCCACTTATACTTTTGCGCGAAACATAGCCGGACTCAGCTGTTGTGAATTCATTTGCCTTACAAATTGACAGAATGGAGCTTTTATCCTTTTCTGGACTTCAACATTTCGGCGATACCGAGGAGTAGATTTCGGCCGTTGGGATTGATACTCAGCTTATCCAGTTGCTTGTAGGCAAGGTTAAAATAAGAATCAATTTCCTTCTCTACGGTAGTAAAAAGATCAAGAGACTCCATCAGCGTTGTCATACGGCTGACCTTAACTTCAGCATTTATGTTGTCATTATTCAGGAGGCCGAGAATTTCCTTTTTATCTTGTTCGGATGCTATCTCCAGTGCCTTGCAGATCAGGATGGTTTTCTTTTTGCGGAGAATGTCGCCGCCTTTAACCTTTCCTACATTAAAACTATCGCCTTTCAAGTCCAGCAAATCATCCTGAATTTGAAAGGCGATGCCCAGGTTTTCTCCGTAGTGATAAAGTGGCATGGTTGCTTCTTCGCCCAAGCCGGCTATCATGGCGCCGATTTGTAGTGCCATCCCAAGGAATACGGCTGTTTTCAATCTGATCATCTCAATATATGCCTCAGATGATATGACGTCCTTTTGTTCAAATTCCATATCCATCTGCTGGCCGATACATATTTCCATGGCGGTCTTGCTAAAAAGCTTTAGTACTTCTATTGAATTATCCGGTTTGCAATCGTTGAGGATATATTGGTAAGCAAGAATGGCCATGGCATCACCGGAAAGAATGGCGCTATTGAGCCCGAATTTTTCATGAACGGTAGCCTGGCCACGTCTGATGGATGCCTCATCCATGATATCGTCGTGCATAAGGGTGAAATTATGGAATACTTCCAAGCCGTGCGCAGTATGCAGGCAATGGTCGATATTGTCATCGTACAGATGATAACCGATGAGTGCCAGCAATGGCCTTACCTTCTTACTTTTCAGCCCTAACAGATATTCGATAGGCTCGAACAACCCTGGATAATTGGCTTCGTACTTATTTTCGGAGGTAAACTGATGATATGCCTCGATTAATTCAGATATTTCCATGGCTGTAAAGTAAATAAAAAAAGGCCGAATCATCTTCAGCCTTCTTATTTTTTCACATCTTTTTCAGTCAATCACCAAAATGGATTGCTTTCAATGATGGTATTTGTTGAGAAATCAGAAACAATCCGCATCAGCGGCGCCCATTCCCTGATAAATGACGTTGGAGACATTGATCTTTCCTTCTTTTTCGTTGATGTTTCCGGTGATCATGATAAACTGAAGCTTATAGTTTTCGCCCAGGTCGTGATCTTTGAAAGATTTGACGATAAAGCCGTTGGGATCGACGACTTTCAATTCAAGGCCGTTATAGCAAGTGACAGCTTTGAATCCTTCGCCAACCTTGGATACTTTACACTTGTATGGGGGTTGAGACAGGAATTTGTCTTTTGCTTCTTTTTCCAGACTGATGATCTGTGCATCCCTTCCCGGTATGTTGTCGACCTTTTCAAATTTCATATTCATTTTGCCGCGATCATCGCCATTCTTTTCAATAACACTTTTCAAGGTTGTAGTGATTTTGTCACCTTCGAAATAGTATTTAAGAAGGGCCATGCCATCATTACCTGAGCTTCTTGACTCGGCATAGATGATGTGATCATCCTTGTAAATAACTTTCAGTGCATTCATTTCAAAATTTGAATATATGATATTCGTCTGAATGATTGAATTGTTCTTACCTCCGAGTGATATAGATTTGTACTTAGGATCATTTTGGATATCTTTCATATCGGCACGCATCCCTTTCTGAATTGTTCGTACATATTCATCGATAGAAGCCACGTTGCCCGGTAGTACTTCCTTTTTCTGCATTGTGTCCACAGATCCGACTCTTTTTAGATTGCTCAAATCAGAACTGTCGGCATCTACGCTTTTTTTATTGGAGTTGCAAGATGCTAAGAGCAAGGTAAACATTGCAAGTCCGGCAAATTTTAATTTAAAATTCATGAGAAATATTTATAAGATTATTGAGTAATGTTAACGCCTTCGAGTGTGAGAAGTAATTCTCCGCCGGCATACAATTTCAGGATTTGTCCGGAAATTTCATAAGAATTTACCTTTTCCAGAATACCCAGGATTCTTGTCTCCTGATCGATATTCGGACAAGTCATTTTTGTAGAGGCCAATTGTGAAAACATGATTTTGGAAGTGCCTTTCTCGCTTTTGTATGTTCCGTTGAAGTTGTTACAACCTACATTTCCTGTGATGGTACCTTCCCCTTTTTTGCTAGGGAGTGAGAGTTCGATATATCTTGCAGTTTGTGTGCTGGTAGCCATAGACTCTCTGATTTTGATCACAGTCCATTTAGTGCCGGTCAAAAACAAATCATTGCTATTTTTTGCTTTTTTGCTTGTGTTGCACGAGAATAGCATAAGAATGCCCGCTAAAAAAAGAATGTTTTTCATATCGTTTTTATTTTTTTCAAAAGTTGGCGCAAAGTTGAGAAGATTTCTACAGATTAAGAAATATATTCCATTTTTTTATTATACAATCAAACGTAGGCTACACGGTTGTTTGGGCTCTATTTGCTTAACTTTAACAAGGCCGGAGCGAGTTTTTTGTGCAATTGAATCCCTTCAGACCATTAACTGAGCATCGTTTTTGAGAAATTCGGTCAGCTTTTTTTCGGATTTATCATATAGCATACCTCGAATTCCGGCATCCACCGAGCCATTGACATTTTCTACATTGTCATCTATAAATAACGTTTCATTGGCCGAAATATTGGATTGCATCAAGACATGGTCAAAACATTGTCTGTCCGGTTTTCTAAGGCCGATCATGTGAGAGTAAAATATTTGATTGAACCAGCCATGATACCATTGATTGTATATTGACTCATGTATAAGATACTTGTCCAGCCATTGGATGTGTGTTTCGTTGGTGTTGCTTAGGATAAAGAGATTGTAATTCTTTGATAAGCTGCCCAGCAATGCAGGTATTTCCGGTTGCATACCGATGAGCATGGCATTCCAGGCAGGCAGCATATCATTGATGATGGCTTTCTTAGTAGATATCCGTGTGAGGTAGTTGAAGAACACGACGTAGGGAATTTTCCCCGTTTCAAACTTCAGGAATATTTCTCCGTGCTCCATCAGTTCACGATTGACATCCAGGCCTGTAATTTCCGAAAGCCTGCCGGTAGTCAGGGAATAATCAATGTCTAACAGGACATTGCCGAGATCGAAAATGATATTTTTAATACTTCCCATTGTATCAATGAATGCCGCTCAGGTTGTGGGTATGTCAAAAAGGAAAAAGGGTTTTGAAAGTGATTCAAAACCCTTTGAGGGGTGGGCCCACCAGGACTTGAACCTGGGACCCCCTGATTATGAGTCAGGTGCTACTAACCAACTGAGCTATAGGCCCTCAATCCGAAAATTGTGGTGCAAATGTATATAAAAATATTTTTTGGAGACAAATTTCTTGCCTTTTATAAATAATTTCTTAAACTATAATATATAATTAGCATATTATCAATCATTTGGTTTCATAGATTCCCAAATCATTTCGGCTACATCCATTATTTTTACTTCATCCTGTTTTTCTTTTGCTTTCATGCCGTCAGTCATCATGACATTGCAATAAGAGCAATTGACTGCGACTATGGATGCGCCTGTATCGATGGCTTCTTCAGCTCGCTCAGTGTTGATGCGTTTATCTCCGGGCTCGTCCTCCTTAAACATCTGAGCGCCTCCTGCACCGCAGCACAAGCCGTTTTCGCGATTTCTTCCCATTTCCACGAGATCGATGTCGAGTGCCTTGATCAGATCTCTTGGCGCTTCGTATTCGCCATTGATGCGGCCCATGTAGCATGAGTCATGGTAAGTGATCTTTTGGCCATTGAATGCGCCACCTTCTATTTTCAATCGACCTTCCTGTATCAGCTGGTTGAGATATTGGGTATGGTGCAGGACCTCATAAGTTCCGCCCAAAGCCGGATATTCATTTTTGATGGTGTTGAAGCAATGAGGGCAGGTAGTAACAATCTTTTTAATACCGTAACCATTCAAAACCTGAATATTTTGGTTGGCAAGCATCTGGAAGATAAATTCATTCCCAGCTCGCCTTGCCGGGTCACCGGTGCAAGACTCTTCTTTTCCTAAGATTGCAAAATCAACACCGATGGAATTCAATATTTGGGAAAATGCGGCAGAAACTCGCTGGGCACGGGCATCATAACTACCCAGACAACCGACCCAAAATAAAACTTCAGGGCTGCGTCCCTCAGCAGCAAGTTCCGCCATAGTATTTATTTTCATATATTCTTTTTTTTAAATTAATTCTTTGGTCCAAGCATCCCTCTCCACAGACATCTGCCATGGACTCCCATTGTTTTCAAGGGCTGTGTACATCGGCACCCAATCCGGCGGCCCGGAACTTTGGGTCAATATTTCATAACGTCTTAGTTGAAGGATGATTTCCAGTGGATTGATGAGGACAGGACATGCTTCAACACAGGCATTGCAGGTTGTACAGGCTCTGATTTCCTCTTTTTCAATGTAACTGAACAAGTCTCTGCCATCGTTGAACTGGATCTTGTTGTCGATTTCACCTTCCATAGAATGGAAATCGGGATCATCCAGCTTGTGGCCCACTTCTTCCATCCGGTCACGGACATTCATCATTATCTTGCGTGGAGACAATTTTTTTCCGGTGAGGTTAGCCGGGCAGACTGCGGTACACCGTCCACACTCGGTACAGGAATAAGCGTCCAGCAGGTTCTTTTGGGTCAACTGGAAAATATCGTGTACACCGAAATCGGCCAATGTTTCTTTTGGCGGGTGATTCATCGGTGTCTCCATCATATTCTTTACTTCGGCCTCGATGGACTCTATATTGATCATCCTGCCACGAGGGTTGTCCGACGATAGATATGTATTGGGAAATGCCAGCAATATGTGCAGGTGCTTTGATGTAGGCAGGTAGAGAATAAATCCGAATACGACCAATACATGCAGCCACCAGCCAAAGCCGCCGATGACGTGAAGAAAGAATTCGGGCATGCCACCAAACAACATTGGCCCTAACCAGCTGGTTATCAAAAAGAATCCTGTAGAAGGGTATTCGGTTGGGAATTTGGTCTCCAATGTTTTATCTGCGCCGTTAAGACAAAAGATGCCGGTGATGAGCAGAATCTCTCCAATCAGAATCAGGTTGGCGTCCGTCCTTGCCCATCCTGCAAGATCCTTACTGGTAAAGCGTGGGATCCTAAGCAAATTACGCCTGGACAAAAAGGCGATCGTAGCAATAAATGCCAGTACTGACAATAACTCGATGAAACTGATCATAAATGGATAAAATCCACCTAGAAAGTGGGATAATATCCTGTGACTTCCTGTAATGCCATCTATAATCTGCTCAAGTAGATCAAACTGTGTGATGACGAATGCTACATAAATAAATAAATGTAAAACCGCCGGTAAAGGGCGTTTGAACATCTTTTGCTGGCCGAATGCAACAAGAATCATGCGACGCAATCCGCCCTTGTTATTGATTGGTTCATCGGTCCTGCCGAGCCGGATATTCCTGATTACCTTGCCATAACGCTTTACGGCCTCCTTGAACACCCAGACCAGGAGAATTAAAAAAAGTATCTGAGAAATGATCATCACCTTTAAATCTTTTATAATTTTATCCTTTCCAAAAGTAAATATAATGCAAATATTGAATACACTCCAAATGAATCAAAAGATCAAAAGGATTTCTTTTGAAATTCTGGAGCGGAATCTTGACGAGAAGGAGATTAATTTTATTGGTATCAACAATAGTGGCTATGCCTTAGCGCAGTTGCTGTCAGATACGCTCAATGGATTGGAGTATAGTAATCTGAGGTCCTCTGTAACACGGATTCGAGTGAAAGCTGATAAGCCGACTGCCTCAGATATATATTTAGAAGGGCGGGATGTCAGTGAATTGGACAATAAGTGTCTCATATTGGTGGATGATGTGGCCAATACAGGCAGGACATTGTTTTATGCCTTCCAGCCTTTGTTGAGGATCATCCCACGCAAGCTGGAAGTGGCTGTCATGGTGGACAGAAAACATAAGTTGTTCCCTGTCCACGTTGACTATGTCGGCATTTCACTTGCCACCACCTTGAAGGAAAATATCAGGGTGGACCTGTCAGATGTCAAGCATATGACGACCTCACTCAGTTGAATGATATTCATATTTTCCTTCAATGTTCGAAGGATGAAGTGTGGCGCCCCATCAGATTTTGCTTCATGTGAGCCAGTAAACCATTGACGGAAGGCGGTTTGCCGTGATGTAATTCATATTTGTTCGCCTCAGCGTTTGATGGTTGATTCATCATTTCATTGGATTTTTCAAAGATTTTATCAATAGCATCCAGATTGGATTGGTGCATGGCATCAGAATACTTTCGCGCTTCACTATATTTTTTCTCAAAAACTTCCCTGTCAAGGTTAAGCAGATATCCTTCTTCCAGTACGAGTCGCTGATTATAAACCTTTGTATTCAATAATAACTTGCTTAGTACTGGTGCCAACTCAATCAACATAATGATGGAAAGCAATAGTATATAACGCCATCTGAGCGCTGCATTGGACTCGATCAAGTGCTGAAGGGCTTCGATGCGTGCCAGGAAGCCATCGTTTTCGGTTGCGTCAAATGCGGCTATGCGTTTATTCTGAATTGCTGTCAGGGTATCGATATCTGAATTGATTTTGCTGAGCAGAGGAGCGGCTGATGCTTCCCATCGAGCGGTTTCGGTTGTTGCCGCATCATATTCTGCCTTTTTGGCACGGGCGATGGAGGCAATACCTACCTTGCCGGTTCCACCGCTGCCATCGGTTTCAGCGAGATAGGAATTTCTTAAAGCGACTATTTGACTGTCCAGTGAGGCCCGGATGCCGGCCAGAGAGTCCCTTTGGTCGATGAGCGGCTTTAGCTGAGGCTGTATAGAACGGTTGATCTCCGCTACAGTGGCCTGTTTTCGGACTTCACAATCCAGGGCCAGCTGAACATTGATATCTTTTCTGAATAAATACAATAACGCCGGTTGGGCCATGAATGCCCCCAAGCAAAGAGCAAGAGCTACACGAAAAGCTATCGCACCTGTCTTGCTTCCTTCGCCTGAGCCTTGAAGGCCGGCTATGAGGACTCTGTCGATGGTCAGTACTATACCGCCCATCAAGATGCCGCCGGATAGCATGATCAGGGTGCTGTCCGTCACAGTGTGGAAAAAATAAGTCCACGCAGCCGTTGCAAACAGCCAGGTAAACATGATGGAAAGGCCTATCAGGCTGAATTTTCGTTGCTCTGACCGATTTCCTTCCAACAATTGGGCATCAGCGGATGCGAGCCACCACAGAAACTTATCTGAGGTGGAAGTTTTGTTTTCTTCCATATAATTTAAAAGGTTGATAAATAAATAGGGTAGAGGAGGCTTGTCGCGAGTGGATATTTTTGATTTAATAACGAATAATTATTCTAAAATGATATTTTGGATTATAGATCATTTGAGAAAGTGGCCTGAAGCCGAAAGGAAAAAATCGGCTTATGATTCCATTGCAAATTACATGCAAAACACCCACAATACTCCATTTGATTGGGTATTGCAGGTGTCGGATATAACAATTCAGATCCAAATCATTCGTCGCAATTAGTACAGAAAAGCCCTTTAGTACCCATCTCAAGGATTTCATTCTTTTCAAAACGCCAATCTCCGTTGATTTTGTCCTTGTCGAAGCGGATAGAATCATCGTAATCATTGACACTATCATTAAATGAAGCTCTTGAACCAGTGGGTAGCAGTATTGTCACGGAAATTTCAGGGTTGTATGCATTATCGTTTTTGCGTATGAAGCCAGTGCTGGAAAGGATAATGTCACTATTATTTTGGCGAAGGTCGTATATTCCATCCATTCTGTCTGTAGCAATCGGTGACTTTCCGTAAAATTTGAGTTTTCTGATGATGTGTATCTGGTCGTCACTACTCTGATCAACATTCAGGTTTATTTTATCGAATTTCAATGATTGGCCTGCAGGATTCATGATTTTGTCGAAAGAGACAGAAAGTACATTGTCTTTAGGTATGGAGAATGTGATTTCTTTTTCTGTGCTTTGCAGGACTGCCATGGACGGGATTTCATCCTGATCCAGATATTCATAATCACGGGCACTTATGACCGCCGAAAGTTCCTCATGAGTGCAGTCAGTGCAAACCAGACCTTTTTCGGTCATTCTGTATGTCTTGCCAGCAATCAACTTCCAACCATCCGGCATTGCTGAATCATCGTATTTTACATCGGCCAATTGCCATTTTAGGCTCTCCGGAATAGTAACCGATTTGCCTACCGGGATGTACAGGTCCACTTCTACTTGTTGGAATCGGTATTTACAATCCGGTTGGATCGTAAAGAATGTAGGAATCTCAAGGGTATGCCCATCGGCCGGGTAAATCGAATAATTGACACAGTCGGCGTTTTTTCTTGCATCCTGACTATCCTTACCCCGTGATGTTATCCGCTTTGTGACCGACCAAATAGGGTTGGAGGCAGGGTAAATATTGACTTTGACATTGTTTCCAATTTCCAGCTGATTGTCATTGCCCAATTCCATATCCCCAAACATGATGCGGCCATTCCTATCATCTGGGACTATCGTTGAAATATTCACAAGATCTTCCTTCAAGCCTCCCAGATCTTGTTTAGCTTCATTTGCCCCATAGCTCTTGAATTCTTTGAAAGTAATTGCGCCCAGGAAGATGAAACAAATCAGGTTGGAAAGCCAAAAAACGGATAGGCCTTGTCGGATGCTTCGATGCACAGGCGTCCTGAAAAATATCTTCAAAATCCAGAAGGTGCCGAAGATGACGGGTACTGCAAAAATGGCTACGCTATTGACCGTGGTAAGAAAGTTGATGATCGGTGACGTGCTGCTTATGTAACCAAGTAATGGGAATGCCAGGATATAGCTCACTACCATGGCAATCCAGATGATGATGAAAATAATGGTGAATATACCGCCGATGATCAGGCCGAATGGCTTCAAAATGCTCACAAGGCGGGCCGTACCTGTTTTGAGGGTTTCTTCAAGATCGATGGTTGGACGGTCGGCCCTAAAAGACTTTTTTCCCTTACCACTGAATTGCTGTGAAATATCCTGAGCAAAGTCTGTAACTTGGTTGGAGAAGTGCTTGATCTCAGTTTCAAGGAAATCGGCGATATTATGGATGTTGATTTCCTCTCCTTTCATTGCCAGATAATCAGCCGATGTCTTGGCAGGCGGGACGAAGATCCACATGATGATATACAGAGGTATGCCGAATCCGCCTGAAGAAGCCAGGATGATGAAGAAAAATCGAACCCAGTTGACGTTCTTGATGCCCAGATAGGCTGCCAGTCCAGAACATACCCCTCCCAATTTCTTGTCGGCCATATTTCGGAACAGCCTGCGAGTGCGATTCGTTGTGGTTGAGGAGCCGATGCTTTCCCCATCCATATCTTCGCCTGAGAGATCGATGGATTCCGCCCCAAATTCCTCTGGTCTGCCCATGATCTTGATGATGTGCTCCACGTCAGCAATGGTTACAATGACCTTGTTTGAAATTCTTTCCTGTAGGAGTTCGCCAAGTCTTGACTCTATGTCGGACATGATTTCCTGATAGCTATCTGAAACAGCAAAGTGATTTTTGATGGCATTGAGGTAACGATCCATGAGGCTATACGCGTCGTCATCCATTGTGAACGGGAAGCCACCGAGGTTTATATTAATTGTCTTGTTCATGATCTAGTTTGTTTATTGGTTGTTTGAGAAACGACTTTTACCAGTTGATTCCAGCTTTCAAGCAATTCAGTAAGTAATTCTTCGCCTGCCGGGGTGATTCGATAGTATTTACGGGGAGGTCCACTTGTGCTTTCGCGCCAGGTGTAATCCAACAGGCCACCGTTTTTGAGTCGGGTCAGCAGGGGATAGACGGTGCCTTCCACCACCACGAGTTCGTTTTCCTTAAGTTTGTTGATGATGTCGGAAGTATATAGCTCTTCGCCGCTGATGATGCCGAGGATACACATTTCCAGGACGCCTTTACGCATCTGGGCTTTTGTATTCTCTGCCTTTAGCGTTTCGCGGTCCGGCATTTCCTTTTCACTCATATCTTTGAATAGATTTTCTGATGAATAAATATTGAGAGCATTGGATACTGAACATCCAAGGTCTGCAATAACAACACAAATATATGGTATTATGTATTACTTAGTACTATCTTTAAGATAATAATTTGTAAAAGATAGATTAATGTTATGGAAAAGTCGATGAAAAGCAGGGAGGTAGTTGAAAACTAGGGGAGGGGCCGAAGTAATGGATAAAAATTGCCGGTAATGTGTTTTATTCCTTGTCAATGTTGTGGCAAAAAGTTTATGGCGCAACAATTCACCTGAACACAATTTTGTGTTAGAATCTAAAGTACGATAGTTTGCAATTATTTGAATATCAGTGATTAAGCCAAAATCAAACGCAACCATATAATTTCCAACAACGGATCCATAGAGTTTCAGGAGTTAATGTGTAAAATTAAATGCATTTTTTAAGTAACTATTCACCTGAAATGAAATAGTACGTACTTTCTTTTTTCTACCACGCCTGTCTCGGCTGTCCAGGGAAATATACAACACGAAAGGCATTTCGTGTTTTGCTACGCAATTTTGTGGTTAAATATAAATTCGGCGTCTCAGGTATTGATAAGTTTTAGAAGGATTATAGTCAAATTGGAGTGAATAGTTACTTTTTTAATATGTTAATTATCAATAATTTGTTTAAAAATAGGTATTTGTATAATGTTATATATCAGCATATTAAGTTATCTCTGAAATTTTAATTAAAAATTAGTGTCTGTAAGAAGAAGCGTCTTTTTTAAACTAATCGATCGTTAGTAGATATCCACTTTCTATTTTAACCGGCAATTCTACCACTGGTATAGCGATTTTACCTATGGTCTTATGTTGTTCGCATCTTTTTTGCTTCAAGGAATGTATTTTGTATTTAATAATATATATAAATATGAATATAAAATATTTATGATAAACATTCGCGCCTTATATAAAGACTTTCAAACATTTTTTGGCGAATATATAACTGATTGTCTGTTTGTTGTGAATATTCTTGCAAGCACTATTTAATAGTAGGCGGATGTTACCTTATGGCTATTATGGGTATGATTAAAGGATTGGGAACT
>WBZR01000816.1_pt1 | contig 45414 bp, 39 predicted proteins | sample 5204231 | NCBI WGS metagenome assembly WBZR01 (sample SAMN12412403, study PRJNA552823) | activated sludge metagenome | isolation source: activated sludge from anammox sidestream of wastewater treatment plant... | place: USA: Virginia | collected 2017-08 | reverse complement strand
ATTGGCTGTCGTGGTCAGATACCGCACGGTCCCTGGCCCATCGTAGCCGAAATAATGCACCGTGCCGTTTCGGTCCTGGCTGATGAGATCAAAGCCAAAGGCGTATCTCACGGTCGGCGTCCCGCCGGCTGTCGACTGCTCTTCCAATACCTGCGCGTCACCGCAGCCGGGCGCGACCGTGGGCAATGCGTTCATCGGCCCGGCCACAAGCAGGCACAGCAGCAGACTCAGGATGCGGAAAGGCACGGTCACGATGGCCGCGAGGGTAGCGAAGCGGCGGCGGACAGGAAAGCCATCACTCGCTCGGGACTTTGACGACGCGGTGGAAAATGGCCGGCCAGCGGGTGCGGGGAAAAGGCGAGCGCACGCTGTGGCCCGGATGACCCGCAGCGGCAGGAGGGAGCGCGAGGGCTGTGGCACAGGCGCCTGCCTGTGCGTGCCGCACGCAGACAGGCGGGTGGCCGACCTGCTATCGAGCCGGCCTGAGGCGAGCTAAATTCCTTCACACCTTTTGGCGGGACACCGAAGTCACTCTGGGGGCTGCCAGTAATCCTTTCGGAAAATAATCACTCCGGTTACGCCCTGGTTCTTGGTTACGTTGCAACCAACGTAGTAAGGCCACATCTCACCGCATACGAACCTGACAAAACCCTCCCCCTCAGCGGACAGATTTGAGAACTCGGGTTGCCCAAGAAGTTGTTGAACCTCGGGCAGGGACATGCCCGCCCTCACCGGTAGCTTGATTGTTTCGAGGATTCTTTTTCCAACTTCGGGAGGACACTCTTCCCGAAAATCAAGTGCAACCTCCGCAGTCATGCGTGGCTCATCAGGCCGCCAAGCGAAATACGTGAATGCCAAGCCTTCAGTTGCAGCGGGGCCAATCGCACATTCCGTGGAGCCGGATTCATCAAGGAACAGTCGCACGCCTTCAGGAAAGTAGTCCCGAATACTAAGTTTGCTGAAGTCTTGAAAGGAGACGAGTTCCATATTTCTAAGGTCCGTATTTTTGACCGTAGAGTTGCTCCCAAAGAGCAGCACCTCCGGCGTGTGGAGCACCGCCGAGGCCAGGTGGGCCTGACCCGGTTTGATGGACACCTTGGAGGGGCGGTGCGCATGGGTGTTTTAGTTTAGTTGGAGTTCAAAGTCCACAGGGCTCTGGTAACCGAGGGCGCTGTGGCGCCGCTCCCGGTTGTAATACTGTTCGGCGTAACTGAAAAAATCCAGTTGGGCTTCAGCCCGCTGGTCGTAGCCGCCCGCTTCCTCAGCCAGCCCCACGCACTCGCGTTTGTAGGTGGCCATGAAGCTTTCCATCGCGGCGTTGTCATAGGGATTGCCTGCCCGGCTCATGCTCAACTCCAGTCCCGCCGCCACGATCAGCGAGCGGTATTCCGCACTGGCGTATTGCACGCCCCGGTCGCTGTGATGCAGCAGGCCACGGGGCGGCTGCCGATGTTTCAGCGCCATGCGCAGCGCGGCGACGACCAGACACGCCTGCAACGTCGGGCCCGCACTCCAGCCGACCACGCGCCGGCTCCACAGATCCACGATCACCGCCACATACAACCAGCCTTCCCGGGTGGCGACGTAGGTCAGGTCGCTGACCCAGATTTGATTGGGACCGCTGGGCGCGGGCGCTTGCGCCAGCCGGTTGGGCGCCGTCGGCTGGTCGTGGTCGCTGTCGGTGGTGCGCGGCACAAAACGCTTGGGACAACGTCCGCGCAGGCCGACGGCCCGCATCAAGCGGGCGATCCGTTTCTGCCCGTGGCGTTGACCTTAAACGGCCAGTTCACGCTGGATGCGTGGGCTGCCATAACGCCCCCGATGCGCCGCATGCACCGCCTGGATTTGGGCCGTCAGGGCCGCATCGGCTTGGGCGCGGGCGCTCGGTTCGGCCTGTTCCCAGGCATGGTAGCCCGAGCGGGTCACGTCAAAAGCGGCGCAGAGTTGCGCGAGCGAATGTTCGGCCTTCATGGCTTGGACACGTTGGTAGCGCTCTTCGGGGGTTCGGTGAAGATGCCCAGCGTTTTTTTTAGTATGTCCCGCTGCTCGCGCACGCGGGCCAGTTCGGCCTTGAGCGCGCGAATCTCCTTGGCGGGGTCGTCCCGCTCGGGCGTGGCATCGCCGTAGTAGCGGCGCTTCCAGTCCTTGAGGCAGGGATAGCTGACGCCCAGTTCACGGGCGATCTGGGTGCCGGGCTTGCCGGTCTTGATCCACAGCTCGACGGCCTGGCGTTTGAAGGCGTCATCGTAGCGTTTGGCTTGCGGCACCGGTGCCGCAGGAGTCGGGTTCTTAGGTTCAGCAGTCTTGGTCTTGTTCATGTGCGCTCTCTGTTAGCGCACCGCCCCCAAGGTGTCCATCAAACCGGGTCAGGCCCACTTCTCCGTGAGCGCGCATCAGTGTGACCGTGCTATCCACGCCGATTTTCGGGCGGATTACTTCGTAAAGCAAAGGCCATGTCATCAGTGGGACGTTGCTGTAATAATTGTCGAAGACATTCCCCAAGATAACGACTCCAACGTGGAAGCCATTGTCCGCTACTCGTTGGCCCGACAACCGTGACAAAATGGAACCCCACGGCGCGTAGAGGTTGAAACTGTATTGCGGTTTCAAACGATAAGCTACGAACAGCGGTCGTCCCCTTGATCGCCTTTGACTGACCTTTTCCGCATACTCAACGCACTGCCCATACTGTTGGAAACCGAGCGCCGGGTCTCGAAGTTCTTTGTATTCCTCCTGCTCCTGATTGGGAATCTGCGGCGGCGCCGTCTCAAATTGAACTTCCCCAACGTCCATGAAATTCATCAGCAGCCACGCCGTAATTCCAATTGATGTCCCGATCTTGTTTAACGCAGTCGCCCTGCCAGCCGAAAGCCCTGCGCCGTGGCTCGCCCGCATGTTCTGCTGCTGGTAATTGGCCACGTTAAGAGTGATCAAATTGTATTCGTGCCCGGAGGGATCGATGTGGTTGACGGGATCATCGGCCCCATAGAGATATTTATGCAGCGACAGCGGATCGCTTTGCGTGCCCTCGAAAGTATCCATCGTCCAGAAGCGGCCAACCTCCGGGTGATAATAGCGGGCGCGCAGGTAGTACATACCCAGAGGCTCGTCCCATTGCTCACCGGCGTAACGGTAGGTGTTGGCCGTGCCTGCTCCGTTACTGGCGATCTGAATCCCGAAGGCGTCGTGCGTGTAGGTGTCGCTCACTACCGGAGGATTGGCTGTCGTCGTCAGATACCGCACGGTCCCTTGCCCATCGTAGCCGAAATAATGCACCGAGCCGTTTCGGTCCTGGCTGATGAGCTCAAGGCCAAAGGCGCATCTCACGGACGGTGTCCCGCCGGCTGTCCTCTGCTCTTCCAACACCTGCGCGTCACCGCAACCGGGCGCGACCATGGGCAATGCGTTCATCGGCCCGGCCACGAGCAGGCACAGCAGCAGACTCAGGATGCGGAAAGGCATCGTCACGATGGCGGCGAGGGTAGCGAAGCGGCGGTTGGCGGGGAAGCACCAGATGACCCGCAGCGGCAGGAGGGAGCGACAGGGCTGTGCGGCAGGCGCCTGCCTGTGCGTGCCGCACGCAGACAGGCGGGTGGCCGACTTCCTCGGCACGGCCTGAGCTAATTCCTTCTCACCGTTTGGCGGGACACCGGTTCTCAGTTCAGTTGTATGACATGGTCAACGACGTTTTCAGGCAGTTGGACGTTGAAGCCCTGCTTGCGTCCGAGGTGGTAGAGCGTCGTGCCGTCCAGAGCCAGAAGCTTGTCCACATCCAACTTAAACTCGCTCTTCCGATAGTAGGCCAGATATGCGAGCAACGTCTTTTCAAACCCAGCAGCGTCGTTTTCGATCAACGCGCGCAGCACGGAGCAAAGCAGTTTTGGACGTTTGGCCTTATCCGCTTCGGCCTTTGCCATGAACCCTTCAACACGCTTGCGCGGCTCACCACGCAGAAAGGTGATCAATGCCCAGCCCCAAGCGGTTTCACCCTTGGCCTTGGCCGCTTCGGGCAACTTGTTCTCCGGCGGATACTCGGCGATTTGACGAACTGCCTTCCAGTCTCCCAAGGCACACGCCCACGGCAGGCTCTGCATCACTTCCTCATACCAAAGACAAAATGGCTTCCAAGCTTCCTGCCCGACTGTGCCGTCTGGTGTCGGCAGCGCCTTCCGCCACTCTCCGTAGAAGTAGTCCAACGCTGCTTGGACTACGAGCCTTGCCGATTCCTTTGATTTGTTTGCATCTCCGTCAACGTAGCATTCGATGGCATAGCAATGAGTTTTCCCGACCAAAAAATAGTAAGATGCATCCTCCGCTGTGCCAGAAGCGATTTCATGCCGTGTGTGCTGAACCGATTCAAGTCGGTTCGTAATCGCACCGGTCCACTTCAATTTTTCTTTGAGAGTCATTGTCATTTTGGAGGCTTTCAGAATGTCTCGCGCCCGATCTCGGACAACTCTTTGACAATAAAACTTGGGTCGTCGATCACGTTTCCAGCCGCATCTATCTGGGTCTTCACGACCATCCCCTTGATTCGTCCTGCGCTGTAGGCGGTTTCAAGTTCTCTTGCCAGTTGCGGGTTATACTCGTCCAACTCCTTGATGGCTCTCTGAACGTTCTTCCGTATCCAGTCTTGGCTCATTTGTGCTGGGTTGCTTCCGGATGCTGCGTTCAGAAGCGGATTAGCCCCAAGTTTTCCTTCGACCACGACAAACAGGTTCCCTTCCCTAAATAGCCCGTCGAATCCGCCGTTGCCCCTGGGTCTGAAACCGCTGGGCAAGTAGCCCTTGGCCCGCGCCACCGCGTTGGCCACCATTTCCCCGGCCTGGCCCTTGGCCGCATTACTGAGTTTGTTGAAATTGCCCAGAAGCTGCTTGATACCGGGAACCTGACCAACCTTGCCGGCGACTTTGCCGAACGGGATGACATCCGCCAGCATCAGGCCGACCGCCATCGGATCGAACGTCCCTGTCGCGATGGATCGGCTGATAAGTTCCGTGCCTTCCTTCAACCACTTCGCGCGGGAGTAGGCCGAGTAGCCATTAAAACCGGTTTGCGCAGCCATCCTAAGGCCATTACCCATAGCGGACAGGAGGCCACCAAGTTGAAACTCGTTACCTGACGGATCCCAACCGTTGACCGGGTTGGCGTGGCAATAGAGGTATTTGCACACACCCGATGCAAAATCGTAGCCGCAACCGCGACTTTCCCGGCGTGTAGCAACGGTTTGATCGAGGTCGGTGGAAGCGGATTTGAGGGGGGCTGAAAAAATTTTCCCGACGCGAGTTTCTGGCCGCGCCAGCGCCCATGCCGGCGTGCTCATCGGCCCGGCCACGAGCAGGCACAGCAGCAGCAAACAGAGGGTGCGGAAAGGCATCGTCACGATGGCGGCGAGGGTAGCGAAGCGGCGGTTGGCGGGGAAGCACCAGATGACCCGCAGCGGCAGCGCGATCCACAATGGCAAGGCGATGGCCATTGGCTCGACGGACCATGGCAACGAGATGCTGACCGGCCACCAGTTGTGGTGTGCGGTCGCTACCGATGTGGATGCCTTGGATCGTGTCGCCGGGCGTTGCTTCATCCAGATCAACCGCAAACAGGGCGCGGGTTCGGAAGGCCGGATTTTTCGCCACCACCTGTCCACTCGAAGAGCCGCTTGGATACATTCCCTCATCGTAGAGCACGACCCACATGTCGCGCGCTTTCGCGCGTTCGATGGCAAACCGCATGAAATGAATCATCGGTTCGCTCAACCAGCCGATGCTTCGCGGCAGTCCGACGCGCGGATGAATGACAAAGGCGTGGACACCGTGCGCCTGAAAATCGGCGAGTTGCCGCTCAATCCCGGCTTCCGAAAGCTCATCGTTCCAGAACCAGAACGGGCAAAACGAAAACTCGCGCGGTGGATTGCGCCACGCGGCGGGGAGCCGGGCGGACGCGCCCCAGGCGGGCATGGTCGTGAGTGCCAGCCCAACCCCCGCGGATCCCACGCGCAGCGCGAACTGGCGGCGGCTCAGGAGAACATTTCCCATGTTTCGTTCGTGAACCCGGATTGATTTTGATTGCTCAATCATCAAGTCCCCCAAAACAGTGAACAAGGTTTCCCACTGCTGAACGCGCAACATGGATGAATGCCCGTTTCATACACCCGCCAAGCCAGCCAAGATGGCTGAACCCATCACAATGCCTGTTCGAATTGAAAGACTGCGACCATTCAAAATCAATCTACAAACGCGCCGGCAAATAGTCGGGCTGCCTCGACCGGCGACCGTGCCGGGCGGCAGTTACCCGGCACAGCGCGGGGACATGGGTGTCGGCGCAGGGTGGAAAAGTGGGTTGCGGCTGTTGGGATTACCGGTTGGTATTGCACCAGCGAGCCGCGCGCAAAGCGCCCACACCCGTCGCCGCCAAGACTCGGGTGGGATGCGCAGCAAATAGACCATTGGAGCGACTTTATTCCGTGCGGTGTGCTGTGGGGCGGTGCGGTCGTGTCTGTCTTGTAACTGCGACGCGTCCGTTCGTTCGCTTCGCTGTCCTGCGGACAACTGCGACGCGTGAACTCGACCGGGATGCCCAGCCGCGCGGCTCAGGCCGGTCGCCACCTCGAGCCGTCGGCGAAGACAGTCGTCTGTTGATAATCGCCCGTAATCAAATCCAGTTCGATCAGCTTGGCGCCTTTGCGCACCTTGTCGCCACCGTAGCCGGAATGGCCCGTGGCCCGGCCATAAACGAGGTCCAGGTGGCCAGTCTTGACGGCGTAGTCGTTCACGTGGTCATGCCCGCAGAAGCAGGCTCTCAATCGCTCATCCTTCGCGAGCACCGGTGCAGCCCGGCCTGTCTCCTTCTCGTGACACACAGCCTCGAAACATACCCCGGGGGTGGTGCCGGCGCGATGAAGGGTTTTCTGTTCGAGCAGTGGAATATGGAAAAAAGCCAGTGCCGGCACCGTGGGAGACTTCGCATCCGCGAGAGCTTCCCTGGAGGCGCGCAGCCAGTCGAGCTGCCACTCACCCAATCCGTAGCGATTGCTGTTCAACACCCAGAGCCGCGCGGCCACGTTGCGATCGCCCCCCCGCCGCACGTCAATCCGATAATCTCCATGCGATGCACCGCCCCGGTACAACGAGCCGCGCGCGGCTTCCAAGGCAGCATGGCCGGCGTCATAATCGTCCAACTGATCGTGATTGCCCCAGCAGAAGGCCCATGGCACTTCCAGTCCTTCCAACTGTTTCAGTGCATGTGCCTGCGTGGCCGCGCCGCGTCCGCCGGGATTGTCATGCCAAAGATCACCGGTGGTGATCACCGCGTCGGGTCGAAAAATCCGCACGTAATCCCGCCACTCCCGCTCCGTCGCCTGGTCGGCTTCAGTGCGCGTCAGCCCCTCCTTCACCCGGCCGAAGAAGTGGTTGTCGGTAAACTGGAGCAGCCGCAAACCGGCAGCGCCCCCCAGATCCAGTGTGGCAACCGCCGTCCCGGCAGCAGCGGTTCGCTTGCTGCGACCAATTTCCGGCGGAACGAGGTCGGGTTTTGACCCGGCAAGTAGAGTCGCACCGGGAGCGGTCAAAGCGCTGAGCAAAAGTGGAGTAGCCTTCAGAAACTGGCGGCGCGTGATCATGCTGGCAGGATGACAGACGCCTGTCGCTCGCGCAAGCCTTCGTCGCCGAGGACAAACGCATCAAAAATGGCTGTGTTTGGAAAATCCGCGCCCTGGAACATTTCCAGGAATGATGAAGCTCCAAACCATTCGTCGTCCCCTCACCCGGCCTATCGTCCACCCTCTCCCCATCGGATGGGGAGAGGGACGGGGCGAGGGGCGGCGGGTGAAACAGTGCTACGTGGTTAATGGAAATGCTCCAAGCACACTGTCAACGCGGACGCTCGTTACGGGGAGCACACGTGCCAAGCGTGTGCCCGACCGCGCCCTCGCGGTCGGGGGCAACGCGCGCCACCGCGCGTGGTCCGGTTCGCCCGGGAGGGAAGCTGGCGCGAGGGCGCGTCAGGATGCGGTGGACGGGGCGTTCGTGAAGCGTCGGGGCAAAGCGGCGACTGCCGGCGAGACTTTCGCCCGTCGCCAGGTGGTTCACCAGGGCGCGGCGCTCGCGCTTCCCGGGGCGTCGCTCCGTGCCTTGGTGAACCACTTTGGAAAGGGTATCAGCGCCGCCCGGCGGCCTGCGATGCCGGCTTTGATTGCCCCCGGGTTTCCGGCATCATCCTGCGCGCATGAAATTGAGTGTTGAACAATCGCTGGCGGGCATCCTCGAACCTGTCTTTGCCATCCGCACGGAAACGGATCTGGGCGTCGGCGACACCGACGGGGTGCGACAGATGGTTGATTGGTGCGCGCAGCACGGCCTGCACATTTTTCAAACCTTGCCGATCAACGAAACCGGCGATGATCACTCCCCGTACAACGCGATCAGCTCCCTGGCCATTGAGCCCGCCACGTTGACCGTCACCCCCCAGGCCATCCCGGATTTGTCCGCGACGCAATTTGCCGCCCTTGCCCCCGAGGCGCGCGTGGCGCGGTTGCGTCAGGGGGCCGTGCAGTATCCCGCAGTCAAAGCGCTCAAGCACGAGCTCCTGGGCGCAGCCTTTGCCGCGTTCCAAACGGAACAGCTGGCGCGGGACACCGCGCGGGCCCGCGCCTTCGCGGCATTTTCCCGGGATCACGCCGCCTGGGTGGCGGATTACGCATTGTTCCGGACCTTGCGGGAGTTGCCCGGAAACCCGCGGCACTGGGAAGCCTGGCCGCGCGAATTGCGGGATCCCCGGTCGGCGCGCGCCTGGCTGGCGGCACTGCCGAACGCGCGCCGTCAGGCCTTGGAGCAGCGGCAGCTTTATTTCACCTATGTGCAATGGCTGGCGTTTTCGCAATGGGAACAACTCCGGGATTATGCCCTGCAAAAGCGGGTTGGTTTGATGGGCGACATTCCCTATGGTGTTGGCCGGAACAGCGCGGATGTGTGGGCGAATGGGAGGCTGTTCGACCTGGACTGGAACGGCGGCGCGCCGCCCGAAACCACCTTCAAAACCGATCCGTTCATCGTCAAGTGGGGGCAGAACTGGGGCGTGCCGTTGTACCGCTGGGACGTGTTGCGGCAGCAAGATTTCAGCTGGTGGCGTCAGCGGGTGAGCAACGTCCGGAGGATATTTCAGCTGTTCCGGATTGATCACGTCCTCGGGCTGTTTCGCATTTATGCCTTTCCGTGGACTCCGGATCGCAATGCCGAATTCCTGCCGCTCACCGCCACGGAAGCCGCCGCGCGCACGGGGGGGCGGTTGCCGGGGTTCAAGGCGTATCCCGATGACACTGCCGAGCACCGGGCCCGGAATCAGGCGCAAGGCGAGGAGCTGTTGAAAATGATTCAAGCGGCGGCCGGGGAAACGGTGGTGATTGCGGAGGATCTGGGGCTCGTGCCGGATTATGTGGCGCCCACGTTGCAACGCCTGGGCATTCCCGGCTTCCGCATCCCGATGTTGTTCCGGGATCCCGACTGGACTTACTCCGATCCGAAGCAGTATCCACGCCTGTCCCTCGCGCAACCGGCCACGCACGATCACACGCCGCTGGCGGCGTTATGGCGGCAATGCTGGGCCAACGTGGATGCGGGTCACGAGCGCGAGCACAACCAGTGGGAGCTGCGCCGCATCATGCGCTTCGGCGGGCTGGCCCACGAAGAGCCGCCGCGCGAGTTTGCCGACCGCATTCACGAAGGCTTTTTGCGCGCGGTCATGGAATCCAATTCCTGGCTGGCGATTTTTCAAATTCAGGACGTGTTTGGACAGACGGCACGATTCAATGTGCCGGGTTCGACCTCGGCGGCGAACTGGTCGGCGCGCATGGAGGCGACGGTGAAGCAATTCGCCACGGACGCGCGGTTGCGCGGGAAAGGGGAGATGTTCTCGCGGCTGGCGCAGCGGGCCGGACGAAGCGGGGGCGTTGAATAGTCCGCGCGGTCTTCCGCTGCAGCGACCGGGGGAAGGCCCCGGGCTTCCGGCCACGCGGTGGCGGATCCGACCTGACCCGGCGAATGACCGGGGGCGCGGGCCGCGCTGCCGGGTTGCGGGGTTGACCTGAGGGTTTTGAATCTCCAAACTGCTGCAAACCGCCGGGCGCATGGTGTGCCGCGGACGGCAATCTAATTATGGCCGAAGGATACTGCGTCAAGTGCAAAGCCAAGAAGGAAATTGCTGACGGCATCGAGGAAACCATGAAAAACGGTCGCAAAGCCATCAAAGGCAAGTGCCCGACCTGTGGCACGGTGATGTTCAAGATCCTCGGTGGCAAACCCGCCGATTCGTCCAGCCCAACACCACCATCCGAACCGCCCCCGGCCGCTTAAATCTATGTCGCCAGAGCTTGCTTACGTCATTCTTACTCCCTATTCGCTTCACAAATCCCGCACGGGCGGCATTTTAAGCCGCTTGATTTCCCGCACCGGACTCGATCTCGTCGCCGCGCGCATGTTCGCGCCAGGCCCCGCGTTGGTGCAGGAGTACGTTGAGATGGCCGCCACCGGGAACGGGGCGGCGGACGCCCGGATTCAAGACTGTCTGCGGGATTACATCCTTCGCAATTTCCGCCCCGACCCGGAGACGGGCAGGCGGCGCCGCACGATGATTCTGGTCTTTCGCGGGGAAGACGCGGTCCGCAAGGTGCGCGCGGTGGTGGGCACGCTCGAAGCCAACCGCCGCGGCGGTGAAACGATTCGCGATACGTACGCCGACTTCATCCAGGATGCGCAAGGGCGGGTGCAGTATTTCGAGCCGGCGGTGCTCACGGCCGTTACCCCGGCGGGGGCGGAAGCGGAGCTGAAGTTGTGGGTCAAGCATTCCGACACGGACGGCGGGTTGTTGGAGAACGTGAACACCTACGCCGCCGGCGAAACGCCCGAGCGCACGCTGGTGTTGATCAAGCCGGATAATTTCCGCTTTGCCACGGGCCGCCCGGGCAACGTGATCGATTTCTTTTCGCGCACCGGCTTGTTCATCGTGGCCATCAAGGTGCATCGCATGAGCGTGGCGGAAGCCATGGAATTTTACGGGCCGGTCCGGGAGGTGTTGCGCACGAAGCTCAAAGACATGGTGGCCAGCAAGGCGCGGGCCGCGGTGGAAAGGGAGCTCGACCTCGCCCTGCCGGACGGGGTGGTGCGCCAGCTGGGTGAGCTGCTGGGACCGGTGTTCGGTGACAACCAGTTTGATAACATCGTGCGCTTCATGTCCGGCCGCGCGCCGGGGGACTGTCCCGCCGCGGAGCTTCACCAGCCCGGTTCCGAGAAATGCATTGCGCTGATTTACGAAGGCGTGGGCGCGATTGCGAAGATCCGCGATGTGCTGGGCCCCACCGATCCGTCCAAAGCGCCGCCCGGTTCGATTCGGCGTGAGTTCGGCTCCAGCATCATGGTCAACACGGCCCACGCCAGCGACGCGCCGGAAAGCGTGGTGCGTGAGGTGGGCATTGTTCAACCCGCGGAAAACCACTTTCGGCGCGAAATTGAAGCGTTTTACGGCAAGGCGTGATGCTGGCGGCGGGGTCGCCGGCCGTTTGGCAACAATTCCCTGTCTTTGCTGCGAAGGTCATGCCGTTCTTCTTTGATACGCATGCGCATTTGGACTATCCGGATTTTCAACCGGACTTCGTGCCAATGCTGGCGCGCGCCCGCGCCGCCGGGATCACGAAAATGATTTCCATTGGCACGGATGGGGAAAGCAGCCGCCGGGCGATCGCTCTGGCCGAACAACACGCGGACGTGTATGCCACGGTCGGGTGGCATCCGGGCGACGCGCTGAACGCGCCGGACGACATCCGCCCCACGCTGCGGGAGCAGGCGCGGCACCCCAAGGTGGTGGCCATCGGCGAAACGGGATTGGATTACTACCGGTTGCCGGGCGGGAAAGGATCGGGGACGACCGCAGCGGATGCACGTTGCAAGGAGAAGCAGGCGCACCTCTTTCAACAGCAACTCGAAGTGGCCGCTGAAACCGGGCTCAACTGCGTGATTCATCAACGCGGCGACTGCTTGGAGGATACACTGCGCCTGCTTGCGCCTTTCGCGGGGCGGGTTCGCAGCGTGTTTCATTGCTTTGCCGGGGATCCCGCCGTGGTGCAACGACTGCTGGCCCTGGACTGCCTGGTCAGTTTCACCGGCATCGTCACCTTCAAAAACGGACAGAACGTGCGCGCCTCCCTGGCTGTCACTCCCTTGGGAAAGTTCATGCTGGAGACGGATGCGCCCTACCTGGCGCCGGTGCCGTTTCGAGGCAAACGCTGCGAGCCTGCTTATGTGCGGCAGATTGCCGAAGTGGCGGCGCAGGTAAAGAACTGTTCGTTGGAGGAATTGAGCGCCGCCACCTGCCGGACGGCCCGGGAATTTTTTCCCAAACTGAATTGACCCGGCGCCAGCAGGGTGGCGGTGCGGACGGTCATGCTTGAAAACTGATGCGCACGGTCGGCGGCGGTGACGCCCAGGGGACGCGCGGCAATTAACTTGGTCACTCCGGATCGGTTCGTGACCCGCACCAGCCGTCTTCCGAGGATCATCCCAACTGGCTCCCCGGCGTTCAGAGATTTTTCAGTTCACAATCCAATTTCCTGTGATAGGATTTTGCCGATGACCCAATGCCCGACGACCAGCGCGGTCCGCTGGGGGCGGCGGTCCGGACGGAAGGCGCTTTGCCGGCTGCGGCATTGGGTGAAACATGGATCAACTTAAGCCACGGAGAAAGTGCATGAGACACGACATTCCCATCAGTGAAATTCTTGCTTCCAAAGGGCATCAGGCCTGGTCGGTGCCGGTGGAGGCCACGGTGCTGAAAGCCATCGAAATCATGGCTGAAAAAAACGTGGGCGCTCTGCTCGTCACCCGGGACGGCGAATTGATCGGGGTCATTTCGGAGCGGGATTACACCCGGAACGTGGCGCTGAAAGGACGCTCCTCCCGGACCACTCCGGTCCGCGAGATTATTTCGGGGCGGGTGATCACGGTCAGTCCGGACCATACGGTGGAGGATTGCATGGAGTTGATGACGCGGCATCGGATCCGGCATCTGCCGGTGGTCCGGGGGGCGGACATTCTGGGAGTGATTTCCATTGGCGATCTGGTGAACTGCATCATTTCCAATCAGCACACCACCATCCAACAATTGGAGACCTACATTTCCGGAGTGCCGACTCCCGCCGCTTGACGGCGGAGTGGTTTGGGACTCCGGGTGAAGTTGGATGACGCGGATGGCATCGCCCCGCGGCGCCTACTGCCGGTCGTTTCCCGCCGGGCGTTGCCTGGCCAGCTTCACCGAAACTTGGGCCGCCTGGGGCAGGGGAAACTTTTTGACCGTGACCGTCACGGCGGTGGCGGGGTAATGGGTTAACACCAGATCCGCAACATCGCTCGCGAGCTTTTCGATCAATTTCCATTCCTGGCCCCGGCCCAGCGCGTCAATTTTGTCCGCCACGGCGGCGTAATCAATCGTGGCCGTGAGGTCATCATGCTCCACCGCGGTTTGAACATCGTGCTCCATTTCGAGGGTCAGCAGCAGACGCTGGCGTTGCGCCCGTTCGGTATCGGGCACACCCACGCGGAAGTGCACTTCCAGATCAGTGATGGTAATCGTAGCCATAATTTCAAGGTTGGGGCGTTTGCTGGATGACCGTCTCGATCAGGACGCGGGTCGGAGTATTTAACGGCATCTGAAGGGAGGCCTCCAGATTGAGCCAGCGGAACTCTTGGGATTCATCATTGAGTTTGACCAAGGAATGCGCCTCACAACGGCAGGTGTAATTTAGCAGGACGAAATGCGCGTCGCGGTAAAACTCGGGGGAATGGATGCAATCCTGCACCAGGACGAATTGGATCTGGTCCACCGTCAAATTGGTTTCCTCCTTCAGCTCCCGTTGCAGCGCGGCGGCGGCGGTCTCGCCCCATTTGATTTTGCCGCCGGGAATGCCCCAGAGATTGGACCACTTGTGCGTCCGCACCAGCAGGATTTCGTTTTGGGCGTTGAAAATCAGGCCGCCGACCGTGGCGATCGGTGGGGGGTGGCCTTCCGAGGTGGGGGCCGCCGAGCCCAGGCTGAAATTGTTCTGACGCAGGATGGTTTGCAATTCACCCAAATGTTCGACAATCAGCTCCGGCTGGGAAGCCCGCAGTTGCGGCAGCGTATTGTATCCGGTCAGCACCGCGCAGGAATGGATGCCGCCGTGCCGCGCGGTTTCGATGTCATGTTGCATGTCGCCGATGAACAGGGTCTCCGCGGGCTGCAGTTGGTTTTCCGCCAGAATTTCCCGGATTTTTTGGCGTTTGTCCCAGATGCCGACGTATGGGCGCTCGAGGTACTGCCCGAAGTCGATGACGCGGTTTTGGGTGGCGTAATGTTCCGGCGCAACGGTGCTCAGCAAAAAAGTGCGAATTCGTTGCTGGCGACAAAATTGCAGAAAAGCTTCGGCGTGGGGCAGGGCAATGACGGAAGATTGCACCTGCCGAAATCGGCGGTGAAACCATTCTTCCAATTGAGTCATGGGCACGTCGGGCGTGTAGCGGTCGTAGAAGCCTTGAAACGGCAGGCAGAATTCGGCGCGGAACTGTTCCAATGAAATCTCCGGCCGGCCGGCCTGCATCAACACGTAATTGGACGCCTCCCAAACGGCGGGGAGGTCATCCACCAACGTGCCGGACCAATCGAAGATGATGTTGCAGATCATCGGCGGATGTTAGCGGGCATTGGACGCTTGCACAGTCATTTAATCTCAGCCGCAGCACGGCGACGCCTGGTCCAACGGCGGGGAGGTTGCGCCCGGCCGGCTCCGGTGAGCGTGGCGGCGCGACGCCACCTGGTCCGCTGGACACACTGCCGGCGGATTCACATTGGCGTCAGGGGCGCATTGCTCTAAAGTGTCACGCCCGGGGGGATTGAGTGAATCCGGAACGAAATTTGATGGCCACAACAAGGGCGGCGGCGGGTGCATCAGCAGGGCGGGAACGTTCCGCCCGGCCGGGCGCGCGTCAACCGTGCGTTGGTTTGCTCCTGTGCTTTCTGGTTGCCGGGTGGGTGTCGTTGTTCATCGCCGTGGCGTGGATGGTGGTTCAACCGTCCCTCCTGGCCACCTACCATTACAATCAATTTGTCATTGCCGCGACGCACCTGGTGGTGCTGGGATTCGTCAGCACCATTATCATGGGTACGCTCTATCAACTGGCCGCCCTAGTGTTTGAAACGGAGCTGTACAGCCTGCGTCTGGCCAAATGGCAGTTCGTCGTTCATCTCATCAGTTTCGCCGGCATGATTTGGATGTTTCGGGTCTGGGATATGAAACAGGTTGGCCATTTCGGATCGGGCCTGGCCCTGGGCGTGGCCTTGTGGGCCTACAATTTGGCCCGCACGCTCTGGCGGATGCCCAAATGGAATGTCATCGCGTTCGCGGTGGCATCGGCGGGGTTCTGGTTTGGCGCCACGGTTTTTGTGGGCTTGTCCGTTGCGGCGGCCAAATGCGCCTATGACGCCACCGACGGGCTGGCCACCGTGGAAGGGGTGCGCCAGTTGGTTGGCGGATTGCGGATTGCCGCCCAGGTGGTATCGCGCTTTGACGCCATCAGTTTGATGCATGCGCATGTGCATCTCGGCGTGGTGGGATTTTTCCTGATGTTGATCGTCGGCTTGTCCTACCGGCTGATTCCCATGTTCGCGTTGACCCGGATCCAAAGTTCGCGACGGGCGCTGCTCTCCATTGCCTTGCTGAACCTGGGGGTGGGCGGCGCCGCCGTGTCGATTGCGTTGCGCAGCGGGTGGAAACTGCTCTGGACGGCGGTGATTCTCGCGGGATTGTTCGTGTTTGCCTGGGAATTGCGCGCCATGCTGAAGGCCCGAACGGCTTCACCTCTGGATTGGGGCTTGAAGTCCTTCCTGGTCGCCCTCGGGCTGTTGGTGCCCGTCGGCGGCCTGGCCGTGGTGTTGGCCTGGCCCGCCCTGCCGCCAACCCAGTTCTACGGCATGCTGGAAAATGTCTACGGGTTCGTGGGGTTGTTCGGTGTCGTGACGCTGGCGATTTTTGGCATGCTCCACAAGATTCTACCCCTGCTGGTCTGGTTGGAAGTGTATTGTCCACATGCCGGACGCGCCCGGATCCCCGCAGCCAACACGATGGTGTCTGAACCGGCGCAATTTTCGGGGCTGATGGTTTTTCTGATCAGTTTGCTCATCACCTCGGCGGCAATATTACTCGGCAGTGAACTTGTCGTCCGGGTGGGCGCAATCCTGCTGCTCGTGGCTGTTGGATTGTTTGCAATCAACCTTGTTCGTGTGCTGATTCATTATTTCAAACCGGAAATCAAATCTCTTTCGCACGATCATGTCGTGAGCCCGTGAGTTTTTCCAACGCGTGAAATTTTTCAGCCCGAATTTGCGACCTTCCCTTTCCGGATGCGCTCCGGTATCGCGGTGGCAATCCTCCATTCCGAAGCCGGACAGGCCTCAACAATTCGCCTCCGCCCGTTGCCGGAGACCAATTCTTGGGTTTCGGATTTTGGATAGGGAATCGGTAATTGCTTATTCCAGCATCGCGTTGACATGTAAAAAGCTTATGTCGCGTAAAAGCCTCTCTTGTGGCGGTTTAACTGCAAATTTTTTCTGAAAAAGTGAAAATTAGTATTGTCTTAGAATAAGTGTTGCTTCACAGTAACGAGCGGCTGCATAACAAAATACGATATGAAACGAAATATACTCAAACAGCTTAGTTTGCTCGCACTCGCCAGCGTGATGACCAGTGGTCTGTGCGCGGCGGAGGAACAGGTCATGGCCAATGGTGTTAAACTGATTGATCCCGAAGTGACCGGGGAGGAGGAGGCGGTGCTGACGCAAGCGCCCCATGTCCCGCCGCCCATTACCCGCAAGCATGCGACCAAGGTTGTGGTACATTTGGAAGTGCGGGAAGTCACCAAGCGGCTAGCGGACGGGGTCGAATATGTGTTCTGGACCTTTGGCGGCGATGTGCCGGGCAGCTTCATTCGCATCCGCGAGGGCGACCAGGTGGAATTTTATTTGAACAACCATCAGGGCAACAAGATGCCGCATAATATTGACCTGCATGCCGTGACCGGACCGGGCGGCGGGGCCACCTCCTCATTTACCGCACCGGGCTACTCGTCGCGTTTCTCTTTCAAGGCGTTGAATCCCGGTCTGTATGTTTATCACTGCGCCACCGCCCCGGTCGGCATGCATGTCGCCAACGGCATGTATGGTTTGATCCTCGTCGAACCGAAGGAAGGTTTGCCGCCGGTGGATCGTGAATACTACGTCATGCAGGGGGAATTTTACACCATGGGCAAATATGCCGAGGAAGGCCTGCAATACTTCGACATGGCCAAAGCGGTGGATGAACGTCCGCCCTACGTGGTGTTCAACGGCTCGGTCGGGGCGCTCGTGGGGGACAAAGCCCTCACGGCCAAGGTGGGTGAACGGGTCCGCTTGTTCATTGGCAATGGCGGGCCGAATCTGGTTTCCTCGTTCCACGTCATTGGCGAAATTTTTGACAACGTCTATCAGGAGGGCGGCAGCCAGGTGACGCACAATGTCCAAACCACGATGATTCCCGCGGGGGGCGCGTCCATCGTGGATTTCAAGGTCGAAGTTCCGGGCACGTACATTCTGGTGGATCACTCCCTGTTTCGGGCCTTTAACAAAGGGGCGATCGGCATGCTGAAAGTGGAGGGGGCGGAAAACAGCATTGTTTACACGGGCAAGGAAGTGGATGCCGTTTACCTGGGCAAGGCGGTGGACAGCGGTTCCGAACAACGCGTGGCCCAGCTTAAGGAGGCGGTGGAGGTCGAGATTCGCGAGAATCCCAAGATCGCCAAGCTGACCAAGGAAATCCAAATGACCAAGGGCAAGGACGTTTTCATGCAGACCTGCTTCGTTTGCCATCAGGCCAACGGTGAGGGCATTCCCGAGCAGATTCCGCCACTGGCCAAGTCGGATTACTTTGCCAACATGACGGATGACGAGGCCATTCACATTGTGATTGCCGGCCGCAGCGGCGAAGTCGTCGTCAACGGCAAAAAATACAACGGCGTGATGACTCCATTGAATTATCTGACGGACGACCAGATTGCCAACGTGCTGACCTACGTACGCAACAGCTTCGGCAACGAAGGGGGCGTCATCAGCGCCGACGCGGTGAAGCGGGTCCGCGCCACGATCGCCCCGCCGACGACTACCAGTCAGTTTGAGTAACGTGGTTTGGTGAAGTTATGAAACCTGTCCACCCCATCGCTCTCGGGTTGCTGCTGGCCGCCGGGGCGTGGGGTGGACTGGCGGTTGCCGGGGCGCCCGTGCCGGAGGGAATGGTCCGGATCCGCGGCGGAACCTTCAAACCGATGTTCCGGTCAACGGCGGATTTCAAGGAAGTGGGGGTCAAACCGTTTTGTCTGGATAAACGACCGGTGACCAATGCCGAGTTCCTGCGGTTTGTGCAGGCGAATCCGCGTTGGCAGCGCTCCGCGGTCAAGCGACTGTTTGCGGGGGGAACGTATTTGCAACACTGGGCGGGGGATTTGACATTGGGGCCGGAGGCGGCGCCACAAGCCCCGGTGACCTATGTCTCCTGGTTTGCCGCCAAGGCCTACGCGCAATGGGCCGGCAAACGGCTGCCGACCACGGCGGAATGGGAGCTCACGGCGGCTGCGGGCTACACCACTGCCGATGGCGGGGCGGAGCCGGAATTTCGTCGCGACCTGCTGGCATGGTATTCTTCCCCCACGCAAAAACTGCATCCGGCCGGCGCGGGGCGCACCAATTACTGGGGGGTCTCCGACCTGCACGGATTGGTGTGGGAATGGGTGGCGGATTTCAACACGTCCATGGTGACCGGTGACGCGCGCGGCGACACCGGGCTGGATCGGCAATTGTTTTGCGGCAGCGGTGCCCTGGAAGCGCGGGACGTCAGCGATTACGCGGCGTTCATGCGCTATGGATTCCGCAGCAGTTTGAAGGCGGATTATTGTGTGCACAATCTCGGTTTCCGCTGTGCCAAAGATTTATGAAAAGCATCACCAGCAGACTGTTCGGACGGGCGCGGCGCCGCACCGGCGCGCCACAGCGTCCGGGAATCGGGGCTGGCCCATGGGGGCTCGGATTGCTCTGCGCCGTGGGGTTGACCGCCTGCGGCACCCCGCGGGAAAAACCCGCCTGTTGCGTCGGACCTGCTCCGGCGGCGGAACGCGTTCCGCTCAGTGATGCCTCCCTCTACCAGGTCGAATCGGAGTGGACCACCGACACGGGGCAACGGATAAAACTCACGGCGCTCCAGGGGCGGCCGCAGGTGGTGGTGATGTTCTTTGCCAGTTGCCAGTATGCCTGTCCGATTCTCGTCCACGACCTGACGCGCATTGAAGCTGCCTTGCCGGCGGAGTTGCGCGGAAAAACCGGTTTTACGCTGGTCACCTTTGATACGCAGCGGGACACGCCGGAAGCCCTGGCCAAGTTCCGGAAGTTGCGGCAACTGCCGGCCAACTGGACTTTGCTGCACGGCGTGGACGCGGATGTGCTGGAACTGGCCGCGTTGCTCGGCGTGAAATACAAGCTGGAGGCCAACGGGCAGTTTGCTCATTCGAACCTGATCACCGTGCTCAACTCCCAGGGCGAAATTGTTCACCAGCTCTCCGGGCTGGGACAGGACATCCAACCCGTTGTACAAAAGTTGCGGGAACTGCTGGCGACGGAACCGGACGGGGCAGAGTAATTTGCTCCCTGCGTCCGCCCGGACTGAATCGCTCTCCCGGGGCGCCGGCCACGCCGGTTTTGATTGCAGGCTGGTGCAGGCGTCCGGCGGCGGCTACACTGGCCACACGGTGCAAGAGGGAAAAATGATGAATCGCCTGCGTGACGAGACCGCCGGAGCAACCGCGGGTGCGCCCGCCGTTGATCCCGGCAAAATGCCGGGGCACTGGTTGCTTGCCAAAATGGGCAAGCGTGTGCTGCGCCCCGGGGGGCTGGAGCTTTCCCGCGCAATGTTGGCGCGGCTGGCGATTCAGCATGCTGATGCGGTGGTGGAGTTCGCGCCGGGCATGGGCGTCACGGCGCGCATGACTTTGCGCAAAACACCGGCCTGTTATACCGCCGTCGAACGGGACCCCCGGGCGGCGGCGCGCGTGAAACGTTATTTGCGCGGTCCCACCCAGCGCTGCCAGTTGGGCAGCGCGGAGCAGACCGGATTACCGGACCAATCCGCCACGGTGGTCTATGGCGAGGCCATGCTGACCATGCAGGGGGCGGATCAAAAACAGCGTATTGTGGCAGAGGCCTTCCGGCTGCTTAAGTCGGGTGGACGGTATGGCATTCACGAGATGACGTTGGTGCCGGATGATCTGCCGCTGGAGGTCAAGCAGGACATCAATCGCACCATGACGCACAGCATCCACGTCGGCACCCGCGCGCTCACCGTCCGGGAATGGCGGGAGCTGCTCACGGCGGCCGGATTTCAAATCCAGTCGGAAATCACCGCGCCCATGCTGTTGCTCGAACCGTTGCGCATCTTTCGAGACGAAGGATTCTTCCGCGCCCTGCGGTTTGGTTTCAACGTGCTGCGCACACCCGAGGTCCGCCGGCGCGTGCTGGCCATGCGGCGCACTTTCCGGCGCCAACGCGCGCACATCGGCGCGCTGGCGCTCGTGGCGGTTAAGCCGTAAACGCCAACCCGCGCACCGGTTTTGCGTCTTGGCACGTTGGCCCCGACCTTTTAGTTTTCGCCTGTGTTTCGGCCTTGCATTGATCTGCGCAACGGAAAAGTCGTCCAAATCGTGGGCGGCACGTTGAGCGATGACCCCCACAGCGTGCAAACCAACTTCGTCTCCGCACGCTCTGCCGCGTGGTTTGCGGAACTTTATCGGCGGGACGGTCTGACCGGCGGCCACGTCATCATGCTGGGGCCAGGCAATGAAACGGAAGCACGCGGCGCGCTCGCCGCCTACCCTGATGGTTTGCAGATTGGTGGCGGCGTCCACGCCACCAACGCGGCCGACTGGTTGAGCGCCGGCGCCTCTCACGTCATTGTCACCAGCTGGGTGTTTCGCGACGGTCGCGTAGATTGGGCGCGTTTGGCCGAATTGCAACAACGCGTCGGCAACACCCGGTTGGTGCTGGATCTGAGCTGCCGCCTTCGCGCTGGTGAGTATTTCGTGGTGACGGATCGCTGGCAAAAATTTACCGACGTTGCGTTGTCGGCGGCGACTTTGGAAAAATTTGCGCCCTATTGCGCGGAATTTTTAATTCACGCCGTAGACGTGGAAGGACTATGTCGCGGCATTGATCGCCAGTTGGTGACCCGTCTGGCGGAATGGTCGCCGTTGCCGGTCACGTATGCCGGGGGCGCGAATTCACTGGCGGATTTGGCCACGGTCAGCGAGTTGGGGGGCGGGCGGGTGCATTTAACCATCGGCTCGGCACTGGATATTTTTGGCGGCGGCGGCGTCCGTTATACCGATGCGGTGGCGTTTAACCAGAAATGGCTGGCCCGTCAGCGGAAGATTTGATTGCGCCCCGTTCAACGGTTCCTACCATGCGCAACAACAAACCGATGCACCAAATGACTCAACTTTGGATCCTGGCCGGCGTGATTGCCGGAACGTTCGCAGTCCTTCCCGCGGCGCGCAGTGAAGTGGATTTGGGCGAGCCGCCGCCGGCGCCGGCCGATCTGTCCGGCCTGCCGCGGCCCACCGGAATTTACAGTGTCACCGGCGGTTTTACTGTGGACGCCAATTCGCGCGAGCAGGTGCGTTCATTTTACAAGGCGGTTTATCTGGCTTCCGAAGGCGTGCCCATGGAAACAACTTCCGACGTGGCCAATTGCACGCCGGGGACCAACTCGCTTACGTATCGGGAGGCAGTGTTGCGGCGCATCAACTGGTTTCGCGCCATGGCGGGAATGCCGGCCACGGTGACTTTTGATGCACCGGCCAACGCCCGCGCGCAACAGGCGGCGGTGGTGATGTCGCGCAATAACGCCCTCAGTCATTATCCCGACGGCTCCTGGCTGTGTTATACCGCCGATGCCGCCGATGCCGCCTCCCACTCCAACCTGGCCCTTGGCAATGCCGGACCGGATGCCATTACGGCCTACATTTGGGATTTTGGGGCGAACAACACAGCGGTGGGACACCGGCGCTGGCTGTTGTATCCGCAAACCCAAATCATGGGCACCGGTGATGTGCCGGCCACCAACGGGTTTGGGGCCGCCAATGCCACCTGGGTTTTTGATGGGAACTACGGCGGCGTTCGTCCCGCCACCCGCACTCCGTTCGTGGCGTGGCCGCCGGCCGGTTATTTGCCCTATCAACTGGCTTATCCGCAATGGTCGTTCGCGTTGACCAATGCGAACCTTTCCGGTGCGACCGTTTCCATGAAAAGCAATGGCGTGAATGTGGCCGTGAGCGTGCAGCCTTATGCAACGGGTATCGGCGAGAATAGCGTGGTGTGGGTGCCAATGGAGCTGGACTACGCCAGCTCCAGCGCGAAGATGCCGTTCAATGGGACCGACACCACCTATTGGGTTATGGTGACCAACATCCACTACGGTGCCGTCACCACTGGATTCACCTACACCGTCACGCTGTTTGATCCGCAGGTGCCCGGGAGCGATTACGCCCCCCCCACCATCAGCGGTCCGGCTGCCCCGATCGTCGGACAGGGCAATACGTACAGTTTTACATCTGTGCCCTGGGCGGATGGCTATGAATGGCGCGTGAGCCAGGCGACGCCCTACGATTTCACCGACGGTGCCGAAACCGGTCTGGGGAATTTTACGGTGCATACCACCCCGGGTTATGCGGTGCAGGATTCGAGCGTGAAAGCTACGGGCGCTTACTCGTTTCATCTAGCGCACCCGTCGCCGGCCAAAGATCAGCTTCTGACCCTGAACCAGTCATTTGTGCCACAGGCCGGGGCCACGCTCACCGTGAAAAGCCGGTTGGGTGCCGCCACAAGCGATCAAGTGGCGATAATTCAAATCTCAGATGATCGCGGGTTGAGTTGGCAGGATCTTTACACCCAGCCAGGAACGGGGCAGCCTGGCGAGACTTCATTCATCACCCGTTCCTTTGGATTGGGAGCTTTCGCCGGTCAGGAAGTCCGGTTGCGCTTTAACTATGCTTTCAGTTTCGGAAATTACTATCCGGGTGCTTCCGCTGGCGTCGGCTGGTATTTGGATGACATCACGATTTCGGGCGCGGAAGTGCGAACGGTGCTGAGCACAAACCTGATAGTCGCAGGAACAAATTTTACTTTCACGCCGCCGCAACCGGGGGCTTTCCTCCTGGACGTGCGCGCCTATCTCTTTCAGGAATTTCCGCTGGCGTGGGGGCCGGCCTGTCCGGTTGCCGCCACAACCGCGCCGCCCTTGACGGTTACGATGCAAACTCCGGTGCTGGTCGGCAATCAAGTCCGCTTGGATTTTTTGACCAGCCGGGCGGCCAGTTTTCAACTCGTGCAGGCGGACGTTCCGACAGGCCCCTGGACGACCAATTTCGCCGCCGTGCTGACCACCAACATTCCCGGCGCGGCCTACCGCTTTCACGCCCCAGTGGAAGCCGCCGCCCGGTTCTATCGGGTCCAGTCGCCCTGACCGGGGCGGTGGAGGCAAACCCGGCAAGCCATGCCCATTCCGGACTACCAGGAGTTGTTGCTGCCCCTGCTGCAATATGCAGGCGATGGCGCGGAACATTCACTGCGGAACGCCGTCGCAGCATTGGCCGATAAATTTCAGTTGCGGGATGACGAACGGCGTGAACGGTTGCCGAGCGGCCAACAGGAGGTGTTTGCCAATCGTACGGGTTGGGCCCGCACTTACCTGAAGAAGGCCGGGTTGCTTCACTCGACCCGGCGCGGCTTTTTCCAGATCACGGATCGCGGCCGGCAGGTCCTGGCCAGTTCCCCCGCCGGAATGGATGCCCGGTTCCTCGAACAATTTCCCGAGTTTCGGGAGTTCAAGACTTTCCGGCGCAAGCCGGATAAATCGGACTCCAGTGAGGACCAAAACCAGACTGCCACTCCCGAAGAAGCCTTGGAACGTGCCTACGGAAATCTGCGCGATGAACTCGCGGCGGAACTGCTCGCGCAAATCAAGCAGAGTCCACCAGAGCTGTTTGAACGGCTGGTCGTGGCGTTGCTGGTAAAAATGGGGTATGGCGGCAGCCGCCAGGATGCCGGCCGGGCCATTGGCAAAAGTGGCGATGAGGGGATTGATGGCATCATCAAGGAGGACCGCCTGGGCCTGGATGTCATCTACATTCAGGCCAAACGCTGGGGGCAGACGGTGGGTCGTCCGGAAATCCAAAAATTCGCCGGAGCCTTGCAGGGACAGCGGGCGCGGAAGGGGGTGTTCATTACGACTTCGGATTTCTCGCGCGAGGCGCGGGAATTCGTGGCCCACATCGAAACCAAGATTGTCCTGGTGGACGGTCGGGAGCTGGCGCAGTTGCTCATCGACTGCGACATCGGGGTGATTCCAATGGCCACCTACGCGATCAAGCGGGTGGATCTGGATTATTTCACGGAACCGTGAGCGCAGTCGCTCCCGGGTGCGCGCACACCGCCCGGAGGTTCAAGCCCGTGGTTGTGCGGACGCAAGGGCCGCAGCGGCGAGGGTTCGCCTGGCGGCGGCGCTTCGGCCTCCTCCGCGAGGAGGGACCGGCGCGGAAAATTCTTTTTCCCCGGCCACGAAAATCTGATAGGTATGGGGCGGTTCTGCGTCGGGCATCCCGGGCTTGGCTGGCGGACTCCGCCAGCTTCGCACGCCGATCTTCGGATCTTCAGCCGGCGCAGGGGTAACATTGCAACGAAACACTAAGGCAGAAACTTAAACAATGAATGGTTATTACGAATTGAAAAACACGGCGGCCGGCAAGCCCATGTTCAACCTCAAAGCCGGCAACCATGAGGTCATTTTGACCAGCGAGGTTTATGAGTCCAAGGACGCGGCGTTGAATGGCATCGCCTCCGTCCGCAAAAACGGACCGAACGCCGCCTCCTATGAAAAGAAAACTTCGGTGAAGGGCGAGCCGTTTTTCGTTTTGAAGGCCGCCAACGGACAGGTCATTGGCAAGAGCGAAATGTATTCTTCGGAAGCCGCCCGCGATAACGGGATTGCTTCGGTGATCACCAACAGCCCCTCTGAAAAAGTGGTGGAAGCGGAGGCCTGATGCGGCGTCCGGTCGTTTGACGCGCTGACTGCGCCGCACGAAAGTTCAGGGCGCGCCTTCGGGCGCGCCCGATTTCGGTGCCGGCGCGGGCGTGCGCAGCCACTGGATTAAATCCGCCAGGTCCTGTGGAGTGAGCGCCGATTCAAATCCCACCGGCATCAGGGAAAGTTGCGACTGTTCGATGGTGGCGATCTCACTCCGCAGCACCGCATGATCCACTCCGCCCGCCATCCGGATGACGAGATTGTTGGCGGTCTCGGCGGAGATGATGCCGGTCAATTCCTCCTCCGACTTGAGGGTGATGTTCCAGGCACGGTAGCGTGCTTCCACTGCTTGATTCGGATCGAGGATGGCCAGAAGCAGCCAGTTCACCGGTTTGGTCGCCACCATGCCCAGGTCCGGTCCCACCTCGTGGCCCGCGCCGTTCAAACGGTGGCAGACGGCGCACAGGGCTTGGAAATGCTGTTGTCCGCGCGCAGCTGAGCCGGACAACTGTTCCACTCCGGAAAATTTAGCGATTACCTGGGCGCGGTCTGCCGAGGATGGCGCAAGGGCGATGGTGGCTGCCGGTCGGGGTGCGACCGATTGCCGGTTCAATTGCTCGAAGAGCGCGCTTTCCGGCCGCAGGGAGGACATTACGGCGACGCGCAGGAGTTCATCGGCATCGGGGCGCGCTGCCAGTTCGCGCAAGACCGGTTCGCTTTGTGCCGCGGGCCAGGCGCCCAATGAAAAGGCCGCCTGCAATCGAACCGGCGCCTCTCCGTCAGCCGCCAGCGCCGCAATGGCGGGAAAGATGTCCGGATGCCGGCCGGCGCAAGCTTCGCTCTGCCGCAGGGCCTCGCAACGCACTTCCGGGTGCGGATCGGCCAGGGCCGTCAGCACCAGCGCGGGGGACATTGCGTCCAATACCCCCAGCGTGGCGAGCGCTTGCAGACGGACTTGCGGGGCGTGCGAAAGCGTGAGCAGATTCTGCAGGGCGGCCACCACGGTCGGTTCCGCCGGCGCACAGAGGAGTTGCTGCGCAACATCCCGCTGCCAGCCGTTGGGGCTGTCCAGGGCCGCCACCAGTTCCCTCTGGTTCATCCGGGCCAGGTTCGGGATTGTCCGACGCGGGCGGCCTTCGGGCACGACCCGGTAAATCCGTCCCCTGTCTTCACCCGCCCGCACCTCCAGCCGCGCCAGCAGTTCCGGGGAAATCCATTCTGGATGTTCCAGCACGAAGCGGTACATGTCGGCGACGTACAACGCGCCATCCGGCCCGGTTCGCACCGTGATCGGGCGAAACCAGTGATCCGTGCTCGCCAGAAATTCGCTTTGTTCCTCGCCGGGGGCGCGATGGCTGCGGAAACCGGCACCGTCGCGCACCAGGACTTCGCGATGCACAACATTGTGGACCGGTTCACTGATGAAAACGCTGGTCGCAAACGCCGGCCCGAACAGGTCGTCGCGGTACGGACTCGGACTGCAACCGCTGGTCACATGGTTCAACGACCACGGCTGATTCGGTCGTGCCATCGGCGCGCTGACTGGAAAGACGCGGGTGGGGTCGTCGTAATTGGCCAGCACGTGCACCACATGCTTCACTGCCAGTCGAGGATTTCGGCGCAGATAGTGTTCGGGCAGCGTGACGTGCCAGAGCCAGGTGGGGTTGTTGTTGCCGAACCAGTGTCCCCAGTCGTCCCGTCGCCGGCCGTATTGAGTTTGTGCGGAAACCGTTTCCATGGCGCCGGTGTCCGGATGAAACCGCACGTCGCGGCCACTGATGGGCAGAAGCTGTCCGGTCAACAGTGATTTCACCTGGCCGCCGCTGTCCCCGTTGGCGGCATAGATCCAGCCGTCGAGACCCCATTCAAAGCCGTTGAAGCGATGCTGCTGGTTGCCGGGGGTAAAGCCGGTGAACAGCACGCGCCGCAGGTCCGCCCGCCCGTCCCCATCGGTGTCTTCCGCGTAAATCAGATCGGGCGCCGCCGCCACCAGCACTCCGTTGCGCCACGGCATGACGCTGGTGGGGAACGCCACGCCCTCCAGGAATGTGGTGGCTTTGTCGTAACGACCGTCGCCGTCTGTGTCCTCCAAAAATTTGACCACTCCGCCCGGTTGGCCCCGGCCGTCCAGCCCCAGCGGATAATCGCGCATTTCCACCACCCACAAACGGCCGCGTGCATCCCAGTCCAGGTACACCGGGTCCACCACCAACGGTTCGGCGGCCACCAGTTCAATGCGGAACCCGGGCGGCAACCGGAAACTGGCCAGCGCGGCCGCAGGTGTCTGTGGCGGCGGCATGTCGAAGGCAATGAGCTCGCGGGTGGAGCGGCGTTCGATTGTTGCCGGCTGCCCGTCGCGCGCCGCGCGCGTGATGATCAAATCGCCGTTTTCAACGCGCACGTCCGCGCCGACCAGGGAAGGCGGCTCGTCCGGCGCGCCGGTGCGTCTGCCAGCCTTGACAAAATGCGACCAGCCGGGCATCCAGCCCAAATCCAGCCGGACTTCCTTGTTCCACAAATGGATGGCGTAGCGTTCCGGATTGGAAAAGAGAATGTCGTCGAAACCATCGCCATTCAGATCCACCCACCGGAGTCCGGAATCGTGGCCGTCTTCATCCGCGAGGCGGAGGTCGGCGGGAATGCTCCAGTCCAGCTTCTCCCAGTGGCCGGTTTGAGCCTGGCGACGTTGCGCTTCAATGCCGGCAGCGGTGTGGACGAGCCGCTCCGCAATGCCGTCGTGATCGAAATCACGGACCACGGGGCCGGGCGTGGTCGGTGGTGCGCTGCCCGCCACTGCGGTAATCAGACTGGCGGCCAGGGTCAGCAAACCGGAGGCGCGCCGTGGACGGATGGACCGGCCCACGGCCGGTTCCTTTCTCCCGGGCGCGGCAACCAGGCGTGGCGGCCGGACCGCGCCGGAGGGCAGACGGGTTCCGTTCACCGCGTCTGCCTTGTTGACGAGGTTGTGGAACTTGCGAGCGCGAATCACCGGGACAGTTTCTCGATGACATTGCGGGTGATGCGGGCGACCACGGGATCGCCGCCACGCAGGCCGTGCGCCCAGTCGGTGCTTCCACAGGTGAATACGGTGCCGCCGCGTGTATAGACGCCGAGGACCGCGTTGCCCTGGCGGCCGTTCTCCCAGCGCTCATACCACTGGCAGTCGTCGGGATGCCACTGGGCCGGCGCGGTGGCGAGCACCTCGAACGTCTCCGGAGTCCCATCCCGATGGGTGGGAAACGGCAGCCCGTCGCGCCATTCCAGTTCGCAGCCATCGCACTCGTAGCCCACGATCGTGTCCTTGCCGCCAAATTCGTCGCCGCGCTTCAAATCGGTGCCCGCAAAGAGCCAGTGCTCCGGCCGATGCACCGTGTAAGCGCCGCTGGCGTCCATGAGCTGGCCATGGCTCTTGTGGTATCCGCCCCACAAAAAACCCACCCCGGTCAGCTGGTTTTCCGGGCGCTTGACGAGGTGGTGGCTCCAGAGCGTGGACAGGATCCCGTAATTTTCGCGTGTGCCGTAAATCGGATCCCAGAGGTAGTTCTGCTTCCAACCGACCAGGGCCTGGCCGTTGTCCTCGCTGCGCACCTGCCAGCAACAGGTGTTGCCGCTGAAGAACGCCACGTTGCCACCTGCCGCAATGAACTGCTCCAAGTGATCCCGCATGGGGGCAGACCAATATTCATCGTGCCCCACACTGAGCACGAGGCGGTAGGCCTTCAGCAATTCCGGATGAAACTCCAGATCCGCGTTGGCGGCGTAATCCAGCGCGATTCCGTTGCCCTCCGCCCATTCCACAAACGGTTGTTCCCAGTTGCCAAACTGGCTCGCCGGGGGGCGTTGATACGAAACCCGGTGTCCCTGGTTGCCGCCCCGGCCGTGGTAGGCGTACAGGCTGAAGCCGCCCCAGTTGTTGTAGGCGTTGTAAGTGTGCGTCGTCAGTTGGAGCAAAATTTTGCTTTGGCGCCCGGGCGCGGCGGGGCGGAGGATGAAGAAGCAACTGCCCTCGGCTGCGCGCGCGTTGCGCTGGATGTATTTTCCGCCCCCATCATTGGCCCGCAAACTCACGTGATAATATCCGCTGCGCCACGTGTCCGGAATTTTCAGCGTCAAGGCCGCCGGCCAGCCGCACCCGTGCGAGGAAGCGTTTTCCGGAACGGGATATTCCCGTCCCTCGGCCGTTCCGGACCAGACGCTCTCCCGTTTCGCGCCGATCCGGACGATCTCAATCGCAAACTTGGCGGCGCTGCTGTTCACGTGCAGTGTCAAGGCCTCGCCTGGCGCATAACTGATCTGTCCAGCGTAACCTTCAACAAACAGCGGCCGGGGCTCGTCCTCGGCGGGAAGCAGGGCGAGCGAACCAAGCATCAAAGCGCAACCGAGCAATCCACGTGGCAAAAAGTTCATGTTGTAGTTTCAAAATGAGGAGGGATGATTGGCAAGCAGAAAGCAGTATGAACCGGCTCGATCCCGCCTCCAAACGGAGGAGAGCCACCTTGCTCCGGCGGCCGCTTCACCTCCGCAACTGCCGTGCAGGTCGGCCACGCCACGGCTGAAGCAGGCATATCATCCCCGATCGCTCCCGAGCGTTCCGGAGTTTTCCACAGTCGAGGGCCGGCCTCCCTCATTTTGAGTCATTGCCGTGAACGTTTCCTGACTACCCAGGGCGGTTTGAGAAATCCTAATTGCCAGACCGTTCACGATTATGGGCGGGAATAGTCGCAGCCTGGGACGCGTCGGATTTGTTGAACGCATATACAACATGTTATTGTATAGGAGGTTGCAAAAATGGATTTGCCTGCGATTGGGGAGGTGGCTTGACCGGGTTCAGGCTTGACGATCGGAATGACTCTTGGAAAGTTCAGGTCGGTTGCCTGCCATGAAACCATCCGCAGGAGGATGAACCTCCCGCACGTTTGATGGCGGGCTAAATTTTTATGGAACGCAGGATGAAGAGTGTAAAACGGCGGCTCAAGGGGCCGCCTTCGATGCAGATCCGTCCGATGGAGCTGGCTGATTTGCCGCCGGTTTTTGAACTGGGTCAGAAATTGTTTACCGCAGAAAAGCTTCCGACGCTCTACCGCTCGTGGGATGAGGATGAAGTGGTGGAGCTGTTCGGCTCGGATGGCGAGACGTGTTTGGTGGCGGAGGTGGAGGAGCGGATCGTGGGATTCGCCCTGGGGGCGATGATGGAGAAGCCGAGGAATGCCTGGCGTTATGGCTGGCTGGAATGGCTCGGCATCGAACCGCGCTACAAACGTCATGGTGTGGCGAGCCGGTTGCTGGCACGGTTGACGGAGATGTTCATCGAACGGGATGCCCGGATCATGCTGGTGGACACCGACGAAGGGAACGACGATGCGCTGGCTTTTTTCCGCAAGAAAGGTTTCAATCATGAAACCAAGCACGTCTATCTTTCGCGCAACCTGACGAGCCATCCGCAATACCTCGAGCACAAGGAGGCGCAGGATTAGGCGCACCCAACGGATCGCCAGGCTGGTTCGCGACAGCGGTTCATTCCGCCCCGTGCGCAAACGCCGCCGGAAAGCACGGCGGTTTGACGCGCGCGGTGATTCTGTGCTTTCTGCCGTTGCGCCATTTCGTTTAACTTGGGCGCATGCGGATTTTGTCAGGCATCCAGCCGTCGGGCACGTTGCACCTCGGCAATTACTTTGGCATGATGCGCCCCGCCCTGGCGCTGCAGGAGCAGGGGGAGGCGTATTATTTCATTGCCAATTACCATTCCATGACGTCGCTGTTCGACGCGCCCCGCCGGCGGCAAAACACATTGGACGTCGCGCTGGACTTCCTGGCGTGTGGTCTGGATCCCCAGCGCACCGTCTTCTTCAGGCAATCCGACGTGCCTGAGGTGTGCGAACTGGCGTGGATGCTTTCCACGCTGACGCCGATGGGTTTGTTGGAACGCGCCCATTCATTCAAGGACAAGTCCGCGAAAGGCATTCCTGTGAACCACGGATTGTTCGCCTACCCGGTGCTGATGGCCGCGGATATTTTGATCTACGATTCCAACATTGTGCCCGTCGGTCAGGACCAGAAACAGCACGTCGAGATGACGCGGGACATCGCCATCAAGTTCAACGAAGCCTACGGCGAGACTTTCGTGATTCCCGAGCCGAGAATCAAGGCGGACACCGCCAAAGTGCCGGGTGTGGATGGCGAAAAAATGTCCAAGAGTTACAACAACACCATCGAGATTTTCGGCGACGAAAAAGTGCTGCGCAAAAAAGTCATGTCGCTCAAGATGGACAGCCGCACTCCGGACGCGCCGAAACCGGATGCGGAACACAACCTCGCCATTCAGTTGCTCAAGGTGATTGATGCGGATGTCGGCAGGGAGTGGGAGGAAAAATTGCGCGCTGGCGGCCTGGGTTACGGCGATCTGAAAAAGAAGCTGTTTGAGGTCTATTGGGAACACTTTGCGGCGGCCCGGGCCCGACGCGCGGAATTGAGCGCCAATCTGGATTATGTGAACCAGGTGCTGCGGGAGGGAGCGGCGCGCGCGCGCGCGCAGGCGACAGGTGTGCTGCATCGCGCCCGGCGCGCAAGCGGCCTGGAGTGATTTGCGCGCGCTCCGCCGCGGTCGGTCCTCCGAAATGGGGACAGGAGAAACCCGACAATGGTTGCGGATGATTTGCCGGCGGCGGGGATTGACATTTTTCGGACCATCTTCAAGTATTCGGTATTCGGGCAGCAGCACGTTTCTTCAGCGGGGTTCCCCACCCCCACCTCCTTGGCGTCTGCTGCCCGAATTTTTCCAGCTTCTGCTTGACCACGGCGGACGGTTTGCCTAACGTCACTCTCCCACGCGGGGGCGTAGCTCAATTGGTTAGAGCGCTGCCCTGTCACGGCAGAGGTTACGGGTTCGAGCCCCGCCGCTCCCGCCATTCTTTTCCTCGGAATTCTGAGTGTTTTCACGTCGGGCACCGCCAAAACGGCCTGCATCAATTTGAATCGTCACCACGGCGGCGCGGCGCGTGAAATGATTGAAACAAAAAACCGCGCGGCGCGAGTTTGCCCTTCGTCGCCCGCCGGGCCTTCATAAACCACGCGACCCGTGCGTTTGGACACCAACACCACCTCCGCCGACTTGAGCGCGATCTCCTCCGGGTTCTTATACACCACCCGCACATCCTTGGCCGTCCAGTTGCCCCGGGCATAAATCCCCAGCCGCATTTCCGCGCCGTCCCGGATTGTTGCGTTCCGGAACATCCGCTTGAGGACATGCCGCTCCGCCTGCCGGCGCGCCAGCGCCCGTGTGATGAACCGCGTCTGGTCTCGGCGGGGCTTCGATCGTCTTGGCGCTCGGCCCTTGCGCTTGCTGCGAGTGCTATGCTTCACCATGCCTGCCATCTTGGCGGGAGGAATACTCTCGAAGGCTAATTCGGTTTCGCGTTGGCGTTGTGGATCAGAGTCGGCAGGTCCGATGGATGCAAACACACCGCCGCGTTCCACTTCCCAAATCCGCCGTGTTCATTCACTGCCCGCACCCATTCGTCGAGGTATTCGCGCTTCCGCTCGTCCTTCGGCGTGTTCTCCCCCTTCACTTCGACTATCAAATTCGTTCCGTTCGTGAGGCGGAGGAGCAGGTCGGGACGGAACTTGTGAAAGACGCCCGCGAAAATGTAGGTGATGTCAAAGCCTAGATGGTCGTTCTTGGCCCAGGCGGCCACGCTGGAATTGTGGTCGAGCTCATACGCCGCCTGTGCTTCCCAGGTCGAATCCGCCACACAGAGATTGATGTGGGATTTGTGTGCCGCCACGACTGGGCGGCCCGTGAACCAGGGCAGCATGTCGGCTGTGGAGCGAATCGGTTTGTTGGTGTCGAAGACAGGCTCCAGCGTTTCAGTGTTCGCTTGTCGGATTTCCCCGAAGATGTGCTGCACAATCCGCCCCATGTTCAGTGTGAGCATCACCCGCCGCCGCATTTCGTCCTGATAAAACAGCGGCGGATTGATTTCGAGTTTCGGCGACGCGATGAATTTCTCGACCAGCCGGATGACTTGTGCCAGCAGGTTTTGCTTGTTCCCACGCCAGCCCGGTTGCATCTGGTCGTAAATGTCCCGCGCGACCTCAAACACAATCTTCTGGAAACGAAACCGCTCCGCCAATGCCTGCAAATCAATCTCCGTCAGCACCGCCAGGTTGGGTTTCCCGGCGACGACCGCGGCCATTTCCGCGTTCTCGATCTTGTCGGTCGCATCCAGCACCAGCGGCTGCGCGCCGTTCAACTCCAGTTTGGGCCGGTAAACATGGTCAATCCGGATGATGTTCGGCCAGCTGATCAGCAAACCCACCTTGTCCCGTACCGCTTCGATCCGAATTTTCGGCGGTGGCGGAGGCAGCGGGCCGTTCTCGCCTTCGTGCGGCAGGAACGTGAACGGCACGCCGAAGATGTTCACGTATTCCGCCTCGAACAATTCCACTTCCTCCCCCGTGACCGGATGCGGCACTTTCTTCGCGTCGTAACTGGTGCGCCGCAGGCCGCGCCCGACCACCTGCTCGCACAGCAACTGGCTCGAAAACGCCCGCAAACCCATGATGTGCGTCACGGTCTTGGCATCCCAGCCTTCGGACAACATCCCGACCGAGATCACCTTTTGAATCTTCTCGCCGGGCTCGCCGACCTTCCCGACCGTGTCCACCGTCTTGCGCAGCCTTTCCGCCTGTTCCGCCTTGGTCAGCTTCTTCTGCTTCGGCTCGTCGTCGTCGTTACCGGTGCCGCTATCCTGTTGCGACGCGCCTTCTTCCTCCTTCGCCTCGGCCAGGTCGAGCACCTTGGAATCAATGTGCAGCGTCAACTCCGGTTTGCACAATTCATCAATCAACACCTTCCGTTTGTCGAAGGCATTCTTCACCCGCGCGGCGGTTTCGGTGCGGTTGGCCACCGTGATCATCACCGGCGGTGTCGGATACCCAAGCTTCTGCCAGTCCTGATACGTGGCGAGCCAGTCCTTGCCCAAAAGCAGATAGCCGTTCATTACCAGGTCGGGCAACGGCTCGAAACTTTCCGCGCTCCGGTTCAAATCATCCCGGACGTGCTCGTAAATGTGGTAGAGCTTCGACTTGTAATTCTTCACGTCCGGCATTCCGTCGTCGCGCACCACGACGCGCGGCGTCTTGACCAGCCCGCCTTCAATCGCGTCATTCAACCCGAAATCGCTGACAATCCAGCCAAACAGGGATTCCTCCGAACTCTGCTTGCCGCTGGGCGAAAACGGCGTCGCCGAGAAATCAAAACAACGCAGAATCTTCCGCGCCTTGTGAATCCGGTCCAGCCCGCCCACCCATTTCGTTGCCTCCTCGATCAACTGCCGGTCAATCTTCGCCTTCTTCGACTCCGGGTTGACGCGCCAGGCGTGGTGCGCCTCGTCGTTGATGACGACGATGTTGTTCACCTTCGCCAGATCGCCCAGCACTTCGCGGACGTATGCCTCGTCGCTCTTGGCCCCGCGCTTGTCCACGCTGCGCTTCTTCTTGAGCTTCTCCTCCGTCTCCCAGTTCAGGACATGCCAGTTCCGCACCACCACTTTGCCCTGCCGCAACTGTTCCCGCAGGCCGGCGGGCACAATGTCGAACTCGTCGTAATAGTTTCCCGGCCCGGCGGGAAGAAGCACTTGCAGCCGGTTCTTGACCGTCAGGCCCGGTGCGACAATGAAAATGTGCTTCGAGAAACGGTCGTCCTGCGGATACGTCACCTTGTTCAACACCTGCCACGCCACCAGCATGGCCATTACCACTGTCTTGCCGCTGCCCGTTGCCATCTTGCAGCACCACCGCTGAAACGCGCCCCCGTCCGACGGGATGGCAATGCCCACGCGCTCCGACGCCGGGGCTTCCGTGAGCCATATCAAAGTTTCCATCGCTTCAAACTGGCAGAAGAAAAACCGCTGCCGCTCGTAGCGCTCCGAACCTCTCCAATGTTCCAGCAAGCGCCGCGTGATGCCGGACACGCCGGGATAACCCGCCTCGCGCCACGCCTTCACGCGCGGACGGATTTGGTTCACCAGTTCAATCGGGATGAACCGTCCGGGATCATCAAACGACCGGGAACTTTCCGACGCGATGACGTAACCCGCCGGCCGCCGCCCTGATTCAAGTGAAAACTTCTGCGTCTCCCGGTGATAATGCCAATGGTGCTTCGGCTCGTCGTAGGGCGAGTTGACGATGAGATGGGTGATGCCTTTGGTCGTCATGCGGTCAGGGCTTCTTGCGCTTCGTGGCCGGCGGTTTCAGTTTCTTCACCGCTTCCTCGAAGTCCTTCTCCACGGCGCTGGGCCTGGCATCCTCAAGGACGCGAAACTTCCCGTATTCCGCGCCGGCTTTTGCCGCGGCGACCTCGTGCGACACCTTGCCCGCGTGCGTCAAAATCTGCCGGTCGCTCAAGCGCAGGAAATCATCCAGTTTGGCGATCCAATCCCGCATGGTCATCAGCTTGCGACTTTTTGCCTGAAGCTCCGCAAAATCGAGATACAGGGACACGATGAGATTCAGGGCTTCGATCTCATCAACCGTGAGATAATTTTTTGCGACCAGGGCATCGGTCTTGCGCGGACGGCTGCCGAGCCAGGCCGTCAATCCCATGTTCGGTTTGGTGGCGTCGGCGCGGGCATGGATGATCTCCGCCGCCGTGTGGCCGTGCGCGCCCCAGTGCATCTTGTTTTGCACGGTGGCGAAGAACCGTTGCGACGCCTCCGCGCTGGGATCGTAATCGGCGCTCGTTGCGTAGAGGTCCAGCACCTTGCGCCAGAATTCCTTCTCGGAGGAGCGGATGTCCCGGATGCGCGCCAGCAACTCGTCGAAATATGCCGATTTGCCTTCCTTCAAGCGCGCGTCGTCCAAGGCGAAACCCTTGATGATGTATTCCCGCAGCCGCTGCGTCGCCCAGATGCGGAATTGCGTGCCCCGATGCGATTTCACCCGGTAGCCGACCGAGATGATCACGTCGAGATTGTAGAACTGGGTCGCATAGCTCTTGCCGTCGGCGGCAGTTGTCAAGGATTCCTTGACAACTGACGGCTCGCGCAACTCGCCTTCCGTGAAGATGTTCCGAATGTGCAGGCTGACGTTCTGCTTCGTCGTTTGGAACAGCTCCGCCATCTGCGCTTGCGATAGCCAAACCGTCTCGCCGTCCAATTGCACCCGCAAGCGCGTTTGCTTGTCCTCGGTCTGATAAAGAATTATTTCGCCGCCGGGTGGGGGTGTTGGCTGCTTCATGACGATTTAACCGCAAAGAGCGCAGAGAACACAGAGAACCGTAATCCAACAAATCTTTGTACTCTCTGCGCTCTCTGCGCTTTCTGTGGTTGTTGTTCCGACCACGCAGATTTGCGGATTTCAAACTGGTAAGAGCCGCAGTTGGTCAACAGCCCGTGTTCCAGCCGAGCCGATTTCAAATAGCCGGGAATTTGCGCCTCATGCTCCGGCGCAAGGGCCTTGGCCGTCTTCAGTTCAATGATCAACACCCCTTCCACGAGCAGGTCCGCCAGATAATCCCCGCTCAGCGTGCCGTCCTGGTCATACACCTGGATCGGCTGCTGTTGTTGCACGTCCGAGCCCGCTTTCTGCAGGCGATGGGCCAGCGCGTTCTCATAAACCTTCTCCAAATGCCCGTGCGCGTGATACACGTGGATGTCATACGCTGTCTGCCGCACTTGATCGCACAACGCCTTGATGTCCTTCATGCGGTTCTTTCTTTAGCCGCAAAGAACGCAAAGAGCACCGAGACGGGAAAGGAACGTGTGTGGAGCTTTCCCTGTATTTTTTGCCTTCTTTGTGGCTGGCTCATTTTCCTTCCCTAAATTCTTTGTGTTCTTTGCGCTCTCTGCGGTTAAACCATCTCCAATATCTTCAAACTCTCTATCCCCCGGTCATCCACTATCTTGACCGCCACGCGGCTGTGCTTGCCCAACTCGAACGGCAGTGACACCGTGCCGCGATAGGCTTCGATCAGGTTTTCATCAATCTCCGCCTTCAGGTTCTTTGCCAGCTTGGACCAGCCTTCCTTTTCGCCGGCCATCGGGAAAAACACCTGCCGGGCAAACAAACTCCGCCCGTCGTAATCGGTGTCGAGCATCCAGACCGCAATTTGTTGTGCGCTGCCGGAGACGATCTGACCCGTCTTCGTGTCGTAATAATCGAATCCCTTTACTTCCACTTCCCAAAGCTCCGTCTTGTCCTTTTTGTCCTTGGGCTTCGTTTTGGATTTGCGGAGCAGCACGTCCGGCTGGCCAATCAGCCAGAAACTTTCATTACTGGTTCGCTTCTTCTTCAAATCTTCCGTCAGCAAATCCGCGTTCATCTGCGCCTTGAGCGTGGTCACTCCGGGCCAGTTCAATTCATCAATGTCCTTCGCCGCTTCCGGGTCGAATTGAAACGCGGCGAACACGATCAGTTGCGGGCGCGGCACGAGCTTCCGGGCTTCTTCCAACGCCAGTTCCACCTGCTTTTGCTCCAGCGGCGCGTGCTCCGGGCCGAAGGAAATCACGACGCGCTGAATCTCCTTCGCCGCGCCGTCGCGCAATTTCGCCGGGCCGTCGGTGTTCGGTTTGGTTTCCGCGTCGGCGTGCAGCCAGCGCGTGCCGGACAGCGGCTCGACGCGGGAGAAACGGATCATCTGGCCGCCCTTGCCGCGGATGCCGGCGCGGAGCAGCTCGCTGCGCAGTTCCTCGTGCCGGATCGTCGCGCCGCTGCGGGCCACCGAATTGTCGGCAGGTAGCGGCGGGCCTCCCGGCCTGCCGTAGAGGGCGGCATCCTGCCGCCCGGATTTGGAAGACGAAGCCGGAGTCGTGGCCGAAGTTCCGCCGGGCTGGAAGCCCGGCTCTACGGCAGGCTGGAAGCCTGCCGCTACGTCATCAATCGGCCGCACCATCGGCGCGGGGACGGCTTCCACCGTGAACGGGCCGGTCACGCGCGCCTTGGATTTGTCCACGAGCGGCTGGTCGTAAAGCGTTTCCTGCTCCGGCGGTTCGTTGTTGGCGATGCTCTTGAGCGTGACGTGCGGGACGGTCTTGTAACGGAAGCCGCTGTCCACGCCCTCGGCGTCGTGGGCAAGCTGGTAGTAATCGAACACCGCCGTCATCAACCGCTGCTTGGCCAGCGTGAGCGCGACGCGGGAGGTGTCGCAGGTGATCCAGCGGCGTCCCCATTGCTCTGCCACGTAAGCCGTCGTGCCGCTGCCGCACGTGATGTCCAACACCAAATCGCCGGGGTCGGTGGTCATCAGGAGACAGCGTTGAATCACTCGTGTTCCCGTCTGGACGACATACTGCTTGTCCTCTGAAAAACCCGTCATTTTCACGTCTGACCACACATTAGCAATGGGCGAAACCAGAAAATCCGACAGGTAGCGCTTGTACATGAGAGAATTGCCAATAGGCTTGAGCCGCCGCGCTTTTGCAAGGCTATCGAGTCCCTTCTTGTCGGTTTTGAAAGTGCCTTTTCCCGGTGCGAAATCTTGTTCTTCAAAATTGTAGGTGCGGACGTCTGTGCCTTGCGGAGGGCGCTGACTCGTTAAGTTGTCACAGGCAAAAACTTTCCAGCCTGTTGGAATTTTCGTCGAGTCCTCAATTTCTTCCGATGTCATCCTTCGTTCGGTCTTTCCGTCCGGTGACTCAAGCCAGATGTATTGCGTCGTGCCGACCTCTCCTAAAATCTTTTCACGGAAAAGCGCGCGGTATTTTAATACTTTTGAATCACGCGCATACCAAAGGAGAAAATCAGCGACACCAGACAAGTTTTCAGAACTTGCGCTTGTAGTCTTTTCAAACACGACCTGACTGACAAAGTTATGTGCCCCAAACACCTCATCCAAAATTTCCCGGACATGATGCACATTCTCATCCGAGATTTGCACGAAGACCGAGCCGGATTCGTGGAGGAGTTCGCGGGCCAGCAGCAGGCGGTCGCGCAGGTAGCTCAGGTAGGAGTGCAGGCCCAGTTCCCAGGTGTCGCGGAAGGCTTTGACCATTTCCGGCTCGGCGGTCAGGTCTTCATCCTTGCCGTCCTTCACGTCGCGCTTGTTGACGAAGGGCTGGAAGTTCGAGCCGTATTTGATGCCGTAGGGCGGGTCGAAATAGACCATCTGCACCTGCCCGGCCAGGCCCTCCTTTTCCAGCAGCGAATTCATCACCAGCAGGCTGTCGCCCGCGACGAGGCGATTGCTCCAGTTGTGCGCGTGCTGGTAAAACTCGATGGCCTCGCGCAACGGCGGATTTTCCGCCCTGGAATTGAACAGGGACATCTGCTCGTAATCGCTGCCGTTCTTTTTGCGGACGGCTTCAATGATGGAACGCGGATCAATGCGTTCGTGGACGTGCAGCGAGACGGTGGGAATCTCGAAACTGGTGCGCTCGGCCTTGCCGGCCCAGACGAGCGTCGGGTCAAGGTGCGGGTCGTAGGCGTAGGTTTTCTTCCCTTCGACGGCGTCGGATTTGGCGTCCACAAGGCCGACGGGCGGGTTGTTGGGGCGTTTGTCCTTCTTGTGGTCGTATTGTTCGACGGGTCGCTTTTTTGAAGCTGTGCTTTGCTTTGCCATAGAAGCGCCGTCAGCGTAGCGAATCAGCCCGTCCGCGTCATCAACTTGTTGCTGCGGTTGCGCGCGCTTGGTTCGAGCCGTGGCGTGCCGGGTTGCCGAGTCCGCGAGGCTACCCTGGGTAACGGTTCGTAAACATTTCCCAACCCTGAAAGGGTTGCATCCTCGTCGCACGGATTTGATGCAACCCCGTTGGGGTTGATGATGATTTTGATTCGCCAACCCAGGGTAGCTCGTTCCTCGCAACCCTGGGCTGAACGACATTACCCCTTTGGGGTAAGACCCATTCCCGCCACCCAGCGCCGTCGGCGCGACATCGTTGTAGAAAACCGTGCGCCCAGGAACCCAAGCTCCGTCAGGAGCGACCTCTTCCGCCCCTCCGGGGCTTTCAATTCATTTGGCTCCAAGTTCTACAAAGATTCCACCCCTGACGGGGCTTTGGTCCGGCTTGATCGTTTTCACAGGAAAACGCCTGAGCCGCGCGCGGCGTCTTGGACTGCGGTGGCAAGCGAAGCGCGACACCGCTTTGACCTTGGCCGGCGTAGGATCGTCCGAAAGCGCCGTCGCCGCTGCGCTTTGCCGGCGCACTCCAAAATTCCCGCCACCCAGCGCCGTCGGCGCGACATCGTTGTAGAAAACCGTGCGCCCAGGAACCCAAGCTCCGTCAGGAGCGACCTCTTCCGCCCCTCCGGGGCTTTCAATCTATTCGTCGCCAAGTTCTACAAAGATTCCACCCCTGACGGGGCTATGCGTCGCCAAGTTCTACAAAGATTCCGCCCCTGACGGGGCTATGGTCCGGCTTGATCGTTTTCGCAGGAAAACGCCTGAGCCGCGCGCGGCGCGTGCTGCGGGTGCGGAACGTAGCTGGCTGGTGTTTTTAATCCTGTCGAAACCTGATGCCACGGGCTATTATCGCCGCATGACATCTCACGCATCGGTCGCCAGGTTCACGCGCCGTCAGTTTTTGCAGACCACCGTGCTGGCCGGCGCGGCGGCGCCGTTCGTTGTGCCGGCCGGGCTGCACGGGGCATCGGCCAATTCCAAACTCAATCATGCCTGCATCGGCGTGGGCGGGATGGGTTGGAATGACCTCAACTCGTTCCTGCAGCATCCGCGATTGCAGATCGTCGCGCTGTGCGACGTGGACGCGAATCATCTCGCCAAGGCATCCCAAGCGGTGCCGGGGGCGCGATGCTACTCGGATTGGCGCGAGTTGCTGGCGCAGGAGGGAGACAGGATTGATTCGGTGAATGTTTCCGTGCCGGACCACATGCATTTTGCCATCGCCCACAGCGCGATCGAGAAGGGCAAACATGTTTATTGTCAGAAACCGCTGTGCCATGACGTCGCGGAGGTGCGCGCGCTCACCGAGGCTTCGATCAAAAAGGGCGTGATCACGCAACTGGGGACGCAAATGGCTGCCGGCATCGGCGATCGCACCACGGTGCAGTGGCTCCGCACCGGCGTCGTCGGCAAGATCAAGCACGCCTATCTGTGCTCGAATCGTCCCGGCGCGGTGGAGACGTACCGGCTGTTGGGGCCGCGGCCGGCCTCCGGACAGTCGCCGCCCGCCAGTTTGAACTGGGAGCTGTGGACCGGCACGGCGCCGATGCGGCCGTTTGCGCCGGACATTTATCACCCGACCAAATGGCGCGCGTGGCAGGACTTCGGCACGGGTTGGTCCGGAGACATCGGCTGTCACATTTTCGATGCGACCTGGAAAGGGCTGGGGTTGAAACCCGCGCTCACCGTGCAGGCGGAAGTGCAGTCGTCCTGGGAAAAATCTCCGGCGCGGCGCGCCGATACCTGGCCGCAGGCCAACCACATCACCTGGACCTTCCCGGGGAACGATTTGATTGCCGGCAGCGGACTGACGGTCGAATGGTTCGATGGCGAGTTTTATCCGCCGAAGGACATTCGCGCGTTGTATTCGCTGGAGGATTATCCGCCGGAGTCGGCGATGCTCATCGGTACGGAGGGCGCGTTGTTGTATCAACTCGGTCGCAGTCCCACGCTGCTGCCGGAGGCGAAGTTTGAAAAACTGGAGCGGCCCAAATTCGAGCCGCGCGATCATTACCATCATTTCGTGGACGCCTGTCTGGGGTTGACGAAGACGGAATCCTTCTTCGCGCAGACCGGCCCGATGACGGAATCCATTCTGCTCGGCACGGTGGCGATTCGGCTTCCCGGCCAGAAGCTGGAATGGAATCACGAACCGATGAAGGTGACGAACCTCGCGGACGCCAACAAATTCCTCCGGCGCAAGTATCGCCAGGGTTGGAGCACGGGTGGGTTTTGAATTATACGCGCCACGCCATCAGTGGGCGGACATGTTCCCGGTGGCGCGCAACGTCCGGGGCTGCGGTGGCCGGCGCCGCGCGACTCCGCTGTCTCCCCGGCCAGTGGATGACCATTCGCAAGCGCCGGCGGCGCTGTGTCAGGCCGATGCGCGCGAAAATTTCCGCGGCCCGGTGCCGTCGGCGCGACATCATGGTAGAAAACCGTGTGCCCATGAATTCAAGCTCCGTCGGAAGCGGCACCTTCCGTCCCGCCGGGGCGCCGGCGTGAAATCAACCGGGCGGCTCCGCGTTCCAACCAGCAGGGCCCCGCTTTGAGAGGCTCGGGCCCCGCGGCGGCTGCGGGTCAATGGGGAGACTTAAGATTTCCCATTGCCCGTGCGGCTTGGCTCGGTTAGTACCGAAACATGAACTGTCTCCCGCACCCGGCCGGCCTCCTGAAACGCGGACCGCGGGCGCCGGGCCTGGCGCTGATTGAACTGCTCGTGACCGTGGTGATCCTTCTCCTCTTGTTCACGATGTTTTTTGGTGCCGGCACGAGCAGTCGCCGGACGGAGGCGAGATTGCGCTGCCAGGGAAACCTGCAAAAAACATTCGTGGCGTTGCAGTTGTTTGCCAATGACCACGACGGCTGGTTTCCACAGGCCACCAACGCCACCGGTGCGGGAATGGCCTTGGTGGCCTTGGTGCCGCGTTACACGGCAGACCCAACGATCCTGGTGTGTCCGGGGCGCACGGAGACGGCGCCAGCCCCGGACCGGGTGCTGCGCGAGGGGCGGATCAGTTACTCGTATTACCAGGGCCACCGCCAGACGGCGCCCGCCGGCTTCCTCCTGACTGATTGGCAGGTGAACACACGGGCGAAACGCGTCGGGGATTTGCTTTTTTCTGAGACCGGCGAAAAGCCCGGGAACAACCATGCCAAGGATGGCGGCAACCTGTTGGGATTCACCGGCGACACGCTCACCTCGCCACCGCGCGCGGCGGTGGACCTGCCGCTGGCCGCCGGTGTGGTCCTGCTGAATCCCAACCCTTGACGGTGCATGAAGATCGTCTGTGATTGCGGAGTCAAGTACGCCTTCGACGTGACCGAAGACAACCGGCATTCGCCGGTGACATTCACTTGTCCCAACTGCGGCCGGGATTTGTCCGGGCGGATCAACCAGCTCATCCGCGACGGGTTCGCCGCTCCGAAACACGAGGAGGCGGCTGGCGCCGGAGCGGTGTCGTCGCCTTCCCCAACTCCGCAGCGGCCTCCGTTGCGGATTCAATTGCCGTCGCCAACCGGTTCGCCGCAACCAGTCGCTCCCGCGCCGGTCGGACGCGGTTGTGCGCGTCATCCGGCGGAGGCGATCACGCAACAATGTTGCGTCTGTGGCAAGGGACTCTGTGCGAAATGCGCCAGGCTGTTCGATGGCTGCTGTTCCCCCTTGTGCAAAGCGCGAGCCGGGTTGTCCGGTCGGGAAGGGGACGCGGGCGCACGAGGCGCCGGAGCCAAGTCAGGCCGGCGACGGCGTTTCGCGCTGCTGGTCAAACTGGGACTGTTCCTGGTCCTGTTGATTCTGGGGGCCTGGCTTTGGTATGTCGGGTGGGGGTCACGGCCGCGACCCATGCTCACTCTCCGCTTTGACGATGACCCCGCCGGTGCCGGGACGAGCGTGTTGGCCGCGGAGCAACAGGTGATTTTCCTGCATGGTTCGAAATTGGGGCGGTGCGATCTGGCGACCAAAACTCAGGTCTGGCGGCAGTCCGTGCTGGACGAGAAAGCGATTCGGGACCAGGCGGAGCAAGAAATCCGCGGGATGCAGGCGATGGCAGCGGAGGGACAAGCTTCCGGCACGATCCCGTCGCTGGATCAAAGAATTCAGGATCGGCGTCGGGCCGCGGAACGGGCGTTAGAATTGCGCGTGTTCGGACACAGCATCTGGGTGGGCAATGGCGGGTCAGCGCGGCAATTCGATTGGGCCACGGGCAGGGTGCGGCGGGAGGTGGCTTTTGCCGGCAACCTCAATGAGGCCCGGCTGCAAAATGGGCAGTTGGAAATTGCGCAGGCCATGGGTGCGGCGGCCATGCAAGTAACACGACTGGATTTGGTGGACGGGAAACTGACCACGGAACAAATCGGCACCGTCGCAACCGGGGCAGGGCGGGGATCGGCAACTGCGCCCGCGACGTCCGGGGAATCGCCGCGAGCCACCGCCTCCGCCGTCGGGACGGCTTCCGCTCCCCTCAGCGCACAGGAACTCGGCGGCAGGGTGGCGGACAGTTCAACTCCGGGAAAGCTCGCGGCCCCGGCCACCATCGCCGTGGCGCGCCGCCAGCAAGAGGCCGACCGGCTCCTGGCCGGGGACGACGACGGGCAGCGGGCGGGAAACCACACGGTCGGCTCCACTCCCGAGCCGGCGCTGACCGGGGACGTCACCGTGTTGCCCGCCGGAACAGGGTTTATCGGGATGACGGTGCGGTTGTTGCAACGGAACATCGTCTCGCGTTCGGCGATGCGGGCGGCCCCGGCCAGGTCGGCGCTGAACGGCCAGTTGAGCGCGGGCGCAACGGCCGACGCCGCCAATGAATTGCTGAATGAAATGGCGCGAAATGCCGGCGAGGACAAGGTCGAGGAGGATCAAAGCCGCTACCGGGTTCGCCTCCATCGCTTTGCCGCCGGCGCCGTGCCGGATTGGGAGGGGGAGGTGACGGGCGCGCCGGAATTGTATCCGCAGTCCACGGTCAATGTGCTGATTGCGGGGACGTCGCTAATCGTCCTGGATCAACACAACCACCTGAGATGGGAGAGCCGTTTGATGTATCCGATCGCGGAGGCCGGCGTTGTTGCCGCAAGCCGCTCCGTCAGACGGTACGGATCGGGCCCGGTGGTGGAGCACGGGCAGACGTTGTACGTCTTCGATCAAGGCGTGCTGAGCGCGTTTGATCTGGCGACGGGGACGGCGCGCTGGCGGCTGCCGTCCGTGGGGGTGACCGGCGTGTTTTTCGATGATGCGGGTGCGCTTTACGTCAACACCACCACCGCAAGCCCGGAACGCATCCAGTACGCGCGGCAAATTGACGTGAATGAGCGCACGGGAAATCTGACGTTGAAACTGGATGCGAACACTGGCCGAGAACGGTGGCGGTATGCCGGGGGCGGCTGGCTGGCTTATGTTGCCGGGCGGTATCTTTACGCGGTGGATTACACGCCTCCGCGCGAGGAGGGCGATGCCGACCAGCAAACCTGGGCGGCGTGGGGATTGGAAGCCGCGCCGCACTTGAACATCCGCCGGCTCAACCCGAAAAACGGGCGCGTGATCTGGGATTATTACCAGCCGCGTGGCGCGTGGGATGTTCAAATGCATGACAATCTGCTGCTGTTGGTGCTGAAGCGGGAAATACAGATTTTGAAATTT
>WBZR01000815.1_pt1 | contig 45428 bp, 24 predicted proteins | sample 5204231 | NCBI WGS metagenome assembly WBZR01 (sample SAMN12412403, study PRJNA552823) | activated sludge metagenome | isolation source: activated sludge from anammox sidestream of wastewater treatment plant... | place: USA: Virginia | collected 2017-08 | reverse complement strand
GGATGGCAGCGGGAGTACAGCGGACTGCCTGCCCGGCACGTCGGATGCGAAGTGCCAGTGGATCGAGCGGCTGTTCGGAATCATCTTCAAAGAGCTGCTAGCCCGGAGCACGGACGTCAAAGGGGAAACGATTGTCATTAAACCACGGTATTACGTTTATGTAATCCCCTATGGCGAAACACCGCGGGCGTGGGGCAGCGGCGAGATGGACATCGAATCGGCGCTCGAGCTCTACTCCCAGGCTGGAAATTCCCTGGGGCTCAAAGGTGATCTCGGGGGCACCGACTCCAAGGCGGCCATGGAGATGGCCCTTGAGTATCTCCAGCGTGCTGTGACTCAAGAACGATTTCGAGATTCATTTCCCCCCATGGTCTTTCATCTGACCGATGGTGAGAGCCAGACCGACGCGGAAAATGTAGCAGAACAGATCAAGCAACTTAGCACCAGTGACGGCAACGTGCTCATGGTCAACGCCTACATCGGGAGCAGCACCAGCCTCAGCTACGGCGGCCATGAAGACTTCCCAGGCTACGTGGAAGTCAGCGAGGCCGGCCCCGACAAGGACAACATCCGAATGTTCAACATGTCCAGCGAGATCCCCTCTTGCGTCCACGGCAATCTAATTGGGGACGGCATTTTTCCGGAACTCCGCGAAGGCGCCAGGCTGTTCTTCGACGTCAGGACCAAGGAAATGCTCAAACACGTGATTCAGGTCGTCGGCAGCATGGGATCTCGGGCTGATCGCCAGAATAGGTAGTGCTGCCAATGTTCAATAAAACCAGAATCCCGTTTGACGCAGAAGTCGTCATCTCACCGTCGATGCTGAGCGGCGAAACCAAGGACCAGGATCGGGCACTTTGGTTTCCGCAGCTCGGCACCGCGTGCCTTGCCGATGGCGTAACCTCGTCGCCCTATGGTGGCGACGCAGCAGAACACGCCGTGCAACTGGGGCCGCTGGTATTTCTGCGCGGCGCCGATGAGGGGCTTGGCACAATTTGCAATGTGCTGACTATCCAAAGGCTGAAAGCCCAGGCTCGCAAGATGAAAGCGCCGGCGGGTACGTCAAAAGCCATGCTTCCGATGCTGAGGGAGGCGGCACAAGAGCGGCTTGCAAATGCATTTCAAACTACATTCATTGGTGCATGCCTGACACCGGTCGATGGCCAAGTGCTGGTCCGAACTGTTGTGTGCGGAGACTCAGCGGTCTTTGCATTCTCTAATTCTGGGGAATTACTGCATAGTTCATTGGAAAATCCGGCAAACCCGGCGAGCGGGCCCGAGGATCTCCGGTACGGCGGTTCGACAATTCCCGCAATCCGCCACTGCCCTGGTGACCAGTTGCTTGTCAAGATCGTCAAGTGCCTGGGTGAGTGTCCTAACGCGTACCAGTCGGCAGACATCCCTCCCCGGTACTGGGAGAATTGGTTTGTTTGCCAGGTCCTTGATGAAATCGCCCCCGGCGTGGCCAGTGACATATCGTCGCTTCAGGCAATCCCAAGGCGCAATGAGATCATCCTCGTGCCTCGTTATTTACTGGGCACTAGATTCCTTCCAGAGAATACCGAGTACCGCCAACTCGTATATTCCAATTCTATTCGCCAGATCAACCACCCGAGACGGAGCGCATTGATCGTCAGTGGCTCGTCAGTAACGGCAGTACTGCCTGACCATGTGCGCTCGGGCCACTGGATCCAGGATACGGGACGGTTTCCTACTGATGTCAACATCATCCTAGCCAGTGACGGATTCCATGGCTGTTTCTCGAATGGCTCTGCGCTGTGGCAGTGGCTCATCGAAAACGCACAAGCGGAGCATGACCAGGACGCCCGTGATGCCGCCCTGGACGAGTTGCACAAACGGCTCCACGCCAAACAGGGAGACGACGACATCTCGTTTGTGTGGATTCGCCCTTCTAACCCTGCTGAATCATTTCGAGGAGGTCAGTAAGAATGGCTGCCGACGCTGTCGAAAAATGGTTGAAAAGCAATCAACCGGCCATTATTGAGGGCAGACCCATGCGGCCGCTCGAGAATCCGCGGCACAAGGGAACGCCCCTGTCTGTCGCGCGAGGTCAAGCCGAGACTTTTTTCCTTACCGACCCGGCCGGCGCAAAGTGGATTCTCAAGAAATTTCGCCAAGACCTCGGCGTGCACTATCTCGCCGCGGTGGGCGAGCTACTTCCTCGGCACATCGGATTTTACTGTGGAACAGATCGGCTCGTCGTCAAGAAAACCAGTCTCTCGTCCTCAAACGGCTGCTACAGCGGTCGAGGATTCCGAGATTGGCTCACAGGAACGGTTCTCATGCCAAGAGTCGAAGGCATCGCGTGGGCGGACCTGGCCGACGAGCTGCGAAGCGGCGAACGAATTCTGTGCAGGACAGACCGGCTTCGGCTTTGCCGAAATCTCTCGGAGCTCATCAAACTCCTGGAACAAGCCCAATGCGCGCACCGTGACCTCTCCAGCGGAAATGTCTTCATTTGTCTAACTTCAGGGCGAGTAAGCTTGATCGACTTTGACTGCCTTTTTCATCTGAGGTTGGTCATGCCCGGCACCACGACCAGTGGCACCGAGGGCTATATCGCGCCGTTTGTCTGGTGCAACGGCCGCGTGAATCCTGAAACGACGTGGTGTCCCAACGCTGATCGATTCGCCCTCGCCCTGCTGAACACCGAGTTTCTGCTATTGGGAAAAGGATCGCCGTTGTCCGCCGACGGCGGAATGTTCGATCAGTGCGAACTCAGAAACCGGCACGGCAAGCAACTGGGCAGAGCGGCGCAGCGACTCAAGGGCGAATTCTCGACTGCTTTTTCTCTGTTTGACACCGCCATGCGAAGCAATGCGTTTCCGGAATGTCCGTCACCGGACGCGTGGATCAAGTTCTGTGATGCGGCTGAGAAAACCAAGATTCCGTCGTTGTGCGAAGTCGAAACGCTCGACTGGGCCGATGTCCAGGCAGCCTTAAGCAGCCGTGGGAGACGCCCTGCGTCGGTTGGATTTCTGGGCGTCCTCGTGGGCAAATTCATCAAACAGAATCGGCCCGCCGCGGCAACCGTTTCGTTACCAGAAGATCCCTGGAGGAACTGATTCATGTATTTCACAACAAGCTTCCTATCTTTCCCATTGCTCGTCGCACTGTGGACCCTCGACGCTGTTCTCCTGCTCATTGCGGTTCGGCTGGTCGACAAACGATGGGCGGTGCTACCTACAAAAGTCTCGACCGCGATTCGCGACTTGACCGATCCCCTGATCTTGTCAGCTGAGTCCAGCTTTCACAGGCTCGGAGTACTGCGCGGGGCGAAAACGTATCCCTCTCGTTGGGGTTGGTTCATCGTCCTGCTTGGGGCGATGTTTCTGCGTGTAATCATCATTCGGTTGATTTGGGCTATTTCGTGAATAGTGCGATTCGCAAAGCTCGAGCTATGTGGTCTATGCGATTATGGCAGTCCGGAATGCAAGAGATTGAACGTGAACGAAAAAGAGCGAAGCAAGCAATGTACGCGGGCCAGGCCGAACGGCCAATTGATTTTGCGGTCCACAAGACCCTTGCTTCCAGGGGCGGCTGAACAGTCGGCCGAGCTGAGCGGGGACCAAGGCCTCGACCGGATATTTGTGAGTATGAAAACTCTTGCAGAGCAGTGGGACTGCTCCAAAACAACAGTCTCGCGCCTCCTCGAAAAGGCCGGCGTACCGGCGTTCTACTTCGGCCGCGGGCGAAACGGCTCTAAGCGTTACAAAGTCGACGACATCAATCGTTACTTGGCCAATCTCGAATCGGCTTAGCTCCTGATCCTGCCCGACTGCACTACCCCGCAGTTTCCAGGTGCAGGTGACCGAGGCCCTCTCGACCAACCGGGAGGGCCTCACTTTTTCACCGGCCGATTACCAGGGGTGACCAAAATGAGGCCCGCGTGGCGCTGGCGCCAAAGCAGTTTTCGACGACGCGGCGATTATCGGAGCGATCGGGCCGAGCATGATCATGTATACAGGCGCCCGGCCCCAACAGCCTGCCGGATCATCGGTTAACCAGGGGCCAATACCGGCGGCTGCAACTCGATTTCGATGACGACGCGGCGGTCCCCGGTCGTCGGGGTCTAACACCGGAGGTTGCTTAACACCCTGGACTGCCGAAACAATCCCGAACTACGCCTTCGTCCAGCTCTTCGGGTGACCATTCAAGAAGTCTTACCGCACGCTTCATGGATTCCAGTGAATCACTGCAGGGCAGAACCCTCGCATAACTTTTTGCCCGTTTTCTGTTCTTCTTCGGACAGATGTGAGCCAATTTGTCAGCCGCTCGCAAGTTGTGAGATTTTGGGGAAGAAGACCTCGGTCTGTACGGTATGACTCCGCCGTCGATTGTTCGATGCTTAGGCCGCTACGACCGGCGAAAAGAGTTAGTCCACCATCCTCAGTCTGTTCAAATAGAACTGGTCCAGTGGAGACCTCGCGATCGAATGCACGGGACACTTCCTCCGGGCCCTGAATCGACAATTTACATTTTCCGGGCCAAGGGGAGCACCACCGCGCTGCGAGCCGACCGTCGAGTTCGGCGTGTGTTGGATTTCGGACGAATTCGGTGTCTGCGTTTGCGATAGCGTGATCAATGTATTGACTTATTTGTCCGACGGTTCCAGGTTCGTTTAGAAGCACACCAGCCTCGACACCCGAGTTGAGGCCGTGTGCCGCATCAAAGTTGGCCGAAAAGACAACGCCCAACCGGCGATCCGCGACGACAGCCTTTGCGTGATTGCGCAAGTCACCGTAAATCTCGATTCCAAGGTCGTGCAGGGCGAGGAGTTCTTTCATCTGTTCGGGCCATGCATTCCGCTGGCGGATGAGGAGCCTGACGCCAACACCGCGCGAGACTGCTCGTGACAGATGCTCAAGAATTAGCGTGGGATGCTGAGTCATTCCGACTATGCTGAACGTCGAAAGCAGCAACTCCCCTGTTGAACCATCAGTGACGTGTCTGATGGCCTGCAGTAGCGAGATATTTTCTGAACCGTTGGTCCAGACAAATCGATTACCAGTTTGATCACCACTGTCAGGTCGTACGGGAGATTGTGTGAGCTGACGCTGTGACACTGTGTATACTGGGCCTGGCGGCACCTCCCAGCTGCATCCCTCATACCACAGCTGAGTGAAAAATGCCCTCACTCGGTTAACTTGCGCGGGATCTCGCACAACCACGTTCAACTCGCCCGTCCACTCGAACCCGTTGGTTACAAAGTTGGCAGAGCCTACAATCGCTACCGAGCGGTCTGCTACCGCGAACTTGGCGTGACACTCCTCATGACCGCGAACGTAGATTCCACCACTTGTCAGTCGCGCAAAGTTCTTGCGTCGCTCCTCTGGTGCTTCTTCGGTTTCATCGTATTCCTGCAACCCACGCCGCAATGATCGCTCGTCCAGTGCTGTGATGACGTATACACCGCCCTTCAGGCGTTCGGCGGCCAAGAGCAGCTCCTTGATGACCGACTCATCGCCGAGCATGAAGGACGCCACAAAGATACGATTTTCTGCTTCACGGATCATTTTGACCAAACAATCTCGCACCGGCGCTCCACTTTCCTTGTACGTTCCTACGATTTCGTAATTACTGCCATCCGCCTCGGGCCAGCGATATGGCTGCGGATTACGTCCGTTGTGAACGAAGAAGCCGCCATCAACTCTTCGATTTGCCAAATCCAGAGGCTTCATGCTGCGAAGTCCTCGGCCTCACGGAGGTCGTACAAGGGCTTGAATAGTCGCAGTTGCCAAAGCCGGTTGAGCACATCCTGACGTCGTACACCGTTGAATTCTGGATCGGTACGGCTGGCTGAAAGCAGGCTACGTATCGTGCGATCGATTGCAAAAATCCGGGCGGCACCATCATCCGCAGGGCTGCATCGGAGGGGCACGATGCACTGAAACTCGTCGTCGATGCGAATCCGCAGACTGTGAACCTCGGAGACAAGCCCTCTTAGCGCGAACGCACGCGCTTCGCCTTCTCTCAGAGATGCAGAAAAATCGAGAGCCTGGTCCGGTTGGATGGAAAGGAAGTGGCTGTGTTGTAGCTCGCGCTTGACGTCCGCCCGCGCCTTGAGCACGCGTTGGCTCCAAGTGGCGGTTAGCTTCGGAAGCAAAGGAACATCCAACGGGACGCGGATGATCTCAGGCTGTCGGTCATCATCGTGTTTCACGCGCTTGACGCCACACAATTCCACGTGCCACGAACTCGTACGGGATGAACGCGAAGTCGTAGCCGAGCACCGGTAGGCAGGGAGATGGTCATCCTCCACAGCATTCTCATCTAGGATCCTGAGTATGTTGCTGCCGCCGTCCCCATAGAATCGCTTCTTTTTCAGTGGTTCATCAAGGAGCGCGGTCCTCGTCTTTCCTTGCCAACCCGGTGGAACCGGCCATCTTCCGGACGTATTGAGCTTTTGGAGTGCTCGGAGCAAGCCGGTTGCTCTCTCCAAGACGACACCCTCATCCGATTCGGGGAACCAAAGGAGATCCCGCTGTTCTGTCCGCTCAACCGGAAGCTCGCCCGTTTCTAGTGCAGCAGCGCAGCGTTTAAGGTCGGGGGTGAAAGCTGCGCCGGCGGCGTGGATGAGCCCTTTTTGCTGCAAGCCAGATAGAAGCCATGCCCCGAGCTCCGGCGGAATCGACGCGATTTCCTGCATTTCACGGAGCTCAAGAGTTTGAAGCCGCAGGAGCGACTCCAACACAAACCGCTCCATCATGCTGATGCTCTGGTGGCCTTGAACCACAACCTTGACACCGTCCAGGATTACCATCGGCAGCCATGCCTGCTCGACGACGATGTCAACGCCGGGCTCGCGCGTCCAGCCGTCAAGCACTGAGACCTCGATTCGTGCTTCTCTTTGTTCGTCGCTCATCCTCTCCGTCCTCCGAACTGCCGGACGACACGCATTACGTCCTGGCGCTTCTCAAAGAGCTCATTCAGATGCCGGTAGAACTCTTTCGCCTGCTCGTTTGAGCACAGCTTGCCGAGGAGATCCTTTTGTCCGACGAAGATCAGTGCCCGGTGGGCCCGTGTGCACGCCACGTTGAGCCGCCGCAGATCCTGTAGCCACTGGCCAAAACGTGGGGTCACGTTCAGGGCGGTTCGGCAGAATGTAAGGAATACGACATCGCTTTCCTGACCCTGAATGCGGTCAATCGCGTCGATCACCGAGAAGCGAAGGCAGGTAAAGCGTAGACCACCAGCACGATCTGAGAGGAGATCACGGATTAGTCTCGCCTGCGCCTTGTAGAACGCCAAGATGCTCACGGTTACAGCGCCTACGCCGGCGGCCGCGAGTTCCTGATCGAGAACCTTGCACGCCTCGACGACCCACCTAGCCTCTGTTCGGTTGACAAAACTATTACGAAGCAGCTCATCTCGAGCATGGCTGCCCAGCGCTGACGTATCAAGAAACGTAATCGGCGTTGGAAACGTCGGCGTCGTCAACGGAGTAACGCCGCAAACGGCCAATTCGTCGTCGGAAGGCGTGCAATAGTCGCCTCCATACACAGGTTCACTAACGATCTCGGCGATTGGACGAATCATCCGCCGTTGCTCAACAAGTCGAACTCGTAGGCCATCGGGGCATGATCCTACGATCCGCTCAAACAGGCTTCTGACGAGGTTGTCGCGCATCGACTGCAACAGCGCCCTCGACGGGTCGTCGACCTCTTCGCGCAGGTATGCGATTCCATCGGTAAACTCTTGTCGATACATGCTGGTCCAGTCGCCTGAATCGCGTAGCCGATTGGCAATGATAGCTACGCTTTCCCGCCTGAACTTGTGAAGTTCCTCGTCCTCCTCCCAAAGCTTCCCTAGCTCGTCAACGGCCGTCTCAAGATCGACGGGGTTCTGCTCTAATTGATGGAGCGACGATAGGGCATGCAGAAAGTGCTCGTCATCCTGCTCAACGTACGGCGGTAGCTGATGCTCATCGCCGACGAGTATCCATCGCTTAGCTCTCGCAGCCCCGATCAGAAACTCAGAATCGGTAACTCTGCTGGCCTCGTCCACGATAAAGGTATCCACAAGGACATCGCGCAGCTCTTGACTACCGGCGATACCCGTTGTCGTGCAGACGAAGAGGTTTGTAACCGCTAGAAGGTCGCGGCGCAGGGCCTCAACGTCGTCGCCCCCCTTCGTGACCTCGGCGACCAACTCGTCAAAACGGCGATTGAGGTACTGGTAACCTTCTAATCGTACGTGTCGGTCTGAGAATCCCAGTTTCCTTTGGTCCAGGCTTTCCGCCGCCGAGACACCCTTCAAGAGGTCGTGCCCTTCGCATTCCAACGCCGCCGCAGTTTCGGCGCTTGCGGCTTTTTCCCGAACCCGAGTGGAATTCGAAAGTTGTTCAGCCGCGGTTGCAGTTTCCGTGCGGAGCGCTGCCATCTGCTTCTGGGCCAACACATACTCAAAACGCAATCGGCCCAGCCGTGTTTCAGCATCGTGCAAGGATCGACCGGCTGCTCGATGGGCACGCCGCGCGCGGCCGATTTCGCCGAGCCAAACCCATCCAAGCAGTTTTCCGCCAAGTCCTGCGGCACTGCGAGCTTGATTCAATGCGTGTTCAGCCTGCTCATAAGCACTCTTGATGCGGACAATCTCATCCATTGCCGCCGAACAGGCCGAACTCAGGTCATCCATTCTCTGAGTGAGCGACGGCTCTTCGGTCTCCAGGCTAGCCCGGGCGTCTCTATCGCGCCGCTTGGCGGTCTCGAGCGCCTGCTGAGCGGTCGCGGTCTCTGCCCGCCGGCTCTTCAGTGCTTCCAGAAGTCGCGCGGCAACCTCAATTGCCTCTTGTTCCGTCTTCCATCTCCCAGCTCGCGAGCTGTCAGGCTGTTGCGAGCGCTCAACAAATGGATCGATGATCCGCGATGGTGTGAACTTGCGAACTTCGTCGGCAATTCTGCCTTCGTCCCAACTCAATCGCAAAGCACGAACGCCTTCAAGCGAGCCGATACGCCTCAAGACTTCATCCACGGCGACATGCGTCGGTGCCGCCAGCAGAATCCGTTCGCCTTTGGCGATAAGCTGTTGGACGAGCTCACAGATGACGGTTGTTTTGCCGGTACCAGGCGGCCCCTGGATGCAAAACGCGTGCGGCGTCGCGACGGCACCGACGACCGCTGCTCGCTGACGATCATTGAGCTTTGGCTGGAGTGGATTTGAATCGCAGAAAAAGCGTAGGCTTGGCACGTTTGGCGACGTGTGCAAGTGCTCTGGGCAACAGAGTAGTGTCGCGAGATCTGGCCAGTCGCCGTTGACCCGCTCGTCCAGAAAATCCTGGATGGCTTTCTGATGTGCCCGCATCCCGAAGCGAGAAATAATTGTCAGCTTCAGTGTTTCGTCGGGCTTGTAGCCGCTTGCGGCATCATCCAACTCGACCACCGTATCCTGGCCTGATCGAGTGACCCCGAGCACCCGCGCTCGACGGGGACGCGCGCTGTCGCCGGGTTGAATCTTGACCAGCATATCCTCCTCGACAACCTGTGCCGCTTCCCGGCCCGTGATCCGCAAACGCAGACTCTGATCAACTTCCGCTTCGGGAGCTGCACTGGACGGATGCGTATCATCGACAGCAACCACTGCATCGAAAGATCGTTGTTCGTGTTCGGAGCGGAGCTTCAATAGGCCCATCATTACCCGGAGGGCTGAGTACTGCTTGCGCGCGGTCGAATGAAGGTGGCCGCGCTGCTTCACGGCGTCGTCAGGCCGACCGCGACCAAGCTCCCAACGAGTCTTTTTGAACGCTGCACTTCTCTGTTCGTGCATTTCGCTTAGTCGCGAGCGGAGAGCACGCCTCGTCGCCTCTGCATCACGTGACGCACGGAGGCACGCATCGTAGGCAAGCTCGATGTCGGCAGAATCGCACGAAACCTCGTCCCAGATTTCAACAAACTGTGCCCGGTGAGGACGAAACGCTGGTTGGCGCGTCGGGATCTCCTGTCTCGATACGTTCTCGAGCACAAGAAGTGTCGCACCGGAGTGCTTTCCCCTTTGCGGACGAACGACTAGGCGCCAACGAGAGCCGACGAGGCAAGCCTTGTTCCGGCCATCCCTTGTTTGAAAATTGGTTTTCTGAAATGCTACAGCGTTGGAAAGATCGGCCGTCAATGAGTTGATTAGAGACGTGCCGTCCATCCCAAGCTTTGAAGCCATGCTCTCAATCGCGTCTGGAAAGTAGCTGATGTCGAGTGTAATCCCAAGAGAGAGGTCGACATCGCTAGGTAGAGCCGCAAGTTGATCCCTGATTCCTGCTAGGGCAGTCTTGGACAACGTGGGTTGGGTCTGCTCGATGCGCTGCTCGATCCAGCTTTCCGGGATGCGGATCGGTCGGCTAAAGGTAGCGTGGTTGGCATCAGGCGTCATTCGTCGGATTCCAGACCTACTTACTTCGCTTGAGGCGGTGATCCGTGCACGATCGGCTGAGAAGGATTATCCCGCCGAAAGTGACTCTCGTGAAGATGACGAGCGCGACAGGAGAACCGAATAATGCCCGCGGGACCAGTCTCTTGTAGCCGGCCCCGCGGACGGGGTGGTATCAGTCGGCCAGCCAGCGCCAGACGCGCTTCGCGCCCCCGCTTGTCGCGTTCCAAGCGGATCCGGCGGTTTCGGCGGTCCAATCACACGCGTGACTGGCGGCTTCGGCCGTCGCACCCGCAGTGCCTTTCGTTTTGTCCCACGCCGTGTGGGCAAGACTGACGACCGTGGTGCCAGCCGCGTGGACCTTGGCGACGGCCCACTCGGATGCCGCTTCGGCCGCCGCCTCACCGCCGATATAGCCCGCCACTCCGCCGGCAACGCCTCCAGCGACACCACCGACCGCCGTCCCCGGCCCCGGCGCGACAGCCGTGCCCGCAGCACCACCGCCCATCGCACCGAGCTTGGCACCGACGAGTGCACCGCCCCAGCCCCCAGCCATCCCGGCGGCATTCCGGGCATGCTTAACTTCGCGATCTTGGACGGTGATGGCGACAGCCTCATACTGACGTTCAATTTCAACGCCCTCCATCACCCGAAGACCGGCGTCCACGCCAAATGCGACGACGATTGCGCCTCGAGATGCTGTCTTAAGAATTTTGGAACCAGCACCTGCTTCGGCAGCGACCGCTTCACCGGCTCGTGCGACGTCGTCCGCCGATCGGGTAGCGCCGGCCACAGCGCGTGCCGCATCATCGGCTATGTTCGCAGCCGCACGAGCCAAATCATCGAGCGCCGTTCGAGCAATCCGTCCAGCTTCGTCCGTGGATTTGAGCGACTGCTTCAATACCGCGGCGACTGGTTCTCCCAGCACGTGCGAGGTTCGTACGACGTGCACTTCGAGCTGCCCTTTGGCGGCCGCCTCTAGGATTGCACGCCCTGCACTTCGTTCGGCGGCGGTGGCGCGGGAGCTTTTCAGCATTCGCTCTGCACTCTTGACCGCCCATTCCGGCGTACCTTGGCGGTAGCCGTAAGCGTTACCCAGCTGTCCGCTGCCGCCCTTGGCCTCGATCACATGCACGACGCCATCAGCCGAGCGCCACACCTGATCCGGTCCCTGCGGCAAGGACTTGCTTACGCTGTCCAGGACCGGTTGCCAGCCGCGATAGCGAGCGAATGCCCTGGCTCCATGCTCGCCGAGATCCTCCGCGATGATGGCCCGCTGCTCGGGCGAGGCCCTGAGCCACGCCTGCTGCCGGGGCGTCGGTCCACTCTGAACGTCAGCCGCGGGTGGTGCGGCAGGCGTCGGAGCGGCGGTCTGCGCGGCGACCGGCGTCGAGCCCACGAGGCTCGCGCCGACCATAATCGCCGCAAGTAAGGAAGAGAGAGGGGAAAAACGAACTGTCAACATGGTATTCTCCGTTAGTTGACACCAATTCTTCACGCCCCGCACCGTGCGGGGCGTGGTTTCACGCGATACGCTTGGCTGGAAGACCGGTGTCGAAGACAGGCTCAAGATCAGCTGCCGCTGGCAGATGGAGCCGTCCCCGCCCGTCCCAACGGACACTCAGAAGTCCGACGTGGTAATCGTTGTCGAGCGTGACGCGAACCTTGTCGGGGGCGACCTCGAGGGCATTCCTTATCGCAGCTGCTTTGATGCGACCGAGCAGCCGGCTCGCCCTGCGGTGGCTTCGATTGTGGGCGTAGTGGCGAAGTCCTGATGCGAGTTTCGCCCTCTCCCAAGCCAATTGAGCCGAATCCAGCCTGGTTTCATCTGCGATTTCATGGAAGGTTCGCCGCCAATCGTTGCCGTTCTTCTTGTTACGCCGTTTCGTCTTCATGATCGTGCTCCTTGCTTTTTCAGGCTGAAAATGAGCACGACATATGCCAAAGGCGTAAACCATTCTGAATAACAAGAAAACGCATTTTTAAGAATAAAACCCATATTCTTACGATCGAAAACATACGTGTTGCGATTGCTATCGAACTGACGATTGACATCAAACGAAATGCGATCAATAATGAACGATATGAAGCGGGCTGAGACTCTTTTGAGCTGGATTGGTGTGACCGACTATGAGCACTTCGTAGGAAAGAAGTCGGCCAGTCCCCTAGTAGCCGTGGCCAAATCTGTCAGGCCGCGCAGCATCAAGTTGCTCTGGGGCGATGGGGATAAGACCCCCATCGGAAAAGCGAACGAGTATCAAGGGTGGTTAAAGCGTGAGCTTCGCAGCGATGTCCCTGCCGTCCAAGTCGAGATTCACGGCATACCTGAGTCGTCGGGCAAGGTAATGGAATTCGGGTGGGTATTCGTCAACCTAGAACGATACTTGGCGCGTTTGAGCCCTTCAGAAGTCGTCTGTATTAACGCGAGTAGCGGCACGTCGATGATGACGGCGGCATGGATCGTGTGGGCCAAGACATTTCACCATCCGGACGCACACCTTTACGTCAGTAGCCCAGAGAAGGGCGTGCAGCCGCTTGAATTGCCGCCGGAGCTACACATCGATCTTCACCGAGTTTTGGCAATACGCGATGAGGATCCACTTCTCGAGCGCTTACTCACGGGGTGGAGCCCTCCAAAAGTGTTGGAAGAGCTGCAAGGTTCCTCGAAGGTGATGAGAGCAGTCCTCCTGCGAATCGAACAGGCCGCTCGGTTCATGCTACCTGTCTTGATTCAAGGTGAGCCAGGAACTGGAAAAAGCGTTCTTGCAAGACTGATACATAAGCTCCGAAAGGGAAGCGACGACGGCTTTGTTCCAGTCGATTGCGGTCAGCTATTCGGGGCCACGGAGATTCACGGTGTCTTCGGTTGGGCGACGGGCGCCTTCACTGGCGCAATAAGAGAAAATCCTGGGCTCATCGTATCCGCAGAGGAAGGGACTCTTTTCCTTGACGAAATAGGGAATGCGCCTATAGAGATTCAGGCGAATCTCCTTCGGATCCTTCAGGAAAAAAAGTACCGTCGTTTGGGCGATACCAAGGAAAAAGAAAGCACCGCACGCATCGTTGCAGCAACCAATACGCCGCTCTACGAGTGTGTTCGAGAAGGCAAATTCAGACGAGACCTGTTTGACCGGCTGGACGGTATCGTCATTGAGATCCCTCCACTGCGCGGCCGCGATTCTGACGTAATTGAGCTTGCGCACAAGAAGCTGGAGTTGTTCCAGAATGACAAGAGCAATCGCGCGGTAATGACTGATCGCGGCATCAGCGAGAAGCGCTTTTCATCTGAAGCGGAGTCCGCACTGAGACGCTACGATTGGCCTGGCAATGTGCGAGAGCTGGAACATGTAATAGCCCGTCTTGTGATCTTCGGTGATCCCAGTGCTCGTGAAATCACCGCCGAAGAAGTTCGGCGTCAGCTGGCGGATCGCTCGTCCCGGGCTGGACGAGACCTGATGAACCATGACGTTGGAGGGCCATTCAAATTGGACGATATCGTGCTAGAAATTCAGGAACACTATGTCAAAGTCGCTGCGAAACAGGCCCAGGGCAACAAGACAGAGATAGCTCGCCTACTCGGATTCGGGGACAGCCGTACACCGTTAAACACTATCTTGAAGAATCTTGCGAATGCTAGTCGGCCAATTGATCTTGAGCGTATAGGTCGACGAACTAGTGCCTGAAATGTCGTCGGCCTTCTAATTCGGTGGCCGCGCTACATAGCCGTCGGGGCTACCCCGTCGTCAATAACGGCTCCCGTTCTGATCTTCAGGGAGCATGATGGTTTTCGATAGGAAGAATCTTTGTGAGCACTAATGAATACGGCATTTCTCCTGATGACGCCGTATCTAGGCTAAAGGCCGCATCCCTTTATGAGTTCGATGAGGATATCGCAGATATCGCGAGGGCATACATATCACACCAGTGCACCACCTGGTCAAAGACTCCGATGGATAGCAACGCCCCACTTCAGCGACTCTTGCGATCAATAAAGCACGTTCCACCTAACCTTGCAGATGGTCTCAAGGAGGGCGATGCGACGGTGCTCGACTTTCTTCAGGCAAAGGTCACGCTTTGGCAGCTCGGAATTAGCATTGCTAAACTCGGTAATATACGGGCAGTCGAGTTAACACGACTCACAATCAACGAGTTTTGGAAGAGTCAGTATGTCCTCTTGATGGGTGCGATATTTAAGGAAAGGGGCTGTAATGTAAGTTTTGTGGAGGAAGGTAACGGAGCCACTCCCGACCTGCATGTTGATGACGAGTTTCTGGAGTGCAAAGAAAAGAACATTGAAGAGGCGCCTCAGTTGAGCGTTGAACTCGCAGGTATGTTCAGAAAGTCAAAGCCGAAGTTCAATAAGCAAGTCTACCAGCCTGGTGTTGTGTGTTTCGAAATCGATCCCCGGTTCATGTTAACTCTTAAGAATGAGGAACGGGAGCAGCGGATGATGGGCCTTGAGGAAAACGTGCAGAGGGAGCTAAGGAAAATGCCTACTGTCAAGGCGGCTATTCTGACAATCCGAAGAATTCACGTTCGGGATGACAATGGCATATCGAGCCCCCTTCAGTTTATGACCGTGGACAATCCTTAAGGACCAACAGAAACTTATTGCTCTTAAGTATCGTAAGCTGCTTGGCGACACGCAGGGCTGACATCTCGTATTCTTACTGACCACTCTCCGGCCAGGGCAATTCAAGACCTCCGAATCAAGACAAATCGAAGCCTGCAAAAGATTGTGGACCCTTGGGCCGGGCTGTAAAAAGTGAAAACGGGCCGGGGCGAATAAACGTCAGGCAGCCGACTCTTGGAGCCCAAATCGAGGATTGCAATTGGCGATGATCGGGCCTGTCGGGGTCTAACCCCGACGGCCATAGTAACCCAGGCCTGCCAAACCTGCTTCAATTATGCGCCCTTCGCGTGATTGTTGCTCGGAAGGCAATTACGCAAATGCTACCGCACACAAGCAAGAATCTCTGAACCCCATTCACTTAGCTCCTCGTTTGGCACCACGCTTAAGCGTTCGAGAAAGGAAAGTGTCCGTTGAGCCTCAGGTGCCGAGAGCTTGGCGTCCCGTATTGCTTGTTGGATGCGCCGATCCCAGTCCAAAAGGAGTCGCCCCCGACTCACGCCCGACGTATCGACCTGGGCCCGTGCAACACGGGCAAGCCATAGGATTCCGTCCACCGCTTCGAGTAGCCCGAGTTCGTCGAGTCGCCGCTGGAGAAGTGCCCGATCGGCACGAAGATTCTTCGAAAGCGTGGTCAAGAGTCCCGGGCACTTGTCCTTTCGCTCATTGACTCCGGCTGTGGACAGTTCGACCATTCTGCAGAAGTAATCGATCAGTTGCGCCGCGGGGTAGCGCCCTCGCCTGTACCAGAGGAAGAGCAATCGGGTCACCGCGCGGAGTATGTCGAGGTAGTTCTCAAGGCCGTTGATGTTGCCGGCCTTGGCATGACGTCTGAGTCGTTGACGTTCATGGCGTTCCGCGAATTCGGTTAGTGCACCCTTGAGCTGCGAGTCATCCGCCGGGGAGAGCTGAGCGAGCCAAACAGGAATCTGGCTTTCACGGAATGGGTCGCGTACACGAACAGCGAAGTCACGAGATCCAGAACGATTATCTGATGTGTCTATATAACGAATGGTAGTGTTCCGCAGGAACTCGATTAACCCGTGTACACCCTGCCGTTCCAACACCTCGTCACCCAACTCGGGAAGCCCTTCGCCGGTTTCGGCAACTCGGCGGAGCTTTGCCGATTCGTCCGACTCCCCGCGATCGACCGTCAAACGCCGCTCCTGAACTACCCATATGGCGGGGCCTTCCTCCCGAACACCATTGCGATGAGCGATCAACGATGCTCGGAGCGCTGTTCCCGAGGCACATGCAATCGACTCCGGCAGTTGCACTTTGGCATTCCCTACGTCACACCGAGGGACAACATCAGTGAACGCAGGGTCGGAATCGCCAAGTCCACGAATCCCGATCGCGAGCTGGTCAAGGGCACCTGAAGACTCGACCGTGTACGACAAGGAGAGCAAGCCGCTTGGAGAAAGGTGCGCGGTCTTAAGCATAAGATTTGACTGAGGTGCGGATACCGATTTTTCTGGGGGGGCCAACGAACCCTGCTCGAATGCGTCCAGGGTAAGACGGTCCAGGGCAACCTCCTCGCCGAACAGTTGCTCTACCATGGTGGTGGCGTCATTCACAAGTAAGCATGCTTCGACGTTTCGCCCAGACCAAGCAGCATCGGTGAAGTTCGCGCTTCCCACGAGGCAGGCCCATCGGTCTTGCGATCGCCAGGCAACGAGCTTGGCGTGCAGTACTCGACCACCCCCCGAGGGCGATTCAACCAATGCGCTTGGGACAATTTCGCGGAGCCCGACAGGGTCCAGATTGCTTGTCCGGGTCTGGGCGACAAGTCGGATTTGGGCATCTGGCCAAGTGCGACGGAACTCCTTTAGTAGGCGCAAGTCTGCGTCCCAAAATGGTGAAACAATCAATATCTCGTCGACATGCTCTACGATTGTTTTTTGAACCTTCTCCCACAGTCCTCGGTCCATCGTATGAATCAACTCGACGGTCGAGTCCTCCGGATCGAATCGATCATTAAAGCCCCACGCCACCCGGGCCTCCTCAAGCCACCGGCGAGCTAGCTCTGCCCCGTTTCCCTCAGAGTCCCTCGAAATCTGCTCAAACAGGCTGAACGCATCACGAACCAATCGTTGTGCAGCAGGCGGGGAAGCCTCATCGACTACCGCTAATAGAGAGCTGATTAGTTCGATATTGAAGGTGAAACCGGCGCGGGTTAGGTTTGTACTCCCGCAGTAAAAACGCACTTGCTGCTCAGAGAGGAATAGCCCAACCTTTGGATGGAACACGCCGTGCCGACGAGCTACTGGAACAACGAGATACCGTTGGTTGAGGGCGCGGATCGGCTCCTGGCTTGCGACGAGCTTGCCCCATTCGTTCGCGTCCATCAGCACTAGGATGCGTCGTGCCCGAGCCAGGGCCTTGGTGCGCAACAATCTTCGCTCGAAGAATACCGGGTCGAATCCAAACGTCGTAAGGAGCACGAAGTCCGCGTCATCCTGGTCAAGCCACTCGATAAGGTCCAGTGCGCTCAACTGGAAACCTCCTCTTCCAACTCGCGTTCCAGCCATGTTCGGCCGTCGTCCGTCAAAAGAAAAAGTCCGTTTGATTCTCGTCTGATCAATACTAGATCCGTAAGCACTTGCAGGGCGTTCCGCAATCGGGTGTTGTGGACGCCAAGTTTTTCAATCGTGCCGGTGGAAAAGAGCCGCCCTTCACAAGCGTGAATAATGATCCGCGAGTTGTCGTTGCCCTTCTCGTAACCCAGCCACTCGTGGAGCCGAACCAGGAACCGCTCCACGATAATGGGCACAACATCACGCAACGGGCGCCTCATCCAATCGCCGCCCTGATTTTCAAACCACGCGTCAAACGAAGGCGCGGCCAAGTCTCGGGCCGCATCCTCTACGCAGTTTTGGAGCCACAATCCGTAGGGCGTGTTAGTCTCTCCCCGATACCGCGCCATCGCCGCGATCAGGCAGACAAGCCCCGCGGCAAACGCGTCAGCGGGGAGCGGGAAGCGCCACAGACGAAGATGGGCCGCAAGCGAATGTTCCGACCATTTGCACCCAATATGGGCAGCTTTTTCGAATTCGGCTGCATCTCCGAAGGGAGGACAACCGCAATGGCCGAGTCGATGCAAAAGCTCGTCCGCGTTCAGGTCCAAGAGCGATTCTCCAAGTTCGTTCCCCAATAGCTTCGCGATACCGGCCGCCACTTGAGCGGCGCCAACAGAATCAACAAACTCGGAGATCGAAAGCCCCCCGGACCCAGCTTGGCCTACGGCCTGAACCAAGGCGCGAAACAAAGCCTCGAACGCGAGTGAGAAATAAAACTGGATGTAATACACGCGCCATCGAAGCCTTATTTCCTCCAGAGCAAGAGGAATCGTCGGAGTGATGGCTCCAACTCCGTCCGTTCGCGTAACTCCAAAATACACCACATCGGCAAGTCTGCGTTCATCGAGTGCGACGCCCTTCGGTCCAAGTTCGCCGATTATCTGCATCAAGAGCAAGAGCGTCTGTCGGCGAAATGCGTGTGACCGACCAGGACTATTGACCTTGAAAAAGAACAGATCCCGTAGACTCGAACGGTCTAGAGCGTCAGGCAGCATTATCTCGCAGATGCCACCATGGGAGGCAAAATCCGAGAGGTGTGACAAGGTAGTGTTTCGCTCGTTGCTGGCCATCTCTGCTACGACAGCCGACCCTCCTACTACTCTCCCGTATGCATCCGCCATTTGCTGGCCAATTTGTGACAGCGTCAACGCATCGATCGTCGCTGACTTCGAAGTACCGTTTTCGTCCGCGTCCAAGTCCGGAACCATTTCGACGAAGATGCCCAGGTTGACCAAAGAGCCGAAGTACTGGCCCCATGCCGTTGACGTGCTTTGTTTACTGAATTCTCGGATCGCGACCTGCTCGTTCCCGACGACGCTTAAATAGTCGATGGCTCGGTCGGAGCCCACCACGCCACCGCCCTCGCAAGGTTTCCCATCATGTAATGCGACGCAGCCGAGAGCCAACGCCCTCTCCCGGAACATGACAGCTCGAGGCAGGCCTTCAGCCCAGGCCATACCCCGTTCTCTCTTGCAATACTCTGCGACACACCAAGGGAGAAATGCGTAGTATCGCGCACGCGGGGTAATAGATGTGATACAGTGAAGCAACTGATTCTGGAGCCGTGTCAGCACTCGCAGTTCCAGCCCTAGCGGGTCGGCGATGTCGTCCCCGCTGCTGGCCTTCGTCCACTGGAGTAGCTGAAGCTTGGGCGCTTGATCTTGGGCCATAAATCCATCACTAGCGATGCTCGGTTTCGGGAGTCGTATTCGCTCTCTTTTGACCAACGCGATCGACTTGCGGACACCGATCGGCTCAGAAAACTCGCGCCGATATGCGATAATCGACGGGTATACTCTCGCACGATCTTTCTAGTAGCTGACTCGTCGGCTACTTGGAGCAGTTGCCGGTATTCTCAACGGCCGCTTTCAGCCTTGACGAATCGCAAACACTTCTCCTCGTCTCCCACCAAATACAATCGCGACTTTGCTCGCGTAAGAGTGACATACAGGATTTCTCGATCATCCTCAAAATCGAACATATCGGCACCCCAGAAGAACACGATCTCCCCTTCTAATCCCTTAAAGCGCTGCGCCGTCTCCACAGTTATTCCATCTGGAGTGTCGTGTTCCTCGAACGCCCACCGGGCTGGCCGCGGCAGCGATAAACCACGTAGTAGGGTGTAATACTCATCATGCCCTCTGCCGGGAACGAGCACGACAAGAGAGGCAGCGTTGACGGCCTGGCGTGCGATGAGGTCGACAATTGTAGCATGGAGCCGCTTGGCCTGACTCGGTTGAGATGGAGCAGAAATTACCTCAATCGGCGCCCCCGCTATTGTGGGTGGCTCCGTTGGCTCTCCTGAGTAAAATCGATAAGCGCCTTCATGAATACAACGGGTATTCCGACAATTCCGCGTCAGCAGAAAAGGCTCATCATTGATGGGGAAAGTTGAGCAGCGCTTATAAACGGATTGATTGTGGTCATAGAATATGAAGAGCGTGCTGGCTTTCGGATCGCGAAGCAACATTTCGATTGGCAGCCAATACTCTTCGCCAAAGTCTTGGCCCTCATCAATAATGATGGCATCAAAGCGAGATCCGATGCATTCGATGGCGAGGGCCAGGGCAAATGGAAAATGGACGTCATATTTGTCTTGGCCAGAATATGAGAGCTCTGCCTCTGCAAATAAATCACGACCCGTTCGCTCTCTTGCGAGTCGCACAAACCAGTCGCAAAACTGATGGAAGCTCATAACACAAAGACTTGAAGCATTCTGTGAGCACCGTCGAAGATGGTTTGCCAATGGGCGGTTGTAACAAAGTAGGAGCGTCTGCTTGTCTTCGCCTGCGAGCTGATGGGCCTTCTGGAGTGCAAGTAGTGTCTTTCCAGTGCCGGCACCACCGGAAATTACTGCCCGCCTTCGTAAGGCTAGTCCCCGTAGAAGGCGCGTCTGCTCTTCGGTAAGTCGGATGCGCTCTAGTTCTTCGTCCTGCAACACCACTGAAAGTAGAGGGCGGACCTCGACAGTTTGACAAAATATTTTGTCGATAGCCGCCATTGCTTGTGGTCCTAGTGGATCAAACGGTCGTTGGCCTGAACTCCAATAAGCGAGTACGGAGGTCACCCATTGTTTGAATTTGGCTAGGTGCTGTCTTGTCCCGATGATTTGGCCTGGACGATCGGGTCCGACAAGTGAATTCGCATCGTTGAGGTCAGGGAACAGCACCGCATGACCCATTGCCGGACGGATCTTGAAACGCTGCCATTCGCGGTGTTTGTTAAGATATTCTTGAAATGCGTACTTTTCTGTCTTCGCTTGACCAAACGGATCTTTAATGGAATGGCGAATACCCGATCTATCTATCGAATACCACGTCCCGGTGGTTGGATCGATCACCACACCACCCCCCTTAACCTCGATGACGAGGATGCCCTTGGCTGGATCGATGATAATGAAGTCGGTTTCTCCATCACGCGGGGCGCCCGTGGCGCCGATCTTTATCCACGACAATGAGAACAGCACAATTACGTCTGGACCAAGTTCGTCACGGCATGCCCTATAGACCTTTGCCTCGGCGCGCGAAGAGAGATCCTCCAAGTTCGCCTCCGAAAGAAGAGGAACGACATTTGCCATCACGCCTGCTCCCCATCGGCAACTATCCGCATATTCGCAGGGTTGTAGACGCAGATAAAGGGTGGAGCATCTTCGCCAAACTTAATGCTGAGATGCAATAGCTGCCCTCGCTTGCGTACGGCGCGAATTATCCCTTCTTCGTTACCGCCGATCACAATCTTCGCTCCAACCTTAGGCAATACCCCTGCACCTGGGCCATCCCGTTCCTTTCCGAGTTGCTTCCATCCATCATCAAATCGAAACTCATCAATAAGGCTATAAGGGTCTTGAATCGCGAAAATCTTCGACCGAGCTGGTTCCAGAGCGAATTCAACCACATACAGCCAGAACCGCATGCCCTCGCGCTGACCATGCCGAATTTGTTCGGGAGAGAGCCCAACTCCCCAGTCGGACCATGCACCGGCCAACCCTTTAACCTCAATGTATCGTTCAATTTCACCTCGAGGTGGCCTCGACTCAATGTCATAACCTGGATTAGTGTGAGACATCTCCTTGGCCAGCCGGCCTTGTTGCCGCTCATACGCCAATACGCGTTCCACCGCGGCTCGTTCCACATCTGTCCTCTTGCTGGTGTCATTCTTCGAACGGCTCTTCTCTTTCTCATCCTTGTGATGCTCGACATAAGTGCGAGCCCGTTTCCCCTTTGTTGTGCCCGCCGCTGATCGCGACTTATTGCTAGTAGGAGGTCCTTTGCCAATACCCGGCCGATCTTGACCTTTCCCTGTTCGTTCTTTTAGACCTCCCGCATAGCTACGCGGCGCTGCCCCTGTTTCCTCCAGTTGTGTCGGCGGATTGGATTCCGCGTCGCGTTTGGCGACACCTTCCGAGGTAGAGGGCACATTGGAGGTTGCGGCAGCCCCGCTCAGCTGATGATCTTCCACACCAAACGCAGCTGACCTCCCTACCCTTACCGGCTCCTGATCCTTGCCTGCGTTCTCGTTGGATGAATCAGGGACTGAAGTTACTCTCTCTTGCGCCACCGCATCATTGCGGCTCTGACCTGGTTGGCATTTGCCTTCGCTCGAATCATCATCCACCGCATGAGTCGACGGATCCGCCTTGGGAAGGTCACTTGTCTGCTCTAGTTTCTGGCCAATGCCTGCTTCTCGTCCCGCCGTGTTTCCTGCCCCCTCCTGTAACTCCTCCGAAATATCCTCTGTGTCTATGAATTGCTCGCCCTCTGCGTCGGACGGAACAGCAACAAGCTCGGTCTCAGGCAACTTCGGAACGCGCAGTCGATCCAACAGCGTATCGATGCCACCGGGTTCCTCCCCAAGTATTGATACGAGTGGCGCAAGGTCTGAAAGCCGGATATCCTGTTTTGCGAGTTCCTGCTGAATTACCGCAGCTACACGTTGATACAGGATGTCACTTGCTTCGGTGCTCACTACAAGGGCATTTTCTGTCGGATGAATCAGGACATCGCTTTCTCCTTCGCTTCCAGGGATCTCCTCCGCCTCATCTACCCAACAGAGCGTTGTAATCAAGCGGGCGACTGGCCGAATGGTGGCATCCTTTAGCCAAACTAGTCCCTTCTCGCTCGCGGTCAAACAGTGAGGTCGGAGGATTCTTAACAGCCCACATCTGAACTCGTCCGACCTGATTCTCTGTTGCAACACGCTACATTTGTCTGCGAATTCTTGGCATGTGGTTTTCGACTCTTCAACGATCTCCTCCGAGACAGCTTTGGATAACGATGCGACCCCGAACGTGTCCGCGACGGCGGCATGCAGCTTGTGGTCAAGAAAGCAAATTCCAGCCCTCTTGGCACGCGCGCTCCACCAAGGCGCGTCGTCAAGAACAACTTCGGTGTGTTCTGCCAACTCTAATGCGTCGGTGAGCACTTGCGCGCCTCGTAGGACTAAGATCGAGTCGTCCAGGTTGCTCGCGAGATTGTACGCTTCGCGGATCTTGTCCAGTTGCTCCTCGTCTGCGGGTCGCCCTTCCAAATTCCGTGAGAGCTCGTCGAAGAATGCGCGAAAGTCAGATGCCTCAGGACGCTCACGTCGGCCGAGCACTTCAAGACCATGATCTACGTCATCATGCTTTGATTGCGCCTGTCCCCGCAGCCCCAAGAAGTATGAGGTTGCTTCCCGGAAAACATCTGAGGGCTTCCAGAGTTTATCATTGGCATCGAGAATACAAGGACGGTCCGCGCTCCACGATCGTATGGTTTCTGCATTTTGAATCTCTTCGGCCGATGCCGTTTCATTGCTTCCAAACCTGCGCCCGAGGAAGTGATAGATTTTCTCAATAACGCGGTGCGTTGCTTTGCGATCCTCACTTGTACATTCTGACGCTTGGAAAAACTCCAGAACCCGTTCGAAATGGTCAAGAACTAGCTCCAAATCTGGGTACTGAATAATCCCAAGGTCGTCCCTTAGCGAAACGAGCCCCGGAATGGCACAGACAGGACTCGTCGTTCCAACTAATTCCACGGCCTCCCGAACAAACAGCTCACTTGGCTTAAACAAGTGTTGGCTCGGTGTCTTGAATAAAGCAGGTGGATAGCTGCCAGAAGGTACTTGCAACGCCGGTAGCCAAGCCCGAGCTTCGAGTGCGTCCAAAAATGTCCAAGGCTGTTTATTCTTTAGGCGATCGCCTTCTAGACTCACATCTCTTAGATCCTGCCAATGGTTTTCGATGTATTGTGCTATGCCTTTGAGAGCGGCCTTGGATACGTCGCTGTTTGGTAGAGCACCTTGAATGACGCGGTCTATGCCCCGTAATAGGGCGCGTGCACTTAAAGATTGAGGTGCGCCCAACTCTCGAAAAAACTCCAGCCACCTTTTTGGTTCAACGCAATAGATCGACAAATCTGGAAAACCCGCCAGTTCGCCAAGCAGGTCCTGAACAAACCTTGCGTCCGGGGGGTAAACATCATCCGGTGCTCGGAGCTCGCCGTCGGAGCAATGGATCAACTTGCTCATCCTAAGTAAATCGCGGAACGATTCTCTAGCCTCGTCCGGCTCCTTTTCAAGCTCGTCCAGCGCTGGCTGTAGGTGTGTTCGCATCCATTTCAAGATAGTTAACTGGTCGTCCTTGGTGAGGCTTGAATACTTAGGCACCATGACAGATTTGATCAGTCGATGCCTGGAAAGACGTTGGACGCCAAGTTGATCGTACAATGACCTCCAGCTGCCTTCTTTTCCAGAGTCAAGAATTCCTAGCTCAATCTGCAACTGCGGAATCTCGACATCGGCGGCAACGAAGACATCCTCTCTGTCTAACGAGGTAAGGACTCCTGACTTGAGCGGGAAAATTGGAAGCTGGCGAAGATCCTCGATGCGGTCCTTGCCACGCTCGTTCAGGTCCTTTTGTGAAGCCTTCGATGCAAAGAAATCGAGAAGCGGCGTATGAACGACTGCAGAAAATGTTCCAGTCGATTCGTCCCAATCACCCTCGACAGCGACCAACGTGTCGATTAGGTCACGCGCTGTAAGCTGCCAAATCGCCTGATCGGGAAAGGCTTTCTCCAATTGCCGAATCCTCTTTGTGAGTTTGTCATTGGCTGAGACTACTGGAACGTGGAATGCCTTAAGGGATTGGATAAGTTCACTTGATGTACTTGTAGAAGGCAGGAGCAATGGTGTCTTAGGATGCCCCATCCCCCAGAGGCGATTGAATTGATCGGGAATGAGCGGCAATGACTTGAGGTTCTGATGCTCAAGTGAACAATTCTCTTTGTTTTCCGCCAAGTACTCATACAGAGCGGTCAGCCATTCATGTGTTGGGAGTCCATCCATTGAGGGATTCCACTCTACACCTTTGTTTTGATCGATTGGTGCTAGGATGCGCGAAAGGCGCCTTATCAAGCCTTGTGGTGATAGCTGCTCGATTCCCGCTTTGTTAGTCGCTTCGAGAATCTGCAAGTCTTCAATGTCTTTGGAAATAAACCATGAGTTCTTACTTACGCAGAGATGCCGAAGTTTGGGGCACCCGAGCAAGATTGGTCCGTCGGCAAATAAGCCAAATGCCCTCAACGTTCCATCCTGCATAAGAGCTAATGGCACGCCACGAAGATCATCAAACTTCTTGTCCGACACGCAGAACGTCAGAAGGTCCATTATCCAGGCCTTGTCCGTCAGGCACTTTTTCGGAGCGTCTTGCGGCCGGCATGCCGGATCGTTGTCGCTTCTCAAGTAATCGCGCAACCATTGCGTGGTCAGTTCAGCTAACGCAAAACCAGCGTCCTCAAAGCCGAATACAACCTTCGGTGGCAGCATCGGATCTGGAATTGGTAGGCCATCTCGAAGGAGAGGATCTCGTACCTTCTTTGCGGACGCCGCGACATTTCTAACAGCACTGGGTTTCAGCCACACTCGGGGCTGACCGGCCGCAATACATTCAAGGTCCGCCAGCGCCGCGTAGATTTGAGCCGGCAGATAATTGATAAGTGCCTTAGCATTCTCCGAAATTACAGGCCATCTAGAGTATGGTTCGGAACTGTGACGTAAATCTAGTTGAGCAAGTTCGGCGAAGAGTACAGCAGCCGCTTTCGCGCAAGCATGTTCAAGTAAGAAGCGATTCCACTCGACTCGCGTTGCGTCATTGCCGATGGCTCCGGAATCGGCGAATATCCCTTGTCGATCAGATTGTAGATCGAAGAACCCCTGAATGTGACAGGCCAATTCGGACGGTACCGAAGAAAGGGGCAGGCCACAGAAGAGTCGACCACCGAATGGCGCCTGCGCCGGTCGATTGACAAGGGCTGCAGCCCCAGCGAGAGGGACCGCCTTTTCCCCTATATCGATCATTCTCTTCGCCGCGTTTATTAGCGCATAGTTAGGGTCAACAAATAGGCCGTTAACAACCAACCAGGTTTGCGTCTCTTGTTGACGACCCTCGGCAACGACTTCGACGATGTGGTCGAATTTACTTATCACCGAACTTGCGTTTTTCTGTAATGATTCCAGTGTTTCCTGGGGATTCGCCAATAAGGCGCCGAAAACACGTTTGCGGGCTTCGCGTACTTTCTCGTCGTTCAAAGTACGTACAATTAGCAAGTCCCTGACTACGTCGTCCTTTGCAATTAGGCTCACTCGAATACTCAGAAGGTTCTTTTGAAAGAGTAAGAGCTCTCCTGCCTCCTCGCGCGCTTTTTGTACAATTCGCAAGAAATCTTCTGATGTGAACGACTGCGAGCTGATCTCACTTCTCGCTGCCTGAATGTCAGTTCGTAACGGTAGTCGAAAAACGGTATGCGTTCTGTGCTGCAGGAATTCAAAGGGGGCAAGAAACGCGGGCCATTTATCCCGAGCTTCCTTAAGCTGCCATGCGCTTCCAGGATTCGAGCGGGATGCCCCATGGACGACGTTTCCATGAGGATCAAAGATTCCGATCTTCTGCCTCGCAACGATACAAGGCCAATCGGTCACGTTGTAAACTGAATTGAATCCCAACCCGAAGCGGCCCGTTTTCGAGGTATCGAGGCTCTTACCGCTTTGACCGATGTCTTGAATGCGTCCCCAATCATCCTCGGAAAAGCTGGCGTTGTTATAAACAACGATCGCGGGCCCTTGGAGAGCAACCATCTCGTTACACGGCAACGGCGCCTTGGGATGATTCCGTTCATCTAGAACAAACCAGAGCTCGGTCGCGCCGGCATCGTCTGCGTTTTGGATGAACTCATGCAGGATCCCAACCCCGCGCGGATAGCTACGAACGAGACCGTGTAGTCGCGTTGTTAACGGCTCGCGTTGACCAAACTCAAGGCGCGTCGGCTCTCCGGCCATGGCAATCAAGACCCCTAGATCGTATCAGCCGCGGACGATTAGCCCATTGTAATGCCTGATGTTGCACAGAAGAAACAAGTACCGACGGAATTCGGAACGGTAGGGCAATCGATAAAGCAGTGTTACATCTAATCGATCCTTTCGTCGATTACAGACGGCGGGCTCGGTCTGAGCGGGTCGAGCCGATCAGCCTGCCGAAGTCCCCATCTCAGATAATCTGCGGCCTCGCTCTCAATACCGATCGCGCCATCCCGCTCGAGCAACAAGTCGCATACTGCCCCAAGATAGTCTCGAATCTCCCGGGCCCGCTTCCAGGAATCGGCATGGCGAAGGAGTTGGTCAACACGGGCTTGTTCAGCCTTTTGCCGCTTGGCCAGCTCTTCTCGTTTCTTCCGCAGGATTTCTTCTTGCTGGCGACGAATCCGTTCTGCTTCCTCATCCCTTTTTCGTGCCGCCTCCTCCTCGCGACGTCGAATTCGAATGTCGCCTGCCTTCTTCACAAATTCAATGATCAGGTCGTGAAGACCACCTTCGATCAAGCGGTGTTGAGGCGTGTCACTGATCAGAACCAGATTCGACCATGAAGGCCCCGTGTCGATTAGCAATACGCCAGTTGGCTCGAGTTTGGTGTCCGAGTCCCACTGCGATTCCTTTTTTTCTGGTGGAATGCGCACGCGTTTTTGCTTCTCCCGAATTCGGATCGTCGAAACGTCCTCACCCGCGAAACAAACAACGGTGTTGGTCTTCCAGTCTTGCCCTTGCTCCTTCTTTATCTCGATTTTGCCTCCGATCTTTTCCACTCGCTTAATCAGGGCATCCATGATGCAAAGGGCCCGCGTCGTAGCTTCTTCGCCAACCTCGATCGCCAGGATTGGGCCACGCACTTGTCGTTGATCTGGCGTCTGCTTCCAAAATGGTATTCGGTCTATCTTGATTCGAATGCGCGCAGCGACCACCAGCGGATGCGGGCTTGACAGCGAGTCGGGGACTTTGAGAAGTGAAAGTGACCGGGCAGTATTCAACAAGTCGCGAATGTCTGCGTCATACTTTGGCTCCGGAGCCGGCATGGGCTCCGTTGCTTCGCATTTGGGCCACTTCTGAAACGTCAGAGTTTGTAGTTCGGGATCGTCTGTCTTGGGCAATGGCGTTCTCTTGGCCATCTTGCCATGCTCAAGCTTGGCCCAGTATCCGAGGTAGGGCTTGGGAATGTTGAAGGCCTTGCAAACCTTGCCGACCATGACATCTGAACATCCCAGCTCTTTTGCGATTTTCGAGGTCGGTAACGCCCAAAGTTTCTCATAGAATTGTTCGCGTGTGAAACTAATCCTCTCAGGTTCTGGCGCTTCCATAAGGCGATTCTCCAGAATCGACCAGTATATGGGGATCGGTAGACGGTTCACGCAGCGCGATAGTAATGTCGAAGCAGTCCGCCCAGGAATCGTCGGCAGCTGATTCGGCCCCCACGCATCCTCATCGGCATGTTCCTTCCGCGCGGGCGCCTCGCCGCATCCTCGACAGTGCGATTTCCGAGCCCCTGATGCGGTCGATACACATTGTGGTAGCGTGTGAATTCCTGACCGACGTGATCGAGATGTCCGAGGCTAAAGCACATGAAGTGATTCAAACACTCCCGCTTGATCGCTCCGATCCACGCTTCAGCAAAGGCGTTGGCGTCCGGCGCCATTAGTGGGGTGCGCAGGCGGCGAATACCGGCATTCTTGAACAACTGATCAAATTCAAAGGAAAATTTTGTGTCCCGGTCGCGAAGAATGAACTCCGCCTGAAGATGATGATCATCCAGCCACATCATCGCGTTGCGGGCCTGCTGCTGGACCCACGTTTCATGTGGGTTGTAGGTGGGTGGCGAGAGGAAGACTTTTCGCGTGCCTACATGGATGAAGACGAGGCAGTAGGCCAGCTTCACGCCCAGCGGCGTGATCACGGCCTTGTTGAAGAAGTCACAGGCTACTAGCGTATTCATGTGCAGCCGGAGGAACTTCCGCCAGGTGGTTTCGCCAGCCCGGCCTCGGCGTGTCGGCGAGGGCGTGAGGCCCTGTTCCTTAAGTATACTGCGGACCGATGACCGGCTGACCCGGATACGCAGCTTTCGCAGTTCGCCAACGATTCGGCGGTATCCCCATCCAACGTTTTCCTTTGCAAGCCGGGTGACTAGGGCTCGGACATTTCGAGCAAGCTTCGGTCGACCAACCCGACCCGCCTTGCGCCCTTCACTTTGCTCAACGACCCAGCGAGAATAGGTCTGCGGCGTGACGATCCCAATGACGTTGGCGACGTTATGATTCAATTCGGCACCGAGCGCCAAGAGGCGAGCACGATCATCGGGGCTGGGAATGACCCGATTACCACCGAGCTTGCGTCGGAGGATGTCGACCTGGGCTTTCAAAAACCGGACGCGGGCATCCCGACGAGCGGCGTTGGCCTCGACGATGAGGTGTGGAAGAATGTAGAACCATCGGAACATGGCTTCTGACCCTCAAATTATGATCAGCAATAACGCAACCCAAACGGGCTCGCTACATTTTCAACCCTTGCTCATGGCCGACCTCTTGACGCGCGCCGCGAGGGGTGACCAAAATGAGGCCCAAATCGATGCGAAACATGTGCTACACGTGACACATGCGTCGATTTGATTAGACGAAGCAACATCTTGATTTTGCTATAGGTTACGACGAAATCGTGAGTTATCAATTTCGTCGCATATCGCTCTCATAACCCGGAGGGGGGGTTGCGTCCGGAGAGGGGAATCATACTGCATTCAAAGTACGGCTTAATTCTCGGTAAACAACTTTCCCCCGAAATCAAGTAATTTCAGACGGCGATCCAGCGCCTCCGAGAAAGCACGCGCTTTTCAGACGCCCAGGTGGTGACGCTGTCAAGAGTAAGAGGTTCACTCCGCCAACGTTGACTCCTGTTGAAGCGAACTGAAAGTTGTCGCCGTCCGGCCATCCGTCGACCCAGGTGTTCCAGAAGCTCCCCATAGGAAAGTGAGTTGGCTTAACCGGTCCACGGAAACTCGAGTCGCCTGGTAGCAGATGAACCACTGATACAATAAAATCTCCTCGTAGCGGAGGAGTCGTTACAAGCACCCGTGCCATCTGCGCCACATATCGTCGATACTCAGCTTCCCGGCGCTTGGAGTCTGCCGTAGGTGTCTTCACCTTCTCCTCGAGCACCCCGACTTGCTTTTCCAGCAATGCGACTTGATATGCGCCGATCAGCCAAAGATTGAGCCCGCCATTGACGGCAGCCAACTTCCATCGGCGCTCGTCATGGATGCGTTGGCCATTTCCATCAAGACAAGTGAAGTGTGTCTCACCATTCGAAAGTTCGAGCGTTGCATGGTGGATCGGGAATGTGTGTCCGTCGGCGAACTCCACTGGTTCGAGGGCGTTCACAGGCGGCCACAGAATTAGCCTGTTGCCCTTTGTCCTTGCGAGTGCAGCGAACGGCAGCCGTCTTCCACCGCCGATGTCGCAAAAGAGCACCGTTGTAGGTTCGATTGGATTCCCCTCATCAAATAGTCGACGAAGCGGCTTCCAAAAAACCGACTCGTCAGGCGAGACGTTCGGTGTGCTTGAATCAGTTGCGAAAGCGGGTTGATCGGGAGTCACTTCTCACCGGAGTAGCTGCACACCACTTCATCACATTGTCGCTTAATGAATGCTGAACGTCTTTCAGAGCCGGCACTTATTCGAGAATTCCGATACGCAATCATCGGCTCTAGATCTCTTGAGGTGTGCATTTGCTTGTCGTTACCCATGTACGTGAAACGGTCGGCGGGCGAATACAGGAATCGATATGAGTGCAATGCAATCCGATGATTTATTGAGGCTACAGATTTGGGAGCGCACTTGAGGACACAATCGCCCGCAAGTTTTAAATTCGAGATCAGCACCATCCTCCGCGTTAAGGGAAAGGTCACCTGACACTTCTGCAGCCAAACGGCAAATTTACCACGCGGCGGGTTGAACTGCGGTGAAGTAATAACAAACGGCCGATCTGAACAAATGAAGTCGGCCGCCCGATCAGCGCGAGGCCGCCGAGGCCTACATCGCCAGCCAGAAGGCCGAGGGCTGGGTCTGCCTGCTGGAGCACTACGACGATGGAGGATTCACCGGTGGCAACATCGACCGACCGGCCCTAAGGCGACTGCTGGCCGACATCGACGCGGGCAAGATCGACTGCGTCGTTGTTTACAAAGTAGACCGGCTCAGTCGGTCGCTGATGGACTTCGCCAAGATCATGGAGACCTTCGACCGGCAGAAGGTGTCGTTCGTCTCCGTGACGCAGCATTTCAATACCACCCATTCGATGGGTCGGCTGACGCTGAATATCCTGCTGTCGTTCGCCCAGTTCGAGCGCGAGATCATCGGCGAGCGGATTCGCGACAAGATCGCCGCCTCACGGGCCAAGGGAAAGTGGACCGGCGGCACACCCATCCTCGGTTACGACGTCGATCGGTCGGGGCCCAGCCCCAAACTGGTTGTCAATCCGACCGAAGCGCTTCGCGTCCGGGAGATGTTTGATTTGTACCTCGAACTCGGCTCGCTGATCTCGACTGCCCAGGAGCTCCAGCGCCGGGACTGTCGGACCAAGGTCTGGACCACACGATCAGGCGACGCCAAGGGCGGTGAGCCGTTCGACAAGTGCCGCCTGCACAATCTACTGACCAACGTGCTCTACGTCGGCAAGATCAGGCACAAGAAGGATGTGTTCCCGGGCGAGCATGACGCGATCGTTCCTGAGGGACAATTCCTCCGGGTTCAGGCGCTACTTCTCAAGAACCGAAACTCGGGCAACCCTGAACTGCGTAACCGTCACGGTGCCCTGCTGCGGCGTCTGCTCTATTGCAAGACCTGCCAAAAGGCGATGGTCCACACCTTCGCCAGCCGTGGGGCCATCCGTGAACACGTCATACACGTGCTGTACGGATCCGGCGCGAACGGCAAATCCACCTTCATCGAGACAATCGCGACGATGCTGGGCGACTATGCGACGGCCGCCGCCCCACGACTCCTGATCCGTCGGCAAGGCGAATCCCACCCCACCGAGTTGGTCGACCTGCGGGAAGCACGCTTCGTATCTGCCATCGAGACGGCCGAGGGCGGTGCATTCGACGAGGAGCGAGTCAAAGCCCTGACCGGCGACGATCGCATCAAGGCCCGGAAAATGCGACAGGACTTCTTTGAATTCCGCCCGACGTTCAAGCTCTTTCTCGCGACCAATCACCGCCCCATTGTCCGGGGCGACGACACGGGCATCTGGCGGCGCATTCGCCTCTGGCCCTTCACAGTCGAGATCCCGCCCGAAGAGCAGGACCACGCTCTCAAGGAGAAGCTCCGCGCCGAACTGCCCGGCATCCTTGCGTGGTCCGTTCGGGGCTGCATGGCCTGGCAAGACGATGGCTTGCGGCCACCGCTTCCGCATGCTGCTGGAATAGAACAGAAAAAATCCTCTTGCCTTCCAGATGCTGGATGGCCTCGATGGATCGTGTGCTATGCTGAATGTGAAGGAACGTACTTCGAGGTGCAGGATGCCCACGCGACCGACCCGACATCGCTCAATTGACCTGGCCAAGCGGCTGGGGACCAAGAGCCTCAAGACGATGGAACGACCGTCCGCCTCGGCGCGGGGCTACGGCCGGCGCTGGCAACGGCTGGCCAAGATGTTCCTGGCGAATAACCCGCTGTGCGTTGACCCGTTCGGTGTGCATGGCAAGTGGCCGGTGGTTGCCATGCATGTGGACCACATCGTCCCTCGCAGCACCGGCGGCACGGATGAATGGGATAACCTGCAGGGGCTCTGCGGTCCCTGCCATTCGCGCAAGACGGTGCAGTGCGATGGTGGGTTCGGCAGACGGCGGGAACGGATGCAGGTAGATCGCAAGCGTGACGGGATGGTGGCACCGATAGAGTGACTTGAGCCGCGTGTACTAGTGGTGCTGCCAACATGGCACCGCTGACCGGTAGGCCGGTCAGAAACATGGGGCTTTCTGAACGTAGACCATGTCGCCATATGACGCACGATTTTGAGGGTATCGCATTAGGGGGGTATCCCCTCTGGAGATGTCAGAAATGCGGTTTTCGGACGACAAGCATGTTCGGCAATCACATATCAATAGTAGACAGCACTAGGGCCTGAACCATGGGCAGACGCGGACCCGCCCCCACCCCGACCAACATCCTCAAGCTGCGCGGCAGCACCCTGGTCACCAAGCGCCGTCTGCAGAACGAGGTGCAGGGCCCTACCGGCAACCCCGATTGCCCCGATTGGCTGGATGAGGATGCCAGGGCGATGTGGGAGAAGCTCGTCCCGCAGCTTTCGGCGATGGGCGTCCTGACCCGAATCGATGGCAATGCGTTAGCTCGGTATTGCCGCTTCTGGTCGCGCTGGCGCAAGGCCGAGGACTTCATCACCGAGCGCGGTGAGATGTATCCACTCAAGGACGACCAAGGCAACGTGAAGTGCTTCCAACAATGGCCGCAGGTGGCGATCGCCCACAAGCTCAGTCAGCAGCTCACTAAGCTGGAACAGGAGTTCGGCATGACGCCGTCGGCACGGGCACGCATCCAGTTGACGACCGACCCCGCTACGGAGAGCAGGTCCCATGACAAGGGTCGCTTCTTCAAGGCGGGGTAAGGCCAAGCGCAATAGTAAGGCCAAGCCAAAGCGCGCTGTCGCCACATCACCTTCATCCATCCTATCTGAGTTCGGCTCCATCCCCGGCTACGACCCCATCGCCACGGCGGGCGACTGCAGGTTCGATGTCCTGTCCGCCCGATTGGCCGTGGACTTCTTCACCGAATGCCTGACCTTCACGGCCGGAGAATGGCGTGGCGCGCCGTTTACACTGCAGCCCTGGCAGTCCGCAATCGTGGCCAACATTTTCGGTTGGAAGAGACCGGACGGCCTGCGCCGCTATCGCGAGGTGTTCATCTATGTGCCTCGCAAATGCGGCAAAGCGCTGGCCGTCGACACACCGATCCCGACTCCCGACGGCTGGAAGCAGATGGGCGACATTGACGAGGGCGATCTGGTCTTTGATGAGAATGGGCTACCTACCTTGGTCACCCATGCCTATGTGGTTCAGCATGTGCGGCCCTGTTATCGTGTGTCATTCTCCGACGGAACCTCGATCATCGCGGATGCCGACCACCTCTGGACGGTCGACGATCGGTATTCGGGCCGTCGGATTGTCAGCACTGAGTGGATGGCCGGTCGATTGCGCTGCGGCCATCGCCAGACCCACCGCGAACACCGCTTCTCCATTCCGGTCGCCGGGCCCCTGCATACGCGGCCAATCACCCTGCCCGTCGATCCCTACACCCTCGGGGTCTGGCTCGGGAATGGAAACTCTTACGCCGCCAACATCACGTCGCATGCCGAGGACGTCGAGAGCTACGTGGCATCGATCGGGCGGACGGCCTATCCGTTGAAAAAGTCGACGCCTGCTCCCGATGGCAGGCGCAGCGCGACACTGTTGTTCGAAGGGCTCTTTGCCGATTTGAGGGTGGCCGGTCTCATCCAGAACAAGCACATCCCCCGTGCGTACCTGCGTGCATCCATCAACCAGCGACTTGCCCTGCTGCAAGGCTTGATGGACACCGACGGCTACTGCTCCAAGAGAGGACACTGCGAATTTACTACGACGACCCATCGCATCCACGAAGGCGTGCTGGAACTCCTTCGCAGCCTGGGTATGAAGCCGACCTGGTCGGTCGGTCGGGCCATGCTCAACGAAAAGGACTGCGGGCCCAATTGGCGGATTCGCTTTTCGCCGAGGGCTGATCTACCGGTCTTTCGTGTTCCGCGCAAGGCTCAGCGGGTCATCACCCAGCGTAAGGTTGCCCGCCGCAGCATGACCCGGCAGATCGTGGCCATCGAGCCGGTCGAAAGCGTCCCCGTCCGCTGCATCACCGTGGACTCGCCTTCGCGCCTGTATCTGGCAGGGGAAGGGATGGTCGCCACCCACAACAGCGAGATGGCCGGCGGCCTCGGCAACCTGCTTACCTTTGCCGACGGCGAGCCCGCCGCCCAGACCTACTGCGCCGCCGCCGATCGCGAGCAGGCTCGGCTGGTCTTCAATGCCGCCAAGACGATGGTGCTGGCCGAACCGGAACTGGCCTCGCGGAGCAAGTGTTACACCAATGCCATCGTCGTCGAGTCCACCGGCAGCGTGCTGAAGGTGATTAGCGCGGAGGCCTACAGCAAGCACGGCATCAATGCTCACGGCATCATCGTGGATGAACTGCACGCCCAGCCGGATCGGGAACTGGTAGATGTGCTCATGACTTCTACAGGCGCCCGCCGCCAGCCCTTGGTCATCTACATCACCACCGCCGACTTCGATCGGCCGAGCATCTGCAACGAGAAGTATGACTACGCCGTCAAGGTGCGGGATGGCATCATCGAGGACCCGGCCTTCCTGCCGGTGATCTACGAGGCAAAACAGGACGACGACTGGACCGACCCCGAGGTCTGGGCCAAGGCCAATCCCAACCTCGGCATCTCGGTCAGCATGGAATACCTGGAACGCGAATGCCGCCGAGCCAGAGAAACACCCTCATACGAAAACACCTTCAAGCGGCTGCACCTGAATATGAAGACCCAGCAGGATGTGCGGTGGCTCTCGATGGAGACCTGGGATGCATGCGGGAAGCTGAAGTTCGATGAATCCTCACTGGAAGGCGAACGCTGCTTCGCCGGACTGGACCTGTCCACGACGACGGACATCAGCGCCTTCGTGATGGTCTTCCCCCGCGAGGATGGGCAGGTTGCCCTCATCCCGCGGTTCTGGATACCAGCCGAGAGCGCCGAGAAGCGCGAGCGACGGGACCGGGTGCCCTACACGACGTGGGCGCGGCAAGGCTACATCGAGATGACCAGCGGCAACGTGGTGGATTACGACACGATCCGTGCCCGCCTCAACGAGCTCAAGGAGCGATTCAACATCGCTGAGATCGCCATCGATCCGTGGAATGCCACCCAGCTTTCAATCCAGCTTCAGGGCGATGGCTTCGAGGTGGTCACCTTCGGCCAGGGATTCAAGGACATGACCGCGCCTTCGAAAGAACTGGAGAAATTGGTCATGTCCGACAAGCTGCGCCACGGCGGCCACCCGGTCCTGCGGTGGATGGCCTCCAATGTCGCCGTCGAGACCGACGCGGCTGGGAATCTCAAGCCGTCAAAGAAGAAATCGACCGAACGCATCGATGGGATCGTCGCCACCGTAATGGGTCTGGGCAGAGCCGTGCTCGACGAAGGAGAGTTTATTCCGGGGGTCTATGTTGTCGAGTGGTCTTGATCAGCCCCTCGACAGGCACTTCCATCCCTTGTAATCCCCCAAAAGAATCCACCGAGTGTATTCATGGCATCGTCGCCGCCGTTTTGGGCCTGGGTCGAACTCTTCTCGATGAGGGCGAATGCAACCCCTGAGTGTTCTTGATTCCGTGGTGAGGGGTACACAGTACTGGATTCGACGACGCCATCGAGACTGACGCTGCGGACAACCTCAAACCCCCAAGAAGAAATCGACCGAACGCATCGACGGCATCGTGGCAGCCGTCATGGGACTGGGGAGAACCCTGCTCAACGAAGGCGAATGCAAGGCGGGATTCTTTGTGGTCGAATGGGTCTGACAAGCCGACCCCGTGCATTCGTCAACAGTTCGCAGGACACATGTTCGAGTGCAAGAATCTTTGCACTCGGCGCGAACACTCAATTTGAGGGCAGGCCATTGTGCCTCGGAGTCTATGCGTGCTATGGGCTTGCTATCAAGGCCGCTACAAACACTTTGACGTCTCGGCCGTCGACGACTTTGTCGCCATTCCAATCCGCGTAGACTTGGCACGATGCGGTTTCGGGGCTCAAGACCGCATGGACAAACGAATCCAGCTGCGAAATGTCGATCTCGCAAACATCGGGAATCTGGTTGTGATTCAAATCCGTCGTCACGGGCGGCGTCGACTCGTTCAGCCAGAGCGTGATATTGTTGGAACTTGTGTTCGCAAACACCGCATCGCGGCGCAGGTCGCAATTCAGTTCGATGCTGCAGACCGTGGCCGGATTATCTCCCGTTGCAAAGGCTCCCAGCCCTTCAAACACGAAGTTGCCCCGGTTCGCCATCAGTACGGCCGTGTCCGAATTGGACAGGGGAATGACGACGTCCGGGAGTCCGTTCTGATCAATTTCCAGGAACGCAAAGTCAAGCGGGTGCGATCCGCCTGCCAGCGGCGACGTGACTTTCGAAGAAAACGTCCCGTCCCCGTTTCCGGGCAGGGCCGAAAAGGTGTGCTCCAGTGAATTGACGACGGCAATATCGAGATGCCCATCCAAATTCAGATCGACCGTTCGCACAGCGCGCGGCCGAGAGCCGACAGTGAGGTTGTTCCACGAACCGAATGAACTCCACTGTCCCATCCCATCCATGCCCAGGTTGAACTTGACCCTTGCGAAGCCGGCCTGATAGTCAGCCACGATCAGGTCGAGCAACGAATCCCCGTTGAGATCCGCGAGTTCAACTGAATCCAAGATGGTGCCCCCCGTGATCGGCATCGGCAAGCCAAGCGTCCCGCCGCCGGTTCCCAGAAGGAGATACGCGATGCCGCTCCATGACGTCGCGATGAGGTCCGCCTCAGCGTCCCCATTCACGTCTCCTATTGCAACATCGGTTAATGCAAGTGAGACGGAATAGGGTGTTGCCACACCAAAGGTCCCGTCTCCCAGGTTCAAAAGTACGCTGATGGTGTTGAAATCGTCCCACGGACCGTTACAGACGACGAGGTCAGCGAATCCGTCCAGGTTCAGATCCCCGGAGACGATCCGCGTGGGTCCGGAGCCGCACGGATAATTGGCTGGATTCCGGAATGTACCGTCGCGGTTCGATAGCAAGACGGTTACTTCGTTGTTGCCTCGGTTTGCAATGGCAACGTCCTCGGCGCCGTCTCTGTCCAAATCGGCAGAGAGAATGCTCGAGGGCTGTGAGTTCATCGGTAAAGTGGGCAGGACAGTTCCAAATCCGCCGGCACCGTTATTGACAAGTGGGCGAACGGTCCTGAGTGTGAACTGGGACGTGACAACGTCGAGCAGCTCGTCTCCGTTCAATAGACCTGTCACAACCTTTCGAGCTGTGACACCGAGATCCTGACTGGCGGGGGACCCTAATGCGCCGCCGCCCAGGTTGGGGATCACGGAAAACCAAGAATTGTAGTTGTACCCGACAAAGACCTCCGGCAATGTGTCTCCATTCAAGTCTCTAAGTTCGACATCTGTGACGTCACTTGATACAGGAATGTTATTGGGATCGCCGAAGACACCATTGCCCTGGTTGCGAAGCAGGGCGATGCGATTGTTGCCGCCGATGACGATGTCCATGTCATTATCAAGATCGATGTCGGCGATGTCTAAACAAACGGGTCCGAAGCTCGTCGCGTAGTCGGTCCCGGCGTCGAATCCGGCCCATTGGCTGGACTGATCCATTCCCACATTCAACAAGACGATCGTCTTCTGAGGTGATGCGTTCGCAACCACGAGATCAGGGAATCCGTTCCCATCCAGGTCTGCCGCCTCCAATGCCTCAGGCGTGAAAGCCGAATTCATCGAAACGGGCAGCAATCCCGCAAACGCGCCGTTTCCGTCATTGAGCAGGATCGTCACGTTGTCGGAAGCAAGATTGGTCGTCGCAAGATCAGAATCACCATCCAAGTCAAAATCGGCGGCCACGACGCAAGATGGAGTGTTTCCGGTTGGGTAAGTCACCGATCCGGCGACAAAACCACCGCTCCCGTTGTTTCGCAGGAAGACAACACGGCTCGTACTGAAGCCGGCGGTCACAATATCGAAATCGCCATCACCGTCGAAATCCTTTACCACGAAGCTTCTCGGCGAGCCTGACGTCGCATGATGCACGGGCGGGTCAAACCGGCCGGTTCCATCTCCTCGCAGGATTGCTACTTCGTTTCCTGTAAGAGCGAGAATGTCCTCATGTCCGTCGCTGTTCACGTCCGCCAGATCGACTCCCCACACATCCCCATGCACCACAAACCGGTCAATCGGCGCGATCAAGGGACTCGACGTGGAGATGTCGCAGCCATCGAGTATTCCATTCTGGTTACAGTCCATGCAGGATGGATCGCCGACGGGGCAACCGCTCAATTCGCATGAGTCGGGAATCTCGTTTTCGTTGCAATCGGAATCCGACCCGGAAATGATCTCGCAGGCATCCGCAATCTTGTCAGAATCACAATCAGGCTGACATTCGTCCGGTACGACATTGGCATCGCAGTCGCCGCTTGTTCCCATTGCAACGTCACAGTCGTCAGGCATGCCATTTGTATTGCAGTCTGTTTCGCACTCGTCGGGAAGCCGGTTCGCGTTGCAATCCATGCTGAAGCCCCCGACCGCGTCACACTCGTCTGGCATCCCATTGGTGTTACAGTCTTCGGCCAACACCTCACAATTGTCGGGAACGCCGTTCGAGTTGCAGTCGTTGCCCGCTGTATCGCAGTCATCCGGAAGGTCGTTCTGGTTGCAGTCTGCCGTAAAGCCCTCCGGACCGTCGATGGTCATGTGCGACACACCCGTCTGACCCGCGATCCGTAGGAGATAGGGGCGACCTGCAACCACGTCGACCGAAAGTGTCGCCATTCGACCGGCGAAACCGCACGTTCCGCTGCTGCATGCGACCTGATTGGTCAGGTCGCCCGGGCACCCCGAATAAACCGAAACGAGGTTGTTAATCGTCCCCGGAGAATCACAAAGCGATATGACGGCGTTTCCGCTCGTTTGGGGGATGTATCGATACCAGGCGCTCGGACTCGAATTCCCGCAAATCGTGACGCCGTCCTCGTTGAGCCCCGTTGTGTCGCATGCATACTGCACACCGGAAGTCACAAGCATCGCATCCGCGCAATTGTCCGTCGCGACCGTGAGGACCGCCAGCTCGCATTCGTCCAGGATTCCGTTGGAATTACAATCCGTCGCGCTGCCGCCAAGCAAGTCGCATTCATCGGGCACACCGTTGGAATTGCAGTCCCGCTCACACTCATCAGGCCGTCCGTTGGAGTTGCAGTCAACGCTGGTGAGCGAAGCAATGTCGCAGTCATCCGGAAGCCCATTGTCATTGCAGTCGTTGACGACGTATTCAACCGTAATTCTGAGGTATGACTTTTGGCATTCCCCTACAGTAGACTTTGGGGTCAGTTCAATCTGTACGTCGCCGCCATTTAGACCGGCCGCTTGCACCCATAAATCGCGGCCGATGGAAACCGTCTGCGCCCGGGGGAAGCTGCAATTGCCGGAAGTTCCCGGAAAGACCATTGAACCTGCAAAGATGCCATTGAGACGAACGTTCAGCGTGTAATTGGCCAGCGCAATCTTGCCATGCGCGGTGAGTTGAACATCGCTGGAAGGCAAGACGGCCGCCGCGAATTCAAATGACTGACCTGCGGGATAACCAAACGGCGATTGCGCGTCAAAATATCGCCGCAAGACGTACGTATCGCACTCATCCGCAACGCCGTTCGTATTACAGTCGCCGGACAGCGATTCGCATTCATCCGGCACGCCGTTCGTATTGCAGTCGGACGATGTCAGATTCTCGATATCGCAGGCATCCGCCGTCGAGTTGCCATTGCAGTCTGCGTAATTGCCTGATTCATCCACCCCGATGTCCGGCCGACAGTTCTGAACACGATCGTCGCCGTCAAAGTCCTGGGCGGGAAGGCCGCTGAACGATGTTCCCTGATCGATGCAGGAGGAGCCGGCGCCAAGGTGTACATCGTCGTCCAGCGTACCGATCTGCGCATCGGCCCCGTCAACATCAACAAAGAGCGGGTCACCCGGGACGACATTCTCGCCATCCCATGATCCCGTCCATCCCTGCACGCAGCAAAACTGGAACAGGGCGTCCGGCGCAGCGGTCAAATAAAGTTGAGCGGCCTCCACATCCGACCCCGCATCCGTGTTTCCCCACACGATGGAGTTTTTCAGATAAAGTGTGCCGCCGTTGCTGTAGATGCCGCCCCCGCTCAGGTCCGCGTGATTCGCGGCGATCGTCGATTGGAAGATTCGCAGAATTCCATGATTGCGGATCGCCCCACCAATCGAATCGGCCGAATTGCCGGTGAAAGTCGAACTCTCAATCAGCCCGGCGATTCTGACGGCACCCGCGTTTTGCGCATGATTGCCGTGGAATCTGCTTCGACGTATGGTCACGACGCCTTCGCTGTTGACAGCGCCCCCATCCCCGGGCCCTGAAGCGTTCCCAAGAAACTGGCAATCCTCGAGCGTCGTCGTACTCTCGATGGTGCACTGAAGGGCGCCGCCCGAGCCACCCATCGCGGTGTTCTGCTGAAATGAGCATTCGGTAAAAGTGGATGTCGAACCGTCGTCGTAAACCGCGCCCGCGGCTTCTGCGAAGTTATTCACGAAATTGCATTGATCGAACAGCACAGTCCCGTCGGACCCGCGCGCCGCCCCGCCTCGATGCACCGCGTGGTTTTCCAGGAACGTGCAGGCACGAACGGTTAATGTGCTGTTGGACATAGACAGACCGCCGCCTTCGCGATCGGCCTGGTCAATCCGATCCGCGTTGCCGGCGCGAACGGTAAACCCATCAAGCAAAGTCCCTGCGCCGACCCCGTCAGCTCGGACCACGTGAAGGCTGTTTTCGATTAGCGTCGCCGGATCCGCAGTGTCATTCCCCGAAAGATCACCGCTGAGCACGGAGGCATGAATGGCTGGATCACGATCTCCGAAGACGCCGCTCCCTCCGCCTGCAGGAAACCCGCCGTACAGTGCCACGCCATCCACAAGATCGAAGGAGATGCTTCGCTTACCCGAAGCGGCGTTGCACTCACCCGGCTGGCAATGTGACGGCGAAAACGCGCCTTCTGCTACCCAGATCTGTTCGACCACGCCAGACGAAGCACGGGCATAGGCGAGCGCCGATTGCAGATCGGTAAATGCGTCGCCCCAATTCAGCCCGTTGCCGGCCCCTGCTGCGGAGCTATCGACATACAAAACGGATTGAAACATCTCACATGCATCCACGATGCCGTTGGTATTGACATCCGGATCGCACGCGTCGGGTACGCCGTTCTCGTCACAATCGGGCCCCATGCCGAGCGGTGGGACCTCGCATTCATCCGGAACCAGATTCCCGTCACAGTCATTGCTTGAGCCGGAGTAAATGTCGCATACATCCGAGTTTCCATTCGTATTGCAGTCCGGGCTGCATTCATCCGGAATCCCGTCACCATTGCAATCAAGACTCGTGCCGCTGCCGATATCGCAGGCGTCTAGGATGCCATTGCTGTTGCAGTCATTGGTGGGAGCGAATTCGATGAGCCCGCGCAGGCCGGCGCTTCCATCGCTCCATTGGCCCGCCAGTACCGGACTGGAATTCCTAAGTGCGATATCGCCCCACTGCTGGCCCGCCCAGTTTCCATTGCCGGTGTTGTTGTCCGGTTGCCCGCTGCCCCAGTTTACATAGTCGACGGGAGTGCCGTCGGACCAGACGAACGTTCCCTCGACATGCATGTCGTTCAATCCAATGAAGAGTCGAGTATCCGAGTAGAGCGGCTCAAACGTTTGAACGATCCAGGCGTTCTCTGCAGCGTCATCGACGGTGGCAAGGTGGCCCCCCAGGCTTGCTGCGAAGGCCTCCGCCGCGGGCCAGTCCGTTACCGTGGGGCTTACAAAGTAATCGTGACCATTAATGGGATTGTGGACGGACCCGCCGGGCAGGCTCAGGGCCCCGACGTGAAACTCGCAATCATCGGGCACGCCGTTCTCGTCGCAGTCCGTAGCCCCCGAATTGACCTCACAGACATCAAGAATGCCATCATGATCGCAATCGCCGCTGAGACCACCCATCTCGTCGCACACGTCGGAGATCGAGTTGATATTGCAATCAGAGAAGTACGCCGTCTCGTCGGCGCCCATGTCAACCCGGCAGTGCTGAAGGCGAGGATCGCCCTCATAGTCTGTCGTCGGCGCAGAAAGAGCTGAATCGATGCCCCGGTTGATGCATGGCGACATACCCTGCAGGTGAAGGTCGTCGTCGTTCGTTCCGGCGACATCGTCAGGCCCGTCCGCATCGACGAAGAGCGGGTCGAGATCGATGTTTCCCGTTCCGAGAATAGTGGACGGCATGCCTTGAATGCAGTTGTAGCTGGCCGAAACCGTCGTCAATGCACTGTAAACCTGCGACGATGTGGGATCTCCGGTTGAGTCCGAATTGTTCCACAGGATCGAGTTGTAAATGCGAAGAAAGCCCTCATTGCCTTTGTAAACGCCGCCACCGGCCTGTTGCGAAGAGTTGCCGAAAAAAACGCAGTGGAGCAGTGTCGCGTTCGAGATCGTGACATCCGTGGCGAAGCCTCCACCCTCTCCGGATGACGTGTTCCCGCTGAAAACACAATTCGTCATTAAGGATGGGCCGTTGTCTGACCAATTACACCCGCCGCCGCCATTACCGGAAAAAGAATCGCAATGATTACCGAGGAATACACACGAATCTGCGGTGAGCTGTGATCCGCTCCCGCTCAGTCCGCCGCCCCCATGCTGTGCAGAGTTCGCGATGAATCGACAGGAATTGAGAATAAGGTTGTCCCCTGAGCAGCGCAAGCCTCCGCCGCTGTGGCCGGCTTGATTCTCCGTAAATGCGCAGTTGGTTAGGGTCATACTGCCGTCGGACAACATCACGCCCCCGCCTAGGCCTCCAGACGTGTTTTGCGTAAAGCCGCAGTTGCTCATGCCCGCTACCGAGGAGCCCTGTATATGAATGGCTCCGCCCGTCCCGATCGCAGAATTTGACGAGAATTCGCATTCTGAAAAGACAGCGCTACTGTCAAGAATCAGCACCGCTCCGCCCATGCCGGTTCCGACTTGCACGTTTCCTGAATAGGTGCAGCCTGTGAACGAGGGACTTGCTCCCCCCGACAGACTGACGGCGCCGCCTTGTTCAGCCTCATTCGACGTGAAGTCGCAATTGAGAACCGTGGGCGCACCGGTCCCTGCGATGCGCATTCCACCGCCGCGCGTATCGAAGATTGGAAATCCGGGGCCGTCTGCTTTGCCGCCTGTGATCGCGAATCCGTCCAACTGGGCAGTCGAGTTTGTGCCGTTCCCCGAGACAACGTGATAGCTGTTGTCGCCACGGTTGCTGAAACCAACGTCGTCGCCATTCAAATCGCCGCTCAGGATCGTAGGGTATGCGTCGATGTCCCGGTCATCGGGTGTGCCCGACACGATGCCGGCATAGCCGCCTTTTAGCGATACGCCGCTAATCAACTGAAAGCTAGCGTTCCGGCTTCCACCGGGCGCTGCCGGGCGATATGTACCCGTCGCGACGCGAATCTCATTGACAACTCCACCCGAGGAACCGGCGGCTGCAAGCGCTGTTTGTAGATCGTTGAAGGCCTGGCCCCAACTGCTCCCGTCACCCCCCGGTGCACTCGCATCGACATACAGCACACTCTGTCCCCAAGCAGATGCATGTACAAAGATCGACAACGAGATCGACAAGATAGCCATTCTTGCGGCCATGAAACTGTCTCCAGCTGCACGCAATCAGAGCCTTGCGACAATGCCTGATCAGCCGTGCGCTACGGTCACCCAGAGGTTTCCGATACTCTGCCACCGACAACTGAGACGAAACGCCACGCGCCCCGCGATTAGGGCAAAAAGACCTACTGTGGGAAGGGCCGATTGCGAATATCTTCGGGGGGGAATAAATGGCGGATGCCCGAGCATGTCGTCGCATTCTTGCCTCCTCACGAGCTCCGAGCCTTCTAAGATTCTACAGTAACCGAGGTCTAGTTACTATCAGGCCCACTCCGCTCAAGATTCGTGCGCTGCGTCTTGAGATCCTCCGTTGATCTCGCTAGTCTTCGCCTATGTGACTTCAACTCAGAATCTGACGAAAAACCCACCCATAAAGCTTTTGATTTCAAGCGCTTAACGGCCAAACCACGATCGGTCGCCTCAACTCAGCTTGGACCTAGTTTCTTTAGACTCAATGCAATCCGTACTGGATCAAAAACATCGGTAAGGTTGACATCTCCCGTGCATCGGACAATCGGTGAACTGGTCGGCAACACGCTTGAGCCTTGGAATCCAAGTTCACCGCCACTGACCACTCTCCTTGTGACCCGGCGCGGAGTACCCCCGAAACCTAAACTCCCCGCAGCCGATTGCCGGGCAGGTAGCACGCCAGGATCTGCCCCCCATCGGTTGGCAGGGACCAAACAACGATGATCGATGGGCCACATGCCTCTTGCATGGCGAGCCGATTGTCCAGCCCAGCATGCGGGCCATCGGTGCACCGGGCAAGGGAGAAGAGTTGATCCGCCCGTTTGCTGGGCTAAGGTCGGTCCCCATGAGAGCGAGTAATGGTCAAATTTCGTTGATGACGCGGTAATCAGGCGGCGTTTCTCTCGGCCTTTTCTCCATTGACGAACTTCACACCGGCGATGACATCGGGAAGCAGCGTCGCGCCATTG